>Ga0256404_1002489_pt1 | contig 40653 bp, 33 predicted proteins | sample RumenRJG_01DNA_FD_185990 | JGI IMG/M metagenome (GOLD analysis project Ga0256404, IMG submission 185990) | Bovine rumen microbial communities from Lethbridge, Alberta, Canada - RJG_01 | ecosystem: Host-associated > Mammals > Digestive system > Stomach > Rumen | place: Canada: Alberta | collected... | reverse complement strand
CATTCTGCGAAAAAAATCATATTCCGCTGGTCTCTACGATCATGGGAATCGGTGTTTTGCCGAAGAACCATTCCATGTATTTCGGAATGCTTGGCAACAACGGAAAGCCCTACGCAAACCGCGCGGTCATGAGCAGTGATCTGCTGATCATTGTCGGCGCCCGTATTGCGGACCGGGCCGTTCCGAAGCCGGAAAGCCTGGAAAAACAGGTATCGGTCATCCATATCGACATCGATTCTGCCGAGATCGGCAAGGTATTGGGCCCGACGATCCCTCTTGTGGGCGATGTGAAGGAGATCTTCGCGATGCTTAACGAGGTGGATTTCCCGCAGTGCGACGTCAACTGGATCGGCACTCTCGAGCAGATCAAACACAGCACTGTGGATCAGCGCAAGTGGAGCGAAAACAAGGTCAATCCCATGGATCTGGTCAAAACTCTCTCCGAGAAGATGGATCCGGATGCGATCTATGTGGCGGATGTGGGACAGAACCAGCTGTGGAGCGCGGACAATTATGTGATGAAGGAGGGCCGATTCCTTACGAGCGGCGGCATGGGAGCTATGGGCTATGCGATCCCTGCGGCTTTCGGAGCCAAGATATGCGCGCCCGATAAGCAGGTCGTGGCAGTCTGCGGCGACGGGTCCTTCCAGATGAGCATGTATGAACTCGGCACGATCGCAGTCAACAAGGTGCCCTTAAAGATCCTGGTCATGAAGAACCGTTACCTCGGACTGGTCAGAGAGCATCAGGAGAAGGTATTCGGGTCACGCTACAGCGGAGTCGAGCTCTATGACTATCCGTGCTATGACAGGATCGCCGAAGCCTACGACATGGGCTATTATCACTGCGACAGAAATGATGCCATGCCGGATGAGCTGGACCGCTTCCTTTCACATGACGGTGCCGCCATCATGGTCTGTGAAATCGATGCGTCAAATAACGTTATTTAAAGGAGGGACAGCATGAAGGGTATTTTTTCAGTTCTTGTGGAAAACCATGACGGTGTTCTGTCCCAGATTTCAGGGCTGTTTGCACGCAGGGGATTTAACATCGACAGCCTGGTCGTCGGCGAGACCGAACAGAAGGATGTCTCCAGCATGACGATCGTATCTACAGGCGATCAGCGCACGATCGATCAGATTGAAAAGCATCTGAACAAGAAGCCGGATGTGATCAAGGTACGCAGGCTTGATGAAAGCAAAAGCGTTTCTTTGGAGATGATGCTGATCAAGGTGGGCTGTACTCCGATCAACCGCAGTACGCTGATCGAGATCTGTTCGATCATGGAGGGCAGGATCATGCATGTCTCGCCCAGGTCCATGCTGATCGAGGTCCACGGCACGCCGGAGCGCATCAATGACTTTATTGAAATGGTACGGAGCTATGGCATCATGGAGATGCAGCGGACCGGAGTGATTTCTCTGGGACGTTCCTGACATAATACTCACTTTCGTCCAGGCAGACGGTTTATCGCTCTGTCGCGGACATTATGTAAAACGAGGCAGACAAAATGGCAAAAGAAGAAAAATCAGCCGGCCAGTTGCTTAAAGACGAGCTGGCCTACAGTTTTAAGCATATCGGACAGACGCATCCGGAGGATATTGACCCGGCGATCCGCTTTTGTGAGGACTACAAGGTCTTTATGAACAACTCCAAAACAGAGCGCGAGTGTACGGCATATCTGGAGCAGCTGGCTGTCAAAGAAGGATATGCTCCCTTTGACCCGGAAAAAAGCTATAAGGCAGGAGACAGAGCTTATTACATCAACCGCGGAAAGAGCATCATCTTCGTTACCTTTGGAAAGAAAGCGCTCGAAGAGGGCATCCGCTTTAATATAGCTCATATCGACAGTCCGCGTCTGGACCTGAAGCCCTTCCCGCTTTATGAAAAGGACGAAATCGCATATTTTAAAACACATTATTACGGCGGTATCCGAAAGTATCAGTGGGGAACTGTGCCGCTCTCTATGCATGGTGTCGTGATGCTGAAGGACGGAACAAAGGTCCCAGTCTGCATCGGAGAGACAGAGGATGACCCGAAGTTTGTGGTTTCCGACCTTCTGCCGCATCTTTCCGCCCAGCAGAACAAGCGTCCGCTGAACGAAGGCTTAAAGGGCGAGGAGCTCAATATCATTATCAGCAACATCCCCTATCAGGACGAGGATGTCACAGATGCCTTCAAGCTGAAGGCGCTTGAGCTCCTGCATGAACGCTTCGGCATGACGGAAGCCGACTTTACGAGGGCGGAGATCGAAATGGTTCCGGCCTACAAGGCAACAGACATCGGACTTGACCGTTCTTTAGTCGGCGCCTACGGGCAGGATGACAAGGTCTGTGCCTATACAGCAGCAATGGCTGCTTTTGCAGTAAAAGACCCTGCATATACGACTGTGACGGTCTTTACCGACAAGGAAGAGATCGGCTCCGAAGGCAACACCGGCATGGCGTCCCGCGCGCTGGATCATTTTGTGGAGGACCTCTGTGAGATCTGCGGCGCCAGAAAACGTACTGTCTATCGCCATTCGGTCTGCCTTTCTTCCGATGTTAATGCAGCATATGATCCGACATTTGCGGACGTATTCGAAAGAAACAATTCCTGCTTCCTGGGACACGGTCCTGTTCTGACAAAATACACCGGTGCCAGAGGTAAATCCGGTTCCAACGACGCTTCCGCGGAAACGATGTATCATGTGATTGACTGCATGGAGAAGGAAAATGTCTGCTGGCAGATCGGTGAACTCGGAAAGGTAGATGAGGGCGGCGGCGGAACGATCGCTCTGTTTATGGCGGACATGGATGTGGATACCGTGGACCTGGGCGTTCCTGTTCTGGCGATGCACGCTCCCTTTGAAATCACCTCCAAGCTTGACATTTATCATACATACAAGGCCTTCTGTGCCTTTTACCGCTGATGGGCCTTATCCACTTGAAGCAGGATGCGTGATATCGCATCGACTCTGAGTGCTTTTATGAAGCAGATATGGGATAAACTTGACCGGAAACAGAAGAATGACCTGATCATTTTGCTTGTGCTTGTGATCGGGTGTCTTCTGTATTTCGGACTTCACAGCCGGGGAACCGATTTACGGGAAACCAGAAACGTGGTAATCAGAGTGGGAGACGAAGAGGTATATAACGGACCTTTGAGTGTCTCGGACAAAGAGCTCAGGATCAGCGGCATTCAAGGCGGAAGCAATGTCTTTGTCATGGAAAAGGATGAGCGGGGCAATGCCGGTCTTCGCTGCATCGAAGCGGACTGCCCGGATCTGATCTGTGTTCATACCGGTCTGGTGACACTGCCGGACGAGCCCATTGTATGTCTGCCTCACCGGGTGACAGCCCGGATCACCGAATAAAGCTTAAGAAAGGGCATTATGAAGCTGTTATCAATCGCGGTGCCATGTTATAACTCAGCCGCATATATGAAGAAATGCATTGAATCTCTGCTTACCGGCGGGGACAGGGTGGAGATCATCATCGTGGATGACGGCTCCACAAAGGATAACACGCTGGAGATCGCAAAAGATTATGAGGCGAAGTATCCGGGAACCGTCCGGGCCGTCCATCAGGAAAACGGCGGTCACGGCGAAGCGGTCAACACGGGGCTTGCCAATGCGACCGGACTGTATTTCAAGGTGGTGGATTCGGATGATCATCTGGACCCCAACGGCCTGAAGAAGGTCCTTGACAAGCTGGAGGAGTTTTCCTTCAAGTCGAATGCACTGGATATGCTTATCTGTAACTATGTCTATGACAAGGAAGGCGCCAGGCATAAAAAGGTCATGGCATACCGCACGGCGCTTCCGATGAACCGTGTTTTTGACTGGAATTCGATCCGGTATTTTCATGCCGGACAGTATATCCTGATGCATTCCGTGATCTACCGCACGCAGCTTTTAAAGGACTGCGGGCTCCGGCTTCCGAAGCATACCTTCTACGTGGACAACCTCTATGTATATTATCCGCTGCCCTATGTGAAGCGGGTATACTACATGAATATCAAGCTGTATCGATACTACATCGGGCGTTCGGACCAGTCCGTCAACGAGAAGATCATGATCGGCAGGATCGACCAGCAGATCCGTGTGACGAAGATGATGCTTTCGAGCCATGACCTGATGAAGGTGCAGCCGGTGAAGCTCCGTAAGTACATGCTCAGCTACTTTGAGATCATGATGGCGATCTCATCGATCCTGGCGATCCGCTCAGGCTCGGAAGAGAACCTTGAGAAACGTGATGAGTTATGGAGCTATCTGAAGGAAACGGACAAGGCGGTCTATCGCAAGCTGCGCTACCGGCCTTTTGGAAGGATCAGCAACGCGCGGCGAAAAGTCGACTTAAAGCTGACAGATACGATCTATCGTATTGTACGGCGGATCTACGGATTTAACTGATTTGGTATTCTGAAATGACACTGACACCGACTGTATTTCTTATCGTATGCCCGATGGTGTTTCTGGCAGGCCTTGTAGACTCTATCGGCGGCGGGGGCGGGCTGATCTCGCTGCCCGCCTATCTTTTTGCTGGCCTGCCGATCCATCTCGCGGTCGGCACCAACAAGATGTCCTCGATGTTCGGGACCGCTGTTGCAACCGGAAGATTCGCAAAGAACGGCCTGATTGACTTAAAGCTTGCTGTGCCGTCTGTTCTTATGGCCGTGCTTGGATCAGCCATCGGAGCGCATATCTCCCTTGGCATGGATGAGCGCATCATGCGCTACCTTCTGATCGCAGTACTTCCGGTGGCTGCCTTCTTTGTACTGAACCGACACCTTTTCAATGATGAGGGAGCGGATCATATCACGCATGATGTAAGGACATATCTGACCGCCTGCCTTTCCGCGCTGCTGATCGGCGTGTATGACGGGATCTATGGTCCGGGCACCGGCACCTTCCTTATTATCGCCTTCACGGTTTTTGCAAAGCTCAATATCGGACACGCCAACGGTCAGGCCAAGGCCATCAATCTGACGACCAATCTGACATCTCTGGTGATTTTCCTTTTGAATGGACAGGTTCTGATCCCTCTGGGGATCGCTGCGGCGCTCTGCAATATGGCAGGCGGCTATATCGGCTCCGGCATGGCAATGAGCAACGGCACGCGCATCGTCCGCCCGATCATCCTGGTGGTGCTTTTGCTGCTGTTCATCAAGATCCTCACCGGGTCATAAGAGAACCGGCCTGCATTACAGTCAGGGGCAAAACACCTTTTGACCCTGACATCTTAATATGGGGGCTAGAAGCTGACCAGTTCCATAATGCACCCGGTCTAAGCTTGCAAAATCTCTGACATGGGGTACACTTCATTCTGATCTGAGAAAGTGTAAAAAAAGCTTTGAAAACCGCTTGACTTTTGTCGCAGATAATTATATTATAACACTGTTCGCAACGCGAATACGGGGTCTTAGCTCAGCTGGGAGAGCACCTGCCTTACAAGCAGGGGGTCACAGGTTCGAGCCCTGTAGGCCCCAGGAAATGAATATGGCGGAATAGCTCAGCTGGCTAGAGCACACGGTTCATACCCGTGGTGTCGAGGGTTCAAGTCCCCCTTCCGCTACTTAAAAAGGCCTTGTACAAGGCCTTTTTTCTTTCTCATAAAGGAGCATTTATGAAAAAGTACGCTGCAGATAATGTAGTTACAGTAAATGGTGTCAGCCTGCATTACGCCAAAGTCGGTGAGGGCAGGCCGGTTGTTCTGGTTCACGGAAACGGAGAGGACCACGATCTTTTTGATACACAGATCGGGCAGCTGAGCGATGCAGGATATTGTGTCTATGCTCCGGATTCGAGAGGACACGGGGCAAATGAGCCGTTTTCGGAATATCATTATGAGGATATGGCAGAGGATATATATCAGTTTATCAAGGCGCTGGAACTGAAGGAGCCTCTGTTTTACGGGCACAGTGACGGAGGCATCATCGGGCTTTTGCTGGAGATCCGTCATCCCGGAACTCTGTCCATGATGGCGGTCAGCGGTACCAATCTCTCTCCGGAGGGCATTGACCCGGATTTTATCGAAGAGTATACAGCGATCAATGAAAAAGAATTTGATCCGCTGATCGAACTGATGCTCAAAGAACCGCATATCGATCCGAAGCTTCTTGAGGGCATTCAGATCCCTGTGCTGGTCACAGCCGGAAGCAACGACCTGATCCTGCCGGAGGAGACGAAAAGGATCGCGGAGCACCTTCCGAATGCCGAAACAGTGATCGTAGACGGAGCCGATCATGGCAGCTACATTGCCGGAAGCCCGGTCATGGGAGAGCTGCTGTTAAGTTTTTTTGGAAACCGGGAAAGATAAGAAAAAGGTCCGGCAGGGGGAATCGATACGAACCGCCGCTTCTGCTGTAAAAGAAGGAACAGTGCAGCATCGGACAGATATAAAAGGTAAAATGATGAAGACAGAGCTTTTGCGTCCGTATCTTTCAATAGAACATAACGGAAGCCCGTCCTATGGCGGGAGCCAGTCCTGGTTTTCTGGAATGATCCGGATCTGCGGCTGTTCGGTGACCGGCGCAGCGGATCTTTTGTGGTATCTGAACAGGGGATCTTCCATGACGGAGGAGCAGTATAAGAGATATGTCGGGATCCTCCGGCGTTCTTTTTTCCTGATCCCCTTCCGGGGTATACCGGGTACGGTCATGGCCGTTCTTTTGAACAGATATATGAAAAAGCACGGAATGCCGTACCGGGCGCACTGGGGTGCGGGACACGGCGGGATCATAAAAAGGATCCGGGCGATGATCCGGGAGGATATCCCGGTGCCCTTATGCGTCGGCCCATGTATTCATCAGTTTTTCAATCAGCCTTTGTATCGTGGCCTGAAGCTCTATAAAAAGGCCCGGAATACGGCTGGGGAGTCGTATGTCTGGACCTCGACGGTTAAAAATCATTTTATGGTCATCACGGGACTGGAAGGCAGATACGCCAGGCTTGCGAGCCTCGGTGAAGAATACTACATTGAGCTTGAAGAGCTCCGAAAGCTTTCTGTAATGGATGCAGCGGGACTGTATACGAACATCATCCGGATCATGCCTTTAAGCCGGCGCCGAGAAGGTCGCTGAGCTTTTTGCTGTAAAAGAAATCATGCACAAGCTGATCATACTCTGCCCAAAGAGGCAGGGTCTGGCATTCGGATCTTCTGGGGCATTCGATGGTCTTGTCGGCAAGGCAGGCAACAGAGGAGAGCGTACCCTCCATGAGCTCGAGGACCTCTCCAACCGGGTAGTCCTCCGGCTTTCTTAAAAGCCTGTAGCCGCCGCCTTTGCCGCTGGCGCCTGTGATCAGGCCTCCGGCAACCATTTCCTTCACGATGATTTCCAGATACTTTTTAGATATATCCTGTCTGGCAGCGATATCCTTTAATGGGATATTGCTGCCGTTTTCGTTTTCTGCAAGGTCGATCAGGACCCTGAGTGCGTAACGGCCTTTTGTGGATATCATAGATTCATGCCTCCCGTCTGTTCTTTGTATTATACATCACCTGAAAGAGAGAAATCAAGCTATAAAACCTATTGACATACTGGGCGAATGGGTATAGAATCTCTTTGAATAAATCGGAGGAGATAACTATGATTTACGCGGACAATGCAGCCACAACCAGAATGAGCGAAACTGCCATCAACACGATGGTCACCCTGATGCGGGAGGTATACGGAAATCCGTCAAGCCTGTATGAAACCGGACAGAAGGCAAAGGAAGTCCTCGAGCAGGCGAGGGCGGATGTAGCCGCAGTGATCAATGCGGATCCGGGCGAGATCATTTTCACATCCGGCGGAAGCGAGGCGGATAACCAGGCGATCATTTCCGCAGCGGAGATCGGGAAAAAAGCCGGGAAAAAGCATATCATATCGACAGCTTTTGAACACCATGCCGTTCTGCATACGCTTGCGAAACTGGAGAAACAGGGCTATGAAGTGACACTGCTGCCGGTACATGAAAACGGCATCGTCCGTCCGGAGGAGGTAGAAGCCGCCATCCGTCCGGATACCTGCCTTGTGACCATCATGTTCGCAAATAATGAGATCGGAACGATCCAGCCGATCCGTGAGATCGGCGCCATCTGCCGGAAGAAGGGCGTGCTCTTCCATACCGATGCAGTGCAGGCGATCGCACATGTGCCGGTGGATGTAGTTGCAGACAATATCGACATGCTTTCCTCGTCCGCACACAAGTTCCATGGGCCGAAGGGCAGCGGCTTCCTGTATGCAAGAAAGGGGATCCGGCTTACCAATATTATTGAAGGCGGTGCCCAGGAGGGCGGAAAGCGCGCCGGAACGGAAAATGTGCAGGGCATTGCGGCCATGGCCGCGGCATTGAAGGAAACAAGCAGCCATATGGAAGAAAACAGCGTGCGCCTGAAAGCGGCAAGGGACCGGCTGATCGCGGGTCTTAAGGAGATCCCGCATTCGGCTCTGAACGGAGACCCGGTTCACAGACTCCCCGGCAATGTGAATTTCTGCTTTGAGGGGATCGAAGGCGAATCATTGCTGCTTCTTCTTGACGATAAGGGGATCCAGGCTTCCTCGGGAAGTGCCTGCACTTCAGGCTCTCTGGATCCGAGCCATGTACTGCTTGCCATCGGAAGAGTTCATGATGTGGCCCACGGATCTCTCAGGCTCACCCTCGGTGAAGATGTCACGGATGAAGAAGTGGACTATCTCATCGCTTCGGTGAAGGAAGTCGTGGAGTACTTAAGAAGCTTCTCCCCGATCTGGAGGGACCTGATGGCAGGAAAGAAGGAGTTCATCCTGTAAACGAAGGCAAAACGGTTTCGCTAAGCAATTATTTTGATTTAACAGCTATTTTCGGAGGAAATAAAATGGCACTCTATAGTGAAAAAGTAATGGATCATTTCCGTAATCCGCGCAATGTCGGCGTGATCGAGGATGCCAACGGTATCGGAGAGGTCGGCAATGCAAAGTGTGGTGATATCATGAAGATGTATCTGAAGATCGAGGACGATATCATTCAGGATGTGAAGTTTGAGACCTTCGGATGCGGCAGCGCGATCGCGTCGAGCTCCATGGCAACCGAGCTGATCAAGGGCAAGCCCGTATCGGAAGCGATGAAGCTTACGAACAAGGCCGTGGCGGAGGCGCTTGACGGACTTCCGGCCTATAAGATGCACTGCTCGGTCCTGGCAGAGGAGGCGATCCGGTCCGCACTTGATGATTATAAGTCCAGGTCCGGAAAGACTTGACACAGGACATGACATGACGTAAAATCCGGAGCAGAACGTCTCCGGATTTTTCTTATCATTTTTTGAAATTTCCTATTGACAGAAATAACAAAATACATTAAACTAACGCATGTGTCTTTACGAAAGAGAGACCATCGAGGCGTGGCTCAGTTTGGTAGAGCGCTGCGTTCGGGACGCAGAGGTCGCAAGTTCGAATCTTGTCGCCTCGATATGGCCTTGTAGTCAAGCGGCTAAGACGTCGCCCTCTCACGGCGAAGGCCCGGGTTCGATTCCCGGCAAGGTCAGTAAAGAGCTATACGTTGAATGCGTATGGCTCTTTTTGTATTATGACTTAACCTTTTCAGTACCTGCCTGATTTCAGGAGATCTTCATGTCATCAGATTATAATTCGCATATCCGCATTATTAAAGAATCCAGAAAAACCATTTCGATCCGCGTTCAGCAAGACGGCACGGTCGAGGTGAAGGCACCCCGGTATGTGAGCCGGGCGACAGTGCTTTCTTTTATTGAAAGCAAACGAGGCTGGATCGAAAAGAAGCTGGCGCAGACGGCAAGGCAGCAGGAAGAACTTATGGATAACCCTCCTTTGGACGAGGCCGGGATCAGGAAACTTGCCCGGGAGGCGCGAAAGGTCTTTCCGGAGCGCTGCGCTTACTATGCTCCGCTTGTGGGGACCGATTACGGCAGGATCACGATCCGGCGCCAGCAGTCCCGTTTCGGAAGCTGCTCGGCGAAAGGAAACCTCAACTTCAATCTGGCCCTGATGCTCGCACCGCCGGAAGTCCTTGACTATGTAGTGGTGCATGAGCTCTGCCATCGCCTCGAAATGAATCATTCGGAGCGTTTCTGGGGGCATGTGGCAAGAGTGATCCCTGCATATAAGAGCTCAAAGCAATGGCTTAAGCAGCACGGCAGTGTACTGATCTCCAGAGTGAACCCGCCGGAAGGCAGCGGCCGGCCGGAGGACTGAACCACTATAAACCAGACGAAACTGATCCCGGAGTGCTTTATGGACAGAAAACAGATACTTTCATATTGGAAAGAAGCGTCTTCGCTGGCGGCGTTTTTTAAGGGATACGCCGAGGATTTTACGAAAGAGGAGAAACAGACCTATGACGATCTCTTCCGCGGCACTTATGCCGGCGTGAATATCCCTCTCTGGGCGTCCCTTTGCTGTAAGCCGGACGGGTGTCTGATGGATGAGACTGCCCTTCGCGTTGTTTTGTTTTATCACAGATACGGTTTTAAGGTCTGTGAGATGGATCATAATCCCCCCGATTATATCGGTGAGATGTATGCCTTTTTGTGTTATCTTTACGCATGCTCTCTGCATGAGGGAGAAGCGGGAGAGGAATATATCCGTGCCGCTGATAAGTTCGCGGATGATTTTCTTTTGCCGACGGCAAAGAAGACGGCGGAAGGGATACGTGTCTGGTGCACGCAGCCCCGTTTTCTGGAGATCGCGGACAGAATAGAGGGCTTTTCTTCTTCAGCCTGTGATATCAAATCTCAGGACATCGTGCCCTCGGAAGCGTTTTATGCTTATGAGAGCTATCTGAACGGACCGGATCCGCAGATCCCGGACGGTAAGGATGAGCTTATCTATACCGCGGGAAGAAATAACTGCGGCGGCAGATGCCCGCTGGAAACGACAGTACAGGACGGGTGCCTCACGAGCTTAAAGGCGGGTACGCAGATCGATCTTCCCGGGCTTCGTGCATGTATAAGGCATACAGGGTACCGCAGGACCTACCTTTCGACCGAACGCCTGAGATACCCGATGCTGAGGATCGGGAAACGGGGCGAGGGCAGGTTTAAGAGGATCAGCTGGGAAGAAGCCGTGGACAGGCTTTACGAGGAGTGGATCAGGATCCGGGATGCCTATGGACCCGGTTCCCGCATGCCGATCTATGGCTGGGGCGTTTCCGCCGTGATGCGTCCGAATACGCTCCTTACGCGCCTTCTTGCCTTGGACGGGGGCTTCCTCGACCATTACGGATCCTACAGCTCCATCCAGACCAGGATCGCAACACCCTATGCCTATGGAGATGCCCTGAGCGGAAACAGCGTGGAGGATCTGGCCAATACAAAGCTCCTTATCCTCTGGGCACATAACCCGGTGGAGACCGTCTTTTCCCCGCAGACCTCCTTCTATATAAATAAGGCAAAGAAAAACGGAGCAAGGGTCATAGTGATCGATCCGAGACGCTCTGACACGGCCGAGAAGCTTGCGGATGAATGGATCCCGATCCGGCCGTCCACCGATGCTGCCCTTGCTGCAGCCATGGCGTACAGCATCCTTCAGGATAATCTTCAGGACCAGGCTTTCATGGACCGGTACTGTCTCGGTTTCGATCAGGATCATATGCCGGAGGGAGTTCCGAAGGAGCAAAACTATCAGGCATACCTCTCCGGAGAGCTCGACGGTACGGCAAAAACAGCCGAATGGGCCGAAGAGATCACCGGCATCCCTGCAGAGACGATCCGCCGGCTTGCAAGGGAGTATGCGAAAACAAAACCGGCCTGCCTGCTGCCCGGCCTCGGATTTCAGCGCACCGAACACGGAGAGCATGCTTCCCTTGCCCTGATCATGCTGACCTGTCTTACCGGCAATGTCGGCATCCCGGGCGGAAGCGCTGCGGGAGCCGGGAACCCGGCAGAAGAAAGGCTCCCGGTATTTCCCGTACCGAAGAACCCGTACAAGGGAAGTATTTCCTGCTTTACCTGGCCGGATGCCATCTCACACGGATCATCCATGACAGCCGCTGACGGTGTGCGCGGTGTCAGAAAGCTTTCTTCTGACGCGAAAATGGTTTTCTGTATCGCCGGGAACGTGCTGATCAACCAGCATTCGGATATCTACGGGACGGCAAAGCTTCTGGAAGACGAAACAAAAGCGGAGTTCATTGTGTGTTCTGATGTCTTTATGACGCCGAGCGCCCGCTTTGCGGATCTTCTGCTGCCCGCTCCTTCCTTTCTGGAGGAGGACAATATCACGGGACCATGGAGATCCGGCCATTATCTTCTTTCAAACCATAAGCTCATAGAGCCTCTTTTTGAGTCCCGCAGCGAATACTTCTGGATCGGAGAGCTTGCAAAACGCCTCGGGCTGTGGGAGGCATGGTCTGAGGGACACGAGACTATGGAGGAGTGGCTTCGGGATATTTATGAGGGCTTCCGGGCGGAGAACGCAGGTGATCCTGTATATGAAGACCTTCCGGATTATGAAGGCTTCCGGAAAAAGGGAGGACATGCCTACAAAAAGGCGGCTTCCTTTGTGGCCTATGCCGATCAGATCCGTGATCCGGAGCACCACCCGTTCAAAACGCCCTCCGGAAAGATCGAGATCTTCTCAAAGAGGCTGTATGACATGCGCGATCCGATGATCCCGGCACTTCCGGTCTATCAGGAACCTCTTGAGGGACCGGCATCCGAATTAAGGAAAAAGTACCCGCTGCAGCTGATCGGCTGGCATACCAGGCGCCGCTGCCATACGATCCATGACAATAACCCGCAGATGGAGAGACTGGAGCCGCAGAGGCTCTGGATGCATCCGGAGGACGCAAAAGCGCGGGGGATCGGAGACGATGACCTTGCGGAGGTATTCAATGACCGCGGCAGGCTCCGCATCAGGGTCAGGGTCACGGACCGCGTGATGAAGGGCGTGTGCGCAATGTCTCAGGGGGCGTGGTTTACGCCTGGTGCGGACGGGGTCGACATGCGCGGCAGCATCAATACCCTGACGGCTTACCGGCCGACAGCGCTCGCAAAGGGCAATCCGCAGCATACCAATCTTGCGGAAGTGAAAAAAGCAGAACGGCCTGAATGACCGCCGCACAGCCCCCGGGGCAGAGCGGGCTCTTTGGAGCCCGGCAGGCGCAGAACTGCATAGTGTGAATAAATATTACTTTCATATGCATGATCGTTTGGCTTATGTGCATAAATATATGCATTTAATTTCATTATTAATGAATTTTTATTCATTTTCATGATTGACAAAGCAGGATAAGACGAGTATTATGTCCTAAGATCGTAACTGATCAGCATCAAAGATCATCACGCAGCAAAAAAGCGGATGAAAGATTACCCCGGATCATCAGATCGAAACATCATTATACAGGGAGGAGACCCCGATGAAAAAAGAAAATATAAAGAAGATCGTACTGGCTTACTCAGGCGGACTGGATACGTCCATCATTATCCCCTGGCTGAAGGAAAACTATAATAACCCCGAGATCATCGCCGTTGCGGGCAATGTCGGCCAGGCAGACGAGCTGGAGGGCCTTGAAGAGAAGGCCCTGAAGACCGGCGCCTCCAAGCTGATCGTGGCGGATCTTGTAGACGAAATGGTGGACGACATCATCATTCCGGCGCTCAAGATGGATGCCAAGTATGAGACCTACCTTCTTGGCACCGCGTTTGCCCGCCCTGTGATCGGCAAGAAGCTTGCTGAGATCGCACTTGCAGAAGGCGCTGACGCGATCTGTCACGGCGCGACCGGCAAGGGCAACGACCAGGTACGTTTTGAGCTTGCGATCAAGCGCTTTGCTCCGGATATGCCTATCATTGCTCCGTGGCGTGAGTGGGATATCAAGTCCCGTGACGAGGAGATCGATTATGCGGAAGCACACAATGTTCCCCTGAAGATCAGCCGTGAGACCAATTACTCCAAGGACAAGAATCTCTGGCACTTAAGCCATGAGGGACTCGACCTTGAGGATCCGGCCAATGAACCCGATTATGATAAGCCCGGCTTCCTGGAGATGGGCGTTTCCCCGGTACAGGCTCCCGATGAGCCGACCTATGTGACCATTGATTTCGAAGCAGGTGCTCCGGTCGCCATCGACGGCGAGAAGATGAAGGCCTCCAAAATCATCGAGAAGCTCAACAAGCTCGGCGGCGCAAACGGCATCGGCATTATCGACATCGTGGAGAACCGTCTCGTCGGCATGAAGGACCGCGGTGTGTATGAGACACCGGGCGGCAGCATTCTTTATAAGGCACATGAGCAGCTCGAAATGATCACGGTCGACAAGGATACGCTTCATGTGAAGCAGAAGCTGGCTGTAGATTACGCGGATCTCATCTACAACGGCAAGTGGTACAGCCCGCTGCAGGAGGCTCTGACCGCATTCGCAAACGAGTCCAACAAGTTTGTGACCGGTTCCGTCAAGCTCAAGCTCTACAAGGGCAACATCATTCCGGCAGGCACCACCTCACCGTACTCTCTGTACTCGGAGAATCTGGTGACCTTCGGCGAGAGCGATTATGACCAGGGACAGGCAGCAGGCTTCATCAACCTCTGGGGCCTTCCGATCAAGGTGCAGGCGCTTCGTGAGCAGGGACGCCTGTAAACAGAGGAACACGTTAACCAATCAGCAAACAGAAAAAGCAACTGGCTGTTCAGTCAGCAGTTATCAGGATAAGAACCGTTGAAATGTCCCGTCGGGTCCTCTGCATATCCAGGCAGAGATCCGAAGGACATTTCGGTTTTTCGAAACAAACTTAAGGAGAGAATACATGGCAAAGATGTGGGCCGGACGAACTTCCGGAGAAACGGATCAGCTGGCGGATGAACTGAATTCATCCATAGGCGTGGACTGCCGGATGTACCGGCAGGATATCCGGGGCAGCCAGGCCCATGCGGCCATGCTGGGAAAACAGGGGATCATCCCGAAGAAGGATGCGGACCAGCTGATCGAAGGACTCGAAAAGATCCTTGAGGACCTTGAGAGCGGAGCTCTCAGCTTTGATATGAGCTGTGAGGATATTCATATGTTCGTGGAGCAGGTCCTTACCGAGAGGCTCGGAGATGTCGGCAAGCGCCTGCATACTGCAAGAAGCCGCAACGACCAGGTGGCACTGGACCTTCGGATGTATCTTCGCGATGAGGCAAAGGAGCTGCATGCTCTGATCCGGGAACTGATCGAAGTGCTGGTCCGTGTTGCGGAGCAGAACATGAAAGCGGTCATGCCGGGTTATACGCATCTTCAGCGGGCGCAGCCCATTTTGTTCCCGCAGCATATTCTTGCCTATGCAATGATGCTTCTTCGGGATGACGGCAGGCTTTCGGACTGCGTGAAGCGGATGAATGTCTCGCCTATCGGCTGCTGTGCTCTGGCAGGTACGACCTATGAGACGGACCGCGTATATGAGGCCGGGCTTCTCGAATTTGACGATATTGCGATGAACAGCATCGACGGCGTATCGGACCGGGATTTCTGCCTGGAGATGATGAGCGCCCTTTCGATCCTGATGATGCACCTGAGCCGTTTTTCCGAGGAGATCGTACTGTGGTCGAGCTGGGAGTTCAAATTTATTGAGCTTTCCGATAATTATACGACCGGTTCCTCGATCATGCCGCAGAAGAAGAATCCGGATATGGCGGAGCTGATCCGCGGAAAGACCGGACGGGTCTACGGTGATCTGATGGGGCTTCTCACCGCCTTTAAGGGGCTTCCGCTTGCCTATAACAAGGATATGCAGGAGGATAAGCAGGCGGTGTTTGATGCAGTGGATACCGCAAAGCTCTGCCTCCAGGTGATGGCGCCAATGGCGGATACCATGCGGGTGCTTCCGGACAACATGCTGAAGGCGGCGCAGGGCGGCTTTATCAATGCAACGGATCTTGCGGATTACCTTGTAAAGAAGGGCATGCCGTTCCGCACTGCGTACAAGATCTCCGGAGAGATCGTGGCTGACTGTATCCGGGAGGGTCTCGTGCTTGAGAGTTACCCAATTGAAAAATACCGGGGATACAGCGAGCTCTTTGAAGAAGATGTCTACGAAGATATCAATATCGAAAACTGTGTGGAAAAGCGTATCTCCAGGGGCGGAACAAGCACGGCGTCGGTAAAGGAACAGATCGCCTGGGTGCGCGCGCAGCTTGAGAACATGTAAGGAACGATCACCCGCTGCAGTAAAAAGCTGAATCAGCATTTTTATCTGCAGCTTTATAGGATAACAGGGGCTGTATATGACCAGGATTTTTATTGACGGAAGTGCCGGTACCACCGGCCTGCGTATTCATGACAGACTGAAGGAAAGAAAGGATCTGGAGCTGATCACACTCGGGGGTGAGCTTCGAAAGGATCCGGAAGCAAGAAAAAAGGCAATTTTTGATGCGGATGTGGCTTTTCTGTGCCTCCCGGATGCCGCTGCGATCGAAGCAGTGGCACTCGCGGAAGGAAGTGATACGGTGATCATCGATACCTCGACGGCACACCGCACGGCAGACGGCTGGGCTTATGGCTTTGCCGAGCTTACAGGATATCGTGAGAGGATCCAAAGCGCAAAGCGCATCGCTAATCCCGGCTGCCACGCAAGCGGCTTTATCTCCCTCGTCGCTCCTTTGGTCGAGCACGGTCTCCTGAAAAAGGATGCTCATATAAGCAGCTTTTCCCTGACCGGTTATTCGGGCGGCGGCAAGAAGATGATCGAACAGTATGAAAGCGGCGAGGACATGGATGCATCCTGCCTGAACTGTGACGCCGCCTCCAAAAAAGCTGCGCTTTCGGGAAGAGATCCTCTGCTCAATGCGCCCCGTCAGTATGGTATCACCCAGAAGCATAAGCATCTTCCGGAGATGCAGAAGATATGCGGGCTTGATACTGCTCCGGTTTTCTGCCCCATCGTGGCTGACTACTACAGCGGCATGGAGGTGACTGTGCCGGTATTCGCCTCGGATCTCAATGCATCCGTGGAGGAGGTCCGGGCCTTCTACCGCAGCTATTATAACGACCGTCCGGGCCTGGTGCGCTTTGAAGACAGCGCGGATGATGGCGGTCTGATCGCAGGAAACCGCATGTCGGGCAGGGATGATATGGTGATCACGGCAGCGGGAAATGAAGACAGGATACTGCTGGTATCCCTGTTTGACAATCTCGGAAAGGGCGCGTCCGGCGCCGCGATCCAGAACATGAATATCGTGCTGGGCGTTGATGAGAAAACGGGCCTGACCGTTTAAGCAGGCTGAAAGGAAGGAACGATGCAACTGATTCCGGGCGGCGTTTGTGCTGCAAAGGGTTTTAAAGCGAACGGACTGCACTGCGGTATCCGTCCCAATACAACAAAAAAGGATCTGGCCCTTGTGGTCAGTGACGTTTTGGCAAGTGCTGCGGCAGTCTATACGACCAACCTGGTAAAGGGCGCTCCCCTTACGGTGACCAAAGCCCATATCGCGGACGGAAAAGCGCAGGCTGTGATCTGCAACAGCGGCAACGCCAATACCTGCAACGCGGACGGCATTGAGATTGCAGAAAGGATGTCTGCCCTGGTGGAGACACATACGGGAGTGGCAAAGACTGACGTGATCGTGGCATCCACGGGCGTCATCGGACAGCCTCTGAACCTTTCGCCGATCGAACAGTCGATGACAGAGCTTACTGCAGGGCTCTCCTATACGGGAGACAAGGATGCGGCGGCTGCGATCATGACCACGGACACCGTGATGAAGGAAGCGGCAGTGGAGTTTACTCTCGGAGGGAAGATCTGCCGGCTTGGCGGTATGGCAAAGGGCAGCGGCATGATCCACCCCAACATGGCGACCATGCTGGTATTTATCACCACCGATGCCGCCATTGCACCTGCCATGCTTCAGAAGGCATTGTCCACGGATATTCAGAAGACCTTCAACATGATCTCCGTAGACGGAGATACCTCTACCAATGATATGGTCTCCATCCTGGCGAACGGCCTGGCGGGAAATCCCGAGATCACAAAGGATGATGCGGATTTTGCCGTCTTTATGGAGGCACTCAATACGGTCACGATGCATCTTTGCCGCATGATCGCAGGAGACGGCGAGGGAGCGACCAGGCTTCTTGAATGTAAGGTCACCGGTGCCGCGGATGAGCAGACCGCAAAGACAGTCGCAAAAAGCGTGATCTGTTCCTCCCTTCTTAAGGCGGCCATGTTCGGCGCAGATGCCAACTGGGGCCGTGTGCTCTGTGCCATCGGCTATTCGGGCGCAGATGTGGATGTACAGAAGATCGATGTAAGCTTCCTCTCTGCAAAAGGTGAGATCGCCGTCTGCAAAAACGGTGCGGGTGTGGCATTTTCCGAGGAAAAGGCCAAGGAGATCCTCCTTGAAAAGGAGATCGATATCCTGGTCGGCTTAAACAGCGGCGATGCTGCCGCGACAGCCTGGGGATGTGATCTTACCTATGACTATGTAAAGATCAACGGAGACTACCGGAGTTGAAAAATCGCAGGATCTGAAAGAGCGTTTCTTAAAACGTCTTCTGATAAGCACGCAATACGAGGTGAGCATTATGAACGGAGCGTTATCCAATGCCGAACGGGCAGAAGTCCTGACCCAGGCACTGCCCTATATCCGGCAGTACAACAATAAGATCGTAGTCATCAAATACGGCGGAAACGCCATGATCAATGAAGAACTGAAGCTGCAGGTCATGCAGGACATCGTCCTGCTCTGGCTGATCGGCGTAAAGGTCGTACTGGTGCATGGCGGCGGACCGGAGATGAATGATCTGATGAGCCGTCTCGGAAAGAAATCCGAGTTCGTAGGCGGCTTAAGAGTGACCGACCGCGAGACTGTGGACATTGCGGAGATGGTCCTTGCCGGCAAGATCAACAAGACCCTGGTAAATCTCCTGCAGGTGCATGGCGGCAATGCCATGGGCATCTCCGGCATGGACGGCCGTCTGATCGAGGCGGATTTCAAGGACGAGAAGCTCGGGTATGTCGGAAAGATCACGAAGATCAATATTGCCCCAATCATGGACCTTCTGGAAAAGGGATATATTCCCGTCGTATCCACCCTCGGCTGCGACGCCAAGGGCAATGTCTACAACATCAACGGCGATACTGCCGCGGCCTATATCGCGGGTGCCCTGAAGGCGGAAAACATGATCATGATGACGGATATCGCCGGTATCTTAAGGGACCGCTATGACCCGTCCACGTTGATCAGCAGCCTGACCGTTACCGAAGCCGAGCATCTGTATGACACAGGCGTTATCAACGGCGGCATGATCCCCAAGGTGGATTCCTGCATCAAGGCAATCGGGATGGGCGTCGGGCAGTGCATCATCATGGACGGCTGCGTGCCCCATTCGATCCTTATGGAGCTTCTGACGGATGAAGGCGCCGGCACGATGCTGACGGCGGATACTTAAGGAGAAAAGATATGAGTACCATCTATGAAATCGACAACACCTATGTAGCATCCACATATAAGCGTTTCCCCGTCTGTATCGTATCCGGCAAGGGCTCTGAGGTATTTGATGAAAACGGAAAGCGATACATTGACCTCGGCTCCGGCATTGCCGTGACCAGCTTCGGCATCGCTGATGAAGCATGGCAGCAGGCCGTGATCGAGCAGATCGGGAAGGTGCAGCACACCTCCAACCTGTATTATACAGAGCCGTGCGCAAAGCTGGCGAAGCTTCTCTGCGAGAAGAGCGGTATGAAGAAGGTCTTTTTCGGGAACTCCGGAGCAGAGGCCAATGAAGGAGCCATCAAGGCAGCCAGGAAATATGCTGCAGAAAAAAAAGGCCCGGAGTATTCGACGATCGTAACCCTGGAGAACAGCTTCCACGGACGGACGCTGACGACCCTGGCAGCAACGGGACAGGATGCCTTTCACAAGCTGTTCCAGCCGCTTACTCCCGGCTTTGTACACACACCGGCAAATGATCTTCCGAAGCTGATCGAGACCGTTCATGCCCATAAGACGGCTGCTGTCATGGTAGAGCTCGTGCAGGGAGAAGGCGGTGTGCGTGCCCTGGATCAGGATTTTGTTGAAGGCATCGCAAAGCTCTGTGCAGACGAGGATATCGTCTTTGTGGTGGACGAGGTCCAGACCGGAAACGGCAGGAGCGGCCAGATGTACGCCTATATGAATTACGGCGTGATGCCGGATGTTGTTTCAACGGCCAAGGGCCTTGCCGGCGGCCTTCCGATCGGTGCGGTGCTGCTCGGGGAGAAAACAAAGGATGTTTTCAGCTACGGAGATCACGGCTCGACCTTTGGAGGCAATCCGGTTTCCTGTGCGGCAGCGATCAGCGTTGTGAGCCGTATCGATGAGAAGCTGCTTAGCGAAGTGCGGGAGAAGAGCGCTTACCTTTTTGAGGAGCTTGCAAAGATCGAAGGCGTAAAGAGTGTTTCCGGACTTGGCCTTATGATCGGTCTGGATACCGAAAAGCCGGCAGGAGATGTGGTCGGTAAATGCCTGGAAAACGGCGTGCTCTGCCTTACCGCGCACGGCAAGGTCCGGCTGCTGCCCGCACTCAATATCCCGATGGAGCTCTTAAAGGAAGCTGTCGCAGTCATCAAGGAAGCGTGTGAATAAAACGAGGAGATACAGAACATGTCCCTGAAAGGAAGAAGTTTTTTAAAGCTGCTGGATTTTACCCCGGCAGAGATCAATGAGCTGCTGGATCTGGCAGCGGATCTGAAGGCGAAGAAGAAGGCGGGTATCCCGCACCGGATGTTTGAGGGAAAGAGCATTGCTCTGATCTTTGAGAAGACCTCGACCCGCACCCGCTGCGCGTTTGAAGTGGCCGCGGCGGATCTCGGAATGCATCCGACCTATCTGGATCCTTCGGGCTCCCAGATCGGCAAGAAGGAATCGATTGCCGATACGGCGCGTGTCCTTGGCCGCATGTACGACGGCATAGAGTACAGAGGCTACGGGCAGGAGATCGTAGAGGATCTTGCGAAATATGCCGGAGTGCCGGTCTGGAACGGCCTGACCAATGAGTTTCATCCGACGCAGATCCTCGCGGATTTTCTGACGATCAGGGAACATTTCGGAGGCCTTAAGGGAAAGAAACTTGTCTATATGGGCGATGCCCGCTATAACATGGGCAACTCCCTGATGGTTGGCTGCGCAAAGATGGGCATGCACTTTATTGCCTGCGCTCCGAAAAAGTACTTCCCGGATACCAAACTGGTGGAAAGCTGCCGCAAGATCGCTGCCGAGACCGGCGCAACGCTCGAGTTTATCGAGGATCCCTACAAGGCTACTGCAGGCGCGGATGTGATCTATACCGATGTATGGGTCTCCATGGGCGAGCCGGATGAGGTCTGGGCGGAAAGGATCCATGACCTGGTCCGCTACCAGGTGAACCAGTCCATCATGGATAATGCGGGACCGCAGTGCCGCTTCATGCACTGCCTGCCGGCATTTCATGACCTTAACACCACGATCGGAAAGCAGATCTATGAGAAGTACAGCATTGACTGTATGGAGGTCTCCAACATGGTCTTTGAGGGACCGCAGTCGATCGTTTTTGACGAGGCGGAAAACCGTATGCATACGATCAAGGCTGTAATGGCGGCAACACTGTAAAGGGCAGGAACGCATCCGAATATCATCAATCAGAAAAGCTCCGGTATTCACCACGCATTTATGCAGTGAAACAGCCGGAGCTTTTGAATTAAGCATTAAGCTGACATATTGCCGGAATGAATTCGGAAACGGATCTTCCGGAAAAATGTACTGAACGAGGATCAGTTCAGCGGACCTCCGCAGAACTGGCAGCTGCCTTTATCTGCGGGTGTCTGACAGCCGCACCACTGGCACTTTACCGTTGCCGGAGCCATGGAAGCTGCGGCACCTGCAATTCCTGCAGCACCTGCGATTCCTGCAGCAGCCTGTGCTTCTTTCAGGGCGTTTTCATAGTAGGCCCGGAGTTTTTCGGGATCTTTCGTTAGTTCTTCGACTTTTGCCTTTTCCTCAAGAAGCTTTTTCAGCTCCGGATCCTGAACATCTTCCGGCTGCGCCGGCTGTACTCCAGCGACAGAGGCCTGGATCATGCCGTCAAATGCAGCCTTGATCTCGTTGCTTAAGCTTAAGTACTCATAGTACTGGGCGGCATTGGTTGCCCTGGTGGCAGCTGCCGGATTCATCCGGTAATTAGGATCGGTCATGCCTGCCATGGAGCGTTCTCCGGTTTCAACAGAACTCGTATTGACACGGAACCTCATCTCATCGAAGTAGGGGTGATTGACGCGGACCGTGATGTAAAAATTATAGGAGTATTCATAGCGGGGCGGAACATAGGATACGCTCTTTCCGGAGCTGTCCTTCTGCTTAAGCTCGCTTCTGCTCTCATCGACATCGAGCATGCATCCGGTCACCTGATCAAAATCAAGGACATCCGGATTGGCGGAGACAAGGTCCTTTGCGCTTGTGATCATGAATTTCTGCGCTCCGTCATCGATCAGGACTCTGGTGTACCGGCCAAGGTCTCTGGTCGTACGGAAGGCCTGTACGGCGTTTTTGTTATTCTCACGGTAGTTTAACTGCTCACCGATCTCCTGTACCGTACTGTGGCGGCGCTCACTGAACCAGGGAGAGAGCTTTGCGGCGCATTCCTTGCAGAGATTTCCGTCTTCAAGCTTGCGGTTTCCGAGAAGACCGATCTTGTTATTGCAGATGCTGCAGTACTTCTTATCAAACAGTCCCATAATCATATCCTCCTCCTCACAGGCTGCGATCCTGCCGTAAACAGGGATAATGCTGATGAATCAGCTGTATTCATTTACAGTTTATCAAATACCATGAAAGAATCCAACATACAAAAGTTGGCAGTTACATTCGGAAAGCAAACTTTTCATCTGTAAGAAAACACAGATTTCAGGGTGCTGAACATAACAAAAGACGGGCTTTAAAAGCCCGTCCGGATATGCATCATTACGAGAATCCCGCTCAATTTGATTATTATATCAGGAATTACTTATACACCGAATGCCTGTGCCCAGTACCAGGAACCGTTGGGAGCCTGGAAGATAGCGACGCCCATGGTGTTGAAATCGCCGGATTCGATGTTTGCGCGGTGGGTAGGAGAGTCCATCCATGCCTGCACTACGGTATCTGCATTGTAATACCCCTTTGCGAGGTTCTCGCCGAACATGATCGCGCTGTTGACGGTCCACCATTCGGTATTATTGGGACGGGTGTGCGAGAAGCTTTCGGCAGCCTCCTGCGCACGCACCTGCGCTGCCTGCACCAGACGTTCATCCCAGTCAAGCGGGCTCAGCCCGGCATCTGCACGCCGGCTGTTGACGAGCTCCAGGGTGCCCCGGGCCTGTGACAGTGCATCCTCGCTGGATTCTGCGGCGCCGGCAAGAGCAATGGCGGTTTCATCAATGTAGTGGATATCCCCTTCTTCCGACTGGTCGCGGGAAGCGGCGGTGCTGTCCAGCTCCGCTGTCTCGTTGAGCTTCGGCTGGCTGACATAGAAGCCTATCGCAGCAGCCAATGCCACGGTAAGTGCTACTATTCCGATCAAGATCTTTCTGTTCTTCATATGGATCACCTCTGAGACCTGTTTACAGTCTTCCTTATCCTTTGATGGCCCCATTATAACAGGGGAAGAGACACAAAACCGTCACAGATAAGGGCATATCAAATATTTTTTTATTTATGATTAATCATAGCATTCCGCAAAATTGTTTGCAACAAATACCTTCTGCCGATGAAAGCGTGATATTCAGCGCCGGGTCAGGGTTCGGCCGCTGTCTGAAAATATAGGAACATAACCGAAACATAAGCTGTGCTGATACTGAATCAAAAAGGATTTTGTGCTATACTAATATAATATGAAAAGCCATGTAAACGATCAGCATCATTCATTTAAGAGCGGAATCCTTCATTTGTTTCGAAGGGCTGCGTTGTGTTTGCTGATGACTTTATTTGCATCAGGCATGATTGCCTGTGGCAGCTCCGGCGGGTCTTCAGCACAGACAGAAGCTGCAGAGGATGTAATCGGATCGAGGGATTCGACGCCGGTGATCCTGGTTCCGGAGCAGCCGGGTAAGGATGTTCTTGGAAATGAAGAGGCAAAGCTGGATATCTCCAACATCAGTGAGGGATATATCAGTGCAGCTTATTTCGGCGATGCGGCGAAGGTCAAGGTACAGATCACGGCTGACGATCATCTGACCTACACCTTTGATTTAAGGCCGGACGGGAGCTGGAATGTATTCCCGCTTTCTACGGGTGACGGGCATTATGTGATCGGCGTTTATTCCAATATAGAAGCAACCATGTACGCCGAGGTCTTCAGCACGGAGCTGGATGTTGTCCTCACGGATGAATTCGGACCCTTCCTCTATCCCAACCAGTATGTCTGGTTTACGGAGGATACCAGAGCGATTAAAAAGGCTTCGGAGATCTGCCGCTCAGCTGATACGGACCTTGACTGTGTTACAAAAATATACGACTATGTGGTCGGCCATGTGGTCTACGATCAGCAGGAAGCGGAGAGTGTGCAGAGCGGTTATCTTCCGGATGTGGACGAGGTGATGGATACCGGAAAGGGCATCTGTTTTGACTATGCCGCTCTGGTAGCGACCATGCTCAGGACCCAGCAGATCCCGACACGCATGGAGATCGGCTATGCCGGTACGGCATACCATGCATGGATCTCCTGCTATGTCGATGAGGTCGGCTGGATCAACAGCCTGATCTATTTTGACGGTGAAAACTGGTCGATGATGGATCCGACCATGGCAGCCAGCCAGGGAGAGAAAAAGCTTAAAAAATTTATCGGAGACGGCACAAACTACAGGATGCTGTATCTTTATTGACATAATAGAAAGTATTTTGTCTATAGCGTTGAATATAATGTAAAAAAATGCTATTATTTTATGATAAACGCTTAAAGCGCCCCTGGCCTGATCCGGGATGGACCCCGGTACGTGAAGGTGAGCTGAAAGCTGATTGCGAGGACAGAGAATATGACGGATAAAGAACTGCAGAGACTGCGCAGACCTGAATTGCTGAGCCTGTTGCTGAATGAGGAACAGGAAAATGAATTCCTTCGGGAAGAGCTTGCAGATGCAAAGGAGAAGCTGAACAGTAAAAATATACTGTTGGAGGAGAGCGGATCGATCGCTGAGGCGTCTCTCAGGATCAACCGTGTCTTTGAGGCAGCGCAGAAGTCTGCGGATCAGTATCTCGAAAACATCCAGAGGATCCATGCAGAGGCAGATGACAGGGCCAGGATGATCGCCGACGCCGCCGAAAGCAAGGCGCAGGTAATGCTCCAGGAGGTCTCAGCCCGCTGTGAAGCAAAAGATGAGGAGACCAGGACACGCTGTGAGGCTCTTGAGGCTGAGACAAAGGAAAGCTGTGACAGGCTCCGTGCGGAAACGGAAGAATATTGCAGCAGGCTGAAGGCAGAGACGGAGTCTGAAACGCAGACAAAGGCAGAAGAGACGCATGAACGCTGCAGCCGGCTTCTTCGTGAAACAGAAGACAAGTGCCGCGCTGAGGAGGAAGAGACCAAAGCGCGCATGGAAAAGCTGGAGGCGGAGACCAAAGAGCGGGCAGAGCAGGTCGCCGAAGACTGCCGCATCATGAAAGAAAAGGCAGAGCAGGAAGCCAATGTGTACTGGGATGAGGTCACTCGAAAGGTCAATACCTTACTGGAGGAGCATCCTGAGCTGAAGGGCATGATCCGCCCCGCGGAGGGATAAACGCATCCCTGCCTCTGTTACAGGCATTTTTTATAACTGAATTAAACCCGCAGATCCTGCGGAAAATACAATCACGACAGTGTAACGGTTTTGTATCCATCCATATTGTATGATGCAGGCAGATAAAGAAATTGGTCCTGCATTATCGGCTTTGCGATATGCAGCCTGGATGGAAAGGCAATCGACCATGAAGTACAGACTGAATGATAGAATTGAATTAATCAACCGCGAGCGTCGTGAAATGCGTAATCATTTACGGCTGCGGAGTCTTGCTGGCTTAGCAGCCGCTTTTCTTGCGGTCTATTCACTGATCCTTCCGTCCTTTACTATGGAAAAGCCGTCCTTCTGCGGATACGAAGAGCATACGCACAGCGATGAGTGCTTCGAGTACGTCCTGGACTGCCCGGTCACCGGTGAAACCGGTACCGTGATCTCTGCAAATGAGTTCCGTGCGCTTCCCGGCGCTTCTGAGATCGAAGCGAAGGAAAAGGCGGCAAAGGAATCGGCAGACGGGATCCGCGAAGAAGTTGACAGAACATCCGACGATAAGGAAGATGGGATCGTAGTCAGCAAGGCAGAGAAAACCGAAAAGAAAGAAAAGAACCATAAGAAGACCGCGACCGCTTCCGATTATGAGGAAGACGGTGTGGATCTCTGGTTCATGTATGAGAATGCCGGCTCCGCTTACCCCGAGAGTGAAGAGGAAGAGATCGTAAGCTATGCGGTCGTAAACTCTGACGGTGCTGCCGGGACGGTATCCGACATGGCGGATGAGATCACCCCGGACGCTGAAGAGGAAGAGTATTCTGAGGAAGCAGAGCTGCTTCAGGATGACGAAGAGACATTCGAGGCCGTATCTGCGGCAGAGGATGAAGAGCTTTACGAAGATGTTTATGAAGATGCGGTCGAGGATCTCGTGATCGCCGAAGCTGAAGAGGAAAGCGCATCGGACGAGGATTCCGCGGCGGAGGAGATCGCAGAGGAAGAAGAGGCGGCGTCCGAAGATCCCGCTGACGAGTACACCAGGCCCGCTGAGACCGAAGCAGCTGATGATACCATCATTGAAGAGCAGGAAGGTACTGCGGCAGCTTCCTTTGAAAGCGGTCATGTCCACACGGCCGCCTGCTATAAGAAGGTTACGGTCTGCGGCATGGAAGAGCATGCACACGGTCTGGAGTGCTTCATCGATCCGGAGGCGGATGTTGAGGATGAGGCAATGCTGGAAGACCTCTTCCCGACCTTTGAGGAAGTAAAGGCAGAAGACAGCTACGAATACGCGGCAGAGCTGGCAGAGTTTCAGAAGGGATACCGCGAGAGCGTCAGAAACTACATGATCATCACCGATGAAGACGGTGAAGAAACGATTCAGGGATATACCCGCTACGGCGACTGGGCCGGCGATGCCTACGCTGTGGACTGGAGCCCGCTGTTTGCAGCATTTACCGCTGATCATGCAGGCCTGGACATTGACGGATATGATCCGGAGATGATGATGGATGCCGGCAGCTGGATGCTGGAGCTCAGAGAAAGAGCACTGGAAGACGAGACTGCCGGTTCCGGCAGCTCCCGCCTGTTCCGCGAGGTGGAAGATTATATCGGTATCGATTATGCCGAATACCTGGAAGAGGATGAAGACGACGAGACCCTGAACGCCTCTTACTACCGTGAAGGCCTTCCCGCTGCTCCGGCACGCGGCGAGCTCGTATTCCTTGATCTGGACGGAGATTTCGATGCAGACCATGTGGGGATCATCATCGCGGTCAGCCTCGGGAAGAACAGAATGACCGTCATCACCGGCGATGTGAACGACCGTGTCAGAGAAGATAAGTATGGATTTGATGATATGCAGGTGCTCGGATATGCGAGACTGCCGGAGACCGAAGAGGCTGCTGAAAGAAATGCTTCCTTCGGATATGCACAGGATGATGCGGACCTTGCCGCGGATGAGACCGATGACGCTGAGGATGAGATGAGAAGGCGCTTTGAGCTGGCGAGAGACTATCCCGCACAGGATTTTGACGATCAGACCGAGACCATGCAGGTCCAGGTCAGCGCCGGGATCGGCACCTTCCCGGCAGGAACCACGATGGTCCTGACAGATATTTACGATGAGGATACTCTGAACGTGATCGCCGGCGCCATTGAAGAAGGGCGCAAGGTTAAGAGCGTACAGGCAGTCGATATCAGCTTTTACAACGAGTATGGCGAGGAGATCGAGCCCCTTCTGCCGGTGCAGGTCAGAATGACTTCCCTGCAGGAAGAAAAGCCCGCTGCAGATCAGCTGAGCGTCGTCCATCTCGACGATCAGGGCTCTACAGAGATCATGAAGGAAGAGGCCATCTCCCCGGAGATCACCTTCGAGGCTTCCATCGAGATCCAGGGTTCGGAAACCGAGATGTCAGAAACGAATATTTGAAACAGAGCAGGTGTGCAGTATGAGTGATCTTAAAAGTACCAGAAAACAGAATCACGGTCAGAAGCATAAATGGCTGCGCCGGTTCCTTACGGGACTCGGCGCTCTTGCCATGCTTATGCTGGTCTTTATCTGCATGGTCCTGCCGGCGACGACCCGTGATGAAGGGATGCATACGGGACGGCAAGGAGAGGACGGCGCTTACGGCATTCTGGATCCGGAGTTCTGGGCGGATGCATTCTCCATCTATGCCCTGGTCGGAACTTCCATTGAGGATAATATCCTCGCCAGTGACGGCAATAATTACCATATTTCGGTCAGTTGGGAGGAGGATGTGGGCTTCCCCGAGGGATCTTCCTTAAGCGTGGATGAGATCCTCGATGAAGCGGTCTATGATCAATACGTGCAGGATACGGCAAAAGCCCTGGGTGTGGAAGCGGAGACGATCTCCTATGCCCGGTTTTTTGATATTTCGATCCTGGATAAGGAGGGCAGGAAGATTCAGCCCGCCGAAGGAAAGAGCGTTGATGTCAGGATCGAACTGGCGGAGGAACTGTCGGATTCCGCCAGAGCGGTCCACTTTGCGGATGACGGTGCCGTGGATGTCCTGGACGTGACCCTCGGCGCGAAGGAAACGGAAGAGGTACAGAACGTATCAGAGAGCGGAGCAGCTCCGGAAGACACTCTGGAAAGCGCTGCTTTGGAGGGGTCGGATACCGTAAGCAGTGAGGGAAGCGGCTCCGCAGAGGAGCCGGCATCGGGAGCTGAAGGCGGGACTGCGCAGATGAAGAGCACGGTCAGCTTTGCTGCGTCCTCCTTTTCCGTGTACGGCATTGTGAATCTTAACTCTGCAGAAACCGCTTCGTCTGTTGATCAACTCAATGGAAAGAGCTTTTATCTTTCGATGGATGATGGAAGCAATCGATATTACTATACCGACCCCTTGGTATCAGTAAGTGGTGCATGGAAGTTCCAGAGAGCGACAACTCTTGACGCTGCAACCCGATTCTATTTTGAGGAATCAGAGCCGGATGAACAGGGCAATAGCTTCTATATCTACATATTCGATGCAGAGGGAAATCAAAAGTATGTCAATCTGGAAATAGAAACGAACAATCGATATTACAAATTCGGTGATGATGCAAAGACAGCAACAAAATATACGGTTGAGGTCCATACGAACGGTGCACCCACATCTTTCGTGATCTATCATAAAAAAGCCCTGAGAGAATTCTATTACTGGAACAGAAACGGAAATTATTTTGAACTTGCGAAAGGTACCAATACTTCCGCACCCAAAAACAACAATACCAAGATCATTCTGACCAGAATCGGTGAGAATGAGACGGCTCCTTCCGATCCCTATGACCTCGACGGGCAGTCACTCGGTATTATCTGGAATGTGAATGATGTTTCCGGTTCCGGAATGCTTTCTTCCACCGGAACGATGAGCTCCGAGATCACACCTTCTGATGGTGGCAGTAAGGTGAAGGAGACCGTCAATATCCTGAAGAACAAATCCACTACGGTCAGGATCGACCCTGTCAGCAGGACGGATCGTGTTTTTGTCGCGCAGAACAGTGATATTACGATGTGGACCTTCACCTGCTGCGGCCCGGCCCAGTACTATATCACTGCAGTGGTAGACGGCAAACTGAAATATGTGCGCTTTGATGACACGGAAAATGTTGGTACAGGCAATAAGGGCATCTCTCTGGTAGATACACCTGACGAGAGATGCAGGATCACGGTGACAGAGGGAACCGGCACTTACAGCGGAAAGTATAAATTCAGCAGCAACGGCAGGACTCTCTATAATAATAACGGGAACTTTTATACTGTCGCTGACTCACAGAATGGCTCAAATGTCTGGATGTACTTTGCCGAGCAGTCAAACCTGAATGACGACGACTTTGTAGTTTATACTGCAAGGAAGGTCAGTGTGTCCGGCCCGGTGAATGGTGACGGAAGCATTGATTATGATGTTCAGAATGGGGATCAGGTCGTCATCTATACCCGTATCTGGAACGAAAAAACACTGGAATATGAGTATTATACGATCGACTATGACGGGATGCTGGTCAGAGCTTACATGAGCGGTGACAACATCTCCTGGGTCGGCAGCAAGGTCAATACCATGCTGTGGGATTTCACGGAGTATCATTATCTTGATTCGGATGGGAATGAAACGAATATACCGAATTACTACTACGAGCTGCAGAACAACTATTCCGGCAAATACATTGCCCCGCAGGTAACGGGAGACGGATTTCTGGCAGACAGCCCCATCGGCATCAACCTGAACGGGCGGAGGTATAACGAGTATTACAGCACTGTCCTGGCCTGGGATGATCCCTACTATGATTATGCCATGCTCATGGTCCCCAAAGATGCGTATCAGCTTGGGTCCGCCCCGATCGCTCTCGCGAATGATACGACGATCACCAGGGACTTCTATTTTGCGATCATGACAACTGCGGAAGAAAGCGGCGCGCTTTCAACGGTGGAAACAATTGATCATACAGGCTTTGGAATCAATGTAAATATGATCAACTATCCCGGCGGCATGCAAAGTTCAGCAAACGGGAACTATCATAATATGATCCAGACAAATGTACTGGGTCGGACATCGAAATCCGGAAGTACGGTTTATGCCAATCTTCTGAAAAAGAACCTGAGCGAAAACGGCTATCCGGATGTCGCGCTGAGCGGTACGGATCATAACCTGGGCGAGCTGTACTCTGAGTGCAAAGACAGCTCCGGTAATTCGATACCTGAAACACCTGTCAATCATACTTTTCTTGCGAGCACCTACAGCGAGACCGGATATTTTGAGTATGACTGTACCCAGAATTTCGCGCATCTGATTACAAGTGTGGACGATATCTGGTATGGTAAGCCAATGCCTGGCGGAGATACTTATGGCATCGGGGATTTTGTTGTATACGATCAGCTGGGGACGACTTCGGAAACCGGAGATACGAGGCGCCACGGGCAGTATTTCCCCTACAATGATCTCGCAAAAACGGTGGAAGTTGATGAAAATGGCAATCTGGTCATTACACCGGCTTATTCTTACTCCACTTCAATGTATAACACCACAAACATTAAAGGGCAGGCGATCACATCGCTGGATCCGAGATATGGAGAGAAGTTATACCAGATACCAAACAATAGTACCAATAAGATTGCACCGAATGTAGACCATTACTTCGGCATGGAAATGGACGCCAGCTTTATGCAGAGCGAGAGCGGACTGGATGCCTGGGGGCACGATCTGATCTTCGAGTTTTCCGGGGACGATGATTTCTGGCTTTACATTGACGGCAAGCTGGTTCTGGACCTTGGCGGCATTCACTCGGCCTGCGACGGAAGCGTCAACTTCAGAACCGGAGAGGTAATTGTAAACGGAAAGAAAACGAACCTCAGGAATCTGTATAAAGAAGCATACCAGGAGGAGAATCCCGGGGCAACGGATGACGAAATTACGGCATATCTGGACGGCTTCTTCAAAGACGGCGGGACGGTTTTCAAGGATTTCTCCGGTCATACCATGAAGATGTTCTATATGGAGCGCGGCGCCGGCGCTTCCAATCTTCACATGCGCTTCAACCTGGCACCTTATGTCAATGGTGAAGTGCAGCTCGAGAAGGAAGTGAGCGGAACCGATACCGTCAGCACGCAGTTTCCGTTCCAAATCTGGTACTGGGATACAACCAGTGCCCGGTTTGTTCAGGTCGGAAGTACAGGGCATGATCTTTCTGTACGGGATGCGGGCACCGGCGATCCGATCAGGCATGAGAATACTTATACGATCAATGGGGTGACTTACGGCTATGTTTATTTCCTGACTCCCGGTCAGACGGCCTCGATTCAGCTGCCCTCGGAGGATACGAAATACTATTTCGTAGAATGCGGGATCGACCCCAATACCTATGACCAAGTGACGGCCAATGGAAAAAACCTAGAGGGAACCGCAGCCACTGGTTCCGACACTCTGAAGAACTATCAAATAGAAGAAGACACGGTTTCCGGGCGCAAGAAGGTCATCTACAATAACCATGTTTCTGACAGCGCGCAGAAAACACTGACGGTGACGAAGCGGCTGTGGAGGGATTACGACAAAACGACGGAGATCCACAGCGGAGACGGTGCCGACGCGGACAACACCGGCTTCCGATTCCGTATCTATATCGGCTCCGGTACGGACAAAACGGTCGACAGCGTCGGCTATGCCGTGTACAACACCGGAAAGTACTATGTAAAGAACAGCACGGGTGAATACTGCATCTGGCAAGATGGAGGTTTTGTATCTACAGGGAAAACGGTCTTCTCGGATCTGAGTACGCAAAGAGCCGCAGGCGAGTGGAAAAGCGAAGCAGATCAGGCGACCTTTTACAGCTCTCCGGGCGGAGCAATCGACAACATCAAAGCGGGCTACAGCATTGAGATCCCCGGCCTTATGGCGGGAATACCGTATTATATTGAAGAACGTTTGGATGAAATACCCGCAGGATATAATCTGATCGGTTACACCACGACAGTAAGCTCAGATACAGCTGAACAGCCGACTGATCCGGATGACAGCGGTACGGATCAGACAGACGGCAGCAACAGCGGTACAAATTCAGAAGATGACAGCAACAGCGGCACGATTATGGCTGATGACAGCAGCAGGACCGTCTCGGTCCATAACCAGCACGGCTATGGCCTGACCGCCAATAAGGTATGGTCCGACGCGGCTTTCATGGAGTCACATGATGATATATACTTCGGCGTTTATTTGAATGATTCTCTGCTTGAAGGCTCGGTGAAGAGAGTTCGTCATCCGGCGACATCCGTCAACTGGTTCTTCCGGGAGCTGGCAGATGGTAAAACACTGAACGATTATCAGGTTTACGAACTGGAACTGACAAAAAATGGCCAGAGCGTCACTGCCGTTGATATTTCGGTCGATCCTGACACCGGAGAGGTGACCTGGGCTTCCGATTCAGGTATCACAGTTACGAAAAAAGAAGAGAATGATTCCATCAATATCGGCGGCGTATCCAACGAGCACGGGTATTCCGTCAGCTATTCGTATACCGTGGGCTATGAGAGACAGGAACTCTCACCGGACGGCATAGCGAGCAAGGTCAATTCGCGTACGGATACCGTGTCGAATTCCAGACCGGGCATCAAATTTGTAAAAGCAGACCTAAGCGGAACCCCGCTTGCCGGCGCGAAGTTTGTCCTGACTGACGCTAGCGGGACGGTCAGGAAGAATTTCACATCTGACGAAAATGGCCTGATCGTGGTCTCCTATCTGGAAAATGATAAAGAATACACGATTTCAGAAACAGCTGCGCCGTATGGGTATCAGACCCTGATCTCTTCTATTGCCATTAAGAAAACGGTCGACACTGATGGGAAGACGGTTGTTTATGTGAATGGAGAAGTTAAGAATGGTCCTGTAAAGGATGAGACAGGCACATACGTGCTTTATGCCGTTACCCAGGAAGGCGATCCGACTGCGGACAACATGCCTACAATTACGATCTGGAACAAGGATTATACACTGAGGGCGGTCAAGGTGGACGCCTATGCGAGCGAGCCGATGAAGGGCGTGGAGTTCGCCTTGTATAAAGAGGTATATGAGACTGCAGGCGGCGTTCCGAATCCTGACTATCCGATGCCGGATTATACTCCGATGAGTGGGTATGAGCGCCTGATAACCGACGAAAACGGTGTAATCCCGGGAATCTTTATGAAGAATTCTGAGACACCCGGCGGGCTGACAGCAGGCACCTATTACCTCCGTGAAACAACACCGTCCGGCTACAATTCGCTGGGGTTTGATATCCGGATCAGGATCTCGGATACCGGCGAGGTAACGCTGCAAAGCGCGACACGACCGACACAGTCAGGACACTGGACCTTTGGTACCGTTCCAGACAGTGTTGCTAACGTAGCTTACAGCGACGGAATCATGCAGATCACGGTGAAGAACACCCCGAAGGACCCGGTACGCATCAAAAAGCTGGAAATGAATAAAGATTACCAGGTTCTTCAGGGTGTCGAATTCAAGCTGTATAAGATCGGCCAGATCAGTGATGAAGGCCTTCCAAGAGAAGGAGAAACACCGGTCATTTCGGGAAAGACCGATGCGGCAGGTATCCTGCTGCTGGGCGGTTTGGAAGAGAATACGTCATACTATCTGTACGAAACGAAAACCCTTCCCGGCTATAACATGCTCACCGCACCTGTTATCATCACGACGGCAGGCCCGAACACGATCAGTGCTTCGCTCAACAACACGCCGCTGAGCTGCGAAAAAAAGAAGGATCCCAACAATAACGATGTCTGGGAAATCACGGTTTATAATTCCACCGGCTACGAGCTTCCGTCCACAGGCGGGCCGGGACTATGGATGTACTGCCTGATCGGTGCTATAATGATACTGGGTTCGGGATTTGCGCTGATGATCCGCAGGCAGCGTCATTGATCTCCCGGATCTCAGTATGGTTTTGAGTTCAGGAAAACGAAAATGCCAGATACCGGTAGAAATGTAAAAAAGAAAAAGCAGCTTTCCTCCTCAGCGATCTTCCATATCTTTTCTCAGCTGCATGTGCTGATGGGCGCAGGTATTACCCCCTATGCGGCCCTTGGCATCATGGCGGAGGATACGGACCATCAGGAGATCTCTGAGCTATTAAAGGAGCTCGGAAGCTCCATCGCAGGCGGTGCGCTCTTAAGTGAAGCGGTGGCAAAGGCGGGGGTCTTTCCGCCGTATGTCAGCGAGCTTTTGTATGTCGGTGAGCAGACAGGGCGGATCGAGGATGCCTGCGGTGCTTTGGAGCGTTACTATGAGGAAGAGGATGCCCTGAAGGAATCGGTAAAGAGCGCGGTGAGCTATCCGGTCATGATGATCGCGGTCATGTTTCTTGTGATCGTTGTCCTGATGAATCAGGTGATGCCCGTATTCATGCAGATTTTTAAGCAATTGGGCGCGACTGCCGGCGGCACCATGCAAGTGCTTTTAAAGATCAGCAGCTTCTTCAGCCGGTACTATATCGTGCTTGCTGTGCTTTTGGCAGCAATACTTATATTTGCAGTCTGGTGCTATTTTACGGAAAGCGGCAGAAAGTTCTTCGGAAAGCTCCTTGTCGGATTTCCTCTTACCAAAGACCTTATGGAGGAGCTGGCGCTGGTTCGGTTTACCAGCGGCCTGCAGATGGCGCAGGCAGCAGGTCTGGATCCCTACCGCAGTCTGGAGATCGCAGGACATATCGTAGAGTATCCGCCGCTGGAGGACAAAATCGAGCGCTGCAGAAAGCTCCTTTACGACGGCGAAAGCTTTTCCGGTGCAATGGCAAAGACCGGGATCTTCAGCCCGTTTTATACGAGCATGCTGACAGTGTTCTCTGAGGCTGGAAGCATCGACCGTGCTTTAGATTTTATCGGTGCGCATTACAAGGAGGACTCGGACCGGAGGATTGGACGAATCCTGTCCGCAATCGAGCCTACGATGGTGATCATTATCGCTCTCATCGTCGGCGTGATCCTGCTCTCCGTCATCATGCCGCTGATCGGGATCATGTCCGGCATCGGCTAAGCCTCAGATAATTTATTATATAGTCGAAAAGCAAAGAATATAGATGAGAAAAATTCGAGTAAATCCTATTATTATAAGCGCCATGATCTTTATTTTCTGGATCGGGCTCTTTGTGATGTTTACAGGAAGGCTCGAAAGAGAATCCGCCGCGGAACAGAAAGAAGCGCTGGAGTCGGCACTTGAAAGGGATATCACGACCTGCTATGCCCTCGAGGGACAGTTCCCGCCGGACCTTCAGTACCTCAGGGATCACTACGGGCTTGCCTATGATGAGGATCTTTTCTATGTGGACTATCGTCCGCACGGATCCAATATCCGCCCCTTTTATATCGTACTGGAAAGAGAGACGGCACGAAGCCGTAGCCTGTTTTCCATGCCGGGGAATGGAATAAGAAGGATCAGAATGCCTGAAGAGGACGGAAAGCCTTTTGACAGAGCCGTAAATATGCGGGAGGTGCTGCCATGAAGTACAGACCGCAGCGCCATTCTGTCGATATCCTCTTTATCCTGCTGCTGTTCGCAGGGTTCCTGCTGACAGCTGTTCTGCTGGTCACCATGAGTACGAGAGAGTATCGCAACATCGTCGGGACAATGCAGGAAAACAGCAGCCTCAGGACGCCTCACGCCTATCTGATGCAGGCAGCGCATCAGAATAAGGATATCGATGCGATTTACATCGAGGAGATCGACGGTGTCAGCACACTGGCGATCAGAAGAGAGATCAGCGGAAGACCCTATGTCATGCGGATCTATGCGTATAAGGATTCCTTAAGGGAAATGCTCACGCCGGAAGGGAACTATGATTTTACCCTGGCTGCCGGAACCGTGATCCTGCCCATCCGCAGTATGGAGCTGGAAGACACGGGAAAAGGTGCATTGATCGCGAAGATCACAGATGAGACAGGAAGGACCGATCACTGTGTGATCTCGACCGATCCGTGAATATAAATCCCCTGTCGAATCAATAATGACCTGATCGAACGGGTGAAAAGCATGTCAACGTGCTTTTGTCCGGCAAAGAGAAAAACTGATTATTCTGAGTATAGATGTAGAAAAGATGCCCGTACAGCTTTGCGGCTGTGCGGGCATTTGGAGTTTTCAGATGATCTGTTGATACTTAAGTTCCTTTTGGACACAGGATCAGACGGACCTTACGGGTTTTTGTTTGTCATCACATGAAGCGATTCATCCAGCTCATAATGGGTGATGCTCTCCGTTTTTTCACTGATTTCACGGTACGAGGGTCCGCTTGCTGAAGGAGATCCCGGTTCTTCAGAGGGTGCAAAGATCACCGTCAGCTGCATATTTTCACCGGCCGGATAATGCCGCACGATATGACCGTCAGCATCTGTTTCCATACCGGAGAGAGCCTTTCCGGCATTTAAGGCCGCCAGGTCTTCCTGTGCAGTGTTCCTGGCACTGTAGTACCACTCGACCTGCCGTGCATACTTTTCGCTGAGCCGCATATCGGCAAGTGCGCTCGTCAGGGAGAGGGATGCAAAGCTTACAAGACACATGATGATCAGAAGCACCAGAAAGAGGGAGATGCCGCTGTTGAAGCCAAGACGCCCTGTTTTCTTACTCATGAGCTGCCTCCCTTCTGCGGAAAGTCGCTGACATCCAGATGGTATACTTCCTCCCCGTTGCTTCCGTTTACACCGATATGAAGGGTATTCAGATGAGGTTCGGATCCGCTGATGCTTTTGTCTTCCGTATGCTCTACTGTAAGGATCGCACGGTATCCTCCCTCGGAAAAAAGAAGCTCATAAGCTGAAGGGGCTTCTTTCTCGCTTAAGGCAGCCTCCGGAAACGCCTTTTGTAAAAGGGAATGAAACTCATCGTCATCACCGTCCGCGGCAAGAAAGCACTCGGCACAGTTCTGGCTGATCCTGACGGCCTCGGTCTTTTCTCTGGCGGCAGCGCTGACTCTGTGGGCATGCAGGAACATATTGATGCAGACAACGCCGGCGACAGCAAAAAAGCCCACCGCAATAATCAGCTCCAAAAGAAAGAGAGAGGAACCGGAGCGGTGGGAGACGGTGCTATATTCACTTTTACCCGAAGTATCGATCATTTAAATGGACTGCAGTTTATCTGTTTTTTGATCATGAAGCTCTATAAGCGGATGGAATCGGACCGTCTGAAGAGCCGTCATCCGACTTTCTTACATCCTGATCACCAGCGGAAACGCCGTGCGGGCTCTGGTGCCGGGGCAGGAGAGGCTTGTGACGCTGCAGCTTTGGAAGAGCCGGTAACAGGATCACTTCCGAAGCGCAGCTCCATTGCAGGGGCATCAGAAGCGTATTCCAGAGCTGTTTCACGGGTGATGCGTCCTTCTGAGACTGCCTGGTATAAAGCTTCATCCATGGTGATCATACCTGCCTTGCTGCTGGTCTGGATGATGCCCGGGATCTGATGGATCTTATTTTCCCGGATCAGGCTGCGGATCGCAGGATTGCAGTGCATGATCTCAAAGCAGGCTGTACGGCCCTTGCCGTCTGCCCTTGGCAGAAGGCGCTGGGAGATGACGGACTCCGTGACCATGGAGAGCTGTGTGCGGATCTGTTCCTTCTGGTTTTCCGGGAACACATCGATGATCCTGTTGATCGTGGAGGCTGCGTCGTTGGTATGCAGGGAAGAAAAGACCAGGTGGCCTGTTTCCGCTGCAGTGATCGCTGTGGCGATCGTTTCAAGGTCGCGCATTTCTCCCACCATGATCACATCCGGATCCTCACGCAAAGCCGCGCGGAGAGCACTCGCAAAGGACTTGGAATCGAGACCGATCTCACGCTGGTCTACCAGAGAACAGTTGTGCCGGTAGAGGTATTCGATCGGGTCCTCGAGCGTCAGAACATGGCAGTAGCGGTTGAGATTGACCTGCTGGATAATGGCGGCAAGTGTTGTGGATTTTCCGCTGCCGGTGGGGCCGGTCACAAGCACCAGACCGCTTTTCTTTTTATAAAGATCGATGATGGTACGCGGGATCTCCAGCTTTTCCGGATCCGGGACCGTCGTATGCATGATGCGGATGGCTGCGGCAAAGGAACCGCGCTGCTTATATACATTGACGCGGAACCGCCCCAGCTCAGGGATACCGTAGGAAAGATCCGTCTCGCCGTTTTCCATCAGTGTGGCCATGTGGTCGTCATCAATGATGCTGAACAAAAGTCTCCGGGTATCGTCCGGCATCAGCTTTGGCTGGCCCTCGATCGGTCGGATCCTGTCATGCAGGCGCACTACCGGAGGCGTTCCTACTGAGATATGAATGTCGGAAGCGCCCAGTTCAATGGCAATAGCCAGAAAGCTCTTAAGCTGCGGATCAATTTGCATAAGACGGCTCCTTATGATAGAATGAGCTAAGGGACAAATGAGGGCAATTTGCCAAAGACGTGCAGATTTGCCACTCGCTTTATTATAGCATAGATTGCATTTTGTAGGAATGATTTCAAAGAAGGCGGTGCTGTACGTCCGCCGGAAGCGGCATATCTGCGGGAGGTTTTATCATGATCACATTGGAAAAGCTGCAGGAATTCGGCGCGGATGTTCAGTCCGGACTGACCAGGTGTATGGGCAGGGAGGATTTCTATCTTCGCATGGTCAATAAAGCGCTGGAGGATACGTCGGGAACGGAGAAGCTCCGCGCTGCCATGGAAGCCGGGGATATCAAAGCCGGCTTTGAAGCGGCACATGCCTTAAAGGGTGTTTACGGCAACCTTTCCCTTACGCCTGTTTTTGAACCGGTGTCGGAGCTTACCGAGATCCTTCGTGCCGGAGGCTTTGAGGGAGCCCCTGAGAAGTATGAGATTTATAAGGAGAAGTATCAGGAGCTTCTGAAGCTCGCTGAATAGAATTTGCTTTAAGAAAGAAAAACATGACTCCGATACCGTCAGGCGGTATCGGAGCTTTTCTTAATTTCGTTACATTCCGACGAATCACCTCATAGCTGATTACGCTTGACTAACACATAACTCATAGGATAGTCTTAGGGGGTATCTGATTTCGTGAACTGGACTGACTTTACTAATCATGAATACTACATTGGTTTTTTTATTAAATGCTGTCGGCCTGGGTGCCGGACTGGCGATGGATGCTTTCTCCGTTTCGGCGGTCAATGCACTCCATGAGCCGCGGATGAGCCGCAGAAAGATGTGTCTGATCGCGGGAACCTTTGCCGGATTCCAGATCCTCATGCCTCTGACCGGATGGGTGTGCGTTCATACCATTGTAAGTATTTTCAGTACCTTTCAGCGTTTTGTCCCATGGATCGCTCTGATCCTTCTTCTGTACATCGGCGGAAAGATGCTGCTGGAGGGACTAAGGCGCAATGAAGCGGATGAACAGCCTGCTGTAAGTCTGAAGGACCTGTTTCTTCAGGGGATCGCCACATCGATCGACGCACTTTCCGTTGGCTTTGCAATTGCGGGTCATGGAGCCTTTGAGGCCATTCTTGAATCACTGATCATCGGAGCAGTCACGTTTGTGATCTGTATCTGCGGACTGCTGATCGGGAAGACCTTCGGGACCCGGCTTTCCGGGAAAGCATCTGTCTTCGGGGGCCTGATCCTCATTCTGATCGGTATAGAGATTTTTATACGAGGGTAAATCTTGACCCCCGGCTGTCATGGGAAGCAGCCGGGGGTCTTGTCATCTCCTGGTTCAGGGAGAAGAGGGGATGCGAAATAAAAAATGTTAAGTCTTTAGTTCATGTGTGACTCAGCAGATGCTGCGAGCTGTGCCTTTCTCTCGGCAACCTTGGACTCTGCGCAGTCATACTCCCAGTTCCACGGATCCTTGCGGCAGACACCGTCTGCGAACGGGATGAAGATGCTTAAGATTCCGAACAGTGCCAGGAACCAGCAGTACCAAAGAGACGGCATGATAACAGGCGCGCTCATGTTGGCACCCTCAACGGTAGCGTTGGTAAGGGAGGAAGCAACCAGGAGCTGAGCACCGTAAGGGATGACACCCTGCAGTACGCAGGCGAAGACATCCAG
>Ga0256404_1002488_pt1 | contig 40678 bp, 35 predicted proteins | sample RumenRJG_01DNA_FD_185990 | JGI IMG/M metagenome (GOLD analysis project Ga0256404, IMG submission 185990) | Bovine rumen microbial communities from Lethbridge, Alberta, Canada - RJG_01 | ecosystem: Host-associated > Mammals > Digestive system > Stomach > Rumen | place: Canada: Alberta | collected... | reverse complement strand
CTTTTCCTATAGCGCAACGGACCGGCTATGTCCGGGCGTCGACTTGGTTCAAAAGAAATATTTTTCAGGCTGACTCGCGAAAGCGGGTCTTTTCTATACTGCGCCTGAAAAACATTTCTTTTTAATTGTCTCCATGGCGCTCATGTCCTTAAAGCTCTGGCAGCTCGTGGACCTTGCCCTGCCCATGATCGTCACCCTTGCGACCCAGGTTCTCTTCATCGCGGTCTTCATGATCTTCGTGGGCTTCGTGATCCTTGGAAAGGACTACGACGCAGCAGTCATGTGCACCGGCTTCTGCGGTTTCGGCCTCGGCGCCATGCCGAACGGTGTTTCCAATATGCAGGCTTTCACCAAGAAGTGGGGCCAGTCCTCTACCGCATTCCTGGTTGTCCCCGGCGTTGGGTCGGTCCTGATCGACCTGTTCAATGCGCTGATTCTCACCGCGTTCATGAATTTCCTGGGGTGAGACAGGAAGCAGAATCAATCCCTGCCAATCAGGCAGTACCAGTTAATTCAAACAGAGCGCCTCAGCTGGCAAACCATTGCCGGCCGGGGCGTTTTCTGATCCATTTGCTCATCTGAATGGTCTGCCCCTTCTGAATCCAAAAGCAAAATACCGGATATTTGTGATACAATACTCTCCGGAAAGACGAAATGGTATATCACTCTGAAGAAGGAAAAACATCTATGCGCTTTCTGCCAAACCACCTCCCCGCTCAAAAGCGGGGCAGATCATTCCTGTTCGCAAGCCTTGCGCTGACCTTTGTGTTGTGCGCAGCACCTGCGATTCTGGTTGCGGCCAGTGTGCGGGCCCCAGAGGAGTTTCAGGCGGCTCAGGACCTTAGAAAGGTACTGAACCTGCCTGTCGAGCCGAACCCCGCCGGAACTGCTGCAGCGGCCCGGAACGCCCTTCCTGTGGTGAGAAACCCCGAGGAAGAAAAGTCCTACACCGAGCTTATGGAAGTCCTTAACCCCGGCTTCGCCCCAGACAGCGCTCTTACATCCGCACTATATCCCGAAGAGGCACTGGCTAGACAGGAGCTAGTCGCTGTTCTAAGCATAGCCCTCGCAGAGAAGACAGGCCTGCCTCAGGCCAATGTAGGGGGTGCGGCAGACGCTGCCCCCGGAGCAACTGCTCCTGGCCAGACACAAACCCAAGCCCAAACACAAACCCAAGCACAGGTGGGATCCCAATCTGAAACCCCGGCAGAGACCGAAGCGCCAGAGGAAATCCTCTGCATCGCAACGAACCCGCCGGCGCACGGGGAAATCCACTACCTGGAGCTGGGAGAACAGGACGGAAGAATCCGTCTGTATGCGGATGATCTTCGAAAGATATTCCCTGGCATGAAGACCTGGTCCGGCTCAACCTGGTCTGGAAATCCGACAACCTTTGAGTATATTATCCGGCGAAGCATTTCTTACGCGGACGTTATTATCAATGATGGAAAACCCATGTCAGATGGAGGAACCTACACCTCCTTCAATCCCGATGAGAATGACTTCACGACCATCCTGGTCCATGACAGGGACCTGCACTTCTGCGGCTACAGCTGCTGGCATCCCGAGAAGATCGGGGAGGGCAAGTGGCGCATTGCCGTGGCGGAGTGCGACTACGACTATTCGGCAATGTATGAGGAGGATCGCGAGGGTTTCAAGGAGACAGAGAACTGGACCTGGATTGAGCCTGATGCCGATGCCATTGTGAATTCCGGCGCGGCTTATTTCACCCAGGGCTACAACGACACGTCAAGTCAGAGGTCGGAAAACAACCTGAAGCGGCAGATGTTCCTGATCTGGGCGGGGGGAAAAGACGGGTGGTTCTATCCGATGAAGCATTTCCCGAACGATGCGGCCCGGTTCCTCGGCAATGAGAGGACCAGGAGCAGATATTACGCCTTCTACGATCAGAACAAGAAGGTGATTGGATATACAGATATTATCGGCAGCAGCCTGGATGTGGAGGTCCTGAGAGAAAAACTGAACTCCAGGGCAGAGAACTGAAATAATTACCGGACAGACAGAAGGAAGCAACTTCAGGGAGAACAGAACCATGCAGGGGAAAAAGATTCGAAACACAGCGGCACTTTGGCTCGCACTGCTGATGCTCACGATGAGCGTGATGGCCTGCGGCGGGAATAGCGGGAAAGCTGCAGGCGACAGCAGCGGTAGTGGCGGAGCGGCAGAATCTTTAAGTGCTGACGATCAGGAGACGGCGAAGCGCCTCGCGGAACTTGACCGCGCTATCAAGGAGGCCGTGGAGGGCAAGGATTATGGGAAGGCCCTCTCCATGAAGGAGGAGATGCTGGAGCTCGCTGAGAAGCTCGGCCTTACTTCTGAGTACCAGGTCATTGCGGATAGGCTTGACGAACTGGCAGGAGGCGCCCCGGCCTCGGAGGGCGAAGGAGCGTCTACGGGAGCGGCGGCGGTTGCAGAAACCACTGCGGCGAGTGCGACGCCTGCGGGGCTTGCGCTCGGAGAGCCCATCCAGACACCCTTTGCGGAGATCAAGCTGGATTCCTTCCAGTTCACGGAGAACGTCCAGAAGTCTGTGAAGACAGGCTCTTTCACCCGTATTACAGGCCCGGCGCCCGTGGAGGGCACCTACTACGCCCTTGCGGAGGGCACCATCAAGAATCTCACGAAAACCGAGTTGCCGGTCTACGACTTCTTTATTGGAACGCTGAATGTGAACGGTTATACCTATCAGCTTGGCAGCATTAACTGCGATATTCTGGATGAGAGAGGCCAGACGGTGTCGAATATTGGTCCCTTGATTTCCTATGATCTCCGGATCTATATCACCATTCCCGCAGAGCTCGCCAATTCTCCCGAGACCGCGGCTCTGTCCCTCGGATTTTACGAGAACTTTGACAACACGGAGCTCTCCAGAAACCGAGGCGATGCTGATGCCCTTGCGAAGTGTACCTACAGCTATACCTATAACCTGCTTTCCTACGGTACCGACAATGCTGCTTCTGAACCGGGCGGGAATCCTGACGCTGCAGCAGGCAGTGCGGAAGCAGGCGGAAACGCTGCGGCAGGCGCAGTTTCTGACGGTGGCGGCGGTGCGAACAGCGGCAACGAGACAGCTGCCTCCGGCATGCCGATCCTTGCGCTCGGCGACAAGGTCACAACAGACGATTTCGAATTCACCCTGAATAAGGTTGAGTTCACCTATGAGCTCCTTCCCGAGGACACCAGCAGTACCTATATCAGCTACACCCCGGCGAACGACAAGGTCTATCTGCATATCGACGGATCTTTCTACAACAAGGCGAAGAGGGACTACTGCGTGCGGGATCTCCCGCAGCCGGGTGCGGACTATGATAATGGCTTTGCCTATAGCGGATTCCCTATCGTGGATAACCCCGGCAACCGCTCCTCCTTCACCTGGGTCTCCAGCTATGTAGCCTGCACTCCCCTGGAGACCGCCCATTACCATGGACTTGTCGAGTGCCCGAAAATTGTGGAAGCGTCCGAGGCTCCGCTCTTTGTGACCCTCAAAATGCCCGACGGAAAGACTTATCGCTGCGATGTCCGATGAGGGAAGTGCCGTAAGAAACGGGAGAATATTTTAAAAAAGCAACAAATTGAAAGACGGATACGCAATGGCTTCTGTGATTCGGCCGTTGCGTATCCGTCTTTGTGGCTTTTAGGATCCTTATCTCGTCACAACAACCCCGTTCTCGGTCCAGGCACCGTTCTCGTCCACGGTATAACCGTCAGGCGTTGTGCCGTTCAGCAGGCAGGCGCCGAAGAGGCTGCCCTCTTCCTGGTTGAAGTAGTAGCAGCGGTACTTGCCGTCCGCACCGGCGATCCAGCGCCAGCCGGAGGCCACGTAGCCGTTGCTGTCGAAGTAGAACCAGGAGGCGTTGCCAGCGGGGTTCTGGGAGAGGGAATCGGAAACAAGTGCCCAGCGGCCCTTCAGGTCGCCCGCGTTGGTTCCCTTCAGCTGCCAGTAGCCCAAGGAATTCATGGTCCAGGTTCCGGTGGTGATCAGCAGAGTGCGGTCATATTCGGTAAAACGTGCCGGCGGCTGCGCAATGACCGTATTACCGAAGTGGACAATTCCTGAATTGTCCGTAGTGATCGGAGTTACTGCGGGAAGCGGGGCCGCCGCGTGGGCTGCCGTATTGGTGCGGTTGCTGTTAGAACCACCTCCGGAGCTGCTGCCGCCACCGCCGCCGGAAGAGCCGCCGCCACCGACCGTGGAGGTCGAGGTATCGGTGGAATCGCCGGAGTTGGTGCTGCTGTCGGAATTGCCAGAGCCTGAAGAGGTGTTAGCGGGAGCTTCATCCACGTTCACGGAGGTGCCGTAGCGTTCGTGATCGCCGCCGTTAAACACAACCCGTACATAGATGTGAGAGGTTCCTGCCTTCAGGCCCTTCAGCGTCACTGTCTGGTCCTTCAGGCCAGGAGTTCTGGCAAAATCAGCAATGGAGGTATCTGTAATGGACCACTGGAGCTCATCGATGGAGTCAACCTGCTCCGGCATATTGACCTTCAGCGTGAAGTCCCCTGTGCTGTTCACCTGGAAGTGACCGGGCTCAATCAAATCGAAGTTCGAGGTCATCTCGCCCACGTAAATGGAGCATTTCAGCGTCTGAGAGCGCTGCTCGCCAAGAAACATGTAGGTGACATCCGCGCAGGCATTGGTGCCGCCGTTCTTTTTCCCGACGACCGTGACCTTCCGGTCAGTGGATGTCGGTGTTCCCTGGAAATCTGCAATGTCAGGATCCTCCATGTACCAGTTTAATGAAATGATATCGGAGTTTGAGATGTTAGAGTCATAGATCGAGAGCCGCACGCCGTTCGTCTCCCCGACCTGAATCACCTTTTTCTGGTAACCGATGGACAGAGAACGGTCCATTTCTTGAACGCCCGCGTCTTCCGGCGTAGTGGCGGTAGATGTGCCGCTCTGCGGTGTCGCATTACTGGATGAGGCAGCGGCAAATACCCGGGATGTCGGGAACGCCCCTGGTACCATAGCAAGCCCGGCGGCAAGTCCCGCAGCCGCCAAGGCAGTCAGAAGAGAACCCCTTGTCTTTTTCATAATCGCTAAACCTTTCTGTGCATGACCCGTTGATAGACAATTAAGCACCAAAAGATAATATATCATAAAGAATGCAGAAATTCATCTACACAATCTTATGTCAAACTTAATTGGAGTCCCTGCCTGTTTCGTGGTATACTTGGAAAAACGCAAGACCGCGGAGTTCCTGCTGTTCGCGGCCATGATCCTTGATAAACCCTTGCAGAAAGGGACTTTGTCATGCAGAAACTCCTGACCGTCACGGTTCCAGCCTATAACGCAGCTCCGTGGCTTGAATACAATTTGAATTCCCTATGTCTGCCAGAGCTGCTCCCGCTCCTCGAGATCCTCGTCATTGACGATGGTTCGACGGACGGGACCGGCTCTATTGCTGATGCTTACGAAGCCCGATATTCTGGGGCCGTCCGGGCGATCCACAAGGAGAACGGTGGCCACGGCTCTGGAATCAACACCGGCGTGCGTGAAGCTACAGGTCTCTTCTTCAAGGTGGTGGATGCTGACGACTGGGTGGAAGAAAAGGCGTTCCGGGGACTCCTGGGCTATCTGAAGGAACTGGTGGAAGGCTCTGCGGACAATTCAAAGGAAAATATTAGAGAAAGTAATGTTTTACCAGACATTGTCTCTTCTGGATTCCTTTGGGCTTATGACAATGGTAGTGGAAATCCGGAAACCTTCTCTAAAAAAGCGGAGATTGTAAGACCCTTCTCTGGCGTGCATTACAAGGAGATCTACCGCTTCTCAGATATTGCGGATCGGCTCTACCTGAAGATGCACAACATCACCTACCGCACTGCCTTGTTAAAGGAGCACTGGCGGGAAATCGACGAGCACTGCTTCTACGTGGACTCCGAATATATCACCTATCCTATACCGGCAGTCGAGTCCATTGCCTTTTTCCCCGAATTTGTGTACCGCTACAGGATCGGATTGGAGAGTCAGAGCATGGATCCGAAAAAGATGCGGCAGAATGCTGGGCAGTACGAGCAGGTTCTGAAATCCCTGCTGGATTTTTACAGATCAGACGCCGTGCAGCAGCATTGCGTGTCTGGTGATGCCGGAAAACGCTATATTGCAAGCATTATAGCCAGGGTCGTAGCTGCTCGGATCCGCATCTATCTGAGTCTTCCTATTTCTGGACAAGCGAGGGATCAGCTGAAGGCCTTTGACCAGATTCTGAAAGAAAAAGCACCAGAGATCTGGAAAGCCAACCAGAACAAGGCGGTCAGGCTGCTTCGGGCGAGTGGGTACCGTCTCTATAAACCCATTGCCATGGCCGTGCAGCAGAAATATTTGCATGCAATTGTCTAATTGAACAATTGGGTCTGAAAGAAACTATAATGGGTGGAATTTGGCGATCATTTCAAACAGTATCTCGGAATACAGGAGGAATCGTGAAATGAGCAAGGTATCGCTTCTTGACTGTACACTTCGGGACGGGGGCTATATCAACGACTGGCGTTTTGGCTGCGAGACTATTCGCGGCATGCTGAAAAAGCTGCAGAAGACCGGAATTGAGATTGTAGAGGTCGGTTTTATCAAAGGGGATACTTACGACCAGGAGAAGGCTGTGTTCCCGGATACAGAGTCGTTTAAAACGGTTTTGCCTGAGAAGAATGGGAAGACCATGTTTGTCGGCATGGCAGACATGAGCGCACCGATTCCAATGGAGCGGATAACGCCCCGCACGCCTGACGGAATCGATGGGATCCGAGTGATCTTTAAGAAAGAGAAGATCGACCTGGCCTACGAGTACTGCAAGCACGTTCTGAAGATGGGATACTTCCTGTCCGTGAACTTTGTCGGAACGGATCTTTACACAGACCAGGAGTTTATTGCAGGAATTGAGAAGTTCAACACCCTGAAGCCGGATGCGGTATCCATCGTGGACAGCTTTGGCCTGATTAAACGGAAACAGTTTCTTAGACTTTGCTATCTTGCAGACAATAACCTGGCTCCTGGCATTACTCTGGCGTATCACGCCCACAATAACCTGCAGCAAGCTTTCGGTAACGCTGAGGCCCTGGTGGAAATGAACTTCCAGCGGGATCTCATCATTGATGCCTGTGTTTTTGGCATGGGCCGTGGGGCAGGAAACCTGAACTTGGAGCTCTTTGCGGAGTTCATGAACGAAAACTACGGAACTCACTACCAGATCGAGCCTATGCTGGAAATTATGGATGAGTATCTGAATGAGATCTACCAGACGAAGTTCTGGGGATATTCTTTGCCGCTGTATCTTTCTGCATCAAATCACTGCCACCCGAATTACGCGGTGTATCTTGGGGAAAAGAATACGCTGACCGTGAAAGCTTTCAGCGAGCTTCTGCAGAGCATTCCTGAGGGGGACAAGGCCAAGTTCTCAAAGGACAAGGCAGAGAAGTATTACAGAGCCTATCAGGAGAGCTATATCGATGACAAGGAAGCGGTGAGACACCTTGGAGAGGAACTGCAGGGAAAGAACATCCTGATCCTGGCGCCAGGTTACTCCCTGCACAGCCATGAACAGGAGGTAAAGGCATTTATCAGCGGTGATGATACGAGGCAGAAGGCTGTTGCTGTCATTGCGGCCAACTTTACAGCAGATGCCTTCTCTCCAGACTATGTGTTCAGCAGCAATATGAGGCGCTTTGCCAAGATGCAGGGAAAGACCAGTGCCAAGTGTATTGTCACCTCCAACATGAAGGAGTGCACACAGAAGGATTTTGTGGTGAACTTCTCAAGCTATGCATCACGGAAAGAAGAGATCATGGACAACTCGGTCCTCATGCTGCTTCGTCTTCTTCTTGCGGCAGGTGTCCGGGAGGTGACCCTTGCAGGTATGGATGGCTATTCTGAGCATTCTGGAAATCACTATGTGGATGCTCAGCTGGAGCATGACTTTTCGCAGGAGGCAAGAATTCGGAATAAACTGATCTCCGAAGAACTGCGCGAGATTGGAACCCAGCTGAAGCTGACTTTCCTGACACCGACTGTTTATGCCCTGTAAGAAAACTAGAACGTATTTTTGTAAAGGGAAAACTTCCTCTACAAAAAGGGAGCTTTGTGTATTCGTATGATGGAATTGAAACCGACAGAGCAATTCGTCAAGATTCAAAACCTGTGCTTTCCAGATCCAGAGATCTGCAATGTCTCTGAGCTTTTTTATCATGAGAGCTCGGAGGAATTATCACTGGATGGTTGGTACAACCTGGTCTATCTGAATAAATGGAAGGCGTATACGGAGGGAACCGGCCTGGTTCTCAGACTTAAGAGGACACAGGATCTTCTGAATCACTTCTGCGCGGTTCGTGTATATTGCGATCGAAGAGTGATTGATGAACTATCTCTGGATGAAAGGAATCCGGCGGAAAGCAATGATCAACAGATAAGTCTTCGACTGCCATATCGGGGAGCGAAGGGAAGTGTTCTTTACGTTAGTCTCGTAAAAAGGAATGTAATAAAAACAGGACAGGAAAAAAGTCCAGATTGTGACGAATCAAAGCAATATCACCATAGTTGCAACACGGAACAAATAGATCAGGCTATTCGGAAATACGGAGTCTGGGGCTGTTTCTGCCTCACAGTTCCAAAACAGCACGTTCGACCAGTCCGGATCGGAATTGACATCTGCACTTTTCGCAGGGAGGCCTATGTCGCCCGGAATCTGAAACTCCTGTCCAGAAAACTTTTGTATAATCAACAGGAGGAAGCTGGGAAACATCTGAAGGTTTTCGTGATCGACAATGGGCAGACCTTGCAGAAAGATGCAAAAGTCCAATGTGTTGTACAGAATTCAGATAGTCTGATTCAAATATTTCCCAATAAGAACGCCGGAGGTGCCGGCGGTTTCACCCGGGGAATGATTGAAGTTTTAAAGGACAAGGAAAGATCAGATAAACCTTGTACCCATGTCCTTCTGATGGACGATGACGCAGTGATAGATCCAGAAAGCGTGGTTCGTACCTATGGCCTCTTGGGCTGTCTAAGGGAGAAGTGGAAGGATCTGAGTATAGGTGGGGCCATGCTCTGGGAAGATCAGCCTGCGTATCTCTATTGCCAGGGAGAACGGTTCTGGAAGAACGGAAAGGTCCTTTACACGAAGCTGAACCACGATCTCAGAAGCTATCGGAATGCGGCAGATCCCTTCCTGTCAGAGCCGGGAAGAGAAACAGAGTTATACAGCGGCTGGTGGTTCTGCTGCTACTCCTTAAATACTGTACGGTTTGATAACCTGCCCTTGCCTCTGTTTCTGCATCATGACGATATTGAATACTGCCTGAGAAACAGAAGGAAGGGGATGGCGTTTTTAAATGGCGTTGGAGCCTGGCACCGTTCTGTGGGCGATGTTTTCTCTGGGGCGAATGTCTATTACGATGTGCGAAATGCTCTTCTGGACTTTGCAATTCATGGGACAAATCCCGCAGTTGTTCGCTTTCGCTCAGGTCTGTTGGTTTCCAAGGCCATGCTTGGCGCGGCATTTAAGCTGAATTATGAGAACGCTTATCTCGCATACCAGGGCTTCTTGGATTTCATGAAAGGCCCCGCGTATTTGAAACAAAGAGACCCGGAAGCTCTGCACCAGGAAGTGCGAAAGCGGGCTCTCTCTTTAAAAACTCTGGAAGAAGCTTTAGGCGAGCTTTCTGAAAAGGAGCAGCGGACAGTCAGAGAGGAAATCGCTTCGCTGAGAGCACTGCAGAAACAGGGCCCAGCAGCTTGGGAGAGCAGAGCAGAGAAGCTACAGCTGCGTCATGTTCTGACTCTGAACGGACAGCTGTTGCCACCGAACAGACAGATTTCAGTTTATACTTCGGCAGACGCTGCCTGGCCCTGGAGAACTTTTCGCCGGGAAAAAGTGCTTTTCTATGAACTTGGAACAGGAAAAGCAGCGGTTGGGCCTAGAAGTCAGGCAAAGCTTTTCCAGGTGCTGAAAAAGATCATTGGAGTGTGGACGGCGATTATTTGTGATTATCCTGCAATCATGCGAAACTGGAAGGCAGAATACCGGCCCCTCACTAATTTGGACTTCTGGGAATATTATCTTGGCTTTTGAAAATCACAGACGTTCATCAATTCTTAAAGTATAATTGCAACTTCTGTGATAGAATTGTGTGCTGAACCTACGAATCTAACAGGAAACTACTCTTGCTTCCGGAGGAACCGGAAAATGTATAACAAACGGCCGAAGGGATGGCTAAAGCACCTGGATTTTCTGATTCTGGACATTCTGGTACTGGAGCTGTCCTACCTGATTGCATACTGGATTCGACAGCAGAACTGGAAACTGTTCCAGCTGGAGTATTATCGGAACGGTGCTCTGGTTTTGTTTGGAATCCAATTGTTTCTGGCTATTGCAACGGAGACGTACAAAAATATCCTAAAAAGAAGTCCTGTCAGGGAGTTTTATCTCACAATCCAAAATGTTTTGGTGCTGGTGGGGTCGCTGCTGTTTTATCTTTTCTTTTCGAAGACGGCAGAATCCTACTCGCGGATTGTGGTGTTATATTTTGCAATTATCGCTGTATTCCTTCTGTTTACGGAGCGTGTTCTCTGGAAGCAGGGGGTTCTGGCCAGAAGGGCAAGAGATGGCTACCACAAAAAACACCTCTTTTTGATCTCTGATGGAAGCATGGCAGAGGCTGCTGTTCAAAAAATCAAAAAGAATTCTCTTGGAGAATATAAAATTATCGGTATCAGCCTGGTGGATGACAGTGTACCAGTTGGAACAGAGATTGAAGGAGTTCCGGTTGTTACTGCCTTCGCGGATACTATTTCTTATATCCGTGGAATCTGGCTGGATGAGGTGCTGATTTGCCTTCCAGAAGAGAAAAATACTCCGGAAGAGATCCTGGAAAAATGCGCAGTTATGGGTATTACGACTCATACGGCGCTGAGTCTGGATTCCAACCGGAACGTGATGCGGGATGTTGAAAAGGTCGGAGGCTTTCTGGTGGTTACAGAGAGCATCCGCATTGCCAGTGACTGGCAGATGATTGTCAAGCGGATCATGGATATTGCGGGAGGCATTGTAGGACTTGGGCTCACGGCGATCCTGACTGTTATTGTTGGTCCTCTCATTTTCTTTTCTGATCCTGGGCCGATCTTCTTTAAGCAAAAGAGAGTGGGAAAGAACGGACGGATTTTTACTATGTATAAATTCCGCTCTATGTATCAGGATGCTGAGGAGCGAAAAAAGGAACTGATGGCAAGGAATGAGGTCAAAGGCCTCATGTTTAAAATGGAGCATGATCCAAGAATTCTCGGGTCTGGTCCTGATGGAACCAGAAAGGGAATTGGGTGGTTTATCAGGAAAACTTCGATTGATGAATTTCCGCAGTTCGCCGCAGTCCTGACGGGGAAGCTTAGTCTCGTTGGGACACGGCCGCCCACCCTTGATGAGTGGGAGCAGTATGATCTGCACCATAGAGCGCGTATGAGTATTACACCGGGACTTACCGGTATGTGGCAGGTAAGCGGACGTAGCGATATCAAGGATTTTGAGGAAGTGATTGCATTGGACATGGAATACATTAATAACTGGAGCATTTGGGAAGATATTAGGATTATTTTGAAGACAGTTATGATTGTCCTTACAGGAGGCGGTGCAAAGTAAAAACAATCATGCCTCAAATCGGAGACTATTTCGATTTGAGGCTTTTGCATATTATTTGTTCCGTTGAATTGCAAGGAACAGAATTATTGAGTTGAAGTAATGATAAGCTTCTAGTAGTACGTAAAGCAAATAACTATACTGATAAATGAGACTGTGCTATACTGAATACATCCAAGTTTATGGAGGTATTCAGAGATGGCAAAATCAATACCCTTAGTGCTCTCCGCCGATGATCATGCTCGTCTGGAATCCATCGTGCGAGCCCGGACACTACAAGCACAGATCGTATCCCGCGCCAGGATTCTTCTCCTTAAAGAGAGTGGTGATTCCATTGATGCTATTGCTGAAAAGGTTGATCTTAATCGCAACAGCGTTCTTCTGTGCTTGAAAAAGTTTAAAGAAGGCGGTATTGAAAATGCCATATATGACGCCCCCGGCAGAGGCCGCAATGCAGAAATAACTGCCGATGAAAAAAACTGGATAATAAACATCGCCTGTCAAAAGCCTGCGGATTTCGGCTATGTAGCTGAAACCTGGACCTACTCAAAACTGACAGCGCACATCAATAAGACAGCTGAAAGTGCCGGTTATACAAGGCTTTCAACGCTCACAAAAACAAGCGTTAAGAACATTCTGGATGCAGCAAATATAAAACCATTCCGAATACAGTATTACTGCGAAAACCGTGACCCTGATTTTGAAATAAAGATGCATCAGGTACTGCTGGTTTATAAGCAGATAGAGATGCTCTTTGATGAAAATGGAGAACTGTTCATACCTGCTGGAGAAAAAGATACCCATACCGTATCTTATGATGAAAAGCCTGGTATTCAGGCCATAGCCACAACATCTCCGGATTTGCCGCCCACAACGGAAAACGGCGCTATAAAAAGGGATTATGAGTATAAAAGGTTAGGGATCGTGTCCCTTCTGGCGGCAATAGATCTGCTTACCGGAGAAGCAATTCCGTTGGTCAGGGATACACACAAAAGCGAGGATTTCATTGATTTCCTTAAGATCCTTAATGAGCGGTATCCCGAAGGCGATACAATTCAGGTAATACTGGATAACCATACTGTTCATACCAGCAAGAAAGTGAAGCAATATCTTGAAACAATACCGGGCAGATTTGTTTTAATTTTCACGCCTAAGCATGGATCCTGGTTGAACATGATCGAAGGCTTTTTCGGCAAGATGACGCGGCAAATGCTGCGCGGCATCCGGGTCGCTACAAAGCAGGAGCTCATCGATCGGATTTACAAGTATTTTGATGAGGTGAATGAAACGCCAATCATATACCATTGGAAGTACAAAATGGAGGATTTCGATTCACCTATTGGTGTAGCTAATTAATTTACGATCTACTAGGAGTGGCGGCTTCGCCGATGGACACACGGGGAGTTAATACTAAGGAACACAGCGTAGGCTGTGGAAGGAAAGATGAATGTTAGAAGCAAAAATACAAAATCACCTTGATACGTTGATTGAGCGGTATCCGAGGCTGGAGGTATGCCGGGGCGATATCGGGAAAGCATATAGAATACTTGAAGAGTGCTACGAATCTGATCATAAGCTTTTGATCGCCGGTAATGGTGGATCTGCTGCGGACTCAGAGCATATCGCCGGTGAATTGATGAAACGGTTTGAAACGTCACGGCCATGTCCTCCCGACTTCGCTGATAAGTTGATAAGTATAGATAAGGATCGTGGACCTGGACTTGCTAGGAACCTTGAAAGAGGACTTATGGCGATCCCACTGGTAGCTCATGAGGCGTTGACTACTGCTTATATCAATGATGTGGATGGGCTTGGCGTATTCGCTCAGCAGTTGTATGGTTTCGGTCGTCCTGGGGATGTGTTCCTTGGGATATCGACGAGTGGGAATAGTAAGAATGTGATGTTTGCTACGGTGGTTGCCAGAGCTATCGGTATAAAAGTCATCGGGTTGACTGGTGAAAAAGGTGGCGAACTAGGATCGGTGGCCGATGTGGCTATCAGAGTTCCCGAAACGAGGACATATAAGATTCAGGAACTTCACCTTCCGGTTTATCACTGTCTGTGCTTGATGCTTGAGGATAGGTTTTTCGGAAAGTGACCTTAAGCTTATAAGGACATAGAGAATGAAAACAGCATTAATCATTATTGGTATTGTTTTATTAGTGATTATTATTGTTTTCCTTTATCTCCTTATGGCAGGTGCAGATGAAAACAGAAGAAAAGATAGAAATAGAGATAGGCAGGATAAAGAGAAATGATAATCACAAAGACACCATTCCGTATGTCTTTCTTTGGCGGCGGTACAGATATTGAAAGCTTCTTCCGGGAATACGGAGGGGCTGTACTGAGCACAACTTTTGACAAATATTGCTATGTAACTGTTCGGCACCTTCCCAGATTTTTTGATTACTCAACTGAACTCGCATACTCCAAGATGGAGCGTGTTAAGGACATAGAAGAGATTGAGCATCCTGCTGTGCGAAATGCTATGAAGATGCTGGACATGCACGAAATTCGCTTGACTTATGAAGCAGACCTTCCTGCGAGAAGCGGTCTCGGGACATCTTCATCTTTTGCAGTAGGTATGCTGAACGCTTTCTATGCTCTTAAAGGTAAATATGCAGAAAAGAAACAACTAGCGGATGAGGCCATATATCTTGAACGAGAACTGTGTCAAGAAGCTGGAGGTTGGCAGGATCAGATTGCGGCTGCATTCGGTGGGATGAATAGAATTGAGTTCAATAAAGACGGTACTTATGATGTACGTCCGATTATCATTCATCCAGAACGGAAACAACAGTTGAATGATAACCTGCTGATGTTCTTTACAGGATTTACTAGATTTAGCTCAGATATGCAGAAGGCGAATGCAACTGGATATGCAGAAAAGGTCAAACAGCTTCAGCAAATGTATGATCTTGTGGATGAGGCCGAGAAAGTCTTGGAGGATAAACACACAGATTTGGATGATTTTGGTAGACTGCTTGATACCACTTGGCGGCTGAAGAGACAGACCGGCGGTGCAATCACAACGAACTCAATAGATGCTCTATACGAGAAGGGAATTGAAGCAGGTGCTTTAGGAGGAAAACTACTTGGCGCTGGCGGCGGAGGCTTCTTAGTTTTCTATGTACAGCCGGAGAAGAAAGAAGCGGTTATGAAAACAATGAAAGACCTGTTATATGTACCGTTCAGGTTTGAAGATGGAGGTACACAGGTAATTCATTATACACCAGAGATGTATGAGCCGGTTTTCAGACAGAAATATTAATGGGAGAATAGTTTGCAGAAGGGTGATTGGCATGAGAGAAAAAAGTGTAACAGTTATTATTGCAGCGCATAAGAAGTATCGAATGCCTACAGATAAAATGTACCTTCCAGTTCATGTTGGAGCAAAGGGGAAGGACAGTATTGAAAATTATCAGCGGGATGATGAAGGAGAGAATATCTCTGACTTTAATCCGTGCTTCTGCGAATTGACAGGCTTGTATTGGGCGTGGAAGAACTTAGATACAGACTACATCGGGTTAGCGCATTACAGGAGGCACTTTTCTTTTCATCCACATACTAAAGTTCTTTGGGATGCTGTGCTTAAGGAGTCGGAAATTGATGGAGACATAGGTCGGGTGAAAGTATTTGTTCCGAAGAAACGCTGGTACTATATAGAGACTCTATATAGTCATTATGCTCACACGCATCATATCTTTCAACTCGATGAGACTAGAAGAATTATAGAAGAACAGTGTCCGGAGTATTTAGGCTCCTTCGATAAAGCGGTCAAACAACGCTGGGGTTATATGTTTAATATGATGATCATGGAGCGAGGACTGTTTAATGATTATTGCTCTTGGTTGTTTGATATTCTGTTCGAACTGAAGAGGCGTTTGGGAGAAGAAGGATTAACACCGTTCCACAGCCGGTACTACGGAAGAATATCTGAGATTATCTTTAACGTGTGGTTATTAGAACAACAGAAGGTCGGAAAGATAAAGAGTTCAGAGATTAAGGAGGTTCCTTTTATCCATATGGAGAAAATCAACTGGTGGAAAAAGGGCGGAGCGTTCCTAAAAGCCAAGTTTATGGGGAAGAAGTATAGTGGGAGTTTTTGAACTGTTATTTTGAGGAAGTATAGATGAGTCTAAAGACAAGAATTAAAAATGATCTTTGGCGTGTTAATTATATTGTGCCTTTTATCAAGAAACATCAGTTTGATGAAAAAGGAAAGGCTGACATACTGAAGCATGTGCTTTATGCATATAAGGCTATTAAACCTGTCAAAGGGTCTGGAAGGAGAACTGTTGGTAGGGATACAAAGGCAATTCTTAGTCAGGTAAACATATCGCTCGATAATAAATCACGTTTTGTTTATTTTTTGGACACTTCAAAGACCATCGCCGTTCCAGGAAATATACTAAGCAACTTTACCCTTGCCTACGACAAGATTGTTCACGGTTCTTTTAGTGAGCTGGCACAGGTTGCAGCCGGTTCTGATGAGTACGGACAAGAAGCCCAGCTCGTAGTTGAGGGTATTCAGATACTGTGTCAGAGAATCACAGAGGCTCTTGGTTCTTCAGATCATTCACAGAAGGAGAAGCTGATTGCTTACTTCAGGCGGATGCTTACAGCCTCAGCAGAACATTTTGATGAAGCACTGCAACGCATTCTCTTCTTCAACCAGATCATGTGGCAGACCAGGCACAGGCTGAATGGCCTTGGAAGACTTGATATGATGCTTGGAGATCTGTATGAAGCAGATGTTAAAGCGGGACGCATAACGGAAGCTGATGCCCATAAGATCGTTTTCGATTTTCTCAAGCAGCTCAGTAAGTATGCCAAGTATAAGAGCGATGCGTTAGAAGGCGATATTGGACAAATTGTGATCCTTGGAGGTCTGAGTCCAGACGGATCCTACTTCTGCAATAGCTTAACTACAATCTTCCTCCAAGAGCAGGCAAGACTTGGTAAACCGGATCCGAAGACGTTCCTGCGTGTGAGCAAGAACATGCCAGAGGATGTTCTGAGAACAGCTGTTGAGTGCTTAACCACTAAGACCGGCAGCCCATTGTTTTCAAACGATGATGTAGTAATTCCAGCTCTCATGAACTTCGGCGTTGATAAAGATGATGCCTATACCTACTGCGTCTCGGCCTGCTGGGAGCCTTTGCTTGTAGGAAAGAGTCTGGCACAGAACAATATTGCTGTGTTCGATTACTTCCCTGCACTCGATGAGGTAATGGGAGATGCGGCTATCGGCTCTTATGAAAAGTTTGTAGACAGATATATAGTTGCTAACCAGCAGAAGTTCAGAGAGCTCTTGACTACTATTGACGCTATGAAGTGGGCAAAGGATCCGTTGGTGTCCATGTTCACAGATGGTGCGTCAGAGAAGAGAACTGATATAGCAGATGGTGCCTGTAAATACAATAGTTATGGCATAACCACAGTCGCGTTATCTAATGTTGTTGACAGCCTTTTCAATATCAAAAGACTTGTGTTTGAGGAGAAGAAATACTCTTTAGCAGTACTGAATGAGAAGAGGAAAGCTGATTACGTTAACGATGAATCGCTATACAATGAAATCAGGAACTCAGACAAGCACTATGCACATGATGAGAAAGAAGTTATAGATCTTGTCAATCAGATTACACGAAGTGTGTATGAGATAGCGAAGAGTTATAAGAACCCATTAGGTGGCACGGTGAAATTCGGCTTATCCTCTCCAGGCTACAATATTCTCAGTAAGAGAACAGCTGCTGATGTGAGTGGGCGCAAGGCGGGAATGCCATACAACACACACATTTCGTGTTTGGATGCAGGCTACACAGAGGTCGTGAACTTTGCTGGAAAACTGGATTATAACGATCAGCGGTTTAATGGAAATGTGGTTGACTTCTTTGTAAGTCCGACCTTTATAGAGCAGAACATAGATAAGTTCACGGTATTTATGGTCGGTGCTATTCGCTCCGGTTTCTTCCAGATGCAGATGAATGTATTGGACAGTAAAACGCTGATAGATGCGAAAGCAAATCCGGAGAAGTATAAAGGATTGATTGTTCGCGTCTGGGGCTTTAGTGCGTATTTCAATGAACTGCCGGAAAGCTATAAGGATCTGTTAATTGAACGGGCTATAGCGGCAGAAAAGGTCGCATAAAGTGATATGGAATGGGAGGACTTATGGGCATAAAAGATATCATTAATAAGTATCCCAAGATTAATATAGATCAGATTAAACGAATAATAGATCATTATAATATTGTTTCGTTTGATATTTTTGATACATTGATTAAACGTGATGTCCAGAGTGAGCATGATGTATTTGATCTTACAGAAAGACTATATAATCAAAATAGGGATGTAAAAATACAAGATTATCGGTCTGTTAGAAAAAGAGCAGAGGATAATGCTCGAGTTTACACTAAAAAGGAAGAAATAACAGTTGAAGAGCTTCGAATGTCGCTTGTCGGTGAAAAGGATGAGAAAGGGATTCGTATTACAGATGCGATGGCTGGAGATCTTATTGACTGTGAACGAGCAATTGAAAATAAAATCTGTGTGAGAAATGAAAATATCTATCCATTGTATCAGTATTGTATAGAGAAGCGGAAACGAATCCTTATTACATCTGATATGTATTGGGAAAAGACGTTTTTAGAAGAATTACTTAAGAACTGTGAGATTAACAATTATAGTGCCATATATGTGTCGTCGGAATGTGGAAAGCAAAAGCGAACTGGCAGTTTATTTGGGTTTGTAGTTGAGAAGGAGAATGTACAACCAAAATCTATACTTCATATAGGGGATAATAAAAAAAGTGATTTTCTGGCAGCAAGGAAAGCGGGGCTTAGAGCAATATCCATCCCAAAGACAGATGATAATACTATATACGCAAAAAAAGTGAAAGAAAACACTCTGGAGTGGGAGTGCTGTGAAAAGTTCATTAGTAATCGGATAAAAACAATCGACAAAAAGAATGAACGTATCGGCTATGAGGTGTATGGACCTTTATTATATTCCTTCAGTAGATGGTTGTCAGAGAGACTCGATTGTAATAAAACAACTCTTTTCTTTGCGCGGGATTGTTATGTTGTAAAACCGGCATTTGAACAGTATACAGGGGTACATTCTGAACGAAATGTTTATTTTTTGGGATCTAGAAGGAGTTTAATTATTCCCGCGTTAAAGGATGGGGCAGATCTTGCAAGGATAACAACATTGATCAAATCAGAAGCAAGAAAAATGACTGTTTCCGATTTGCTCAAAAAGCTGGGAGTAGATATTACAGAATACGGGGAGAGACTTAAAAAGTTTGGGCTTTTAGAGGACACCATTCTAGATAGAGATAATCTATTTGAAAACAAAGGATTTGTAGATTTCTATGAATCAATTCGAGGTGACATAGAGACAAATGCCACAGAAGAGTACAATGCATTCGTTTCATATTGGGCTTCGTTAAATTGCACCAATGAATTGCAGGTGGTCGATATAGGTTGGAGAGGCACAATGCAATATTGCCTGGAGAATCTTGTCGGCAAAGAATATAGCATTAAAGGCTACTATTTGGGAATTCGAAAAGATGCAATAATAAGTGCTTATGAGGACATCTTCTTAAATGGAAAGGAAGACTTTGAAAAAGAATGCTTCTTAGCGGGCATGACTTCACTGATTGAAATCTTTTTCTCTGCACCTCATGGCTCTGTAAAAAAATACATTTCAGATTGCAAAGTAGAATACTTACCATATGAGTGCGCAATAGAGGCAGAGAGTAAAGAACTTGTTGAAGAATTACATAGAGGAGCTCTCCAGTTTGAAAGAGACTATAAAGATAGTGTTCTTTCTGAATTAGCACCTATACCATATACACTTATGTTTGTAACACTGTTTATGATGGGGACTAAACCAAATAATAGAGAATTACACAATTTCGGAACATTTCCTTTTCAAATGGGTGCTGGGATCAAAAAGAATATAGACTCAAAGGGCCTTTTAAAGTATGCGTTTAATCCTAAAAAATTTCTATACGATTTTTCTAATTCTAATTGGAAAGTGGGTTTTTTAAAGGATACCATACGGCTGAATATTTCATGCTATCCAATATTCAAGTGGATATATAAACATAGAGGATGAGTGTTATATGAAAAAGGTTCTTGAGATAAATGTAGATGATCAGAATTCTGGTGGGGTTTTTTCAATAGTTAGAAATGTAATTGAGAATAACGATACTGGGATTAAGATTGACATCGCTGCGATTGAAAGGTTTGAAAACCCAGAAAATATCGATTACTTAAAAAAATATAACTGTGAAGTATATTATGTTGGATACGAAGGAAGCAAGTGGAAAAAGCAAATAAAAGTATATAAGAATCTTAAGATATTTTTAGAAGGACATAAATATGACGCAGTTCATATTCATGCGGATACAGCTAATAAACTCCTTGTTTCAGGACTAGCAGCAAAACATGCTGGTGTGCCTAACGTCATCCTCCATTCTCATTCGTCAGGTGTAGAGGGAAATGGGAGGATTAAAACGTTAGTACACAAGATTTGTAGACTCCGGCTAAAGGATATCGGGACTAAATTTGTAGCATGTTCACAGTTGGCAGCTGGCTGGATGTATCCAAATATTCCCGGGAAAAACATTTGCTATGTTAAAAATGGAGTTCCATTAACAAAATTTATATTCGATGGATCAATAAGGAAGTTATGGCGTACAAAGCTGGGATTCAAAGATGAAGAAGTAGTAATATGCCATGTTGGGAGACTTATGGCTCCTAAAAACCATGAATTCCTTATAGAAATCACAAAATACTTGAAAACAAATGGAATTCCAGTGAAGTTGCTTGTTATTGGTGAAGGATATAAAGAACATGATTTAAAAGCATATACAGCAAAAATTGGATTAGAAAATGAGGTGTTATTCTTCGGTACTTCTAATAAAGTCAATGAGTTATTGATGGCTAGTGATATCTTTTGTTTGCCATCCTTTTTTGAGGGATTGCCGATAGTAGGTATTGAAGCTCAAGCAACAGGACTGCCGGTAATATACTCAGATAAGGTGACACCGGAAGCAAAAATACTTGATAATGTAGAGTATTTGTCAATAAAAAAAGAAGACATATCAAAATGGGCAGAACACATTATAGAATTGACAAGAAATAGTGAGCGAAATGTCAAAAGTAATATATTGGTAAGGAAGGCTGGATTTGACATTACCGATACAGTCAAAGCCTTCACGAATTTATATATTTGATGGAGTGTACCTGTGAACAGAATTGGTTTAATCACAATCCATGATACTCTAAATTTTGGATCCTTATTACAGACTTATGGATTATACAAGGCGATAGAATCAATAGGTAAGGATATAACGTTAATTGACTATAAAAACAAAGCCATTGCAGAAAGAGAAAAAACTTACCGTTTGAGTGAGGTTAGAAACGTAAAAGAACTGTATAAGGCGGTTTTTCATCATCACTTTCTTGAAGAAAAGCATTATAACTTCTGGGATTTCATCAACTCTAACATGACGGTTTCGCAGCCATATACTAATAAGAATATAGAGAAGGCGAACAGTCAGTTTGATACATTTATTGTAGGCAGCGATATAGTTTGGGGGATGCAGATTACTGGAAGTGACTTCAATTATATGCTAGAGTTTGTTTCCGATTCAAAAAAGAAAATCTCATTTTCGTCATCTGTTGGTACTAGATGGTCTAAAGAGTATGATGAGAAAGTCAGAGGGTTATTGAGTCGATTTGATACATTATGTGTACGAGAACAGCTTGCACAGAAATGGATTAATGAATTGTTGCCTGAAAAGACAGTGATAGAGACTTGCGACCCTACGATGTTGTGGAGCAGAGAGACACTGTGGGGGCAGTATAACAAACCAGATCTAGTAGCACAATCCAGGTATGTTCTTATCTATTTAAAAACTGACGATAATCGGACGGTTACTGATGCTATTACATATGGGAAACGGCATGCATTACCAGTATATAATATTAACTATAATCATTCGGTTCCAGGAGTACAAAATATTCGACCAACAACTGTGAATCAATGGATAAGTTGGTTTGCGAATGCCGAAGTCATATTTACCGCGTCTTATCATGGCATATTGTTTTCTTTATATTTTGAAAAACCATTTTTTTGGTACAGTAGAGCGAATTCTGCAAGGACTGAATCATTAAGTCGAGAACTTGGTATTCAGAACAGAGAAGGCAATGAAATTAATTTGAATGCTGAGCTTGATATGGACTATATGAAAATTAACAAAGCAATAGATGATAAAAGAAGTAAATCATGGGAGCAATTGCGACTATCCTTAGAATAACGATGATGACTGTGAGAGATAATGCATGGAAAGAATAGCGTGGGTTACACCAGAGTATTTTTTGGACACGGATATATATATAATGGAACAACTGTGCGTTTTATACCACATTGATTGGTATATCATCACGGTTAAAGATAATATAATAGACTATAGGGATAAGATTAAATCAATAAAAAGCAAAGGAACGGATATAACGATTTTCAGAATTCATCAGAAGGGTATGCATCCTGGAAATATTTTACGATTCAATCAATTGTTAAGTAATATTAAAAGGAAAAAGAATAAATTGCTTTATACCAGTCTGTCTTATCCTGCATATTATTTACCAATAGTAAAGATAAGAATGGGAATAAACAATGTTGTATTAGCTATTCATAATGTTCATGTTCCTAAAGGCGGATCCCATTACTTGCGAAACAAATATTATAATCAATTCGCAATTCATGCTTTTCAGAACTATCAGACATTTTCACGTTCACAGTATAATGTTCTTAGGGAAGAAACTGTGAATAAAAACATATTATATGCACCTTTTATACTGAAAGATTTTGGCAAATCAGATAAGACGAAGCCGGATGAAAAAGTAGTCCTTATGAACTTTGGCAATATCAGAGATTACAAAAGAATTGATATCCTAATTGAAGCCGCACAAGAAGCTTATGAGGAAACAAATATTGATTTTAAAGTCATAATTGCTGGCGCATGTGATGACTGGCAACGTTATGAGAAGCTAATCAGAATTCCTAAACTATTTGATCTTAGAATTCGAAGGATCGATAATTCAGAGATATCCGACATATTTGCAGAGAGCGATTATTTTGTAACTCCGTATCAGGACATAGCGCAAAGTGGATCCGCTATAATTGCTATCAATTATGGTAAACCAATAATAGCGTCCAGATTGCCAGCGTTCGAAGAGTATATTCAAGATTGCGAAACGGGTTACTTAATAAATCCCGCGAACAAAGATGACCTGCGAGAAGTCATTGAGCATATTTTACACAATTATGTCAACGAATATTCAAACATGGTTGAGAAATTAAAAAACTATAGAGATACTGAGTTTTCCACAAAGGTAATTACACAGAAGTATAAGGATTTTTTAGATGAAATCATCGGACGACGAAAATATGCCTAAATTGGCTGCATATAAAGAATGTACGGGATGTTTTGCATGCGTTAATGCTTGTCCTAAGAACGCAATTGAGACATTTATAAACAAAGAGGGCCATTATGATATCAAGGTGGATGTAGCAAGATGCGTCCATTGTGGTCAGTGTGAAAGAATTTGTGAGAAATCAAGGTCTAACTATGGGTGTAACGATCTGTCATTATCTAATATTTATGCTGGTTATACTACAGATGATCAACTTCGTCGGAATGCAACATCTGGCGGTGTGTTTGCAATACTTGCAAAGACATTTATTGAAGATGGTGGGGTAGTTGTAGGTGCTTCTTTTGATGGAACATACGCAAGACATATTATAATAGATAAAGTAGAGGATATTGAAAAGCTTCAGGGATCAAAATATACACCTAGTTCCATGGAAGGTGTCTATAAAGAAATAGAAAAAGAACTACAATATAAGAAAGTGCTTTTTTCTGGTACGGGATGTCAAGTGGCAGGGGTTCTTGCATACTTTGATGGGAGCAAGTATAGTGACAACCTTTATACCGTAGATTTAGTGTGTGGAGGCGTGCCTAGTACTGAACTTATCAAAAAGTTCAACGAGCATAATAAGTGTAAGGTAAAATCATTTAGAAACAAAGATAAGTATGAGCTTATTGTTGAAAATCAAGATGGTAAATGTAAAAAAGTAGCGCGAAAGAATCTTCCACTTGATGGCTTTATTTATGGATTAACTAATAGACTTTCATGCTATGATTGCAAGTTTGCGTTCTGCCACAGAAATAGTGATATAACTATTGGAGACTTATGGGACTATAGTATTTTTCCAAACGAGCATGAAAATGGCATATCGATGGTGCTAACTCATAACAAAAGAGCAGAACATATCCTGCTAAATATTCAAAAAATCAATCTTATGAGAATTGATTGGAGTGTGATTAAACATAATTATAGAGTAGCATACGGAAAAGAAAAGATTTATCGCTATAGAAAGACACTGGCAGAATCTTTAAAAACAATGCGATACAATGAATTTGAGAAAACATATGCTATGGATATTAAACCAATAAATATGAGGCTTAGCTTATTCAAAATGTATCGGAATTTAGTATATAGGCGAGAACAAATTATAAGGAATATATTTATTAATTCATTAATAGGCAGCAAAGACAGTAAGCCTTAAACTTTCAATTAATAAAACAGATTAACGACGAGGAACAGGTGTAGTTCAGGAAGGGTTGAGATAGTATGGCAAAGGTGTGTATTGTGATTGTAAATTACAATGGAGAGAATTATCAGAATGATTGCATTCGAACCTTGTATGAGATGAACTATACGGATTTTGAAATTATAGTAATTGACAGTGGTTCAAAAGACAATTCTATAAAAAAACTGAGAAAGCAATACCCGCAGGTAAATACTATAATGTGTAACGAAAACGTGGGCGTTGCTGCTGGCAACAATATCGGAATTAAGTACAGCATAAAATCAGGAGCGGAGTATACACTGCTGCTTAATAATGATACTGAAGTAGATAAGAATATGCTTTCTGAGCTAATCAAAGCATCAAGCGAAAGTGTTGTGACTGTTCCTAAAATATATTTCTTTAATCCGAAAAATATTCTTTGGTTTGCTGGCGGTACCCTGAGATGGAAAAACGCTTCTGCTGAACATATTGGGAATGGTGAGGTAGATAAAGGACAATATGATTCCTCTTGTGAGATAACATATTCACCGACATGCTGTATGTTAATAAATAATAAGATATTTGAAACAGTTGGTTTGATGGATGAGAAGATGTTCATGTATTTTGATGATACAGATTTTTGTGCACGACTCAATTTGGCAGGGGTAAAAATAAAGTATGTTCCAAAATCCATCGTTTGGCATAAGGTTAGTAGCTCTGCCGGGGGCTCAAATTCAAAGATAACAGTATATTATAATAATAGAAATCAGCTGTACTACATGAAGAAATACAAGAAGATGATAAGCCGTTCAACAACAATCAAAGTGATTGTTAAAGGAATATTGAAATCTTTATTGGGACGTTTTCGTAATAGGCCAAACGATAAATATATTGCTGTAGGATATGTGGATTACATAAAAGGAAATATGGGTAGAAAAGATTTTTAGCCCTGAAGTCAGTTTGGGAGTAATTAATGAAGTTAAAAATTAAGTATAGCGATATAATTATTACGCTATTTCTTTTAACAATAATAATTGATATGAGAGGCTTCTACATTGTCCACGTTGACTGGATGTGGATGATGTTTAGTACTGTTATTGCATTTTTGATTTCTCTATTTATGCCGCATAAGAGAAACGGACTGAACAGACAAAGTAATCAATATATATTGATGTACACATTAATTGCGGCAATTATTATGTTTGCTGATATTATCTGGTCGTATGCCGTCTATCCAAAGCAAGGAATAAAAGGGACAATCAGGGTATTCTCATATTACTCCCCATTGTTTTTCGCTTTGCCATTATCATACTGCTTAGATAGTGACAAAAAAGTAAAATCCTTATTTGACAAAATTAATTTATTATCCTTTGTATGGTATTTAATAGTCTTGCTCCAGCAACTGTTATATAGTAATAGCGGCACTGTGATCATAGATGAATATTTTAGTGATTTTGACCAAGATTTTGCATTGTTTTCTGCCAGAAATGGCCTTTTGCGTATAGCATTAGTTGGCTTTTGTAACTTGATGATTATTTATAATTTTCACCAATTCTACGTATCAGATAAGCGAGTTAAGTATAAAGTCTTTAATTTTATTTCATTTATAATAGGCTTTTCAGAGATGATCCTTGTTCAACAATCTAGAGTGGGATCATTAGTTGTTATTATGTGTATCTTTATTCTCGTGGCTCTTGACAATAGGGATTCGAAAAGGAGAATTAGGAGATTTCTTATTATCTTTTTTTCAATAATTGCTATTGCTGAAACCGGTATACTATCCAAAGTATATGGAACTTTTATTGGAACTGATTCTTTGTCTGGGTATAGCACATATAGTACTACAGCACGATTATACGCTCTTTCCTATTATTGGAGTTCCTTTCTTAAAAATCCATTGTTTGCAATAGGATTCGCCGAGGGAACTCATTACCCTCAGGTTGTTTATGGGCCGCGTTTAATGGCGGCGATATCTGATGTCGGAATTATAGGTCAAACGGCTAGGTTTGGTATTTTTGTAATTCTTATCTATATTTTTCCGATGATTAGAATAATAAGAAATGCTGTGAAAAACTACTTAAGGAAGAGAAATTCAGAAGCAGCATTGTATTTGTCTTTTGCGGCTTTTTTATGTGGCAGTAGCATTACTTTTATTGTTTTAGATGCAGCGAGAATTGTCATGTGGCCTGCATTCATAGTACTATTTGAAAGGCTATGCAGAAATAGTACTTGTACTGATGTAGATAGAATCGTAAACATTAAAGTATACACTAAAACAGATGTTAAGAAATGGAATGATTGATATGAGCAATATACTAATTACTGGCGGAGCAGGGTTTATAGGTTCTGTAATAGTAAACAAACTTTACGAAATGGGAGAAAGAGATATTACTGTCATTGATTCCATGACTGAGCAAATTCATGGTAAGAACTGGAAAGACTCATATCTCTATAAAACCATAGAAGGTAAATGTAAATTCATAAAAGGGTCAGTAAATGATTTATCTGCCATGCAAGAAGCGTTAGATGGCAATGAGTATGTTCTCCACTTGGCTGCGGAAACCGGAACCGGTCAGTCGATGTATCAGATTAATCAGTACAATGAGACTAATGTGATGGGAACATCAAATCTGCTTCAGGCTATTTCGCTGGCTGGCAAGGGTAGCAAAGTAAAGAAGATCATTCTCGCCTCATCCCGCTCCGTTTATGGTGAGGGGAAATATGAATGCCCAAACTGCGGTGTGATATATCCGGATGCCCGGAGTAAGGAAAAAATGCTGGAGGGAGACTTTAGCTTTTATTGTCCAAAGTGTGGAGAAAAGATGACCCTGCTGCTGACCACGGAAGATTCAGCAATCAAACCGGCTTCTCTATATGCATACACAAAGTATGCCCAGGAGATGATGCTGAAGACCATGTGCCCGGCTATGGGAATTGACTATACCATTTTCCGGTTTCAGAATGTTTATGGAGTGGGGCAAAGCCTTAAGAATCCTTATACTGGCATTCTCTCCGTATTCTCTACCCTCATGCTTGAGAATAAGCCGGTTAACATCTTTGAGGATGGTCTTGAAAGCAGGGACTTCGTCAATGTGAAGGATATTGCAGATGGTGTTATTGCCTCTCTTGATAATGAGAAGAGTAATGGCGAAACGATAAACCTCGGATCAGGTATCAATACAAACGTCATGGAGATAGCTGAAATAATGAAGAAACATTATGGAAGTACCTCGGAACTGAAGGTTACTGGTGATTTTCGTATAGGTGATATCGCTCACAATAAAGCAGACATAAGCAAAGCAAGAGATATACTGGGCTTTAAACCAAAGATTGGCCTGGATGAAGGGCTTGCAGAGTTCTGCAAATGGGTGGTAGGTCAGGAGACAGATAATAGCAAATATGAACAATCACTTGTTGAAATGGAACGAGCAGGAATGTTTATACGGCAAGGGCAATAAGAGATAAGGGCGGCTATGAGTATGGGGCAAACAACAGTTGAAAAGAATGTTGCTGGAATTGAGGGATTTTGTGTTATTACGCCTACTGTGCATGGGGATGCTCGGGGCTACTTCTATGAATCATATAATGCTAATGATATGAAGGAAAGCGGAATTGACATCACTTTCGTTCAGGACAACCAGTCCATGAGTACAAAGGGAGTTCTCCGCGGCCTTCATTTTCAGAAGCAATTTCCGCAGACAAAGCTGGTGCGAGTGATAAAGGGCTCCGTCTTTGATGTTGCAGTTGACTTTCGGTCGAGCTCGGATACCTATGGTAAGTGGTACGGTTTGGAACTTACAGAAGAGAATAAAAAGCAGTTTTTGATTCCACGTGGTTTTGCTCACGGCTTTCTAGTCCTATCCGATACAGCTGAATTCTGCTACAAGTGCGATGATTTCTATCATCCAAACGATGAAGGCGGTATGGCTTGGAACGATCCTGAGATCGGCATTGAGTGGCCAATGATTAAGGGAGAGTATAAGGGCACAGCGAGTTCTGAAGGATATAGCATAGATGGTGTTGCCCTGAATCTATCTGATAAAGATCAGAAGTGGCTTGGGATAAAGGATACATTCAAGTTCTGACGAGGTAAAGACTATGAAGATTTTAGTAACAGGTGCAAATGGATACCTCGGACAGGGTATCGTGAAACACATATTGGATTGTGGTAATGAAGTTGTCGCAGCAGATTTCGCAGTTGATCACATCGATGAACGGGCTGACCGGAGAGCATGCGATCTGTTCAGCATTTCTGAACCATACAATTACTTCGGTCAACCGGATGTTCTTCTTCATCTTGCGTGGAGAGATGGCTTCGTTCATTATTCTGATGCACACATTGAAGATCTTCCGAAACACTACGCTTTTATCAAAGCTTTTGCTGAGTCTGATGTTAAAAAGATTGCTGTGATGGGTTCTATGCATGAAATAGGATTCTTCGAGGGATCCATTAAGGAAGATACGCCTTGTAATCCGACCACTCCCTACGGAATTGCAAAGAATGCACTAAGAGAACTAACAGCGATGTTTTGTAAACAGAAGGATAAGGAATTCCAATGGCTACGTGGATATTACATCGTCGGTAATAGTAAGTATGGCAGTTCCATATTCTCTAAAATCACTACTGCTGAGGCAGAAGGTAAAGAAGGATTTCCGTTTACAATGGGCTTAAATCAATTCGATTTTATTGATTATGAGGACTTCTGTGAACAAGTAGCAAGGGCGGTTGGTCAGAATGAAGTACTTGGTGTGATTAACATCTGTTCTGGAAGGCCAGAGAAACTGGCTGATCGTGTTGAGCGGTTTATAAAAGAGAACGGCTATAAGATCAAACTCAAGTATGGTGCTTTTCCAGATCGCCCATATGATTCGAAGGCGGTATGGGGTGATGGACAGAAAATTGAAATGATTATGAAAGTGTGATAGAAGAAGATGGTAAATCGATGAATATAAGAAATATTATTAAAAGAGTTATATACTTTTCAAGAGATTCCATAGATGGAATTAGCGGACTGCGTTTCTTAAGGAAAAACAAAGGTAAAGATGAAAAGCTTTTAGTGTTGACAGATTTGATTGGCGATAGCGTATATGGTCTTTCTTATGTAGAAGAGATTAAAAAGAAATATTCTGACAAGAGAATTGTTGTAATAGGAAATGAGAAGTATTCCAAATTGATTAGAAGCTACAATGGGATAGACAGATTTGTCCTGCTGCCGGGTCGACAAGGACGATACCTTAAGATAGGTGCATTTTTACGGTGCACGTGGTTGTCTTATATTGCGTTGAAGGAAGACATTATAAATACTGACCCTTACCTATATAAGGACTTGAGAAAAAAAACAAATAATGATGCTTTTTATTTATTGAAAACTCAGATTTTTCATATTCCGGAAGACAGTAAAATATCATATCATGGAATAGGTTCTAATACTGCGCAGACTGTACATGATAAAAAAGTTGCAGTTATCAACCCATATTCAATATCAGTCAAAATAATTGACTTCGCCATTTTTGAATTAATTGCTAAAGTATTACGAGAGAATAATTACAAAGTATATACAAACGTTGTAGGAAATCAGGAAGTGATAGCAGGGACGGAGAAATTGGAGTGTGACATATACAAGCTGTTTGACATTGCATCAAATTCGAGTTTAATAGTTTCCGCAAGAAGTGGAATATTAGATTTTCTAGCGCCTAGTGGAATTAATATGTTCATAATATATGCAAACACTACTCGGGAATTCTATGAAATGTATCATATTGATAAATGGAGATGCGGTGGCAAATATAAAGAATATTTCGTGGAGAATAAAATAGACAAAGATGATATTATGAGTGAATTCATAAAATTTATGAAGACAAATCAATAATTAATTTTCCTTCTTTATTGTAAAGGAGATCTGGTGACATGAATTTACAATATGTTATTATACAAGCAGGTGGTAAGGGTTCTCGTATGGAGTCACTTACACGGAATAAGCCTAAAGCACTTGTACCAATCGAGAATCTTCCGATGATTTTCCATCTCTTCCGTAAGTATCCAGAGAAGAAGTATATTATCATCGGCGATTATAAATATGATGTTCTGGAGCGGTATCTTAAAGAGTTCGCTACAGTAGATTATAAGATGGTTAGAGGCACAGGTCATCGTGGCACCTGTGCTGGAATGGCAGATGCTCTCGAAAAGATTCCAGAGGGAGAACGTTTCCTCTTGATCTGGTGTGATCTTGTGCTTCCGACCGATTATGAGCTCCCCGAGGCTGACAATAACATCATCGGTATCTCGAAGGATTTCTCCTGCCGCTGGAGCTATAAGAACGGTAAATTTATCGAAGAACGTAGCTCCGAATATGGCGTAGCAGGATTTTTCATCTTCAAAGATAAGTCTTATATTGCTGACGTTCCGACTGATGGTGAGTTTGTACGATGGTTGCAGTCGAAAAGTATGACTTTTGATGAAGAGCCGCTTCGTAGGACACATGAGTATGGTTTATATTCCGTTTGGGATGAGTTGCCGAAGCTCAAGACTAGGCCGTTTAATCGTATCAAGAAGAAGGATGGTAAGCTCTATAAGATTCCTGTGGACAAGCAGGGAGAAGGCTTAGCTGTAAGAGAACAGGCATGGTACAAAATGCTTAAGGGCGAGCATTTTGATAATCTACCTGAAATCTATGGATATGATCCGCTTTGCATGGAAGAAATCAATGGGAAGAATATCTACGAGTATGGAAGTATTCCTTTTGAGAAGAAGCAGGACATATTGAAGCAGATTGTTGATTGCCTGGAGTCCGTTCATATGCTGGGTTCTATTCCTGCTGATAAAGATAGTTATCGTGTCGCTTATCTGGACAAGACATATGATAGGCTTAAGAAAGTTCGATTCTTAGTACCGTTTGCCAATGATGAACATGTAACAGTGAATGGAAGACGGTGCAGAAATATCTTTTATCACATGGATGAAGTGAACGAGATGGTTACGAAATATCTCCCATCAGAGTTTAAGCTCATACATGGAGACTGCACATTCAGCAATATGATGCTGAAGAATGACGAGATTCCTGTCCTGATTGATCCGCGTGGTTATTTCGGAACCACAGAGATATACGGTGATGAAGCATACGACTGGGTTAAACTGTACTACTCTGTACTGAGTAATTATGATCAGTTCAATCTTAAGCGGTTTAATCTCTATATCAATGAGAAGGATGAATATGCTGTTTATGACGACAGAGGCAATGAAGTCTCTGTTGAACCTAAGAGCGTAAAATTGGAGATTGCATCCAATGGATGGGAGGATCTGGAGGACTACTTCTTTGAACTTCTTGGAGATAAGGTCACAAGAAAGCAAATGAAGCTGTTCCTGGCCATTATCTGGTTGAGCCTTACGACTTACGCTTGGGATGACTATGATTCTATCTGTGGAGCGTTCTACAAGGGATTACTCTACTTGGAAGATGCGCTCCAGATGAAGGATGAGAATGAGAGGTTAGAAGCATATCGCCCTTTTGAGAGTGCTTACAAGAAATACTTTGCAGATAATGCTCGAGTCTTGAAAAATGCGCTTAAATCCATCAGAATGGATCAGATGGAGGCGTTGATTTCTGACTGTGAAAAGACACTAAAAGATGGGCATAAGATCATAACATCCGGATTAGGTAAGAATGTCCCAATTTGTGATAAGTTTACTGGAACTATGCTTTCACTTGGCTTTGATGCAGCTTTCATGCACACGAACACAGCAGTGCATGGAGACATGGGGATGGTTCATCCAGGAGATCTCGTGATTATCCTCACCAAAAGTGGTTCTACAGCCGAGTCGGTATATTTAGAGAACCTTCTCGAAAAACGTGAAGGTGTGAAGCTATGGCTACTGAGTTTTAAAGAGCATAGCGATCTGGCTGATTCCATGAAGCACAAGCTCATCATTAACATGGAGCATGAAGGGGATCTTTGGAATATCGTACCGAACAATTCAACCACACTGAATCTGATTGTTTTACAGGAAGTAGCAATTGAACTGTCAAGAAGATTCGGGCTAGATCTTGTGAAGGACTTTAAACCAAATCATCCAGGTGGAGCAATCGGCGCGTCGTTGAGGTGAATTATGGATAAATTGGTACTATCTACACTTGGACATACATGGATACTTGATATTGACGGAACTATTGTTAAACACAATGGTTACAAGATTGATGGAGAGGATTCGTTTCTTCCAGGTGCTGAAGAGTTCCTCAAGAGTATTCCGGAGAAGGATATGGTGGTGTTCTTGACATCTAGAACTGAAGAATATCGGAAATTAACAGAAGAGTTCTTAAAAATGAATAATGTGCGTTATGATCATATTATATTTGGCGCACCTTATGGAGAAAGAATACTTATTAATGATGATAAGCCAAGTGGACTTAAGATGGGGATTGTAATAAACAAGGTTAGAGATAATACGATCGACTTTGATTTTGAAGTTGATGAGAAGCTATGAAATGTGATCTTCGAGTTAAGTTTTTTTAAGTATTGTTTCAGACCAAGATTTGTGATTCACAAGTTAACGACGATGTATAATCGATTGAGCATGAGATGAAAAAAAAGAGTGAAAACAAAAAAAACAAGTTTGTTTGGAAACTATATTTATAGTTTGGCCAGCCAGCTTTTGGCACTATTAGCACCATTGATTACAGCACCTTATCTTGCTCGAACACTTCATGAAGTAGGAAATGGACAAATAGCATTTGTTAATTCGATCGTTGCATATTTTGTCTCCTTTGCAGGTTTTGGATTCTCTCTATATGGACAACGGGAAATTGCAAAAAATAAAGATGATCAGAAAACCATAAATAAAATATTCATTGAGTTATTATATTTAAGAATTATATTTAGCTTTATTGCATTTATTGCCTTAATTGGAATAGTAACATCATCACTGATTGAAGATAAGTATAAATCGTTAGTCTTAATTAACTCGATACAATTATTGTCGGTGATATTTGATATTCAATTTTATTATCAAGGCATGGAGGAATTCAAAACACTTGCCTTTCGTACAATAGTAATTAGATCTATAAGCATTATTTGTGTGTTTATGCTCGTAAGAACTCCGGATGATGTTTGGATATATTTGTTATATAATTCGCTCGCCATATTAATAGCTAACATTATTATGTGGCCAGGCGCAATGAAGAGAATTGAATTTCAAAAAATTAAGGCTATTAATTTAAAACGCCATATATTACCATCTTTCTTTATTTTTTTACCCATATTGTCAGGAACTATTTTCAGTGTTCTTGATTCCACGATGATCGGCTATCTTGCTTCAAATGCAGAATATGAGAATGGATGTTATGGGTCTGCGCTTAAGCTAGTAAATATTATATCGGTAATTATAATGGCTGATGGACAAGTTCTAGCATCAAGAAACGCAAGAGATTTTGCAATCAAAGATCATGTCTCTATTATAAAACACATAAATCTTGGGTTCAGATATGTTTGGATAGTCGGATTTCCGATTGCAATTGGGCTTCTATTGCTTTCTTCAAGAATCTCGATGTGGTTTTTTGGCACTGGATATGAAAAAGTACCAATGCTTTTGCAGATATTTACGGTAAGAATTATAACTCATGGGGTCATGAATGTTATTGGTAATCAATATCTTCTTCCAACCGGGCGTGAAAAAGTATGTACATTGATAAATTTTATTGGAATATCATCTAATATTGTTTTAAACTATCTGCTAATAAGTCATTATGGTTGTATTGGAGCTGCAATAGCTTCGGTAACATCTGAAGGTATCCTTATTTGTTTATATATGTGGTATTTTATAATAGAACATAAATATTGGAACAGTTCCGTTTTACTTAGCTCTTGGAAATATGCTTTGGCTGCTATAATAATGGGAATTTTGGTATATGCATTAAGAAAGGAGTTGCCAAATAATTTATTATCTATATGTTTGATGGTCTTTACGGGTGCAGTAGTATATTGTACTGCATTGATTATTATGAAAGACTATATAATACTTGAATATGGTAAGAAATATTTCAATAGATTGGCTGGGAAAATAAAGAATGTTAATAGATAGAATAGTCAACAAGTTCCAATACATGATACTAATTGCTTCATTAAAGAAAAAGGAAGTAGTATTGTCTAAAAACTGCGATATTAAGAAAAACGTTAGTTTTGGAGGATACAATAGAATTGGAACACGTTCGGTGATTCAGGACTCAGAGATAGGAAATGGTACATATGCAGGAAACAATTGTTTTATAGCTGGAACTAAAATAGGAAAGTTTTGCTCTATCGGTAATCATGTTCGTGTTATTATAGGTAACCATCCAACATCAACATTTGTTTCGACCTATCCGGCTTTTTTTAGAGATAGTTTTAATTCATATACCTTTAATTGTGGGGGAAAGTATGAAGAAAAATCGTATGTTGATGATGAGAAAAAATGGTGCTGTCTAATTGGCAATGATGTATGGATTGGGGACTCTGTTTCAATTCTGAATGGTGTTACAATTGGCGATGGTGCAATTGTTGCAACTGGTGCGGTTGTCGTTAAAGATATTCCTCCATATGCAATAGTCGGAGGCGTTCCGGCAAAAGTTATAAAATACAGATTTAGTCAAGATGAGATTGAATGGCTATTAGAATATAAGTGGTGGGATAGAGATAAAAGCTGGATTCAAGAAAAGGCTTCTTGTTTTAATGATATTACAATGTTAATGGAAGCGGTGAAGGAATGATAAGAGAAATAATCAAACGTTTAAAATGCCGATATTATAAAGAAATTCTTGAAAGAAATTGTGGAAGGAAACTCCCAACCGTTAGAGTTTTGGGAGAAATTCGCATTGAAGGATGCAAACTTGATATAGCTGAAGATGTCATCTTTTGGCCTAGAGTTTCTTTTACTGGAGATGGGATAGTCAAAATAGGAAGTCGATCGAAAATAGGTCAAGATTGTATAATCTTTGCTAATTCAGATGGTGGTGGCGTTACTATTGGAGAAGACACAATAATTGCCGCACAGACCTATATAATTGATTCAAATCATAACATTGAGCCAAATAAAAAAATTGCTGGGCAAGGCTTAAATGCCTCCCCAATTTTAATTGGAAGTGATGTATGGATTGGTGCAAATTGCTCTATTATTAAAGGGGCGAGGATTGCAGATCATGCTGTTATTGGAGCCAAATCACTAGTGAATTCTTACATTGCGGAGAATACTATTGCTTTCGGAACGCCAGCGAAAGAACATAGAAAGAGAGAATAAGGTGACTTAAGGCGACAACTACTTAATTGTCGGTTCCGGTCTCTACGGAGCTACAGTAGCACAGCAACTGCATAACGCCGGTAAATTAGTTCTTGTGATTGACAAGCGGCCGAATATCGCTGGCAATGTGTATACAAAGAAGATTGAAGGTATAAATGTCCATGTTTACGGTGCTCACATCTTTCACACGAATAACAAAACCGTGTGGGATTATGTGAACCGCTTTGCGACAATTAACCGCTTCACGAACTCGCCGGTTGCAAATTATCATGGCGAGCTCTACTCCCTGCCGTTCAACATGTACACCTTTAATAAAATGTGGGGAGTTGTGACTCCGGAAGAAGCAGCTGCTAAAATAACCGAGCAGCGGAAGCAAGCGGGCATAACAGAACCAAAAAATCTTGAAGAACAGGCAATCTCGTTGGTGGGAACGGACATCTATGAGAAATTGATCAAAGGCTATAGCCAGAAACAGTGGGGACGTCCTTGTAATCAACTTCCGGCCTTCATCATCAAGCGACTGCCGGTTCGATTGACCTTTGATAATAACTACTTCAATGCTCTGTACCAAGGCATCCCGGTTGGTGGATACACGAAGATGGTTGAAGCTATGCTTGATGGTATTGAAGACAAGCTTAACTGTGACTATCTGGAGAATAAAACTGAACTGGATAAGCTCGCAGAACGTGTGATCTACACCGGTCCGATCGATGAGTACTTCAACTATAGCCTCGGTAACCTTGAGTACCGTTCCGTTCGCTTCGAAACTGAAGTTCTCGATAAGCCGAACTTCCAAGGCAATGCTACAGTCAATTATACAGATGCTAAAACGCCGTGGACGAGAATAATCGAACATAAATGGTTCGAGTTTGGTAAAGATGAAGACGGTAATGATCTACCGAAGACGGTGATTAGCCGTGAGTACAGTTCTGAGTGGAAGCCAGGAGACGAACCGTATTATCCTGTAAATGATGAGCGAAACGGACAGCTCTACGCTCAGTATAAGGCTCTAGCTGAGAAAGAAGAATGCGTGATTTTCGGTGGTCGCCTTGGAGAGTACAAGTACTACGACATGGATCGGGTGATTGCTGTAGCGTTGGAGAAGGCGAAAGAGCTGATTTGAAGAGCTTAGCGTTCAGCATGAACACAAAGATAATCACCATGACCAGAATACTGGACAAACACTCCTCGTTCTGCTATAATTCATATCATTCCGGAGGAGGTCAGGAGTATTGGTAGCCATGAATAGTATAATACGAAAAATATCTTATGATCCTCTCTGGAAGAAGCTGATCGATGCGAAGCTGACGAAAACCGAACTCGCGAAAGCGGTCGGCATTAGCAGAACGACAGTTTCAAAAATGGGCAAGAATGAACCAGTTGGCTTGGATGTTATCCTTAAGATATGCAACCATCTGGATTGTGGCATCGAGGATGTTGTAGAGATTCTGCCCGGGCGTAATGATTCAAGCAAATAATTGATCTTGATATCGCCATATGATCTCACCCAAGACTCCGACTGGTCGTGGGATGCGTCGTCGGTGAGGGTGAAGGACATCGCTTTTCAGATCAACCGCATCTGAGTTATCAAAATGCGGAAGTTGGCAGGATGAACCAGATGGCGAAGCTATGTTTATCGAGTGTGGTCATCGGCGTAGCCGCTCACCATGGTAAGTGATCAAGCAGTTGCGGGATCTCTACCGAAGAACTGATCAACACACTGTGGTCGATAAGAGCCATGATAGGGAACCCTCTGTTACAACTATTACCCTGGAGTGAATACATGAGCACACTTGAGGAACTGGCATATTATTGCAAATTGAATAATCCTGTTGGTGCTCTGCTCCTTACAGGAGAATGGGGTTGTGGAAAGACTTATATCGTTGAAAATGATCTAAAAGAATTGTTAAAAGATACTCATGTTATTATCAGAGTATCTTTCTTTGGAATTCCAACGATTGAGGAATTACATAAAATGGTAAAGGCTTCTTGGATTCATAGAGTAGAAGAAGGTATTAAACGCAGAATTGAAGATAGCATTTCTAAAGGAGAGACGATAGAGTTAGATAGAATTACAATAAGTGATTTGAATGGCTATACGGACGAGGAGAAGGCAGCGTATTCCATAATTAAATCAGCAAGAGATTCCTCATACACTATGTATGAAGCTAATCGCAGAGAATATGTACATGCGATGAGAAGTATACCTTATGAAGCATTTGTCCATGTGTCTAGCAAACGGTATAATTGCTTCGATGAGGAAATGGCAGAAGCGACCATTGATGCTTATAAAGCAGTAGATAATCCAACAAAGGCTCAGTTCCCGGGATATTTCGAGGGAATGTGGCAGAACTATAGACATTCTTTTGATATTGGAAAAGACGGAGCAGAGAAAAGCAGAGTAGGTTTTTCAAAACTAAAAGATGGATTGGAAATGCTCTGTGAGGAGTATTCAGATCAACCTTTTAAAAAGCGTTTCACTGAAGCATTTGTTTCTGTAATTGATAAGCTGCTTGAAAGTGAAGAGGATACATCGGAGGATCAAGCCGATGAATAAAATCCTCCTCACAAACATCCAGCGCTTTTCCTTACATGACGGTCCTGGTATCCGCACAACCGTGTTCCTTAAGGGCTGCTCTTTACGTTGCTCTTGGTGCAGTAACCCAGAAAACCTGCTTTCATCTCCACAGTCTTATATCAAAGACGGTATCGAAGGTACCTACGGCCGCTACTATACCCCTGATGAACTTATCAAAGAATGTCTGAAGGACAAGAACTTTTATGAAGGGAAGATCTCATCCCCATCTGATTGGAATATCACATCTTCAGAGCAGATTGAATCCTTACCAGGTGGTGTAACATTTTCAGGTGGAGAAGCACTCTTGCAAGCTGAGGCATTGGTTCCGGTCTGCCAAGCTCTACACAGATCCGATGTCCACATCGCCGTCGAAACTTGTTTATTCATACCACCCACCAATCTTAATCTCGCGCTGGAGATGGTGGACTTCTTCTATGTTGATGTGAAGATCCTCGATGCTACCAGATGTTCATCTGTTGAACACGGAAATCTTGATCTGTATCATAGTAATCTCCACACGCTCCTATCCTGGACCGATGAAGCAGGTCATCACAAACCGGTTGTGATCCGGATTCCGGTAATCGGTTCTTATACGGATGATGAACAAAACCGAAAAGCTGTACATGATCTGCTGGATAAGTACAGAGATAGTATATTAAAGATCGAACTTATCAAAGAACACAATCTGGGAGAGTCGAAGTATAAGAGCCTTGGCATGCAGCTGGATTACCATGGTGTGGAAGATGAGTTGATGGAGACCTATAAGTCTGAATTATCGGATCTTGGAATCCTGACTGAGATTTGCAAGATATAATCAGTGTGCCTATCGGCGCAGCCGCCCATCATGGTAAGATATTCAGATTCAGCTGCTCATCATTCACTGATGAAACTATAGAATCACCTTGTGGTTGACATCAAGGCAATAGGGAACCAAAAGTATCATCCTACACTAACACGTCGAGTGAAAGCAACAAAGCTTTGCAACTATAGTAACTATGCGGCTTTCAGCCGCAATCACCTTATCGCGGTGAATAATTCAGGTTTACTGTTTAAAACCCGGATCCTATGCATGGCAGATCCGATGTCTTCAAGAAAGAGAAGGCACTTGGATATACCGGTGCGGTGAAACCGCCTGTCCGGAGGACTGGAAACCGCAAGTCCGGGCCTGAGGAAACCGGTATCTATGCGGCGGAGCCGCCATCCCGAAGGTAAGACCCTCCAGGATGGGGCCGCCGATTACTGAACCACTGTCATTCGCTCAGTGCCGGATCCAGTCCGTATACCTCTCTCATGGAGCGGTAGTTGGCAGGATCGGACGGAACGATGTTGATCTTGTAGGCATCGTGCTTGATGCGGTCCAGGATAGCTTCGGCAAGAGGGCTGTCATCACCGCCAAGCTGGTCGTACCAGCCGCTCGGGTCATACTGCGAACAAAAGATTGTAGAGGACTTTTTCCTCCGCCTGTGCAGCAGTTCCAGGATGTCATGCTGTTCGGCCTCCGTTGGTTTCAGCAGAAGCCACTCATCAATGATGAGCAGGACCGGGTTAGCGTACTTTGCCTGAATCTTCTTATAGCTGCCGTCTGTACGTGCCAGATCGAGTTCAAGGAGCAGGTCCGGCAGTCGGATGTACTTTGTCTTGTAGCGCTGTTTGCAGGCTTCCATACCGAAAGCGCAGGCCATGTAGGTTTTGCCGCTCCCGGTGGCCCCAGTGATGAACAGGTTCCGATGCTCCGAGATATACTCACAGGTTGCCAGCCTTTCGATCAGGCTGCGGTTGAGTTTTCGCCCGGAAGTATAGTTGATGCCGGCGATGTAGGCCTCCGGCTGGTCAAATCCGGCTCCCTTGATGAGGCGCTTCAGACTGTTGCTTTTGCGGTTGTTGTATTCGATGTCGACCAGCAGACCGAAGCGATCCTCGAAAGGAACGTCCTTCATCTTAGGGTCATCCATCTGGGTGATAAAGGCATCTGACATAGAAGTCAGCCGCATTTCAATGAGTTTATCTATGGTGCTCTGGTTGGTCATGGTCCTTACCTCCTGTAGTAGTCAGCGCCGCGGGTAATGGCGTGCTTGTTCTGAGTTGATGCAGCAGTGGGAGCCTGAGACTCCGTATTGAAGTTATCCTGCCCGGCTGCCAGGATGTTTTTAATGCTCTTGTAGCTCGGACTGGCTGTGTAGGAAAGTGCCTTTCGGCATGCTGCTTCCAATCGCTGGCCGGAATACTTATCTGCCAGCTTCAGAAGCCCCATACAGCTTCGATAGGATTGCTGCTCAACCCTCTGGGAGGCAAGGATCGCGTTAACAACCTTGCAAGTATTGGTTCCAATCCGCTCTGCCCACTTACGGAAGCGGTCACCGTTCCATTCCAGATAAGCCTGGTGGTCGGCTGGCATGTGATCCGTAACGGTGCTGTACTGCCCCTTGCGGCCGTATAAACGGCGATGGGAGGCAATGCGGTTGTGATTGTAAAAGATCTCAATAACGGTGTCGGTTATCCGAACATCCACCTTGCGTTTGATGAATGCGTAAGGGACGGAGTATA
>Ga0256404_1002487_pt1 | contig 40682 bp, 41 predicted proteins | sample RumenRJG_01DNA_FD_185990 | JGI IMG/M metagenome (GOLD analysis project Ga0256404, IMG submission 185990) | Bovine rumen microbial communities from Lethbridge, Alberta, Canada - RJG_01 | ecosystem: Host-associated > Mammals > Digestive system > Stomach > Rumen | place: Canada: Alberta | collected... | reverse complement strand
TGCAGAAGGAACTGGAAGTCAACGTCGGTCTGCGTGTTGAAGAGACGGATTCGACGGATACGTTCAAGGTATCAGGCCGCGGTGAGCTGCATCTGACGATTCTTCTGGAGCAGATGCGCCGCGAGGGCTATGAGGTCGCCGTTTCGAAGCCGCAGGTCATTCTGCGTAAGATTGACGGCGTTACCTGTGAGCCGGTCGAAGAGGTTGTGATCGATGTTCCGGATAACTATTCGGGCGCTGTCATTTCGTCGCTGAACCTTCGTAAGGGTCTTCTGACAGATATGGAAAATGAAGGTTCCTATACGAAGATTACGTACATGGTTCCGACGCGCGGCCTGATCGGCTATCGTTCGCAGTTCATTAACCTGACGCATGGTGAGGGTACGATTGTGCAGCGTCTGGCGGATTATGAACCGTGGAAGGGTGATATTCCGCAGCGTGAGAACGGTGCTCTGATTTCGACGGAAACGGGTACGGCCATGACGTATGCGCTCTGGAATATTCAGGAGCGTGGTCAGCTGTTCATCGGTCCGCAGACGCCGGTCTATGAGGGAATGATCATTGGTGTTTCGGCAAAGAATATGGATATGGGTGTCAACCCCATCAAGAACAAGCATATGACGTCCATCCGCTCCACCGGTGCAGATGAGGCGATGAAGCTGGTTCCGCCCCGTATTCTGACGCTCGAGTCTGCAATCGAGTTCATCAATGATGATGAGCTGGTTGAGATTACGCCGACGGACATCCGTGTGCGCAAGCGGTATCTGACGGAGATTGACCGTCGTCGTCATGCGCGTGCGCTTGGCAAGCTTGCCAAGGAAGAGGAAGAGGCCTGAGAAATCGGGCTTCTTTTTTTAGGCTTCTTCACAGGCACAATTTTCGTCCTGCCAAAAGAAAAGGCGGCTTTCCCCGCCTGAAAATGTTGATGGAGATATTTGTATCGACCATCACAATCATTGTTTTGATAACCTTTCTTCTTTAAGGGAGGTTTCATCTGCTGCAGAATCTTCCGGAAGACTGCCTGCAAGGCTGTCAAGAAGTGCAGCACGATCATGGTTCGGCTTTGTCAGCGTTGCGATTACTTTGCCGTTCATTGTGATATAGATATCGGTCTGGGAAACCAAATCAAGATATTTGCCCATATTCGTTTTAAACTCTGTGGCTGTCACCTTCATGATATACCTCCTCTTTATGGCCAAAATATAAACGATCGTCAAAAAGCGAACAATATATATCGATCAATATTAGATGTTTGATATTGCGAATGGGTTGCGAAGCATCCTTGGCACTGTGGCAATATTCAGTGTTCTTTGCATTAAAACATGGTTGCGGGCAATCTGCTGGGCGGATCAGGCAGCATGGACGCTTGGGGCGCTCTTTCTGATTCCGGTATGCAAGGCGTGTCTGAAACATGTGAAGGAGGATATCCTGCATAGATCTCTGAATCTTGCGAATGACACAGAATAAAGGCTCCGTGCATTATTGCCCGGAGCCTGTACCTTTCCCAACTTAATCAATATAGCATAAAAAAACTTGAATGTAAGGGGTTACAATTATCGGATTATCGATTATAAAAAGGGTGTAAGAAGAGGGTATCAAAAGAGAAAGGTCACAGCATCACCGTTACCCTCTGGGAGGCCATAGAAATATGCGTAGACCGGGTATTCGAGGAGGCAGCGCCGCCTGAATTAAAATCTGCTGGCGAGCCTGCATAAATAATGGAGCAGTACGTCTGCTGATGGGACCATGGTGGTCCAGACACTGCATAGCTGCAGAGAATGTGATGAGAAGAAATGAGGACGGTATGGTGCCGGACAAGTATTCTCATAGATCAGTATGGATGTACAATTTATCTCCAATAAGTCGATTTCGGATATGGTGCTGCAGCTGAGCTGTGTACGCGCGGACACAAAATCCCGGAATTGCAAGCAGACGTTGAGTCAAAGGAACCTGCAGTAGAGATGCGGGTTCCTTTTATGATGAAGCGACAGATGCAAAATGCTATAATTTTAACAAGCGGAGGGTTTGAATATGCGCTGTGCAATTGTTCTGGCTGCGGGGTTTGAAGACTGCGAGGCCATGATTACGATTGATATTCTGCGTCGGGCGAAGGTTTCTGTCGATCTTGTCGCAGAGGGTGAGAGCCTTGAGGTGCTTACGTCTCATGGCGTGAAGCTGATGGCAGAGAAGCTTCTGAAGGATACGGATCTGTCGTCGTATGATGTGCTGATTCTTCCGGGAGGAAAGCTTGGGACCCAGAATCTGGAAGCCAATGATGCGGTGAAGGATGCGGTAACGAAGCAGGTAGAAAGCAGAAAACTGATGTGCGCGATCTGTGCGGCGCCGTCGATTCTCGGTCATCTGGGACTGCTCAAGGGGCGGAAGTATACGTGCTTCCCGGGCTTTGATGATGAAAGCTACGGCGGCAGCTATCAGATGGAACTTGCGGTGCAGGATGGCAATGTCATTACGGGCCGCGGTATGGGGGCGACGATTGAGTTTGCCCGGATGATCGTAAAGAATATTGCGCCCGAGGCGCTGGATCATGTGGATTACGGGATTCAGTATGAGCATCGCTTCCGTGATCTGAAGCAGAATTGAGACGGGATTGTATTCGAAGGGGAGATAAGACGGATGGCTAACATGTTTACAAATACGGCGAGAATGTTCAAGTTCGACGTTCTGGTCGCATATGCGAAGCAGGCATTTGAAGAGGGAAAGATTGATGAGGCGAAGATCAATGCGTATGCGCATGATCTGGTATCGCTGGATTCGCCGCGTGTACGGTGCTGCGTATACAAGGAGAGGGAGATTCTTCGTCAGCGCGTAAGACTGGCGGGCGGAAAGATGGCAAGCGATACGGCTTCATACAATCCGCGTCAGATCGTTCAGGTCATTGATGCGGCATGCGACGGCTGCACGATCTACAAAATCCGGGTGACGGATAACTGCCGCAACTGCATGGCGAAGAGCTGCGTGGCGGCGTGCCATTTTGATGCGATGCATATCGGTCTGCAGCGCAGTGAGATCGACTATTCCAAGTGCAAGGAGTGCGGTGCCTGCGTCAAGGCCTGCCCATACAATGCCATTGTCATGACGGAGCGGCCGTGCTATGCGCACTGCCCGGTGAATGCGATTTCGTGGGATTCGCATCATCTTGCTCAGATCGATGAGAACAAGTGCATCAACTGCGGCGCTTGTGAGGCGGCGTGCCCGTTCGGCGCGATCGAGGATATTTCGTGGGTTGTGCCGGTGGCGCAGCTGCTGCATATGCATACGCCGTGCTACGCGATCGTGGCTCCTTCGATTCAGGGACAGTTTGACAATGCGTCGCTGCCGCAGATCATTCACTCCATCGAGATGCTCGGCTTTGAGAAGTGCTATGAGGTTGCGGCAGGTGCGGATGCGGTTGCGGACCATGAGTATGAGGAGCTGAAGGAGCACCATGATGCGGGCATTCCGATTACGACGTCGTGCTGCCCGGGCTTCGTCAATATGGTCAAGATGCATTTCCCGGAGGTATATCAGAAGAATACGTCGACGACGATGTCGCCGATGGCGGCTCTGGCATACAAGCTGAAGAAGGATCATCCGGATCACGGCATCGTCTTCATTGGACCGTGCCTGGCCAAGAAGCAGGAGGGCATGGAAGAGGTGACGCCGGTCGACTATGTTCTGACCTTTGAGGAGCTGGCGGCGATGCTGGTGGCAAAGCACATTCATCCCTCCGATGTTCACGGGGACTTTGAAGATATTCCTTCCAACTACGGACGCAACTTCTCGCATTCCGGCGGCGTTGCGGCAGCGGTCCTGCAGGCGGCCAAGGAACATGGCGATACGACGCCTTACAAGGTTGTGGCAGCCAATGGCGGCAAGGTATGCAAGACGCAGCTGACGCTGATGAAGTTCGGCAAGTTCCAGGGTGACATCCTGGAAGGCATGTGCTGCGAAGGCGGCTGCGTTGGCGGACCGGCATGCATCGTGGATGCGGCAGTGGCACAGGGTCGTATGGCAAAGGAAAATCTTGCGAACAAGGATACGACCATCGAAGAATCTCTGGATCACTATTCGTTCCATTCCTATGACATTACGGTTTCCAAGACAGGGAACAATCCTAAGGAGTAAGCCATGATCAATGTAGAAATCTGTATCGGCAGTGCCTGCTATGTGAAGGGCAGCAGCCGGATCGTTGAAATCATGAAGCAGATGGTTGCGGACCATCATTGGGAAGACAGGGTTTCCCTGAAAGGTGCCTTCTGCATGAAGGCATGTCAGGCCGGCATGGGGCTGGGCGTACGGATCAATGGCGAACTGCTCGATGGCGTGACGCTGGAAAATGCGCGTTCACTTGTAGAAGCTAAAGTTCAGGAACTGATGGTATGACGTACTCTCATTGGATCCGGCTCCAGGAGGCATCGTGCCATAACTGCATGCGCTGTGTCAGAGCCTGTCCGACCAATGCGATGACGTATGTGCACCATCAGCCGGAAATTCTGGAAGAGGAGTGCATTCTGTGCGGACGGTGCTATGCCGTATGTCCCCATGATGCCAAGGCTGTTATTTCCCAGCTTGATCAGGTGAAGCGCTGGCTCGATGAGAAACAGGAAGTGATCCTGTCGCTGGCACCGAGCTTTGCGGCGATCTGGCCGAACCTTGATGCGCTTGAAGATCTGCTGCGCGGACGCGGTTTTTCCTATGTCGAGGAAACGGCGGTCGGGGCGGCAATGGTTTCCCAGGCCTTTGCGCAGCTCGCCGAGCAGGGAACAATGGAAAATATCATTACAACCTGCTGCCCGGCGATCAATACACTGATTGAGAAAGAGTACGGGGAGCTGACGAAATATATGGCGCCTGTCGCTTCGCCTTTGATCGTGCACGGACGTTCCCTCAAGAAGGCGCATCCACAGGCGAAGGTGGTGTTTTTGAGCCCCTGCATCGCCAAGTACAAGGAGATTCAGGATGCGCGCTTTGCGGGTGCCGTTGATGCGTGTATCGGAATGGAGGAGCTGATTGACTGGATTGCGTCTTCCCATCTGCCGCAGGAAGAGGAGACGTGGCATTCATTTACCAATGCGATTGCGCGTCTGTATCCGACGCCGGGCGGCATTCTTTCCACGCTGCCGCAGAATACGAAGTACAACTACGTCAACGTGGACGGTACGGAAAATGTGAAGAAGCTGCTGGATGCGATGAAGGAAGGCAGTCTGAAGGGGTACTTTGTGGAAGTGAATGCGTGTGCCGGTTCGTGCTTCGGCGGTCCGCTTCTGCAGCATCTGAAACATAATGAATGGCTTGGCCAGGCACGGATCCGCAAGAATGTCGATATTGCCAGGAAGATTCAGCCTGCCAGGGCGGACGTAGATGTTTCGGCTGAATGGAAGCCGGAATATGTGTGGCATTCTTCGTTCAGTGAGGACGAGATTCAGGCGGAGCTCATTGCGGAAGGAAAGACGTCGCCGGATCGGATTCATGATTGCGGCGCATGCGGCTATGCGACCTGCCGGCTGAAGGCGATTGCGGTGCTCGAAGGACGGGCGGATCCGGCGATCTGTCTGCCGATGGCGCTGGAACAGGCACGTTCCCTTTCCAGTGTGATCATTGACAATACGCCCAACGGCATCATCGTTCTCAACAAGGACGGGATGGTGCAGGAGATGAATCCATCGGGGCGTGAAATGTTAAATCTCGGCATGGTGAATCCGACCGGGATGCCGGTGGCGGCCATTCTGCCGGATGATGCGCTGCTGAGGCTCGTTTCGATGACGAAGCCCGGCCAGACGGAAAATATGCGGGTCGAATATCCGCAGTACAGGAAGGTCATCGATCATGCGATCGTGAAGCTGGAGGATCCGTCCTATACGGTCATTATTCTCATGGACCGTACCGGTGAAGAAAATCAGGCGCGTCAGCTGCAGGCGATGCGGGAGAGGACGCTGAAGATTACGGATTCGGTCATTGAGGAACAGATGCGTACGGTACAGGAGATCGCTTCGCTGCTGGGAGAGACGACGGCACATTCCAAGGTCGCTCTGACACAGCTCAAGGAAGCGATTGACAAGAAGGGCTCATGAGCGGGAATCAGCTGTTTGTGGATACCTACTGGCGCTCACTGAACAAGACGGGTGAGGAGCTGTGCGGGGACCGTGTACAGGTGCGCCGCGGTGAGGACTGCGTTGTGCTGGTGCTGGCGGACGGTCTTGGTTCAGGCGTCAAGGCCAACATTCTTTCGACGCTGACGTCGACCATCATTGCAGAGATGATCGTTCAGGGAATGTCACTGACGGAGTCGGTGGATACGATCATCAAGACGCTGCCCGTGTGCAGGGAGCGGGGCATTGCCTACAGTACGTTTACGATTCTGCAGATCTACTATGATGGGCGTGCCTTCATTGCGGAGTTCGACAATCCGGCCGTTGTATGTATGCATGATGGGCGGGTGTTTCATCCCGATCGTCTGGAGCGTGACATTCAGGGGCGGCGGGTATTTCTTTCGGCGCTGGATGCGGTGGAAGGGGACCGGTTCGTTGCCTTTTCGGATGGCGTTCTGCATGCGGGCGTCGGCATGATGCTCAACTTCGGCTGGGATCAGAAGGATGTGGAAAAGTTCCTTGAGGAACATGTGCGCCCGACTGATCCGCCGGCCGAGATCAGCCGCATTCTGCTGGCAAATGTCAACTATCTCTATGAAGGGAAGCCGCAGGATGACAGTACGGTTGCCTGCCTCAATGTGGAGGCGGCGCTCGAGACACGGGTCATGGTCGGTCCGCCCTTAAGCAGGGAAGAAGATGTGCTGGTGGTCAATCGTCTCATGGCGGCGACGGGAAAGAAGATCTGCTGCGGAGGGACGACTTCCGAGATCGTGGCGCGTCAGCTTCACACGGAAGTGAAAACGGATCCGGTGGATCTGATGAATCTGGATGCCCATGTGCCCCCGAAAGGCTACATTGAGGGTGTGGATCTGGTGACGGAAGGTGTGCTGACGCTGCAGAAGGCGGCGCGCTATATTGCGCGGGCGGCCGGTGATGCGTCGTATATGGAGTTCTTCCTTCTGACGAAGGAGACGGACGGGGCGGCGCTGCTGGCAAAGACGCTTCTGACGTCGCGCTGGATCCGGTTCCTGGTCGGTACGAGCGATAATCCGGCACATAATGCGATCAACTATTCGCCGATCTCGCTGAATGCGAAGATTTCGCTGATTCGTGAGATGTGCGAGGATCTGAAGAAGACGGGGCGCATCGTTCACATCGAAATGTATTAATATTGAAGAATGAGACGGACTGTCTGTTACAGAGAAATGAGCTGGGTACGCAAGCCGGCCTATTATCTGCCTGAAAAAGATGGTTTGATCATGGAAAGTGAGCCGCATACGGTTTTTGACGGGCTCGGCGGATCTGCCAATGGTGCGCTGGGGCTGCTGGGACCGCAGATGCGGCTTTTTACGTTTTCCGTCAATCTGCAGTATCAGTTTCGCGGTATTGGGAATGAGTGCGGAATCCTGATCCGGCAGTCGGATGAGTTCTGGTTCAAGGCGGGCATTGAGAAGACCGAGGGTGCTGCGGATCTGACGTGTCAGATCCATGCGCTTGGCAACGATGACCGTTCGAGCCGCGAGATTGCCGGGGAAGTGAGCAGCGTCTGGATGCGGGTGTTATACGGGGATCGGAATCTTCGTGTACAATATAGCTTCAACGGAGATGTGTGGCGCGATCTGCGCAGGGTGCACACGGCCTTTGATCTCGCTGGTGCGAGGGCCGGTATCTACATGTGTTCGCCCGGTGATACGTGGTTCGAGTGCCGCTTCTTCGCAATGAAGATGGTAGAACTGTAAGGAAGGAGATATTCCAATGACGGTTGCGGAACGTTTGATCAGATATTGCAAGGTGTGGACGACTTCGGATCCGGAGTCTCATACACATCCGAGTTCGATGCGGGAATTTGATCTGGCAAAGATACTTGTTGAGGAACTGAAGGAGCTTGGCATCGCGGATGCGCACGTGGATGAGCACTGCTATGTGTACGGGCATCTGGATAGCAATGTTGTGAAGGATGTTCCGACGGTGGGCTTCATTGCCCATATGGATACGGCGCCGGATTATTCGGGCAAAGATGTGAAGCCGCGGATCATTGAGAACTTTGACGGTAAGGATATTGATCTTGGCAATGGCGTCGTGATGAAGATGGATTCGTTTCCTTATATGCGGGATCTGAAGGGGAAGACGCTGATTGTGACGGACGGTACGACCCTGCTGGGTGCGGATGATAAGGCCGGTATTGCGGCGATCATGGATGCGCTGGAGTACTGGAAGGATCACCCGGAGGCGGAGCACGGGCGGATTGCGGTTGCCTTTACGCCGGATGAGGAAATCGGCGAGGGTGCGGATCTGTTTGATCTGAAGGAGTTCGGTGCTGCCTTTGCCTATACGGTGGATGGTGATTCGGTGCGCGGTTTCTCGGATGAAAACTTCAATGCGGGCAGTGCGGATGTGAAGTTCACGGGCTTTGCGATTCATCCGGGCGATGCGAAGAACAAGCTGATCAATGCGGCAGCGGCGGCGGCAAAGTTCCAGAGCCTTCTGCCGGAGGCACTTACGCCAGAGCATACAGAAGGCAAAGAGGGCTTCATTTCGCTGCGCTCGATGAGCGGTGATGTGGAGCATGCGCAGCTGAGCTACATTCTGCGTGATCACGATGCCGGTAAGCTGCAGAAAATGATGGATCTGATGGCGAAGGATGCGGAGTGGATCAATGCCTTCTATGGTGAAGGTACCTGTGAAATTACCTTTGCGAAGCAGTACAGAAACATGAAGGAGATTCTTGATCAGCATCCCCAGGTTTCCAGGATTGCCTGGGAGGCGATGAACGATCTTGGCCTGGATCCGTACAAGGAGCCGATCCGCGGCGGTACGGACGGTGCGACGCTGAGTTATCAGGGTCTTCCGTGTCCGAACCTGGGCGCGGGCGGAAACAATTTCCACGGGCGCTATGAATACTGTGTCGTGGAGGAGCTGGAAACGGCTTCGAAGCTGGTCCGGAGGATTGCGCAGCGGACTGTGGAGGATTCGTTATGATCGTGACATGTACGATGAATCCGTCGCTGGATTATTTTCTTGAGTTTGACAAGCGGGTAAAGAACGGGGCGATGAACCGTGCTGCGATGCAGTACTTTCGTCCGGCCGGCAAGGGCATCAATGTGTCGGTTGTTCTGAACAATCTGCAGATTCCTTCGCGGGCTACGGGATTCCTTGGCGGCTTTGTGCGTGATTTCTATGTGCAGCTGCTGCAGCAGTATCCCTACATTGAGCCGAGCTTTACCTACATTCCGCAGCAGACGCGGATCAATGTGAAGGTTGCGGACAATAAGGAAGAGACGGAGCTGAATGTCGATGGTCCGGCGATCACGGATTCTGACATGAAGAAACTGAAGGAAAAGGTGGAACGTCTCAACGATGGCGACTACTTTGTGCTTGCTGGACATTGTCAGGAATATTTGTTTGATACGGTTGATCAGATGCTTGCGGCAGGGGAAGAATGCGGGGCGAAGATCTGTCTCGATACCAATATTGAAATCATTGAAAAGACACTGGCACGCCGGCCTTTTATGGTGAAGCGGCGGGTGCGTGATCTCGGCCAGCGTGATGGTGATGATGCGGCCATTGAACAGGCGGCACAGGCTCTGCATGAAGCGGGTGCCCAGCATGTACTGGTGCTTGGCGATGACAGTCGGCGGGCATGGATGGTGTGTGATCAGGGCACGTATGTGTGCGATGTCCTGGATGATGGTGAGAAGGCTGTGATTACGGTTGGCGCTGGGGACGCGATGCAGGCAGGCTTCCTGATGGACTGGCTGCGTTCGATGGATGCGCTGGACAGCTTCCGCTATGGCTGCGCAGCGGCGCGTGCGGCGGCACTTTCACATGACTTCGGAGGGAGAGAAGAAGTGGAAAGCGGCTATCAGTCACGGAAGGTGGTTCAGAAATGAGAAAAGTGAAACTGATCCTGGCGGGCGTGATGTCGCTGACGCTGGCGGCATGCAAGCCGAATCTGAACATTGATGCGTCGGCGACGGCTGAGGCGAGCAGTGCGCCGGAATATACGATTACCAATTCCGTTGATCTTGTGACGAGTGAAGCGGATATGACCGGGTACCAGTGGCTGTATGATACGGATCCGCCCTTTGTGGAGACGACATTCCAGGAGTCGATCCGGATGTTTACGGAAAAGGGCAGCGGCATTCTGTACTATGGCCGCACCAACTGTCCCTGGTGCCAGCGTGCTGTGCCGGTGCTGGATGAAGTTGCGCAGGAAACCGGTGTAACAATCTATTACATCGATGCGTCACAGCCTTTGGCAACAGCGGCAGACGGCTCGGTCGATGCGACAAAGAGTCAGGAAGTGTATCAGGAGCTGCTGGGCTACATTTCGCCGATTCTGGAAAAGGACGAGGACGGCAAGCCGGCGTTCCAGATTCCGGAAGTCATTGGCGTAAAGAACGGTGAAATTGTCGGCCATCATCTGTCACTCGTTGACAGCTTTTCGCTGGACAGCGAAGATGCGCAGATGAACGATGAGCAGGTCGCGGAACTGAAGGATATTTATCGTCGGATCATTGCGGCGACGGCAGACTGAGGCGGGTGAGCAATCACCCGTCTTTTATTAAAATTCGGTGAAGAATCGGTGGCGGGTATTGTGAAGAAATCATACAAATGCTAGGCTGAGTTCAGCAGGGGTTCCCACAATCATGAAAAAGTCGGATCCGTTGTTCTATTGTTTTCTTTTAAGCCTTGCGTCGCTGGTGCTGGTATTGATCGGTGAGCGGCAGATGTATGTCTTTGCGCAGAAGCGCAATATTCTGGTTGAGACGGTTGCGGGCGGGTCACTGTATGTGTCGCTGAACTGGCTGCTGGTGCTGCTGATGGGGCTTCTGACGGCGTTTCTCGGGATGTTATGGTGGCGCAGCCGCTCCAGGGAAAAGGAAGCTGCGGCCAGGGAGAATCGCTATTCGAGCAGCCATGGCGGCCGGATGTACCGCTGAGAGGTATGGTGATGGAACAGTATTTCGATGAGAAGAAGGCATTTACCATTGTCGGCTACGGAATGGATGTTCCCTATGAGCGCTGCTATGAAGAGATTCCTGTCTTCTGGGATACGTTCAACAAGCGCCGCAATCCGCTGGCGTTAAAGGGAATGTTCGGACTTTGTCAGATGGGCGAAACGGGTATGCATTATGTGATTGGAGACGTGTATCTGCCCTGGATGAAGCTGGAAGCTGATATGGAGGCGGTAGAGATTCCGGGCGGCAGGTGGGCTGTGTTTCCTGCGCACGGGGCATTGCCGGATGCGCTGCAGAAGGTGAATACGAAGGTGTGGCAGGAGTGGGTTCCTGCGCATAACGGGGATCATCCGATTATTCCGGGATATTCGCTGGAGATGTATACGGAGCCGGTGGAAGATATGTCAAAGTATTACAGTGAAATCTGGGTTCCGCTGGCGGAAAAGCCTGAAAAATAGCAGTTTACAGGCATCTTTGAATTTGTTAAGATAGTTCGGCGAGTGGAAATCCCGCTGGAGGATTTTCTCTCCTTGGCAGAAATGCCCGCTTTAGACCAGAAGGAGGTGTACAAAATGAGCAAGTACGAAGTAATGTACATCGTCAATGCGAATGTCGATGAGGACAAGCGCAAGCAGCTGATTGCGGATATGGCTAACATTATCACCAGCAACGGCGGCAAGGTCACCGGCACCAATGAATGGGGTATGCGTGATTTTGCGTATGAAATTGACGATATGACCAAGGGCTACTACGTTGTAGTTGACTTTGAGTCGAACGCAGATACGGAAAAGGAACTTGACCGTCTGATGCGCATCAATGGCAGCATTGTTCGCCATATGATCGTGAATACGGATGATGCTCCGGTTCCGGAGGCTAAGTAAGTATGGCAGGCAGCCTGAACAGTGTTGTTCTGGTTGGGCGCCTGACGCGCGACGTTGAGGTTCGCAAGACAGCAAGCGGAATCTCGATGGCTCGTTTTACCGTTGCCGTTGATCGCCGTGTTTCCAGCAGCCGCGATAACGGAAACGGGGGCAATGGTCAGCAGCCGACCGCTGACTTCATCAGCTGCATTGCTTGGAGGCAGCGTGCCGATTTCCTTGGCTCCTATGGGAGAAAGGGTACATTGATCGGTGTCGAGGGCTCCATTCAGACAGGCAGCTATACGAATCAGAGCGGGCAGAAAGTCTACACGACGGATGTTGTGGCAGACAATGTGCAGCTTCTGGAGAGCCGCAGCGCGTCGCAGAATCGTTCTGCGGATCAGAGCTATGGCAATACCGGCAGCTATTCGTCGCCGGCTCCAAGCTATGAGAGCGTGGCTTCGTCTTCGGCTAATTCGCCGTCGAACTCTGAGGATTTTGATACGGGTCCTGATCTGGACATTTCCAGTGATGACCTGCCCTTCTAATTGAAAGGAGATAATGAAATGCCATTCAAGAAGCAGAGAATGGGTGGACGCAAGGTCTGCTATTTCACGAAGAATAACATCAAGTACATCGATTACAAGGATGTTGAGCTGCTGAAGAAGTTCATTTCCGCCAACGGCAAGATTCTTCCGCGCCGTGTTACGGGTACGAGCTCCAAGTATCAGCGCAAGCTGGCGGTCGCAATCAAGCGTGCCCGTCAGATGGCTCTTCTGCCTTACGTCGCTGACTAAGGAATCAGATCAAAAGAAAAGCTGCCGCGAGGCAGTTTTTTCGTGGTTCAGTCGTCGATGATGAATTCGGTTTTGCAGGTCTTTCCGCCATAGCGCCTGGCGATGGCGCGGACCGCATCGGCTGTTTCAAGGTAGTCTTCGATGAAGGAACGGCGGGTATCAACTTCGTTGTCGACGCCGTCACCGTGTTCGCGCACGCTGCGTTCGGTGCAGTAGACAATCATGTTGCTGTCGAGTTCGTAGTGGCTGCCTTTGATGGTTGGGATGTTTCCGAGTTCTTCGTTGACGGAGTCTCTGCTGTTGTCATCGATGTTCAGATTTTTATAGACGTAGCTGATGCATACGCAAATGGATTGACCGGTCGTCTCGTCCTGTTCGATTTCAAAATGATAGGGAAAGGAGCAGGCTTCGGCGTCATTCTCGTATAGGATCTTCATTACAGCCTCCTGGCTGTCAACAGTTTAACATACCGGATGCTATAATAGTCCAAACCGGGAACGGAGGTTTTTTAGTGAACAAAAATGTGCGCAGACTGACAGACGGGGCGATGATGATTGCCATTACGGCGGTCTTCCTCCTGCTGGACCGTGCTCTGGCAAATACGCTGACATACTATCTGATGTTCATCATGCCGCTGCCGATGGTGTTCTATGGAGCCAAATACGGCTGGAAGGGAAGCTGGGCGGTGTATGCGGCACTGATCCTGGTGGCCTTTGTGGTGACGACGCCGCAGTACATCTTCTATGTGGCTGCGGAAGGATTTCTTGGTATGGCGTACGGGTGCGGCATTTACAATAAGCGTCCGCAGAACCAGCTGGTCATTGAGGCGATGGTCATCGGTGTCATCGTCAATCTGATCGATACGGTCATTATTTCGGCGATGCTCGGGTATGATCTGACGAAGCAGACGGCGGAAATGACGAACATGATGAACCAGGCATTTGAGCAGAGCGGATTAACGATGCCGTCGAATGTGGATCTTTCGAGCATGATCCGGGAGCTGATCATTGTGACGGCAATTCTTTCCGGCGTTCTGGAGGGCTATGTGACCCATGTTCTGAGCCGGCTGATGTTGAAGCGGCTGCGTTTTCCTGTGGAGGCGGCCCAGCCTCTGCTGCTGTACTATCCGCCAAAGTGGACAGGCTATGCGGCGCTGGCGGGTTTTGTAATCTATATCTGGACCAATACGCATACAATCGCAAATGCGACGCTGTTATCGGTGCTGCAGGCATACGGGCTGATCGGTTATTTCTATTTGATCTTCTTCGGTATGATTGCGGTGGCGGGGATGCTTGCTCTGCGGGGCAATGCGAAGCGTCGCGTACTTTACGGGATTCTGGCATTCATCGTGGCGCTCAGTCTGAGCTATGTGGCGATGGTGCTCGGGTTCCTCTACATTAGTGCAAGCCTGCACGATCAGATTCTTGCCAACGGAGGCAATTCGCATGCAGAAAAAAATCAGTGACATGAAACGGATGGTCATCATTCTTCTGGTGGTGGAGGCGGCGCTTCTGTTTCTGTTCCGCGTGGGACTGGACAAGGGCATCTTCTCGGCTACGATCATTCTGATCATTGAGGCGGTGTTCCTGTTCTGGGCAATGGACCGCTTCGATACGATGAATGATGAGGCGCAGCGTGGCATCAGTGAAGTGGTCGGCTCGGCGGCTTCGGATGCGTTCCTGTTTGCGGAAACAGGCATGGTCATGTATGACGAGGCCCATGTCATCACCTGGATGAGTGAACTGTTTGAGAAGCGGGGCATCAACCGGATCGGTACGCGTGTCCTTTCGTGGCTGCCGGAAGCGGAGCCGCTGATCAACGGGACGGTGGATCAGGTCAGTGTGCAGCTGGATGATCGGCTGTATGAGATTACGCGCAAGGAAGATGAGCCGGTTCTTTTCTTCAAAGATGTGACGGAGCTGAGCCGGACGCAGACGGAACTGGAAGAGGGCCGTACAGTCATCGGCATGGCGTCGCTGGACAACTTTGATGAGGCGACGCAGTTTGAGGAGGACAATACGGTGGCGGCGATTTCGCTGGCGGTCCGTTCTCCGTTTACGCAGTACTGCAAGGATCATGGAATTCTGGTGAAGCGGGTTTCGAATGATTCCTATTTTCTTCTGTTGGATGAGAAGATCTTTTCGGATCTTGCGGCGGATCATTTCTCGATTCTCAATACGGTGCGCAAGGCGGCGCAGAAACAGGATGCGGCGATTACGCTTTCGATGGCGTTTGCGCGCGGAACCATGACCTTTGAGCAGATGGATGATACGGTCAACAAGCTGATGGATCTGGCCCAGGCACGCGGCGGCGATCAGGTGGTCGTTCAGAAGGCCGGGGAAGATGTTGTCTACTTCGGCGGCAGTACAGAGGCGACCGAGAAGCGCAGCCGTGTCCGTGTGCGGGTCATGGCGCATACGCTGAGGGAGCTGATTTCGCGTTCGAGCAACGTTGTGATCTGCGGTCATCGCAATATGGACTTTGACTGTATGGGTTCGGCTCTTGGTGTGGCACGCGTTGCGGCGGCACTTCATAAGCCGGTGGTATTGATTGCCAAGACCGGCGGCATTGAGGAGAAACTCAACAGTGTTGTGCAGGCGCATCTTGCCCAGCTGGATCAGGAAGTGCACTTTGTGACAGAGAATGAGGCGATCAATCAGCTGGGTGACAAGACGCTGACGGTGATGGTGGATCATCACAATAGCAAGCAGTCGAACGGTTCGAAACTTCTGGAAGAGGCGAAGCAGGTGGTTGTGATTGATCATCACCGCCGTTCGACGGAGATGGGTGTGAAGCCGGTGCTGGTCTATATTGAGGCGGGTGCTTCGTCGGCCAGTGAGCTGATTGTGGAGCTGCTGCCGTACATTTCGAATCAGATTGAGTTGAGTGAGCTGGATGCCAACGTGATGCTGGCGGGTATGACGATTGATACGGGACGGTTCCATAACCGTACCGGTGCTCGTACCTATGAGGCGGCGGCCCAGCTGCGTCAGGCAGGTGCGGATCCGCAGCTGGTGGATGACTGGCTGAAGGATTCGTATGAGGAGTTCTCGATCAAGGCACGGGCAATTTCGATGAGTCAACGCTATGCGAATAACATTGTGCTGTGTCCGGTGAAGGATATGGTGTTGAGCAGGTCGATGATGTCGCAGGTGGCGGATTCAATCATGGAGATTCAGAATGTGGATGCGGCCTTTGTGCTGGCAAATGACAATGACAATGAGACGGCGGTCAGTGCACGTTCCAACGGTAAGGTGAATGTGCAGGTGATCATGGAAAAGATGCACGGCGGCGGTCATATGACGATGGCGGCTCTGCAGCGGGACAAGTGTTCGATTGATGATCTGCAGGCGGAGCTGTTGAAGACGATTGATACATATTTTAAGGAGGATCAGAGCGATGAAGGTGATTCTGAAGACGGACGTAAAGAAAGTCGGTAAGAGAGGTGAAGTGGTGGAGGTTGCGGACGGCTTTGGCCGCAACTTTCTGATTGCCCGCGGGCTGGCAGTGCCGGCAACGGAGCATTCGATGGAGATTCTGGCGAAGCAGAAGGAAGAGGAGGCGGCGGAAGATGCCGCTGAGAAGCAGAAGGCCGAGGAGCTTGCCAAGCGTCTGGAGACGATTACGCTGGAGTTCAAGGTGAATTCGAAGAACGGCCGCGTGTTCGGTTCGGTTTCGACGAAGGCGATCGTTGAACAGCTGCGTGATAAGTACGATATTCATCTGGATAAGCGGAAGTTTATCGATAACTATTCGATCAGCGGCCTGGGGACATCCAGGGTACGCGTGGAGCTGTATAAGGGTGTGATCGGTACGGTCAACGTTCATATTGTCGGATCTGAGGGCTGAGGCAATGGCGGTGCATGCGCTGCCTTCGGCTGTAGAAGCTGAGGCGAGTCTTCTTGGGACGATGATGCTCTATGACAATGCGGCCAAGACGGCGATTGAAATGGGGCTGAATGAGGATGATTTTTTCGTCGAGGCGAACCGGCGTATTTTTCATGCGCTTCTTTCGCTGTATCAGGATGGTACGATCATTGATCTGACGTCGGCGGCGACGCGTTTGAAGGATCAGGGGGAGCTGGACCGTGTTGGGGGCCTTGCCTATCTGACGCAGCTGACTGATGCGTCCGTAACTTCGAGCAATACGCGGGAGTATGTGCATCAGATTCAGGATAAGGCTCTGATCCGCAAGATGATTGCGGCGACGGAGGAGATTGCGCGCAAGGGTCTGGAAGAGGGGCAGCCGGATATTGATGCCTACCTCGATGCGGCGGAGAAGGCGGTTCTTGATGTGTCGCGCAACCGGCGGACCAGTGAGTTCAAGACGGCGCCGGAGATCATGAACAACGTTCTGGAACAGATCAAGCTGCGCAGTGAAAACCATTCGGTGGTAACGGGTCTGAAGACCGGTTTCCGTGAGTTTGACAAGATGACACACGGTCTGCAGAACGGGGATCTCGATATTCTGGCGGCGCGTCCTTCGATGGGAAAGACGGCGGTGATGCTGAACTTTGCGCTGAATGCGGCAGCCTATGCGCCGCAGAAGGCGGTTGCGATCTTTTCGCTGGAAATGAGTGCGGATCAGCTGGGCATGCGTCTTCTGTCGGCAAAGTCACGGGTAGCCGGCGACAAGCTGAAGACGGGCGATCTTGGTAAGGACGATGATTGGCAGCGGGTTTCGGATGCGGCGCAGCAACTGAAGCGTTCGAAGATTTTTATTGATGATACGCCGGGTTCGAAGGTGCCGCAGATCTTTTCAAAGTGCCGGCGTCTGCAGCAGCAGGAGGGTCTTTCGCTTGTGCTGATCGACTATATTCAGCTGATTACCGGATCGCGGACGACCAACGATGTGTCGCGTCAGCAGGAGGTGTCCGATATTTCGCGTGCATTGAAGGCTTTGGCGCGTGAACTGAATGTTCCGGTCATTGCGCTTTCGCAGCTGTCCCGTGCCGTTGAGCAGCGTGAGAATAAGCGGCCGATGCTGTCGGATCTGCGTGAATCCGGTGCCATTGAGCAGGATGCGGATATTGTTCTGATGCTGTATCGTGACAGCTACTACAATCCGGCGGCCAAGGATGAGGCGGATAAGAACGGATCGGAGCCGTTGGAAATCAACATTGCCAAGCATCGTAACGGTGCAACGGGCAAGTTCAATCTGATGTTCGAGGCGTCGACGAATGCGCTGATGAACATTGAATACAGTCAGGAGCAGCGCTGATGAAGAAGTTTCTTGTACTGGTTGCTTCGTTTCTGGGGGCGCTGTTTATTGTGATGGGGCTGCCGGCGTTAATGAACCGTTCCGTTGCCGTATACAGCGGCCGTGACAGTGAGACGTCGGCGGTGAGCCAGAGTATTCTCAGGATTGACAGTGAGCCGCATACGGTTCAGAAGATCTACAACGCTGGTCAGCTGATCGGTGTGCTGAGTTCGCAGAACCGGCTGAATGCCTATCTGAAGCAGGTGTATGCCGATGACTATGCCGAGACATTTCCGGATTCTTCGGTGGCACTTGGCAAGGATGTGTACGTGGAAGAGGAGCAGAGCTACTTTGTCTATCAGAATGTGGATGATGACATCTTCTCCTATCTTCATGACAATGAGCTGTTTTCTCTGGCGGCGACGGTCGTTGATTTTTCGGATGATTCCGGTGTGTATGCGGAGATTGCGGTAGCCAATGCGGATCTTTACCAGCAGGCGATGCAGGATTTTCTTTCGATGTTCATTTCGCAGAGTGATCTTGCGGCTCTGAGTGCGGGACAAAGTACCGGGGAGCTGACAGCCTATGGTTCGCGGGCGACGGGCATTTCGATTTCGCAGACGATTACGACGCGCGATGACTATGCAAGTCCTTCGGATATCAAGACGACGAAGGAAGAGATTCTGGATTATCTGGAGTATGGGGACAATCAGGATCGGGAATACTATACGGTGGAGCGCTACGATACAGTTGCCGGTGTCGGCTCCAAGAACAACGGTCTTTCGGCGACACAGGTCATGAATCTGAACCGGGACAAGATTTCCAATGTGAACCAGGTGCTCAATGAGGGCGAAGTACTGTGCGTTACGTACTTTACGTCGCCGATCGATGTCGTGGTGACGCAGGAGTCGATGCGTCAGGAGACGATCTATCCAAGCACGATTTACCAGGAAGATGATACGGTGCGTGAGGGCGAGTCGTTTGTGAAGCAGGCGGGCGTCAACGGTTCGCAGAATACCGTGTATTCGGAACGGTGGATCAACGGCGTCCTGATTTCCGGTGAAAAGATCAGTTCGGTTGAGACGCTGCAGCCGGTGGATGAAATCATTACGGTTGGTACATTAGAGATTCCCGGCTATGGTACGGGCATCTGGCGGTGGCCGGTGGACAATGTACATATCAGCTGCGCCTGGGGATGCTACGCAAACCATGAGGCGGATGATATTCAGAACTTCTACGATCGCTATGGTCCGATCTATGCGGCGGACCGCGGTGTCATCGAGGAAAACAGCTATGATCCGATTTCGGGCAACTATGTGATCATCAATCACAACGACGGATGGTATTCGTATTACGGCCATATGTATGTGCCCAGCCCTCTGGCTGTCGGCACGATTGTTGATAAGGGTGATGTGATCGGTCAGATCGGCATGACGGGCCGGGCTACGGGTCCGCATGTACACTTCTTCATATTCCAGAAAGATGAGAACGGGAACCGGGAACTTCATGATCCCTGCGAGTTCCTCGACTGTGATGCGACGATATGATGAAATTTGCACTATTGTGCTCCGGTTCAAAAGGCAATTCGTTTCTTCTGCGGGATGAACATTCCTGCATTCTGGTGGACTGCGGATCGACGAAGCGCTATCTGAACCAGTGCTTTGAGCAGCTGGACTTTGATCCATCAGAGATTGATGCGGTGCTGATTACGCATGATCATTCCGACCATGTGGCGCAGGTCGGCATGTTTGCGGATCATCTGATCTATTCGCCAGTCGAGCTGAAAGTTCCTACGCAGCATATTGAGCCGGAGAAACCGCTGACGATCGGGCATCTGACGGTGACGCCGGTGGAGCTGAGCCATGATGCGCCGCATACGGTCGGCTACATCTTTCAAAGCTGGCAGGAGAAGCTGGTTTACATTACGGATACAGGCTATGTGAAGTACAGCTATGTGCCGCTGCTCAAGGGTGCGGATTACATCATCCTTGAAAGCAACCACGACGTTGAGATGCTCATGCACACGAGCCGGCCGGCTTATCTGAAGGCACGGATTGCGGGCGATGACGGGCATCTTTGCAACGAAGACTGCGCTTCCTTGCTGCAGGAAATCGTTACGCCGCGGACGAAACAGATTGTTCTGGCGCATATTTCCCAGGAAGCCAATACGCGGCAGAAAGCACTGTCCGCGGCAGCACAGGCGCTGCAGCAGGTGAAGGATTCTTTGAATCCGCACCTGCAGCTAGCGGCGGCGGGACAGTTCGAAATGATACGGGGAGGCAGCGATGAAAAAGTTGATCTGGGCAGTGTTGTGTGGTCTGCTGGTATGGAATGTGATTCTGAGCACTGAGCTTCATTCGCTGCGTCAGCAGTCTTCGGTTGAGACGTCGATGCCGAATGCGACCCCGGGGGCCAATGAAGTCGTGACGCATACGGTCAACGGCTATGTGTCGGACATTACGACGGCAGCTGCTTCGGTGCGCAGGTCGATGGTGCGAATGATCATCGACGGTACGGAGAGCGGCAGCGGTATCATCTACAAGCAGGATGGTGATACGTACTATGTGCTGACCAGCAGCGGTCTGGTGACCAACGGGACTGATATTGAGGTGCGTCTGGCCAGCGGTGTCCTTGTCGAGGGAACAGTGGTCGGCTACGATTCGATCAGCGATGCGGCTGTCGTGACCATGGTACCCGGGGTTGAGTGCCCGGTGCTGAGCTTTGGTGATTCTTCCTTGGTCAAGGCGGGGGAATACGTCATTGCGCTTGGCGCTACAAGCTCGGCGACAAACAGTTTTCCGATCAGCTTCGGTGTCAGCGGTCAGCCCGGTCAGCAGGTTCATTCGTCCAACGGACGCTATGGCATGATCGAGATGCTGGAAACGGACATGGACTATCAGACGGCAATGCAGGGCGGTGCGCTGGTGAATCTTTCCGGCGAGCTGGTCGGCATGATCAGCGGAACCTACGGGGCCAGCGTATCAGCGGTCGGTGTCAATGAGCTTCAGGATGTTCTTGAGCAGCTGGAAAACAACGGAACAGTGACACGCGGCTATCTTGGGGCGGCTGTTGAGAATGTGGCGAATCTTGAAACCTATGAGAAGAGTTCACTGAATGTGGCGCTGGATCTGTTGGAAGGTGTGATGGTATCCAGTGTGGCGGCCCAGTCGCCGGCGGAAGAAGCAGGAATGCGTACGGGCGATGTGATTCTCAGCAGCGGGGATGCGAGCTTTTCGGATATCGAGGATCTTCGCCGTTTCCTGTATACCTGTGTGCCGATGCAGACGGTGACCTTTAATGTACAGCGTGGTCAGGATGTTGTGGAAGTGAGCGTTACACTGCAATGATCCGGATTATTTCCTGCGGCAGGCTGAAGGAAAAGTGGATGCGTGAAGGCATTGCCGAGTATATGAAACGCATCATGCCCTATGAAAAGATCGAAATGGTGGAAGTCGACGATGAGCCGGCGCCGCAGACCAACTCCGATGCCGAGAACCAGCAGGTAAAGAAGATTGAAGGGGAACGGCTGCTGAGGCAGATTAAACCGCAGGAGTATGTGATTCTGCTGGATCTTGCGGGAAAAGAGATGGATTCCATTGCCTTCAGCGGAATGCTTTCCGATCTGCATGCGCATGGCTGCAGCCGGATTGATTTTGTGATCGGCGGTTCGCTGGGCGTCAGTCCTGATCTGATCCATCGGGCAGACTATCGTTGGAAGCTGTCGGTCAATACATTTCCGCATACTCTTTGCCGGATCCTGGTACTGGAGCAGATTTACCGGGCGCACCGGATTCTTGCCCATGAGCCCTATCACAAGTGAGCTTTTGAAAACAACACATGACAATCAGTGAAAAGAACCGGGATGTGAATAAATGAAGGGATGTAACCGCTTGTAATGGGAAAATGGATGCGATAAAATCCTATTAGTGCTTGAGGAGGAGAATTTGATATGAAGCAGATTTCCGTAACTGTTGTAGATCCGGTTGGACTGCACGCTCGTCCTGCAACGGTCGCAGTAAACGCAGCCAGCAAGTTCAAGAGTGAAGTCAAGGTGTCCTATAAAGGCCGCACCGTAAACATGAAGTCCATTATGGGTGTTATGTCGCTTGGCATTCCGACGCAGTCCGAGATTACTGTGACATGCGACGGTGACGATGAAGATATCGCAGTCAAGACGATTGAAGAAGTTCTTCGCGCCCAGAAGGTCATTGCCTGAACTACAGTAACTGATCATTCGGAGAATGCCCGCGGGTGTTCTCCGATTTTTATTTCTCTGCTCTTCTCTTTCTTGATTGGAGACTCTATGGTGCGCCTGTTCTCGCTTCTTTGTTTTATTCTCTTTGGTGTATATGATTCGATACAGTCGGAAAAGTCCGGCGGCAGCCGCTGCCTGAAGCCTTTTCTGATGCCTGCGCTGATTGTTTTCTATCTGTCTTCGGCTTCCTCGGTTCAATGGCTGCTGGCGGCAGCCCTGGCGTTTGACTGGGCTGGCGATGTGTTTCTGATGAGCCGCAGGCACCGGGCGCTGTTAGCGGGGGTGATCAGCTTCGGCATCGGCCATGTGCTGCGGATTCTTCTGTTTGTTCAGCAGGGGCTGGTGTTTGATGATGTGGTCGTTCTGGTCATGTTCATGATGGCTGCCTATGGGTGGTCTGTTTTGAACCGGATTCGTTTTCCGCTGCCCGTCATTCGCAATGTCTGCCTTGGCTATGGCGGTGTGCTGTGTCTGATGAGCGTCGCTGCATGCATGGCGATGCGCGGGGGCGGATCGGTTTTGAGCTGGATCGGGAGCCTCCTCTTTGTTTATTCCGATTCCTTGATCGGCTTGAAGGAATGGGGCGGTGACAGTGGACACGGTATCATGGAAACCTATCTCATCGGTCAGTTTCTGATCGTGCTAGGAGTGCTGTTATGAGCGGCGGGAACTATGAGAGACTTCTGCGCGAGTTTCATGAAGGTACCTGCCGGAATGCGCCGGATCTCTTCGGCGCTCATTTTTCCTATGAGGGTTCGCAGGGGGTTCGCTTCACTGTCTTTGCGCCGCATGCGCGGCAGGTAACGGTATTCGGCAGTTTCAATGACTGGAATGATGGGGAATATGTCATGGAGCGGACACAGGATCCGGAGGTGTTCTCTCTCTTTGTGCCTGGCGTTCAGGAATGGGACAGCTATAAGTACCACATTCTGAGCAATCGGGGATGGGCGATGGACAAGGCGGATCCCTATGCCTTCTACAGTGAGACGCCGCCTGCCAATGCGTCCAAGGTCTACAATCTGCACGACTATGCGTGGCACGATCAGAGCTGGATGCTGAAGAGGAACAATAATGAAGATGCGCCGGTGTCGATTTATGAGGTACATGCGGGCGGCTGGCGCCATGATCCCCAGGACCATCCCTATACCTATACGCGGCTGAAGGATGAGCTTCTGCCGTATGTCAGTTCCATGGGCTTTACGCATATTGAGCTGATGCCTGTGACCGAGTATCCTTACGATGGCTCGTGGGGCTATCAGACGACGGGCTACTATTCGGTTACGTCGCGCTATGGCAATCCCTATGAGTTCTGCGAGTTCATTGATGCCTGTCATCAGCGCGGCATCGGTGTGATTCTTGACTTTGTGCCGGCCCACTTTGCGCGCGACAGCTACGGTCTGGCGTCGTTTGACGGACAGGCGCTGTATGAGTACAGCCGCTATGAGGATGCCAAAAGCCCCTGGGGAACGCTGAATTTCAACTTTGCAAGGGGCGAGGTGCGTTCGTTCCTGTTATCGGCGGCACTGTTCTGGTGCCGTACCTATCATATGGACGGGATCCGCTTCGATGCCGTCAGCAACCTTGTGTACTGGAACGGTGACGGCCGGCGGGGCGTGAATACGGCAGCGATTGAATGGGTTCAGCAGGTCAATAGTGCGCTTGCGGAAGAGTTTCCCTCGGTGATGAAAATCGCGGAAGATTCAACGACCTATCCCGGAGTGACGAAGAAGACTGCGGATGGTGGTCTTGGCTTTGATTATAAGTGGGACCTTGGCTGGATGAATGATACGCTGCGGTATTTTTCGATGGCGCCGCAGTATCGCATTTCGCAGGAAGGGATTCTGACGTTTTCGATGAATTACTTTAGTTCAGAGCACTTCCTTCTGCCGTTGAGCCATGATGAAAATGTGCATGGCAAGAAGACGATTCTGGACCGGATGTACGGCAGCTATGAGGACAAGTTTGCGCAGGTGCGTCTGTTATATGCGTACATGTTTGCGCATCCGGGCAAGAAGCTGAACTTCATGGGCAATGAACTCGGCAGCTTCCGTGAATTCGATGAGAAGCGGCAGCTGGACTGGAATCTTCTTTCCTATCCGCTCCATGATGCGCTGCATCATTATTTTCAGAATCTGAACATGCTTGCAAGAAGTATTCCGGTTCTGTATCAGAATGAATATGATTCTTCCTCCTTTACGTGGGTGGATGTGCATGCGGCGGTGTTCGTATTTGCCCGCCACGCTGGAAAACAATGGCTTGTATGCGCCCTGAATGCGGGGACGCAGTCATTCCCTGTGTATGATCTCTATCTTCCATTTGCGGGCAGGGGGAAGGAAATTCTGAACTCGGATGCGGTGGTCTGGGGTGGCAGCGGTATGGTCAATGACGGCGCTTTCTCAACGGGGAAAAAGAACCGGATTACGATCCGGCTTGGCAGGTTTGCGGCGGTGTGGCTGCTGTTTGATGCAAAATAAGGATGTTTGCGTATAATGTAGCAAACACGTAGGAGGGCGACGATGGGGGTTCTGCAGGCGTATCTCGATGATTATGGACTGGTGACGGCGACGGTCAGCCGTTCGTATAACGGCGGTGTAATGAATAATTTTTATCTGCTGGATGAGCGTGGAAAGGCGATGGAATGTCTGGTTGCGGGCGTTGAGCAGCACGACAGTGAGACGCATTACCAGCTGACGATTCCGGCGGATTTTGAGTTTGGGCATTCGTATACGCTGTGGGGTGACCATGGGGTGCATACGCCGCTGCAGATGCGCTTCATTACGCAGACCAAAGAGTTTGACCGGCAGTTTGACTATGATGGGCCGCTGGGTCCCCAGTATTCGCCTGAACATACGCAGTTTGTGCTCTGGGCGCCGACGGCTGTTGAGGCGGCGGTCCATGTGCGCTCGGCTTCGGGTGATCTGAAGGTGTATCCGATGAAGCGGGGCATTCAGGGTGTGTGGCGGGCCAATGCGGAAGGTGATCTTTCGCATTCAACCTATGTCTATGTGCTGGAGCGGGATGGGACCGTTGTGTCGACGGTTGATCCCTATGCGTTGAGTTCGACGGCCAACGGCAAGCGTTCGGCAGTCATTGATCCCCGGGTTCTGGAGCAGGTGAAGGATCCTTATCTTCTGCCGCGGCTGGAGTCGATGGTGGACGCGATTGTCTATGAGTGCAACATCCGTGATATGACGAGCTCTCTGGAAACGGGGACGTCGGTTCACGGGACGTATATGGCTTTGACGGAAGACGGTACGACGTGGAAGGGCATTCCAACGGGTTTCAGCCATATCAAGAACCTTGGCGTGACGCATGTGCAGGTGCAGCCGGTCAGTGACTTTGCGACGGTTGATGAGCTGCATCCGGACCGTTCCTATAACTGGGGCTATGATCCGGACAATCTTCTGACGCTGGAGGGTTCGTATTCCTCCCAACCGGAGGATCCGTATGCGCGGATGATTGAGTTCCGGAAGATGGTGACGGCGTTCCATGCGCGGGGCATCAAGGTGAATGTGGATGTGGTGCTGAATCATCTCTACGATGCCTATGCCAGTGCGCTGCAGAAGACGTGTCCATATTATTTCTTCCGCTATTCGGACAACCGGTGGCTGAGCAACGGTTCAGGGTGCGGCAATGATCTGGAGTCGCGGCGGCCGATGATGCGCAACTATCTGACCTATATTCTGACGACATGGATGAAGCTGTATCATGTGGACGGGTATCGGTTTGATCTGATGGGCATTCTCGATGTTGAAACCATGAACATGCTCGCAAAGGCGTGCCGGGCGATCAAACCGGATGCGATGATCTATGGCGAGGGGTGGGATCTGCCGACGGCGCTTCCGCAGCAGGATAAGGCGAAGATCTACAACCAGCGTCAGATGCCGACGATCGGTCATTTCAATGATACGTTCCGTGATGTGAGCCGGGGCTCGGCGGCGGATGATCGCAAGTATGAGCGCGGCTTTCTGACGGGCAATACGGCGCAGGGCTTCGATATGTGCTCGGTGCTGGCAGCTCATACGCAGCCGGCGCCCTACTTTCAGCGGTTTGATAATCCGGATCAGAGCATCAATGCGATGGAGACGCATGACAATGCGACGATCTGGGATAAGATGCACTTCTGCTGCAGGGATGAGCCGCGGGAACAGCGGATCCGGCGGATGAAGATGATGATGGCTGTGACCTGTGCGGCGCAGGGTGTTCCGTTTATCCATGCGGGCTTTGAGTTTGCGGATACGAAGATGGACAATACGAATTCCTACAATGCCGGTGACAAGGTGAATCAGATGAACTGGGACCGTGCGTTCTATAACCGGGAGCTGATTGCCTATATGCGCAAGTGCATTACGCTCAGGAAAAGCTACAAGGGGTTCCGGCTGCGGACGGCGGAGGAAATTGCGAAACATGTGCAGTTCCGCAACCCGGACAGTGCGGTTGTTTTCTATCAGATCGATGTTCCGGATGAGGAAATCGGTGCCGCCGAGGTGCTGGTGATCGTCAACGGTGACTGGAATGCGCATTCGTATCATCTGGATGCGCCGATGGCGTTCCTGCTGGATGAAAACGGGGAATCGGGGGAAAACCTGTATAATGATGTGACGGTGCCGATGTGTTCGGTGCTGGTGCTGAAGAAACCGTTGGAGAGAAAAGATGAAGAAACTGCTGTATAAATCTGCGGCGTTCCTGATGGCCGGGGCCATTGGCCTGGGTGGCCTTGTGCCGGTGTATGGCGAAGAGAATGCGGACAATGCGGACTTTGATGATTTCCTGACGCAGGAATTCGTAGAGGCGATGGAATCGGATTATATGTCCATGCACTTTGCGGTGAAGGACTATGAATCCTATGGCATCGAGAAGCCGGATCTCACGATCGGGGATGCAAGCAAAGAAAGCTACGATGATGCGAAGCAGTCCGCCGAGGAGTCACTGAAGAAGCTCGAGGCTTTTGACTACGATTCTCTCAGTGACAGGCAGAAGACGGACTACGATACCTACAAGGCTTCGCTGCAGGAGACCATTGATCTTAACAGCTATCCGATGCTGGATTCTCTGTTCAATTCGTCCAGCGGCATCATCAACAATCTGCTTACGAACTTTACGGAGTTCGTGTTCTACCGGCAGGAGGATGTGGATGATTATCTGGCGGTTCTGGCAACGGTTCCGGATTACATTGATCAGGCGCTGGAACTGACAAAGCAGCAGGCGGCCCAGGGGTTCTTTCTGAGTGATTCGCAGCTGGATGATACGGAAAGCGACATTTCGAAGTTTACGGAGAAGACGGATGATAATCAGCTGATCGTGATCTTCGATGAGGCGATGGACGCGGCCGATTTCCTTACGGATGAGCAGCGTGCGGACTACAAGGCGAAGAACCGTGATCTGGTGCTGAATTCCTATATTCCGGCCTATGCGAAAGCGGGCGAAGAACTGGAGAAGCTGCGGGGATCGGCGAACTATGAGGGCGGACTTTGCAATTATTCCAACGGGGGCAAGGAATACTACGAGGCACTGGCGCGGTCAAAGTCTTCGACGTCGCTTTCGGTGCAGGAGCAGTTTGATTTCCTGAACAGCTTTATCAGTGATCAGGTGACAGAGATGATCAATCTCTATCGCAAGGATCCCAATATCTACGATGAGTTTGATTCCGAGACGGTGGATGTGACTTCGCCGGAGGATATTCTCAATCAGCTTCAGAACAATCTGCAGGATTATCCGGCCGGTCCGGATGTGACCTATACGGCTTCGTATCTGGATCCGAGTGTGGCCAATGATTCGATCATGGCCTACTATGTGAATCCGCCGATCGATGATCCGACCGACAATGTGATCAAGATCAACGGAAGCAATATCAGTGATACCAATGAGCTGTACGGGACGCTGGCGCATGAGGGCTTCCCGGGGCATCTGTATCAGACGACGTGGTTCCTCAACACGAATCCGAATCCGATTCATGCGGCGATCAGCGAGATCGGTTATACCGAGGGCTGGGCGATGTATGCGGAAGTCAACCAGTTCGCGCACAGTTCTCTGAGTGCCAACGTCGCCGAGATGCAGAAGATCAATACGACACTTGGCTATACGATGGATGCGGCGGCGGATCTGGCGGTGAACGGTCTTGGCTATACGGTTGAAGACCTTGCGGATTGGCTGGATCAGCTGGGGCTGAACAGTGACTCGGCGCAGTCGCTCTATGACTTCGTCGTGTCGCAGCCGGGAGTCATTCTGCCCTACGGCTACGGGATGGCAAAGTTCCTTACCTACCAGCAGGAGGCGGAGGATGCGCTTGGCTCTTCCTACGATGCGGTTGAGTTCAATACGGTGCTGTTAACAGGCGGTGCACGTACATTCGAGCAGCTTGATAAGGATGTGGAAAACTACATTAAAGGCAGCACAGGCACCAGCACCGCAGGTGCCGCTGATGGCGGTAACAGTAACAGCAGTACGTCCGGCGGCAGTTCCTTCCTGGAACGGTATGGCGTTGATATTCTGATCGGTGTGGCTGTTGCGATCGCGATTCTGGCGTTCATTGCGCAGCGTTCGTATCATCGGGATGATCCGTTCGGTGATTGAGCGCCGGCCGCTTTGAAATCATTGTTAATTATGCCCGCGGGGATTGCCCTGCGGGTTTTAGCGTATACTGGTGTTTATGGGACTGCGTTTAAAAAAAGTTGTTTCTTCTGTTGTGATGGCGGCGGTGCTGCTGTCGGGGTGCGGAAGTGATTATTCGTCTGCTTCATCATCTCCATCCGCGTCTGCGACACCTGCTTCTTCGCCCGTACCGGTAGTGACGGATTTTCACTCGGTCGCTGCCCGGGCAGAGACTCTTGCGCGCTATGTCGTGCAGAATGACTGGGATGCGATCAGTGCTTTCTTTGCGTCATCCTCTTCGCAGAACCATTCGCCTTCGCAGCTTCAGGATGCGTTTCTCTCTGCGTCTGACGGCGTGAACGGAGACCGGGTCATTGATGACCGTGCACGGATGGATGGCGATCTGATTACGGGCTTTGCGACGGTCGGTGCCGGTGATACGCAGGTGCGTCTGCGGGTACGCATGAACGAGAATCGTGAAGTGCTGTCGCTGTACTTTGAAAAACTGCCGGCAGTGCCTGAAGTGGAAGAGACGGATGATTATACGGAAGTGGCGGTGAAGGCTGGCCGTGATCCGGCGGTTAACGGGATTCTGACCCTGCCGAAGAATCATGATTATCCCTATATTGGCATATTGATGCCCGCAGGCCTCAGTGATGGGATGGATGCGTCGGGCAGTGATCCTGCCTTCCGGCGGCAGCTGGCACATGCGCTGGCGTCGGCCGGTGTAGCGACCATCCGCTATGATATGCGCAGCTATGAGGATCCGTTATTGACGGAAGAAGACGGATGGTCGCTGGATCTTCTGATGAATCAGGATCTTGCCTGGACGATACATCATCTGGATCAGTACGCGGTGGATGCGACGAATATCTTCTATGTTGGCTGCGGTGTCAGCGGGGGACTTGGCTTTGGTGAGATGAATGAGCATTATGAGATGACCAAGGGACTGGTGCTCATGGATGTACCCTACGCGGACGATGGTCTTTCGTTGTTCGGCTCTTATTACGGGCTGGATGAGGATACGGTTTTGGAGGCGCGTGCGGCTCTGGAAGCGGAAGAACCGGATCTGAAGGCTCTGGTTGGGGAGTATCCTCTGTCCTATTGGAACGAATGGAATTCGCTGCTGAGTTCTTCATTATTGGTATCGGGAAGCTATCGGCGGCTGGTGCTGAGCGATGATGAAGCAATCTATGATGCGTGGGATCAGGGGACGAAGCGGTATACGGAGATGGCTTCCTATGATTCGTTTACGGATGAGGACGGGTCGATGAGTACCGTGGCGGTTGACATTGCGGCATGGCTCGATGGCGAGGATCTTCCAAGCCAGACAGAGAAAAAGGATTCCGGTACAACTACGATAGGCGGGAGGAAATCTTGATGGTTCATAATGACTGGTGGCCCTGGCTGCAGCAGGAGTGGCAGCAGCCTTACTTCAGAGAGCTTTCGGCCTTTGTGCATGAGCAGTATGCGACAAAGGTTGTCTATCCGCCGAAGGCAAAGGTATTTTCGGCGTTTGAGGCATGTGAATACAAGGATATCAAGGTGGTGATTCTGGGTCAGGATCCTTATCATGAGCCTCATCAGGCCCACGGGATGTGCTTTTCCGTGCTGCCCGGGACCCCGCTTCCGCCTTCGCTGGTCAATATCTTTACGGAGCTGCACAATGAGCTTGGCTGCCGGATGCCAAACAACGGCTATCTGATGCCGTGGGCGAAGCAGGGATGCTTTCTGCTCAACACCGTGATGACCGTGGAAGAGGGCAGAGCCAATTCGCATGCGGGACACGGCTGGGAGACGTTTACGGATCATGCGATCATGAAGATCAATGAGAAAGAGGATCCGGTCGTGTTTCTTCTGTGGGGGCGCAATGCGCGCAATAAGGCGGGGATGATTGATCGTTCGCGCCATCTGGTGCTGGAGGCGGCCCATCCTTCACCTCTGAGTGCGTATCACGGCTTCTTCGGGTGCGGTCATTTTATGAAGACAAATGAGTTTCTGAGCACGCACGGGAAGGAACCGATGGACTGGCAGATTCCGGATCTGCCGTGATGTATGCATGTATATACGGGCATGGGCGGTGTTTTTTGTGTTTCGCCCTATCTTTTCAAGTTATAATGATCTTACATCAGGGGATAATCAACCCGGGGAGAGTGACTTGTTATGAATAACATGGTAGCTATGATCCTTGCGGGCGGCCGCGGTTCTCGTCTGCACGACCTGACGAAGAAAATCGCTAAGCCGGCAGTCCACTTCGGCGGTCGTTACCGGATCATTGACTTTCCACTCAGCAACTGCGCCAATTCCAATATCAAAAGTGTTGGCGTATTAACACAATATGAATCGGTTCTTCTGAACTCCTATGTAGCCCGCGATCATTCCTGGGGTCTTGACACGAATGATGGCGGTGTTTACGTGCTTACGCCTCGTGAGAGAAGTGAAGTCGGCCTGGAGGAATACCGGGGTACGGCGGATGCGATCAGTCAGAACATTGATTTTCTGGATTCGATGAATCCGGATTATGTGCTGATTCTTTCGGGCGATCACATCTACAAGATGAACTACGAGAAGATGCTGCAGTTCCATCTGGAGAAGCAGGCTGATCTGACGATTGCGGTTCGTCCGGTTCCGCTGCGTGAGGCGAGCCGTTTCGGCATCATGAATACGGATGCCAACGGGATGATTACGGAGTTTGAGGAGAAGCCGGAACATCCCAAGAGCAATCTTGCGTCGATGGGTGTCTATATTTTCACCTATAAGCTGCTGCGGAAGTATCTGATTGCGGATATGAAGAATCCGGAGAGTCATCATGACTTCGGCAAGGATATCATTCCGGCATATCTGAATGATAAGCGCCGTCTGGCGGCCTTCCAGTTCAAGGGGTACTGGATGGATGTCGGAACGATTGATTCGCTCTGGGAAGCCAACATGGATCTGATCAAGGAGGACAGTGATCTGGATCTTTCGGACAAGAACTGGCGCATCTATACGGAGGATGTGAACGCCCTTCCGCAATACATTGGTCCGGATGCGAAGGTGAGCAACTGCTACATTACGCAGGGTGCTGTCATTGAGGGTTCGGTGGAGAATTCGGTGATCGGTACCAACTGCCGGATCGGCAAGGGCGCGAAGGTCATTGATTCTGTCATTATGCCGGACGCAATCATTGAGGACAATGCGACGGTTACGCGCTGCATCGTTGCGGATGACGTTGTCGTCAAGGCAGGTTCCTCCGTCGGCTCAAAGGACAGCGAACACATCGAACTGGTCGCATGTGACAGGGAGGCGTAAGGGAGACGGATATGCAGGCACTTGGAATCGTTACTTTTGAAGATAATACAGCTACGATTGAAGGTCTCGGCGATTATCGTCCGGTACCGGCAATTTCGTTTATGGGGCGTTACCGGATCATCGACTTCATCCTGAGCAATATGACGAATTCCGGCATTGACTCGGTGCAGGTCTACTGCAAGGAGAAGCCGCGGAATCTGTTTGAGCATCTCGGTGACGGCAGTCATTACAACATCAACTCGAAGCGCGGCATGTTACGGATTCTGTATGGCGAGAAGTCGTTCTCGTCGGAGGTATACAACCATGATGTGGCGAACTATCTGCTCAATATGCAGTACATTGAGCTGGATCCAAATCCCTATGTCGTTATTGCGCCGAGCTACTTTGTTTATTCCATTGATTTCAATGATGTGCTGAAGCAGCATGTTGAATCCAAAGCGGATGTGACCATTCTTTATACGTCGACTAATGACGGTAAGCGGGCGTTCCTGGGCTGCGATACGCTGGAAATGGATAAGACGCACAGCATCACGGCGTTCGGCAAGAACCGCGGCTCGCGCAAGAATGAGACCATTTCGATGGAAGCTTATGTGATGCGCAAGGATCTGTTCATTTCGCTGGTCAAGGAGGCGGCAGAAGTTTCGTCTCTGTACTGGTTCAAGGACATTCTGCATGACAAGGTGAAGGATCTTGACATGAAGGGCTACGGTGTCCGCGGCTTTGTCGGCTGCATCAATTCGCTGTCGGAGTACTATCGTATTTCGATGGAGCTGCGTGATCTCAAGACGGCTCAGCAGCTGTTCCGCAAAGGATGGCCGGTGTATACGAAGACGCACGACTCATGTCCGACGCGCTTTTCGCCTGACAGTTTGGTTTCCAATTCCTTTATCGCAAACGGTGCGGAGATCGATGGTACGGTGACTGGTTCGATCATCAGCCGTGATGTGCATGTCGGCAAGGGCGCTGTTGTTACTGACAGCATCATTCTTCCGCATTCGTTCATCGACGATAATGTGAAGCTGGATCATGTGATCGTTGATAAGTATGCGATGGTTCACCATATCAAAAAGCTGGAAGGTACCGATGAGAAGCCTGTGTATGTCGGGCGTCGGGACCGTATCTGATTCAATTCGACAGGAGATATAGCTATGGGCAGATCCATTCTATTTGCGGCTTCGGAGGGGCTTCCCTTCTGCAAAACCGGCGGCCTTGCGGACGTCATCGGCTCCCTTCCGAAAACTCTGGCAAAACGGGGCCACGATGTGCGTGTCGTTCTGCCTCTGTATAAGAGTGTCATTGAGAAGCACTATGATGAGCTGACGCGTCTGGGTACGATTCAGGTACATTCGGGCTGGATCGATCAGCCGGCGACCTACTATACGGCGACGGTCGATGGCGTTGTTTACTACTTCATTGAGCATCAGGGCTACTTTGAGCGTGACGGCTTCTATGGCTATGACGATGACGGGGAGCGGTTTGCGTTCTTCCAGCGTGCGGTTCTGGACATGATCTATTTCATTGACTGGTGGCCCAACATCATTCAGTCCAATGACTGGCAGTGCGGCATGATTCCGCTGCTTTGCCATGCGTGCTATGCGGATGATCAGCGGTATCAGAACATTCGCCATATCTTTACGATTCACAATCTGGCATTCCAGGGAAATTTCGGAGTTGATATGTTGCCGAGCTGCCTGGGACTGGATTACTACTATTTCGACAATGGTTCGATCAAGTTCGATTCCGGCATTTCGTTCATGAAGGCCGGCATCGTCTATGCCGATAAGGTGACGACTGTTTCTCCGACTTATGCGCAGGAGATTCTGACGGCGAGCTTCGGCGAGCGTATGGACAGCATTTTGCGTTACCGCCGCGATGATCTTGTCGGTATTGTCAACGGCATCGATACCAATACCTGGAATCCGAAGAAGGATCCGCGTCTTGCCAAGAACTATGATCTTCGTACGTGGGTATCGGGCAAGAAGGCCAACAAGCTTGCGCTGCAGCAGATGCTGGGGCTCAAGGAAACCAACGATGTGTGCATGATCGGACTGGTTTCGCGTCTGACGAACCAGAAGGGGATCTATCTGATTACGGACAAGCTGGCGGAGATCCTGGGCATGGATGTTCAGTTTGTCGTTCTGGGCACTGGCGAGAAGGCTGCGGAAGATGCGTTCAAGTGGATGGAAGCGACCTACAAGGGCAAGGCCGTTTACTACTGCGGCTATAACGAGGATCTGGCGCATCAGATCTATGCGGGCTGCGACCTGTTCCTGATGCCGTCGCTCTATGAGCCGTGCGGAATCGGTCAGCTGATCGCGATGCATTACGGTGCTTTGCCGCTGGTTCGTGAGACAGGCGGTCTGAAGGATACAGTGCAGCCGTTCAACCAGTATACGGGTGAAGGCAACGGCTTCAGCTTCTATGCGGCCAATGCCGATGATATGGCCTATACGCTGCGCTGGGCAGTGAGCCAGTACTATGACAATCGTCCGGGCTGGAAAGGTTTGGTCAAATCGGCAATGACCACGGATGTCAGCTGGGAGAAGAGCGCCGGCAGCTATGAGGCGCTGTACTATCAGCTGTGCAGCTGGCCGGATGAATGAGGCAGGCGATGGAGTTCAAAGGAAGCCAGGGTTTTGTTGCGCCACAGACGGTTGCCATCCTTGGGACGTATGATGAAAATGGTGTTCCCAATGCCATGAACGCGGCCTGGTGCATGCAGAGTGATACGGCAGAACTGAGTATTTCGCTTGGTGCGCACAAGACGACGGACAACTTCATGAAGACGGGTGCCTTTACGGTTGCCTTTGCGACGGTGAAGACGCTTGTGATCTCGGATTACTTCGGTGTCGAAAGCGGAAGGAACGTAAACAAGATCGAAAAAGCCGGTGTCCATGTGCATAAGAGTGCATATGTCAATGCGCCGGTGATTGAGGAATATCCGCTGACGCTGGAGTGCCGGGTAAAGAGCTTCGAGGACGGGATCCTGGTGGGCGAGATCGTTCATGTCTTCGCTGATGAAAGTATTCTCACGGATGGAAAAGTGGATCTTGGAAAGATGGAACTGATCTGTTTCGATGAGTATGCCGGTGTTTACCGCCGGGTTGGTGAAGTCGTTGGCAGGGCCTTCCATGATGGTCTTGCGTTAAGAAAATAGATGAACAGAAAAAGACGCCGTGTCATAGAGCCGGCGTCTTTTCGCATCTTACGATCCAGGCAGAGCTGTCCAGAAAACCCGGGATCAGTCAGGCAGATATCAGCCGGCTTGAGAACGGAACAGGAAATCCCAGCCTGGCGTTGTTGAACCCTATTGCAAAAGCCGTGGGCGCAACACTGAAAATAGAGTTTATTCCAAATAATCCGATTGCAAAATAACAAACTCTTGCCCGAAGATGGTCAGGAGTTTTTTTCAATATGGGTTTTACGCAGCTGGCGCAGGCTGTGGTCGTAGTCCATGTTGGCGTAAGCGGTGTAGAGAATATCGATGATATTCAGTGAAGAGATCCGGCTTGCCATTGCGGCGGAGCGGAACAGAGATTCGCTCGATGTTGTATAGAGCTTCAGGTCAGCGAGGTCGCTGATCTCGGACTTGACGGGACGGGTAATGGCGAGGATCGGCGTCTTATTCTGGCGCAGCGCTTTGGCGCAGGTGATCATTTCCGTTGTATGACCGGAATAGGAGATGATGATTGCCAGGTCCTTCGGCGTGCTGCTGCGGGCCGTAACCAGCTGCAGATGCCAGTCTTCACTGATGACGCACGGCTTGTTAATGCGAAGCAGTTTGAGATAGGCGTCTCTGGCGATGACAAAGGAGGCGCCCATGCCAAACAGAAGTACGCGGTCCGCTTTCTGCATCTGTTCGGCGCAATTGTGAAGTACGGCCGGGTCCATGATGCGCTGCGTCTCCTGCAGGGACTGCAAATTCTGCCAGGTGATTTTGCGGATGATTTCTTCGGTGGAATCGCCTTTGCGGATCTCATCCTGCGAAAGGACCATGTGCTCATCCTGGAGCGCAAGTTCAACGGTCAGACTTTTGCGGAAGTCTTTATAGCCATGAAAGCCAAGGCTCTTGCACATGCGGACAACAGCTGACACCGATGTGAATGATTCGTCCGCAAGGGCATGAATGCTCAGGGAGGCGGCCTCGTGCGGGTGGCTCAGAATATAGTCGCCTGCGGCGCGTTCGGCGGTGTTCATCTGCGGCAGATTTTCGCGCAGAAGGATAAGGACATTTTTCATAAATTCGTACAGCTCCTGAGAAAATTATGCAAAATGTGAAACAATATGTCAAACGAAACATGCATTATTGAAATAATGTTTGTTTGTATTATATTGAAAGCATCAAAGCTTTGAGACATAGAATCATAATCAAAAGAAAGGGGAGATCCTTTTGGCTTTAAACCTGGAAAAAATGACGACGGAGCAGCGGAATCCGGACACGATGAATCTGGATGAAATGACGACGCTGCAGATCGTTACGGAAATGAACCGGGAAGATGCCGGAATTCCAGCTGCGATCCGGCCGCATCTTCCGGAAATCGCAAAGGTGGCTCAATGGGGCGCTGAATCACTGTCCCAGGGCGGCCGTATCTTCTATATGGGAGCCGGAACCAGCGGCAGACTTGGTGTTCTGGATGCGTCTGAGTGCCCGCCGACGTTCGGTGTTTCTGCCGATACGGTTGTTGGTCTGATTGCCGGCGGACCTTCGGCCATCATGAAAGCGGTCGAAGGTGCGGAAGATAACAGGGAGCTTGGTGCACAGGATCTGAAGGATCATAACCTGGCTCAGAATGATCTTGTGATCGGCCTTGCGGCAAGCGGTCGTACGCCTTATGTGATCGGCGGAATTGAATATGCAAAGTCGATCGGCTGTCGGACAGCTGCCATTACATGCAACGAAGGATCGGCGATCGGAAAAGCTTCCGACTGTGCAATCGATGTCGTTGTGGGACCGGAGGTGTTGACAGGTTCAACGCGTCTGAAGGCCGGCACGGCGGAAAAAATGATTCTGAACATGATTTCGACTGCGGCCATGGTTCAGATTGGAAAGTCCTATGGAAACCTGATGGTGGATGTGGTGCTCTCCAACGAGAAGCTGCAGGTGCGCGCGGAAAACATTGTGATGCAGGCGACGGGTGTCGATCGCGAAACGGCGAAGCGAACCATTGCCTCAGCCGGCGGCCGGTGCAAGACGGCGATCACGATGATTCTGGCAGACTGCACCAAAGAAGAGGCGGAGCAGCGCCTTGTGCAGGCAAACGGACATGTTAGAAAAGCAATTCTTCATCAATAACAGGAAAGGGGAAATGTTGTATGACCAATGAAGAACTTGTGAAACAAATGCTCGAAAAGCTGGGCGGAAAGGACAATGTACGCTCGGCTACCAACTGTCAGACCCGTCTTCGGGTACAGGTGAGTGATGATGCCAAAATCGATGAAGCGGGACTGAAGGGAATCGAAGGAGTTCTGGGCATCGTCCATGATCGCCCCGGGTACATTGAAGTTGTTGTGGGACCGGGCAAGTGCCGCAAATGTGCAGATATCTGCCATGATATGGGAATCCCGAGCAACGCGGCGGATGCCGTCAGCACCAACAATGACTGGAAGACGAACAAGTCGAATGTCAAGGCGGGACAGAAGCCGAATAAGGTACGCGATCTTCTGAAGGTGTTCGGTGAGATCTTTGTTCCGCTGATTCCTGGTGTTATCGCTGCTGGTTTGTGCGCAGGTATTGCGACGCTCATCAAGCAGCTGGTACCGGGATTTGCGGATAATACGTTCCTGAATGTTCTCGTTAACCTGCTGGGTCTGATCAATTCTGCATTCCTTGCATATCTGACGGCATGGGCAGGCTATCGTGCTGCGGAGCGCTTCGGTGGTACGCCGATTCTTGGCGGTATGCTTGGTATGATCACCGGTCTTGATGGCATCAATGTGATTTCACAGGCCATTGGCTGGTTCAATGCGGATGTTCCGCTGGATTCAATCTTGAGAAGTGGACGCGGCGGCGTTCTGGCGGCGGTCATTGGCGTTTACTTCATGGTGAAGATTGAGAAGGCGATCCGCCGGAAGATGCCGGATTCGCTCGATATCGTGTTTACGCCGATTCTGACGCTGCTGATTACGCTGATTCCGTACATCTTCGTTGTGATGCCAGTCTGCGGCCTGATTTCGAGCGGTCTGTGCTGGATTGTTCAGGTTCTCTGCATGAGTGATAACATCGTTGTCCGTGTCATTTCGGGCTATGTCAGTGCGGCTCTGTTCCTGCCGATGGTTGCGATGGGTATGCACCATGGTCTGGTTGCGCTGTACTCGGTTCAGCTTGAGCAGTTTGGCTACGTTATGCTGTATCCGGCGCTGGCAATGGCTGGTGCAGGACAGGTCGGTGCGGCGATTGCGATTGCCAGAAAGGCAAAGAAGGTTGGCAACGAGCGTATGCGCAACGTTATTCGCGGTGCTCTTCCGGCGGGCTTCCTTGGTGTTGGTGAGCCGTTGATCTATGGCGTTACGCTTCCGATGGGCAAGCCGTTTATTACTGCTGGTCTTGGCGCAGGCTTCGGTGGTGCCTTTGCGATGGCAACGGAAGTTGCGGCTACGACATGGGGACCTTCGGGACTGCTGGCTCTGTTTGTTATGACCGCTGGTCCGCACGGGGCTGTGAATTCGGTTCTCTGCTATGGCGTTGGTCTTGTGATCTCCTATGTCATGGGCTATGTCATTACCAACCTCATGGTAAAAGATGAGGAAGTAGCGAATGCATAATCTTCCTGGCTATTCTGTTTATCTTGCGGAATACAGGAATGGGCGCATACCGTCTGCAGAATGTTCTGCAGGCGGTGCGCCTGTTTTTCTGTCTCTGCATATTCGTGAAGAATATTCGGATACCTATGAACAGGAGGTGGTGGAGCTTTGTCGGCGGCTGAATGATGCCGGCATGAAGATCGTTGCGGATATTGAAAAAGATACGCCATCGCGCTTCGGCGTTGAATCGGTCGCTGCTCTAGTGAAGAAGCTTCATCTGTACGGCGTTCGTCTTGACTGCGGCTTCTCGAGGGAGGAGATTGCGAAACTGGCGGAAGAGATGCCGGTTGCGATCAACGCTTCAACCGTCAATGCGGAAGATGCGAAGGTGATTCTTTCCCATGCCGTATACCCCGTCGTGGCGATGCACAATTTCTATCCCCGCCCTGAAACAGGTCTTGATGAGGAATATCTGAAGGAATCAACAGCCGCTCTTCACAGCCTTGGCCTGAAGACTGCCGCCTTCGTTGCGGGCGACATGACGAGGCGTGGGCCGATTCATGAAGGTCTACCGACGCTGGAGGCACACCGCTTCCTTCCGCCTTCGGTTGGATATATTGATCTGCTGGAGAGATACGGCATTGATACGGCGTTCGTCGGTGATCCCGGAGTCAGTGAAAAAGAGGTCCGCCGGATGCGTACATTCGCTGTATCGGATGTCATTGAAGTCCCGTGCGTGTTAAAGACGGGATACGAAGATTACTATGACCGGATGTTTACGTGCCGGATCGATTCCCCGTCGTGGCTGGTGCGTGCGGTGGAGTCACGTGCCTATGCCGGAACTTCCGGCCGGGTTGAACCGGCGCATGAAACAGTTGAACGCAGAGTCCGCGGGTCAATCACTCTGGACAATGAAAAGTATCTTCGCTATTGCGGTGAGCTGCAGCTGATCCGTAAGGATCTTCCGGCGGATGAGCGCGTCAATGTGATTGGTCATGTGGAGAAGGAATACCTTGATCTGTTGGATCTGATCGAACGTGGACACCGCTTTGTGCTGAAGCGTGAATCATAAGTGTACACAGAAATCCGTGCGTGCCTTTTCCTGCGGCAGACACGGATACTGCTGCAGTTACAATGAAAATTCCGGTTTAAAAAAGCCGTCGCTTTGGGAGCTCTGAAGTGAACACCTTCGCTTCGGTCTGTTTTCGATGGCGGATCAAGGAGAATGGACGTGGCTCATGGATCCCGCGGAACGGGCACGCTATGATGAGACGTTTCATTCCTTCTGCCCCGATCGGCGGCTTCTGGTTTGACGGCAACTGGTCGAAGAAGGATGCGGACTGGGAGGAGGATGCTCTCTACAGCATGATTCGCAGCTACCATCCGGATGCAATTCTGATCAATCATTCGGGGCTTTCGCATTGCGGCAGGCGCGGCAATCCGTATCTGGATACGCTGACATTCGAGCAGAGTCATGTGGAGGACAGCGGTGCCCGCGACCAGGGGCGCCATCTTGCCATGAAAGCATGCCAGACGATCAACTATCACTGGGGGACGGCACGTTGGATCTGGATTACAAGAGTCCGTGGACACTGATTGAGATGCTGAATACATGCCGCAGACAGAATGCGAATTATCTGCTGAACATCGGGCCCAAAGGAGATGGCAGTATTCCGCTGATGGCTCAGGCGCTTCTGGAACAGATGGGAATCTGGACGAATATGGCCTGGTCCAATTTCTACGACGGTGGGCTGAGCGGAATTGCCTGCGTTAGGGATGCGCCCGCAGGTGCAGGCATGGCAGGGTGAGGATCTTCTGCAGGTGACATACTAATGCCAGGATTCAAACCTGCCTGAGGAGATCAATGCGATTTTCGCCGTTGCGGTGCATACGCATC
>Ga0256404_1002486_pt1 | contig 40687 bp, 39 predicted proteins | sample RumenRJG_01DNA_FD_185990 | JGI IMG/M metagenome (GOLD analysis project Ga0256404, IMG submission 185990) | Bovine rumen microbial communities from Lethbridge, Alberta, Canada - RJG_01 | ecosystem: Host-associated > Mammals > Digestive system > Stomach > Rumen | place: Canada: Alberta | collected... | reverse complement strand
GCCACCGCCGTGGCCTTTGGCTGGTTGCCAGCTCTGTTTCCAAATTGCTTCTGCAAAGTTACATAAAATATATGATATGTGCAAATAAAATATATATTATTTTATATAAAAATATATTTTTCTTTCAAGTGTCATTTATAAGACTCCAGGCACACGATGCAAATTACTTATAAATATACAACATCGCAGAGCCCTGTTTTAAGCCCCTAGAACCCTTCATTTCACTTACTAGTACAAAACGGTGGTTTTACTAGTAATAAGCCGCCCGTTTACTAGTAGTTAGCGTCAGGCTTGCTTCTAGCCCTGTCTGGGGCACTTTTTCAAATCATGTTGTATATACGGTATATTTGCAGTGTCGCCCAATTCAGTTAAGATGTCAACTTTCTTAGGAAAAGAGTCAACCAACTCAGGAAAGGCAGTCAACTTTTCCATAAAAAGACAGTCAACAAAATACGTATGGAAAGTCAAATGTTAAATAATTAAGGCTAAATAGAGTCAACCTTTTTTAGGAAAAGGCACAATATTGACCAATAGTGTTACAGTGTTACAGTGTTACAGTTTATTTTACCCTTAGACAAATGATAAAAAGAAATTTTATATTTATATATATATATAAATATAAAGATATTTTTAACTAATAACAAGCCTGTTTTTTTAACTGTAACACTGTAACACTGTAACAGATTATTTGCCAAGACACCCAAATGTTAAAACTTTATCTGCCTCCAAAAATAAATCAACTTTCATAGTAGTTATGTCGATTATTGTCGTACCTTTGTGCCAATCTTAATAATAAGAACGGCTGTGCGCCATCTTAACGTACTTACCAAGCCACTTGGCAACTAGGTTTCGATAATCGCCCATCTTTTTTTAGAGGTAAGTACATGTTTCATTAAAAACAAGGAGAATATGATTCAAACACAATTACTGCGTTTAGACCCTCCATATCAGTTGATATCTGCAGGAGGACAAGTTGGTATTCAGGTGGCCACATTGATAGTCACTGAAGACAAACAAGACGATTATAGAGGATATGCTATCGACACACATAGCCATCCGGTAGTCAACTATGGCTTAAAACAAGGTCTTGAGAACGAGCTCAAATATGGGGGTGGACATCCAGATGCCGAAATGATGCTCAGTCAGCGCATGCAGCCTGAAGGTGCCGTATGGAACAAGGTTGAAATAAACGATGTCAGAGTGTTGGGGTTGGCAGGTGCTGAGAACAGACCTATATCCCTTGAAACATTCTTATATCTTGTCCCTTGGTCAGCAAGGTATCAGCCATATCGATATGTATGGGATGATAAATCCATAGCCAAGATGTACGACTTGATATTTGGTTTTAACAGGGTTGGATTAAAATGTGAGAAAAAGGAATGGTTGAACTACAGACCTCATGAAAATAAAAAATCAATGTATTTAGAGATAAATACAAGTAAAGACAATACTTCCTTTGTGCATGTAGTGATATTAGGTGAAGATGAGTATGATCCTTATTTCGGTACAGAAGTGGGATTCTGGTTTCGCCTCTACGATAAAGATGGAGATTCCATAGATGCTTGCGTAAAGAACATTGTCTATGCTTTCAAATTTATAAAGAATTATTTCATAAAGGGAGGTGTCGATGAAGAATTTGGTTATAATTTAAGTGAGCAGAACCAAGAACTTGACGATGTTTTGAAACAGTTAACAAAATGTGTCAACCAGGAACTTGGCCGCTGATAATGGATTATAAGATATTATTTATTGACACAGGCTATGGTCAGAAATGGCCTACCGACTTGTTGCTGTTAAGTCTGACTGCCGATAGTGAGTTGGGCGATGCTGAGTGGTGGCGTCGAATGGCTATATTACAGAATGCTGCTGCACAAGCCTCTGACAGTAATTTGTTGGCAGAGCTCAACAAAGCCAAAGAGAAAAAGTATGGCTGTTGTTTCCCCATCCAAGAAGTAACAACCTCGCAGAATATGCCTCTTCTCAATTCTTTGGAAGATACCATTTACTTCGCACCCATGAAAAACCTTCAGAAGATGATGTCAGAAGAATGGTTTGATAAGGTCTCGACTAACAAGAATCGTTTTACTATGGCTTGGCGTGATAAGTTGATAATTGAACTGATGAATTCTATTTATCGTGATGATATAGCTCGTGAGTGGGGTAATCCTGACCAACGGCTTCAGTTAAAGGGACACCTGCTGGGTGCATTTATGGTGGCTGGGGTATTTACGAATAGTGCTCTTTGTGTGGCGCGAACGTTCTATGATACTGGCAAGGAGAATACCCCAGAAGTGAAAACGCTGGCCAAGTATATGGGGGACTGCCGGAAAGTTCTCTGTACTGAATGGATAAAAGATTATGTGAAAACAGGTTCATAATTATATCTCCAATGTATTGAATCGAAAACCAATCGAAAAATTAGTTTTTCAATCGAAAATGTTTTCGGAGCATTTTAGCGGATTTTCTCGCGATTGAGAAAGTCCGTTTTTTTTGTTTATAACTGTCTGTCTATAAGCTTTATGTGCTTTTAATTGAAATTAATTCAAAAAAAAGATTCACCTTTTCATCCACCCCTCTAATCGAACTCTACATTTGCACCAGTGATTTCCACGACGGATTTCACTGGTGTTTTTTTATCTATTTAAAGTTTTGAAAAATGAAAAGAATTGAGACAAACGAATTTCAGGTGAAAGTGAATGTGTGTTGCGCCAGTTGCGCCAACAAATGCCTGAATGGTGTAACCCAAGAAAGAGAATGCAAGAAGCACGGAAAGAAAGTATCTGCCAACGACACCTGCGACGACTGGCAGATGAGCGAGGCCATGAAACGAGTCGGCAAAAACGAGGGCAGGGTGAAACGCTTAGCCTACTTAAAGTATATCCAGAAGATAAGGTTGGCAGAGCAACAGGCCATCGAAGCCGGAACGATGAAAGCTAAAGATCAACTGACGGTAGAAGAAATCAGACAGCAGTTTGAGGAGCAGTATCTAATATCTCCTTATCTGTCTTAAAATATTTATTAACCCTTTTAATAATCAAATTTTTATGGAAACAAAAATTTTGAAGGTCATTGCACAGACCGAAGCAACCAAGGTGCAGGCGAAGAACGGTGAAAAAGCCAAGTGTATCATCAGACTCAAGGAGCTGGGCGGCGAATATGCCGACGAGTTCCAGTGTAGCTTACTGGGCGACATTGCCCTGACCAGATTTGATATTGGTAAGCTGGTGGCGGTAAGTTTGCGGTTCTCGAAGCATGAGAATAATGGAGTGATTTATCAGGACATTTCGGTCAACGAGATCATCCCTATTAACTAAACCAAAACTGGTAACAATCTGAGTTGAAGTGAGGAGGATGTTCTCGAGTAAATGGCCAAAGAATCCGACCTTCTTCTCGCTAAAACTCAAAACAATGGAAAATAACAATAAAAAACAAACAGAATTGAAGCCCATAGAGGCAGAAGGAATGATGACCTACGGAGAACTGGAAAACGGTATGAAGACATTGGATTTCCAGTGCTTGGAGGCAGTAGAAATGGAAGAACATTGTGCTCAGTTCAAGGCAAAGATAATGCGTGACGGCAACGTGTATATGACAGAAGTTCCCAAACGAGAACGAAACAACCCCATCTTCAGGGAAGACAACAGTTCACTCTCGCACGGCAAGGACGGTAAATACTACTTCTCCTTCTGGCTGAAAGAAGAGCAACTGGATAACCTGCCGGCAGAGTTGGTACGCCAAGCCAGTGTGATAGCAAACAAGGTAATTAAAGACTTATTAAAATATTGATTATGAGTGCACATGTTATATACTACAAAGACGGGGCAAAGATGATGCGCTCCGTCAATACCCGAGAAGAATACCTGACACTTCGTAACGGCGTTGAACAAGTGGCCAATGTGAAGATGGCACGCATGGGCGACAAAACCAGAAAGGACAAACTCGTACAGATGAACTATAGCTGCTTGCCCAATCCCGATGGCTCTTTGAAAGGCAGTAAGATGGCATCCAATACCGTAGCTATGGACATCGACTTCAAGGCACCCAAAGGACTTCCAGCAGAAAAAGAGAAGGCCTGGCTGAAAAAGCAGATGGATGCAGTGCCGACATTGATCTTGGCCAAGAAAGACGAACTGGGTTTAATGATGTTGGAGAAATCAGCCACCAAGGGTTTTCACTTGGTGTTCAGACGTCGCCCTGAGCTATCTCAAGTGGGAAACCTGGAGTGGGCGAGTGATCTGCTGGGTGTCGAGTTCGACACGGATGCCAAGGACATTACCCGTGTTTTTTATTCCACCACCGCCAACGAGGAGGATTTGCTGTTCCTGGATGACGAAATCTTCAAGATTGAAACTACCCCTCAGTCACTCCGTGACAGCTCCCCTAATAAATCAGGGGAGCAGCTTAATAAAAGCTCTTCCCCATGTAAAGGGGAGGTACCCCAAATGGATGGAGGGGTAACAGGAACAACCCCCACCTACAACGGCTTGCCCTTTACCGACATTATCCAAAAGTACTGGGAGCTGTTCAATGGCGGCAAGCAGCCAGTGGAGGGCGATCGCAACGCATTAACCTTCGAACTGGCAGTAACGCTGCGCAGCATCTGTGGTTTCTCGTTGGAGAAGATGATGACCATCATACCCAATTACTGGAACACCGAAAAGGACACACCCGAACAACGTGCAGCCAACGAGACCGAGTGGAAGCAGACGATAGAGAACGCCCTGAAGGAGCCTCGCAAAGGTATGCCATCGCGCTTGAAGCAAGTGTTGGCAGCACTGAAAAACACCGCTGGCGTAAAAGCCTGTGGCGGCACGCTCACGACGCCGCCTCCTATGCCCGCCAAACTGCCGCCACTAATAAGACTGCTCACCAAAAACGTGCCAGGTTACTACAAGCCCTCTGTGGCCAGTGCCGTCTTTCCTGCCTTGGGCGTACACCTGCATGGGGTGAAGTTCCGCTACTGGGACAATGTGGATCATGAAGCCACCTTTATGAACGTCCTGGTTGGTCGCCAGTCAATTGGCAAAGGCTCTATCAAGAAACCAATCGATTACATCATGGAGGATATCCGGCAGCGAGACTTTCCCAACAGACAACGAGAGGCCGACTGGAAGCAGAAGAACCCGGGTGCCAAGCCGAAGAAAGACGTCAGACCCACGGATATTTGCATCCAGATGCTGATTGATAACCTGACGGACGCAGTGTTCAACCAGCGTATCGTAGATGCCAACAACAACGGTGAGCGCTTTATCTATACCTCTGTGGATGAGATTGAAGCACTGAAGAAGGTAACCTCGAAAGGCACCGTTGACGAGGTGGGCTTATTGATTCGTAAAGCCTTCGACAACTCGTTGGCAGGTCAGGAGCGAGTAGGGGCCGACTCGGTATCAGGTATCGCCCCGCTTCGATGGAATTTCAACGCCTCGACCACACCACCCAATGCCCGCAAGTTTTTCAGTCGCATGGTGAACGATGGTACCGTGAGTCGTTTGGATATATCGACCATCATCCTTACGAACGAGGAGGAAGAGGAAGCTCCCGTCCTGGGTATCTACGATCACCTCTTTGCCAACGAGCTGAAACCCTACATCGACCGCTTGGAGGCAGCTAACGGATTGATAGAGTGTGCGCAGGCCAAGAAGCTGGCGTTAGACATGAGGTTGGAGAACCGCGATACAGCCAAGCTATATGACTCAGAGGCCTACAAGGTGTTGTCGTATCGTGCCAACGTGATTGCTTGGCTGAAAGGTATGGTGTTGTTTGTGGCACACGGCTACAAGTGGAGCAAGGAGATCGCCGACTTTGTTCGCTGGTCGCAGCAATACAACCTGTGGTGCAAGATGCTGTACTTCGGTCAGCAACTGGAGAAGGAACTACGTGACGAGGTAGAGATGCAAAGGCAGTCGGGACCACAAAACCTGCTAGAGCTGTTGCCCGACAATTTCACTAAGGAGCAGTATCACCAGATGCGAATGTCACAAGGGCGTAGTGGAAATGGCGATTCTACATTACGCGTTTGGGAGAATAGAAAATACATCTTTTATGATGATGTTAGTGGTAATTACTGCAAGACAGATGAGTATAAAAGTAAATATGCACAGAAAGTCTAAAAAGCGTTACAGTGTTACAGTGTTACAGTTAAAAAATTAATCAATCACTATGTTAGACAGAACAATTCCCCTCTCCGAGCATTTTTCGCTCGGAGAGTTGACCAAGACCAGTTTTAAGACTGACGATAACAACGAACCACCACTGGAGGTGGTAGAGAATTTGATTGACCTCTGCGAAAACTGGTTAGAAGAACTGCGGTTCAACTATAATACCATCTATGTATTGAACAGCATCGAGGACTACTACACCTCAAAAGATGTAGAGCCCTTAGTTATCAATCAGGGCTTCCGTTCCTATCAAGTCATGTTGGCAATGGAGAAAGTAGGGCTAAACCCCAGTAAGACCAGCAACCACATGAAAGGCTGTGCGGTAGATATCCGATGTGCAGGGGTGGAGCAAGCCCTTCGCTACATGACCATCCTCATAGATATTGCCGACCAGAAAAAGCAAGAGTTTGATGAGCTTTTCCTTGAAAGGCGAGGTGCCGTTTATTGGATTCACTTTGCAGCAAGGCCAAAGGACAATAGGCGAAAGATTGACTTTATCTTGAAGTAGAAACCGTTAATGTGTGCTAACAGACCGGAATTTACTTTCCGCTTTGATTAAAATCTGTTTCTTTAATTCATTTTCTGAGTTGTTGTTTGAACCGTACCGTCTGTGAAGATAGTACGGCTATTTCAGCATTATTTGAGGTGCAAATTTCACGCCTCAAACTAAAATAATCATGGTTAATTTGGTGGTTTCAAAAACAATCACTACCTTTTCATAAGATAGGCTGCGTCTTAACAAAATCATAATAAAAGCAAGCTTTTATTTGTTTTTGTCTTCGGCTTGCACTATCTTTGAAGATTGAACCCAAAGGTTTAATCTGGTAAAAACACAATACCTAAGTAAAAGTATATGTCAACTGAAGATTTGCAGAAACGGACAACCGTCAATATACAAGAGAAAGCTAACTTGATTTGGGCTATTGCCGATAAGCTGGTGGGAACGTATAAGCCCCACGAGTACGGTAATGTGATTCTGCCTATGTGTGTAATCAAGCGCTTCTCTGATACATTAGCTCCCACTAAGCAGAAAGTATTGGATGCCAAAGCCCTTTGTGATCAACGAGGTTTAACAGTTGTAAAGGGATTCTTGACAACTGCCTCTGGCTACGACTTCTACAATGTGTCACCATTCACGTTTGAGGGCTTGCTTTCTGATGCAGATAACATTGCTGATAACTTCCGCAGTTACCTGAACCACTTCTCAGAGAATGTGGTGGATATTATTGAGAAGTTCGATTTTGATAAAGAAATCACAAAACTCGACCATAATGGCATCCTCTATAATGTCATTCAGGAATTTTGTAGCAAGAAAGCCTATATGGGTGCTGACGAGATCAGTGCCGTAGATATGGGCTACATCTTTGAAGAATTGGTGAGGAAGTTCTCTGAAAGCTATGACGAACAAGCTGGAGCACACTTTACGGCTCGTGATATCATCTATTTGATGGCAGAATTATTGGTAGCACCCCAGCGTGAACAATTGGAGAAAGAAGGCGTAACAGCTACCGTCTATGATATGGCGATGGGTACCAGTCAGATGCTGGATTGCCTTTCTGAAAAGCTCTTTGAGATTGACCCTGAGGCACAGATTACAGAGTTTGGTCAAGAGCTGAATGAACAGACCTTTGCTATAGCAAAAGCAAATGTGCTTATCAAGGGTGGTGATGCTGACAATATGCGTCATGGAAATACTTTGAGCGATGATAAGTTTGAGGGTTATACCTTTGATTATATCATTTCCAATCCACCTTTCGGTATTGAGTGGAAGAACGAAAAGAGCAAAGTAGAGGAGGAGCATAAACGAGGCGATTTAGGTCGCTTTGCTCCAGGCTTGCCAGCCATTGGCGACAGTCAGCAGTTGTTCATGCTCAATGGTATTGCTAAGTTGAAAGAAACAGGCCGTATGGCCATTATCCAGAATGGCTCGCCATTGTTCAAAGGCGATGCAGGTAGTGGTGAAAGCAATATTCGTGGCTATTTGTTGGATAACGACTGGCTGGAAGCCATTGTGCAGATACCTAACGATATGTTCTACAATACAGGTATTGCCACCTATATATGGGTGGTGACTAAGGACAAAAAATCTGAACGCATAGGCAAGGTACAGCTTATAGATGCCAGCAAGTGTTGTGAGAAACGTCGCAAATCTCTTGGCAACAAGCGTAATGAGTTTACCGATCGTTGCATCGACTTAATCAGTAAGGCTTATTTAAATTTTACTGATGGTGTGTATGAAGATGGTGAATTGGTAGTAGAAAGCAAGGTAAAAGACAATGAAGATTTCAAATTTACCAAAGTAGCTATCAAACTTCCTAACAAGGGAAAAGACACAGAGAATGTGCCATTCAAGGAAGATATTGAGACCTATATGCAGAAGAATGTCTATCCTTACGCTCCAGAGGCGAAGGTGGATATGAAGGCCAGCAAGATAGGCTATGAGATACCATTCACTCGTGAGTTCTACAAGTATGTGGCACCTCGCAAGAGTGATGAAATCTTTGCTCATCTGCAAGAGTTGGAACAGCAAGAAAGTGCATTAATGGCTAAAATCATGGGACGATGAGTAAGTTATCATTCAGATTTTATAAAGACCATGAGGTCAGAGCTGTCTGGGATGAAGAAAATTCCAAGTGGTGGTTCTCCATCGTAGATATCGTGGCTGCCATTACGGAAAGCCCACGACCGCGAGTGTATTGGGGTACTGTCAAGAATAGACAAAAGGAAGAATACAGTCAGTTGTATTCAAAATGTATACAACTGAAGCTAACTTCAGCAGATGGTAAGAAATATGCTACCGACTGTTTTGCCCAAGAAGATATAGAGGCGGTGGTAAAGACCTTGCCTGCCAAGAACACAGCCGACTTCCTTGACTGGTTTAAGTATAGTGAAAATACTATTGATGGGCAAAGCCGGAAAAAAGCCTATACACTATGGGAAAGCAACATTGTGGCCGACAAAGACGTGGGCAAGGTAAAGGCCCTTCAGCAGATTCACGCCTATCTTTTCGGAGGACTGTATGATTTTGCGGGCAAGATACGTACTAAAACTATCGCCAAGGGTAATACGCTGTTCTGTTTAGCAGAACACCTACATCAATACCTGAAGAGTGTTGAGTCTATGCCCGAAACAACTTTCGATGAGATTGTCGATAAATATGTAGAGATGAACGCTGCCCATCCCTTTATGGAGGGAAACGGACGCTCTACCCGCATTTGGCTCGATATGATTTTCAAGAAGCGTCTGAAGATGTGCGTGGATTGGAGTAAGATAAACAAACGGGATTACCTTGATGCGATGATTGCAACCCATACTACGGACAGTAGCAGGATTCGTGAACTACTGCGCGGAGCACTCACCGACAAGATTGACGATCGAGAAATCTTCATGAAGGGCATTGACTATTCTTACTACTACGAGCAGGAGGACTAATCTATGGCAAGAGAATACAAAGATAGTGGCATAGAATGGATTGGCCAGATTCCGAAAGAGTGGGAGGTCGGAAACATTAAGCATTACTGCAATTCAATCTTTGCAGGGGGAACACCTCAATCAAACAATGAAGAATACTGGGATGGTGATATTCCTTGGATTCCATCTGGCTCATGTAAAAATAATTTTATTTTTTCAGCACCAAAGTTTATCACACAAGCCGGTTTAGAGAATAGCAGTACAAAGTTGATTCCTTCTGGAACTACGGTTATGGCAATGACTGGTGCCACATGTTCTAACGTTGGCTATGTATTGTTTGATACATGTATGAATCAGTCTGTTGTAGCATATTTGGAAAAGAAAGATACTACATCCTCTAAATTTTTGTTTTACCTTTTACAGGGTGCACAAGAGGAAATTCTAACTCATAAGACTGGAGGCGCACAGTCTGGGATTAACGTTGATGATTGTAAAAACATAATTGTACCTTTTCTATCTCTTTCCGAGCAGCAAAAGATAGCAGATTATCTGGATAAGATATGTGGCGAGGTGGATGAGATGGTGACACTGCAAGAGACGATGATAGAGGAACTGAAAGCCTATAAGCAATCTGTCATTACAGAAGCCGTCACCAAAGGCCTCAATCCCAATGTCCCCATGAAAGATAGTGGCATTGATTGGATTGGTGAAATACCTGAGCATTGGGAAGTGTGTAGATTTAAAGATATAGCATCTGTAAAAGCTAATTTGGTTCATCCCGATGATTATATGGATTTTCCACAAATTGCTCCAGATAACATTGAGAAAGCAAGTGGAAGACTACTACCTTATAAGTCGGTAAAAGAATCAAATGTAATTAGTGACAACCATTTGTTCTTTAAGGGGCAAATAATCTATTCCAAGATTCGTCCTGTTCTGAATAAACTTATAATTGCACCATTCGATGGGCTTTGTAGTGCAGACATGTATCCAATAGAAACAACAAATGATATTAATTACCAAAAGTATTATATGTTGTCTGACGCGTTTGTAAGACAAGTAGCTTTGGTGGTACAAGATAGGGTGAAAATGCCTAAGATTAATCAAAATGAGTTGAGTATTATTTATGTATTATCTTTGCCTCTTTCCGAGCAACGTTCCATCGCCTCTTATCTTGACACCAAATGCACTGAAATCGACTCGCTGATAGCATTGAAACAACAAAAGATAGAGGAATTGAAAGACTATAAGAAGAGTGTGATATATGAATATGTAACTGGTAAAAAAGAAGTGTGCTGACCTATGGAAACGAAAGAGAAGAACTTTGAACAGGATATTGAGAGTTGGCTGCTAAACGAGGGTGGCTACGTGAAGGGTAGAATGACAACGTATAATAAGACACGTGCCATTGATATGCCTTTACTTGTTAGTTTCTTGGAAGCCACTCAACCCAAGCAATGGGCAAGGTATAAGAATATCTATGGCGAGCAGGCTGAGAACCAGCTCTACAAGATGTTCCAGAACAATGTGGCACAAAGTGGTCTTATCTATGTGCTTCGAAATGGCATCAAGGATAGGGGTATAGGGCTGAAGTTTGTCTATTTTGAGCCAGCATCAGGATTGAACGAGGAACTGGTGGAGAAATATAATGCCAATATCCTGACTGAAACACGTCAGTTCTTCTATTCTACAGAAAACCATAACTCTATAGATATGGTGCTTTCAGTAAACGGTATCCCTGTAGTGGCACTGGAACTGAAGAACCAGTTTACAGGGCAGACAGTAGAGAACTCCAAGCACCAATATATGTACGACAGAGACCCAAAGGAGCCGTTATTCCAATTTAATAACCGTATATTGGCTTACTTTGGTGTAGATCTGGAAGAAGTGGTGATAACCACTCATTTGCAGGGTGACAAGACCTTCTTCTTGCCCTTCAATCAAGGTAGCAATGGGGCAGGGAATATAGGTGACGGAGGTAATCCAGAGAACCCAGAAGGTTATCCTACCAGCTATCTTTGGGAAAGGGTGTTGCGCAGGGATATGTTGCTCTCGCTGTTGCAACGCTATATTAGTCTGCAGGAAGAGACAAAGGTAAAATTGGTGAATGGCAAGAAGGTAACTACTAAATCGAAGAAGATAATCTTCCCTCGCTATCACCAATTAGATGTAGTAGAGAAACTGATTGCCGATACACAAACCTGCACAGAGGGCAAGAGCTTTTTGTTACAACATAGTGCTGGTAGTGGAAAATCCAACTCTATTGCCTGGCTTACCTACAGACTCTCTTCATTACACAATAAAGAAGATAAAGAGATGTTCCAGTCGGTGTTTGTGGTGACTGACCGTAGAATACTGAACAACCAGTTGCAGGACACCATTCTGGGCTTCGATCATAAACAAGGACAAATAGAAACCATTACTGATAGTGACAACTCGACAAAACTGAAGGATGCTATCAATGACAAGAAGCGTATTATCATTACTACCATCCATCGTTTCCCTTTAATCTATAAAGAACTGGATGGTCATGCACAGAAGAACTTTGCTATTGTGATAGACGAGGCTCATAGCTCGCAGAGTGGAAAGAGTGCCGAGAAGCTAAAAGAGGCTTTGGCTGATACTGACGAGGCCTTGAAGGAAATGGCTGAGTGGGAAGAAAAGACCGAAGAGGAACTGAAAGATAGCATGGATGTGATGACCGAAACGCTGTTGGCACAAGGTAAGCACAAAAACCTCTATTTCTATGCCTTTACCGCAACGCCTAAGCCAAAGACACTACAAACCTTTGGTGTGATGAGGGCTGATGGCTCATTCGATGCCTACCATCATTATTCTATGCGCCAAGCCATTGACGAGGGCTTTATCTTGGATGTATTGAAGTATTATACCACCATTGAAACAAGCTATGAGATTGCGAAAGCTGTTTCTGATAACCCAGAGTTTGAGGAGATACCAGCCACTATAGCCATCAAGCGTTATCACGATTCTCACACCTTCGTGTTGCAACAAAAGGTGGAGGTGATGGTGGAGAAACTAAGAGAGATTACTCTCTCAAAAATAGATGGCCAAGCAAAGGCTATGATTGTTTCTCCATCAAGAGCCCATGCAGTGAGATACTTGTTCTTGCTCAAAGAGTATTGCAAGAAAATGGGCTATACGGATGTTCGTCCTTTGGTAGCTTTTTCTGGTACTGTGAAATATCAAGGTGAAGAATATACAGAGACAAAATTGAATAGCACAGAAGAACAGAGAATCTCTGAAAAGCAATTGCCTTTGTTCTTCAATAGTGATATGTATAACGTGCTGATTGTGGCTGACAAGTACCAGACGGGCTTTGACGAGCCTTTGCTGCACACAATGTTTGTGGATAAGAGGCTTCGTGGTGTGAAAGCTGTGCAAACTCTCTCTCGCTTGAATCGTAGTTGTAAGGGTAAGACGGATACTTATATCTTGGATTTCATCAATACGGCAGAAAGCATCAAGAACTCTTTCCAACCTTTCTACGAAGAGACATTGTTGAGTGATGCGGTGGATGTGAATATGGTGTATGAGTATGATACGGAACTGAAAAAGTATCATCTCTGGAGCGTTGAAGATGAAGAGAAAGTATATCAGATTTATGCCAACCGTAAACAAGGTGATAAGGATATGGGTAAACTGGCTTCAGCTTTGAAACCTGCACTTTTAGCTTTTGAGGTGTTGATTGAAGATGAGCAGTTTAAGGTGCGTTCTCTGATGAAGAATTTCATCCGTTTCTATGCGTATATGGCGCAAGTGGTACGCACATTTGATAGGGAGCTTTACAAGACTTATATCTTTGCTGAGTACTTCTATCGTATCATACCAAAGAGGGGGCATGAGATTGTGGATTTGAATGACAAACTGGCTTTGATAAACAACAAGCTGACTGAATCTTTCTCAGGAACCATTGAGTTGCATCCGACAGAAAAAAATAAGACGGTGAAACCTGAGAAGGGTACACAGGGCAAGAAACCTGAATTGAAAACAGACTTGTTGGCAAACATCATCGAGAAGATTAACATCATGTATGCTGGTAAGTTTACGGAGGCAGACAGGGTGATTGTGGAAACTATCTACGACAAGATGATTAAGTCGAGTAAGGCGTTGAAGAAGCAGGCTAAGAACAATGATGCCCAGATGTTTGAAACAAGTATCTTCCCTAAAGAATTCGATAAAGTGGCACAAGCTTGCTACATGGAGCAGATGGATGCTTTCTCTAAGCTCTTTGAGGATGAACAATTCTATAAGCGTGTGATGGGAGAAATGGCGAAAGCTATGTATCTGAACTATAGAAACAGTGCTTTGGGAGAAGTAGATAAAGCCCCCTCACCTTATACTTTGTTGGAAGATGAACCTGGTGATATGCCTATGGCAGCAGAACCTAGGAGTGAGTTATAATTAGTGTAGTGATTGTGACCTTTGGCGTAAGGAATACAAAGACCAGGATGACTATGAGAGGGATCGCTATCTGTATGGGGATTAAGGGTTTGTAAAAGGGGAGTATATATAGGATAGGGTGGATAGTATATTATTAGAAGATATCATGGCTTATTTATTGATTATTTGTTTTGGAAAGAATAAAATACCATTTGTTAGGATTGCATTATTGAAATGAATAATGTATTTTTGCAAATGGTTATTAAGTGCTAAGTCCGTAAAACGGTACCCTATATTTATGAAACATATCTTTGTTGCACTATCTTTGGCCTTCGCCCTCGTTTCTCAGTCGTTTGCCCAAAAGCAGGATGACATGAGACAGACGGTGGAATACTTGGCTTCGCAGGAACTTGGCGGCAGATACCCTGCTACTGCGGGTGACACCCTCGCTTCTGAATATATAGTAGGCAAACTTCGTGGCCTGAAGCTCAAACCTGTTCTGAAGGGTAAGAAAAATATAGCTTACTACCAAAACTTTACTTACGGGAAGACGAAAGAGACTGAGCGGACCACTCATAATATCATTGCTGTGTTGCCGGGAAAAGATAAGCGTCTGAAGCACGAATATATTGTAGTGGGCTCTCATTATGATCATCTGGGCATGGGGGGCAAGGACTCGGGGTCACGCCGTCCTGATACGTTGGCTGTGCATCCTGGTGCCGATGACAATGCCAGCGGCGATGCTGTGGTGTTGGAACTGGCCAAATATTTCAAGAAGAGTGGTTCACCAAGAAGCATCATCTTCATGTTCTTCGGTGCGGAAGAGCAGGGTTTGGTTGGCTCCAAGGAGTTTTTGGAATGGATGAGGCATGCTGACTCCCAGCGTATCAATCTGCCGGCAACTAAAGACGAGATTGTGGCTATGGTGAACCTTGACATGGTGGGACGCATGCGTGACAATGCCCTGAGTGTTTCAGGTACAGGCACCAGTTCTGAATTCAAAGCGATAGCAGAGCAAGTGGCTGAGCAGACGAAGTTGAACGTCAGTTGTACTGCCGACGGCTATGGGGCAAGCGATCAGGCATCGTTTGTGGCAGCAGACATCCCTGTGCTCTTTCTGACTACAGGTGGCCACATGGAATATCACACCCCTGATGATTTGCCGCCTACCTTGAATTATGACGGTATGCAGTTGGTGTTGAATTATTCAAAGCATTTGATTATGAGTATTGTAAATATGCCACAGACACCTGATTTCATCAATGTGCCAAGCAGTAATACGATGAGTCATGCCAAGTTCAAAGTGACCTTAGGCCTGATGCCCGATGTCATGGGTGCCAGTCGTATTCCTGGGCTTCGTGCCGATATTGTGGTAGCCGGCAAGCCTGCACATAATGCCGGTATCCGAAGTGGTGACGTTATACAGGAAATCGACGGCAAGCCTGTTAAGGACATGAATGAATACATGGAGCGCTTGTCGGAACTAGAGCCGGGAACCACCATTCCTGTGAAAGTGTTGCGTGGGGAAGAGATATTAGTATTCCAAGTAAACTTGAATCCTACAAAACAATGAAAAAGTCTGCATGCTGGCTGTTAGCTGTTGTCGTCACCTTGGTGTTAAGCATTTACCAACGCATGACGGGACCTACGAATCCCAAGAGAGTGACCGTTGAACTGAATGGGGAAAGTTACAAGCAGAGACTGCCCAGAAGTGGGGTGCAGAGCGATGAGACAATAATATTGAAGGGCGTTCCTTCTCATACTACAGCACAAATCCATTACCGCCGCTATCCAACTGCGGATGACTACACTACCGCGGATTTCAGTTGGCATGAAGGACAATGGCAGGTCGTGTTGCCAGTACAGCCAGTGGCTGGAAAGCTGCAGTATTACCTCACGGTGGGGGATAGGGACTATTGTGCTGACGAGCCACTTGTCATCCGTTTCCGCAACGATGTCCCTGCCGGCATTTTGATATCGCATATCTTGTTTATGTTTGCCGCCATGCTGTTTGCTGTCTATACACTCTTGCTTGTCATTACACGCAAGGAGTATGCCCTTTGGCTGAAGATTACGGTTGTGACCTTATTCATTGGCGGCTTTGTCATGGGGCCGCTCGTGCAGCATGTGGCTTTCGGTCCTTGGTGGACAGGCTTTCCTTTCGGTACAGACCTGACAGACAATAAGACTCTTATTTCTTTCCTGGTATTTTTGGTTGCCTTAGCTACCTTGAAATTGAAGTACAACAAGTGGGTTGTTGCCTTTGCCGTGCTGTTTATGGTCGCCATCTTCACCATTCCTCACAGCTCATATGGTTCTGAGTATGACTATACTACTCAGCAGTTGAGTATAGGGAAATGATCTGTTGAGAATGGTGCTCAGGTTATTACAGACGCATAAATCAACCATAGAATGTCGAAATAATTAAATCAGCAAGGATTATGAAAAAAGTATTAATGTGTTTGGCTGTCATGCTGATGTTTGGTACCTTGAATGCAGAAAACGACAAAATACAGAGTGAACGCAAGAAGGTTGGTGTGGTGCTGAGTGGCGGTGGTGCCAAGGGTATGGCTCATATTGGTGTGCTGAAGGTGTTGGAAGAAGCAGGTATTCCAGTTGATGTCATCACCGGAACTTCAATGGGTAGTATTGTTGGCGGACTATATGCCATAGGCTATAACGCCAACTCTCTTGACTCAATTGTGAGGACACAGGATTGGGCGTATGTCATCACCGACAAGGAGGATATGGGAAACCAGACTATTGAAGATCGCAGGAAGCAGAATACTTATATTATTTCCACTGGGGTGTCTATCGGCAAGCGTGATGCTAACTCGGGCGGTCTTATCAAAGGCAAGAACTTGGCAGAACTGTTTCAGCGGCTCTGCACGGGTTATACCGACTCGCTGGATTTCTCGAAAGACTTGCGCATCCCCTTTGCCTGTGTGGCTACCGACATCATCGACAATAACGAGGTTGATTTCTACAGAGGACGATTGCCGCAGGCCATGCGTGCCTCTATGTCCATACCTGCCGTCTTTTCGCCTGTGAGATTGAATGATATGGTGTTGGTGGATGGTGGCTTGAAGAACAATTACCCAGCTGATTTGGCACGCGAAATGGGTGCTGAAATCATAATTGGCGTTACCGTTCAGATCGATCCGAAAGTAGCCGATGATTTGGAGAGTACAATGAGCATTCTCAACCAGATTATTGACATTAACACTAAAAACAAGTTAGATGAGAACCTCGAGATAACCGACTTACACCTGCAAGTGGACACAAAGGGATATAGTACAGCCAGTTTCTCGCGTGCTGCCATCGATACGCTTATTTCTCGTGGCGAAGATATTGCGAGACAACACTGGGATGATATAATGGCTCTGAAAAAGCGCATTGGCGTTGATGAATCGTTCCGGCCCAAGAAATTCTATCCACTTCGCCCACAGGTAATGACTGAGAAACGTTATGTGACAGGATATACCTTCGAGAACATGACACCTCAGGCTGAACGCTACCTGCGCCAGAAGTTTCATCTGAGCAAGAACGATAGTATTGATGCTAAATTGGAGCAACAGCTTACTACGACTATGCGTGTGGATTTGTTCTATCAGACAGCCGAGTGCAGGTTGGTGCCTGATGGCGATGGAGTGCGTGTGGTTCTTTCTGCAGGCAACCGAAAAACGTTGCAGTTTCATGCCGGCATTCGCTTTGACACCGAGGAATATGCATCGTTGCAACTGGGACAGGACATCCCATTGGAAACAAGTGTGCCAATCAATACGGATATCACTTTGAGATTGGGTAAGAACATTATGGCGAGGGCAGAGATTACTGTGCATCCGCGAAGTTTCACCCGTCCCTCACTGAGTTACACTTTTTATCGCAAAGATCTGGATGTCTATACGAAAGGCGAAAGGGATTACAACATTCACTACAACCAAATGCAGGCTGAATTCCTCCCTATCAACCTTTACCTGCGTAACTTTAATGTCCAGTTAGGATTGCGCTGGGATTTTATGCATTATCGTAGCAAGTTGGGCTCTGACCAGTCGATGCAGATTAAGCTCAAGAACGAACACTTTTTCAGTTACCGTGCTCGTGTGAGTTACAACAGCGAGGACAACTGGTATTTCCCGACGCGTGGTGCGCGCTTCAAGGCTGAGTATGCTTACATGACCAACGACTTTGGTAAGCTGAATGTGCGAGATGCTGAAGGTAATAAGTTAGGTAAGAAGGCGGGTATGAACGAGGTGAATGCCAACTGGCGCTTGTCGTTCTCTCTGACTAAACGCTTTACCTTACAACCTATGCTTTATGGCCGTCTGCTTTTTGGAGACCTAGTGCCTGCTGCGTTTAGCAACATCATTGGTGGTGACTGGTTTGGTCATTATGTGGAACAGCAGATGCCTTTTGCGGGCGTAGGACATATGGAGTATGTGAACAATCATTTTTTGGCGGCACAGTTGCAGGCACAGGAACGTGTTGGCAACCATCACTATTTCTTGTTGCGTGTGACAGGTGGACAGCAAGCTGACAAGCTGAAGAACCTATTTGACAACAAGACGCTGTTTGGGGCGCAGTTAGCATACTACTATGACACTTTCTTTGGTCCTGTGGGAGCTACTTTTGGCTATAGTAATCATACTAAGAAAACCTATTTCTTCCTGAATCTGGGATTTGAGTTCTAATATAAAAGATATCAGTCGTTTAGTTAACGGCTAAACGACTGATGTTAATTGAGAGCGGAAGACGGGGCTCAAACCCGCGACCCTCAGCTTGGAAGGCTAATGCTCTATCAACTGAGCTACTTCCGCGATTAAATTGGAAATTTAATCGCGGCATCATTGGCTGCGCCTCAGCAAATTCAAGCAAGCTTGATTTGCGTTCGGCTTGCACAATAATTCCGCAAAAAAAATTCCTATTTGTGGGCAAAGATGGATTCGAACCACCGAAGGCGTACGCCAGCAGATTTACAGTCTGCCCCATTTGGCCACTCTGGTATTTGCCCAAACCTTAATGTATAACCCTTATTGGGTTTTGCGTGTGCAAAGTTACAACTATTTTTTTAAACTGCAAGCGAAATTGATCATTTTTATTGCAGTCTCCGCACATTCACTGCCTTTATTGCCCAGTTTGCCACCAGCTCTTTCCTCTGCCTGTTCCATGTTGTCGGTAGTCAGGACTCCGAAAATGACTGGGATATCACCCATGGCATTCAGCTGTGCAATGCCTTGTGTCACACCTTGACAAACATAATCGAAGTGGGGTGTTTCACCTCGAACTACACTGCCCAAAACAATCACTGCATCTACTTCTCCTTGGTTTATGAAGGCGGCTGCTCCAAAAGTAAGTTCAAAACTGCCAGGAACAAACTTAACTGTGATGTCTTTTTCATCAACACCATGTTCTAGCAGAGTTGCTACAGCTCCCTCGCAGAGTGAAGCAGTGATATTGCTGTTCCATTCTGACACAACAATGCCAAACTTATATCCCTCTGCAATAGAATCGCTTTGGTTGATTTTGCTTTCGTGCTCGACGTGAAATGCAGTTGCCATATATTATTTGTTGTTCTTCATTAACTTAGCTGCCTCCAAGAAGCGGTCGATGTCCATTGACTGGTAAGAATTGAAGTATTTGTCCTTGATGGTCTGGAATGCTGCAATAGCTTCGTCGTACTTACCTTCCTTTACCAGCAACTCGCCTGCCTGCTGCAAGAAAACAGGACTTAGTGTGTTGTTGTCTGCTTCCTTTGCGGCTGCCTGCAATAATGAGATGGCCTTGCTGATATTACCCAGTTCAACATATACGTTTCCCATCGCACCCTTGATGGCTGGAGCAATCATCTCGTCGTTAGCGCTGAACTTATCCAAATACTTCACTGCTTCTTCATTCATGCCCAAGTGTGCGTAGCTCAAGCCTGCGTATGCGTTAGCCAGGTTGGCAGCCTTGGTGCCACTGTACTCGTCAGCAACTTTCAGGAAACCGTTGTAGCCGATGCTATCACCGTTGATAGCCAGGTCGAACTGCTGGCTCTCGAAATACTGTTCACCCTTGAATAAAGCTGCATAGGCCTTCTTCTCACGAGGAGCCTTATACAGATGGTTATAAGCGAATACGCCTCCAATGATAACTACCAGTGCTACAATAACACCTACAATGGTCTTCTTGTTCTTTAAAATAAATGCCTCTGACGATGAGAGGACTTCTTCTACATTTAAGGCTTCGTCCTTTTTGTTTTGATTTGCCATATCTTTGAAAGTTTTATATTTTACGTTTTTACAGTTTTCGACCCGCAAAATTACTGCTTTTTGTACTATCTGCGAAATTTCGAGGCATCTTTTTTTGCATATCCTGCATAAAAACATCGAAATTTTGGCTACTTTTGCCTTGTAAAATGACTTTGGTATGATATTAAACCGCATCTCCATACTGAATTATAAGAATATTACACAGGCTGACTTGGCGTTTTCTTCCAAGTTGAACTGTTTTTTTGGGCAGAACGGCATGGGAAAAACCAACTTGTTGGATGCTATTTACTACCTTTCGTTCTGCAAGAGTGCGACTAACCCTATCGATTCGCAAAATATGTTGCATACGGCTGATTTTTTTATGATACAAGGCGAGTATGCTACCGATGATGGCCGACCTGAAGAGATATTTTGCGGAATGAAGCGCAAACAGAAAAAGCAGTTCAAGCGCAACAAGAAAGAATACCAGCGATTGTCAGAACATATAGGTCTGATTCCTTTGGTGATGGTATCACCTGATGATGCCACTTTGATTGCTGGTGGTAGCGAGGAGCGACGTAGGTTTATGGATGTCGTGATCTCTCAGTATGATAAAGAATATTTAGAGTCGCTGATACGATATAACAAGGCTTTGGCGCAACGAAATACCCTCTTGAAGAGAGAAGATACTGTTGATGATGAGATGCTAGCCATTTGGGAAGAGATGATGGCTCTGGAAGGAGAGGTGGTTTTCTGCAAGCGTGAGGCTTTTATTCGGGAATTTATTCCGATATTCCAGCAGTTTTATTCCTATATTTCCGAGGAAAAAGAGCTGGTGGAGCTGACGTACCAGAGTCATGCGAGGAACAACTCTTTGAAGGAAGTGCTGAGGCTAAGCCGTGAGAAAGATCGTATTATGAGGTTCTCATTGCATGGCATACATAAAGATGATCTTGAAATGCAATTGGGTGGCTATCCACTGAAACGCGAAGGGTCACAAGGTCAGAATAAGACCTATCTGATAGCCTTGAAGTTGGCGCAGTTTGATTTCTTGAAACGTATTGGCACCGTGCCTTTACTGCTGTTGGATGATATCTTTGACAAATTGGATGTGCACCGTGTTGAACAGATTGTCAAGTTAGTGGGCGGAGACCGCTTCGGACAGATTTTTATTACTGACACTAATCGTGAAAACTTAGACAGGATATTGGAAAAGACGCAGGTGGATTATAGCCTGTTCAGTGTGACTGATGGGGTGGTGACACCTATAAATATTGGTAAAAATGAGAAGAAATGACGCACAATCGGTGGGAATGCTAATCCGTAAATTTCTTCGCCAGGAAGGTTTAGAAACACCACTGAATGAGAAGAGGCTGATTGACGCCTGGGGCGACGTAATGGGACCTGCTATTGCTTCATGCTCAAAGCCACAGTATATCAAGAATCAGGTCCTATATGTAGAGGTAACATCGGCTCCTTTGCGACAACAATTGATGATGGGGCGTCAACAACTGGTGAACAAATTGAACCAACACGTTGGGGCTCAAGTGATTTCCAATATTATTTTCAGTTAATACATTGTCTGAGTTTTTGCAACAGACAAGTCTTTAGGATAAGGTGGAGGCTATATTGTTATTATACCATCCATCGTGATGTCTGTAGGCTCAACAGGTACTTCATCAACTACTTGAAAAGGATAGCAGATGCCTGCCTTGTAGGCATTGGTAAGTTGGGGTAGTAAACGGTCGTAATAACCCTTTCCCCTACCTAAACGGTGGCCGTTCTTGTCGAATGCCAATCCTGGTACGGCTACAAAATCAATTTTTGTATAATCTTTGAACAAGGTACCTGTAGGTTCGGCTATGCCAAAAGCACCAGTCTTTAACTCATGGGCTCCATAGTAATGCCTTAGTTCTAAATGATCACCTACCACTACAGGCAATAGCACTTGTTTCTGCTTACACCATTCTTCAAGGAACTGATGAGTGTTGACCTCATCACTCAATGAGTGATATAGCAATACCGTCATAGCATTTTTGAAATGGGCATTAGTAGCTAATGCTTGCATAATCCGCTCAGAATCTGTAGCGTTTGTGTCTTGATGCAGTGACTTTAACTGTTTGATATGTTTCCGTAATTCGGCTTTAGTCATGGTTCGCAAAACAGGGGACGAGCCCCCCTTACTAATGTTTAGTCTTTTATCTTCTCTGGCGCTTTTGGGAAAGCCTCTTCCTTTTCCAAAACTTCTATAGCTTTCAATACAGTATTGTCATCACTGTTCCAGTACTGGATATAGGGTTGTGTGCCGAGTATGTTACTAATGATATTGGCACATAGGTATTTCTCCAATAACTTGTGTGATTTGTTAATCAGCAGGTTGCGACGTTTCACTCCCTTGCTGTCGCAATAGCGGATAAACTGTCCTGTGATATCCTGTTTCGACAGATAGTTGACCACTTTTTCCGGATCTCTTAATTCCGTTAATTTCTCACGGTTTTTGTCGCTATAGGCGAAACCAAAGCGAGAGATTAATCCCTTGTTACTGACTTCTATCAGGTAAGAGGTTACGCCAATGGTGTCTTGTGGCACGAAGATATCGGGCATGATGCCGCCACCAGCATAAACTGGACGACCTAAGGTGGTGAAATACTCCTCGTCGGTGTTCAGCTTGATACTGTCTTTCGAGAAGAACTCACCATGCTCATAGCGATTAATCCAGTCTGTGTCATACTCTGGATCCTTGCCATTCTCGTATGGACGCTGGATGCAACGGCCTGAAGGGGTATAATACCTTGCTACTGTGAGTCGGATGGATGAGCCATCGCTGAACTCTATGGGTTGCTGTACCAAGCCTTTCCCAAAGGAACGGCGACCAATGATGGTACCACGGTCGTTGTCTTGGATAGCACCTGCAAATATTTCACTGGCAGATGCCGAACTCTCGTTGATCAGTACTACTAATGGCATGCGTTGACAACTACCTGTACCAGTGGCATATTCTTCCATGCGAGGATACTTGCGTCCCTGCGCGAAGAGCATCAAACTTCCCTCTGGCAGGAACTCGTTCACCATACGCAGAGCTGCATCCATATAGCCGCCCGTGTTGTCGCGCAAGTCGATAATCAGTCCCTTGCAATTCTGGTGACTTAGTTGAGCGATAGCGTTCAACAACTCCACATGGGTAGTGCGTGCAAACTTGTCGATTTTTATATAGCCCAATTCATCAGTAATCATGTAAGCCGCATTAATGGAGTTTTGTGGGATGTCTCCTCTCACAACGATAAAGTCTAATAAGTCAGGCTCACCAGAACGCAGGACAGTAATCTTCACTTCCGTACCTTTAGGACCTTTCAGATGTTCTTTGGCTGTACGTTCGTTTACCTCCTTACCTACAAAAAGACTGTCGTTTACCTTCACGATGCGATCTCCTGCCATGATACCCACTTTTTCTGAAGGTCCGCCCTCAATCACACTGTTGATGTGGATAGTATCATCTTGAATGACAAACTGTATGCCGATACCGCTGAAACTACCCTCCAGTTCAGAGTTCAATTCCTCGGCATCCCTTGCTGGGATGTAAGTAGAGTGGGGGTCGAGCTGTGCCAATATCTGAGGAAGAGCCCCCTCCACAACATCGTCCATCTTGATGGTATCTACATACTGGTCTTCCACAATACGCATTAACGCATTAATTTTGTTGGATGAACCGTTGATAATGCCCAGTCGGTTACCTCCATAGTGCTTGCTATAGAAGGTACCTATCAGGATACCACCCACAATGCTCAATGCAATAATAAATGGTATGAATCTTGTAGTCTTGTTGTTATTTGACATATATCAGTTCTTAAATATTAATATCCAAAAAAACTACCTCAATTCCGGCTTTTTTGAGCAGTTGCAATCCATCGTCCAATCTGTACTGACGAGCATACACTACTCGTTTTATGCCTGCTTGGATAATCAGCTTTGCGCACTCAATGCAGGGAGAATCTGTAACATAAAGTGTGGAACCTTCGCTGTTGTTGTTAGAACGGGCAATTTTTGTAATGGCGTTCGCTTCGGCATGCAGAACGTAGGGAACGGTCACATTGTTCTCATCCTCGCAAACATTCTCAAACCCTGAAGGAGTGCCGTTATAGCCGTCCGATATAATCATCTTGTCCTTTACAATCAGTGCCCCCACTTGACGACGTTTGCAGTAGGAATTCTCCGACCAGATGCTTGCCATGCGCAAGTACCTCTTATCCAATTCTTTTTTCTTGTCAGTAGTATTCATTATCTATTCTTGGGTAATAAAGCCATTACATAAGTCACTTCACCATCTTTATAATAGAGATACAAAGCGTTGGAATCACCTGTGTATTTGAAGGCTGTATTCATGCATTTTTGAAATTGTTTGGCCAGCACGTCACTCTCATCACCAGTCCATTTCATGTCGTATGTGCTCATTATGCGTTTCTCTGCATCGACTCTCCATGTGCCGGTAAATGACGTTTTCACTCCTTTTCCATAGAATGCACCTGTGAAAGCACCATCGATGGTAGCACCCGTAAACTCCAATTCATAGTTGCCATCAAGCTTTTGTGTGGCGATACTTTCTGCTTCCGCATCTCTGTCGTCACCCCAGAAATTCACATAGGCTTTGGGATTGCCTTCACGGAAAATATAGCTCATCTTCCATGTTTTGCCAGTAAAGATGATTTTTACATCGTCTCCCTTGTCGCATCCACTTAATGAAGGTAATGTCAGCAAGGCAAACATGATGCAACTTATATAAATAAAGAATTTCTTCATTTTTTTATTCCGTTACGGGTTAATAATGCATCAATTGTCGGTTCTTGGCCTCTAAAGCGTTTGTACAGTGTCATGGGGTGCTCTGTACCACCTTTCGACAAGATGTTTTCTCGGAATGAGGTAGCAGTTTCTGTGTCGAAGATTCCATGCTCCTTGAACATAGCGAAAGCATCGGCTTCCAGCACCTCAGCCCATTTGTAGCTATAATAGCCTGCTGCATATCCGCCAGAGAAGATGTGCGAGAACTGAACACTCATGCAGGTGCCATCTACTTGTGGTAACACCTGTGCCTTCTTCCAAGCCTTGCGCTCATAGGAGGCCACATTGTCATCGAAGGTCTCTTGACGAGTGTACCAAGCCATATCAAGCAATCCGAAACTCAATTGGCGCAGACAAGCATAGGCCACGTTGAAATTCTGTGAATCAATGATGCTTTGCACCAATTCGTCAGGTAATAACTCATCGGTCTTGTAATGACGGGCAAAGGTATGCAGGAAATCTTTCTCCACGGCATAGTTCTCCATAAACTGGGAAGGCAGTTCTACGAAATCCCAGAACACATTGGTACCACTTAGACTTTCATAGGTAGTATTGGCAAACATACCATGCAAACTATGACCAAACTCATGCAGGAAGGTATTCATTTCGCCATGTGTCAACAGTGCTGGTTTTTCCTTAGTGGGCTTGCTAAAGTTCATCACTAAGGAAATATGCGGGCGACTGTTCTCACCTGTTTTACGGTCGATCCATTGAGATTTGTACGAGGTCATCCACGCTCCACTTTGTTTTCCTTCACGAGGATGGAAATCTGTATAAAGTACCGCCAGATATGTACCATCTTTATCATATACCTCATAAGCATCTACATCGGGATGATAAACTGGTATGTCTTCATTCTTTTTGAAGGTGATTCCATACAGGCGCGTGGCCAGACCAAACACCCCTTCTTTCACTTTACTCAGTTCGAAGTAGGGACGCAGCTTCTCACTGTCAAGGTTAAACTTGCGCTCCTTAAGCTTATGCGCATAATAAGCCAAGTCCCACGGCATGAAAGTAAAATCATCTCCTTCCAGTTCACGAGCCAGTGCCTGCATTTCTGCTACCTCTTGATGAGCGGTAGGAGAGTAGGCATTCAACAGGTCGTTGAATAACTGATACACATGAGCCTGGTCTTGTGCCATACGCCTTTCTAAGGCGTAGTCGGCGTATGTTGGGTAGCCCAACAATTGGGCCACCTGCATGCGCAAGTTAACCAATTGTTTTACTATCTCCATGTTATTTTGAGTGTTGTCGTGTGTACAACGGGTGTGGTAAGCCATATACAGTTGTTTGCGCAACTCCCTGTTGTCGGCATACATCATGAAAGGTCCGAATGACGGACTATGAAGGGTGAATACCCATCCTTCCATTCCTTTTTCCTCCGCTGCTTCCTTAGCAGATTCCACAACACTTGCAGGCAGACCCCTCAAGTTGTCTGCATCAGTCAAATGTAGCTGGAAGTCATTGGTTTCTTTCAGTAGATTGTTGCTGAACTGCAACGAGAGCAGACTTAATTGCTTGGTAAGCTCACGAAATGTAGTTTTCTGCTCATCGTTCAGGTTGGCGCCATTTCGGGTAAAACCAATATAAATGTCTTCCAACAGTTTTTGCTGCTCATGACTCAGTTGTTCCTGGTCTCTGTTGTCATATACCTGTTTGATACGGGCAAACAACTGTTCGTTTAAACAAATATCATTTTCGTGCTCGCTAAGCATCGGCGTTAGTTTGTTAGCTAACTCCTGCAATGCGTCATTTGTATTGGCACTCAGCTGGTTGGAAAATACGGTAGTCGTACGTTTCAGCATCTCGCCCGACAGCTCGTAGGGTTCAATGGTATTGGCAAAAGTAGGTGCTTCAGGATTGTTTACAATTGCATCTATCTCTGCCTTTTGCTGTGCCATACCCTCTAAAATGGCTGGTTCGTAGTGTTCCAGCTTTATTTGGTCAAAGGGAACAGTACCATGAGGCGTGTTATAAGGGCTAAAAAACGGATTCATCTTATTCATTTGCTTATTTAGCCGACAAAGATAGTGTATTTTTAGCTAACTCGTGTTATGTGAAGTCGTAAATAATATTAATGAAACAAAACAAAGACATGATGAATTCTTTACTCTCGTACAGTCTTAGTTGCCTGTTTACCATTTTGAAGTAAAGAGGGTGGGCGATATGGCAAGTGAGAACCATCCCCAATGTGCATGTTTCCCAGAATCTTTCTTTTTCAGACAACTCATTGTATCAGTACCTTTCATATAAGTATAGTTTGCTATGAGACTGATGTCTTTGGTAAACTGGTAGCTTGCTTCAAGTTCGATGCTGTGTCCTAATGTGCAGTTAAAATTCTGAAGTTGGGTAGCCGTGGCCAAGTAATGATAGGTGGCTTTTCCGCTGGCCATCCAAGCCCTTATCGGTCCGTGTTGCATGAAAATATTCACTTGTTGGCCCGTCTGCCGGTAATAGGTTCCTTCCAATGTCAGGTACTTTGGATGGTAGTTGAAATAACCACCCCACATTTGCTGGTATTGGACCGATGGTGGAATGTCCTTATCACCCTCTTTGCCCGCTTGTACGCCCATGTTCATGAAAAGCAGTGAAACACCCAGTGGAAATGTTGGTACATCGTAGTGATACCAAACAGTCTGCATGGTCTTATAATATTGCGCTCCGTCAACATAAATAAGTATTGGCATATGCTCTTTCTACATTCTGATTGTATCCAAATATGGCGTGCAATGTATGGCCATGCCCCTCGTAACCTACTCGCAAAACATCGTGCGAAAGGGAAGCTGTTGCAAAGTCGTTGGTGCCAATAATGCGTTCATCGTCGTATGCCAAAGCTATACGGCCTATCTGCGCGAAAAGACCATTACTGGCCGACATCTTTACCCATCCTTCGTATAGATTAAGTGCCTGATTGCCTTTCGAACCCCATACCGATTTGTTTTGAATCACGGCATGAGCCTGCAAACCACTCCGTTCATAGTCCAAAATGACGCGGGTACGTCCTAATATGAAACTTGAATTGTTTTCAACAGTAACGTCATTTTCTACAGGTCTGGGGTAGTCCTCCGGCACAGATTTCTCCATGTGTATAGAAATTCAAGCCGAGACTGAAATTGTTTCGTTTGGGTGACTCTGTCTGTGCCCAACTACTTGTTGATATCAACGACAATAACAAGATTAAATGAAACTTCTTCATAAACATGGGTGTTATCTTAATTAAGCTGATTACAAAGTTACATCTTTTTCCGAGACATCCAATAATTGATGGAAAAAAATAGTAAAATAATGATACCTACTAATAATGAATATCGAATGTGCTTTTAGCCATTAGTAGGTATTTTGTCCTGTTTAGAATCATTCTAATTTTGCAAAAAAAATAATAAAGTTGAAATATGTATAGAATTATTACCCTTTGTACGTTGGCTCTTCTGTCGTTGACTACTGTCTTTGCCCAGAATCAAAAGAATGATGAATATCAGTCGGTTACTTCTGAGTATAATGGTGATTGGCGCTTTCGTTTCGGAGGATATGGCGAGATGTATGCCAGCTGGCAAGATTATGGATTAAACCGCTGGAATGGATCTACCGTTGGCAATAGTAAGAAAAACCATGCACAAATTGCTATACCTCGTTTTGTGTTAGCGCTTGATTACAAGTTATCTTCTAAATGGGTTTTAGGTGCTGAGATAGAGTTTGAGTCTGGTGGAGTAGGTACTGCTTACGAATTGGAAACGGGAACTGGCAGTGAGAATGGTGAATATGAACAAGAGTTTGAGAAAGGTGGTGAGGTGGCGTTGGAGCAATTTCATATCACTCGGTTGATTACGCGTGAATTTAATATTCGTGCAGGTCACTTGGTACTTCCCGTTGGCTTGACTAATGCTCATCATGAACCAGTCAATTTCTTCGGTACAACACGCCCTGAGGGTGAAACTACCATCTTTCCCTCCACTTGGCACGAAACTGGTATTTCATTCTTTGGAACATTTGGTAAGAGATATGCTACCTTTAATTATCAGGCGATGGTGGTGGCTGGCTTGAATCCCAATGGCTTTAGTAAGTATGATTGGGTGAAAGGTGGACGCCAGAACCTTTTTGAGTTAGATAACTTCACTTCCCCTGCATGGATTGCCCGTTTGGACTATGTGGGCGTTCCTGGATTGCGCATCGGTGGTTCGTTCTACTTTATAAACGATGCAGGTGGCAATGCCGACAAACTTAACACCTATACTTCATTAGGCAAGATACCTGTTACCATTTGGAATGTCGATGGTGAATATGTTAATAAGTATTTCATTGTGAGGGGTAATATTATTAGTGGACATGTTGGAAAAGCAGCGGGCATCACCCGCATTAACAACAGCTATTCTAAGCTTTCCCCTTATAGCCGTAAGGCACCCTTTGCCTCAGGTGCACTGACCTATAGTGTTGACTTGGGGGTGAGGGTTAAGTCGCTTGTCAAGAACGATAAATTCCCCGATGTGATACCTTTTGCTCATTATGAGTATTACAACCCACAACAGGTGATGGACGATGGGCAGACGGCTGATGCTCGTTGTCAAGTGAGCATGTGGCGCATGGGCTTAAATTGGAAACCTCTTCCCAACCTGGTAGTGAAGGCAGATTTTACCACTCGCCAGATAGGTACCCAGAAAGTGTTTGGTACCACAGGCTTTAATAGTGAGAATGAGTTTAATATCGGTATAGCTTATGCTGGTTGGTTTTTTAGAAAATGAAAATTGATAATTGTAAATTAACTGAATGAATAATTATGAAGAAAAATTTATTATCAGGTTTGATGTCGTTAGCGATGGCATTTACCTTTGCTGCTTGTGGTAGTGATAAGAACGATCCTACACCAACTCCAACACCTCCAACACCCACACCTACAGTGAGTGTGACAGAGGCAGATTTGAGTGCAGCTGTAGCTCAGTACGTTGATGGAGTGGTTTTGCCTACCTATAAGGCTTTGGCTGAGAAGAACGAAGCGTTGAACAAAGCTGTTGAGAAATTCCGTCAATCTCCCTCTGATGCCAACTTCGAGGAAGTGGCTAACGCATGGTTGGATGCACGTGAGCCCTGGGAATCAAGCGAAGCATTCCTGTTTGGTCCTGTAGCCGACAAAGGTCTGGACCCCAATATGGATAGCTGGCCACTTGACCAGGTATCTATCGTTGCTATCCTGAACTCAGCCGACTGGGCTGCACTGGAGTGGACAGGCGACTATGACGAAGATGACGAGAATATTGAGGCTGTGCAGAGCGTTCGTGGTTTCCACACGCTGGAGTACCTGACTTTCAAGGATGGTGAGCCTCGCACCGTTTCTGCGACTACAGGCTCTACTGACCCTAATACGATGGAGTATGCCGATGCCAACAAAGAAGCGTGGGCAAACTACATGCAAGCAGTGTCAGCTTTGTTGCGTGCCGATGCCAACACATTGTATGCCGACTGGAAAGAAAGCTACAAAGGTGGTAAGAGCTATGCTGAAATCTTTAAGTCACACGATGGCACCGAGGGCTTTAATAGTGCTATCAACTGCATCGAGCAGATTATCGATGGTTGCGCTGATATCGCCAGTGAGGTAGGCGCATCAAAGATTGGTGACCCTGTGGGCTTGTATGAGGATGGAAAGACACAGGAGGCTCTTTATGCCGTTGAGTCTTGGTACAGCTGGCACTCTCGCGATGACTATACCAATAATATATATTCTATCCGCAATGCATATTATGGTTCACTGGATGGTAGTGTGAACGCCAACTCAATTTCTGCTTTGGTGAAGAAGGTGGATGAGGCTTTCGATACCAAAGTGAAGAATGCCATCCAGGCTGCAGCTGATGCCATTCAGGCAATCCCACAGCCATTCCGTAATAACATTGACAGTAGCGAGGCTAAGGCTGCTATGGATGCATGTGGCGATTTGGAATCACTGCTGACAGATGAGCTGAAGCCATTTATGCAAAAGATATTGAATAAATGAAGATGAACTGTTTTCGTTGTTTATTAGTTGTTTTAGCCACATTGACAATGGTCTCCTGCGATGAGAAAGGAGACCATTTCACGGCTGAAGACATAGAAGTCATTGATGGCTATGCCTTGTCTGCTGGTACATCAACTGTGTTCTTCAACTCGGCCGTAGCCTACGACCAGCCAGCCGATTGGGTGAGTGGAGTGTATGACACCCGCTTCAATCGTGGTGACCGACTATATGACAATGTGAAAAGTACCAATAACAATGGACATAATGGCGGTTTAGGGCCTGTTTATGCTGGTTATTCGTGTGGTAGTTGTCACCGCAATGCAGGACGTACAGAGCCCACCTTATGGACACAAGGAGGATCTGGTACTTATGGCTTTACTTCCGCCTTGATCTATATCACCCGTAAGAACGGTGCCTTTTTCCCCGACTATGGACGTGTCGTTCATGACAATGCCATCTATGGGGTTCAACCAGAAGGAAAACTGAGGGTAACATATGATTTTGAGACCTTTGAGTTTCCTGATGGCGAAAAATACGAGTTGGCTAAACCTAATTATGAGATATATGAGTGGTATGCTGATAGCATTGCTCCAGAAGACTTGTTCTGTACGGTTCGTATCCCCCTGCGACATGTAGGTATGGGACAGATTATGGCCATCGATCGAAACGAGATTGAGGCACTGGCCCGACAAAGCAATTATCCTGAATTTGGCATCAGTGGTAAGGCTAACTACATCAATGAACGAGGACGTTTGCAACTGGGTCTTTCGGGCAATAAGGCACAACATGCCGACTTGACTGTAGAATTGGGATTCAGCAGTGATATGGGCATGACCAATAGCAGATACCCCGAGGAGATTAGCGAAGGACAACGGCAAATCAACCAAGGAAGTATGATGGGCTTGCTCTACGACCAACTGGATGTCTCAACCGAAGATATGGAAGACGTGGATCTCTATATGCAGAGCTTGGGCGTGCCTGCCAGAAGAAATGTGAATGACCCTCGTGTGATTCATGGCGAACAGATGTTCTATAAAGCTTCGTGCCAGTTGTGTCACACAACGACCTTGCACACACAACCTCGTGGTTCTACTTTGCTCAACGGCACCGAGTTGCCTTGGTTGGGTAGTCAGGTCATTCATCCTTATTCCGACTTCCTCTTGCACGACATGGGTTCAGAAATCATGGGTGTAGGATTGAACGACAGCTATGTCAGTGGGTTAGCCCGTGGCAACGAATGGCGCACCACACCTTTGTGGGGCATCGGTTTGCAACAGAAGGTAAATGGACATACTTATTTCCTGCATGATGGCCGTGCCCGTAACTTCGTTGAAGCCATCATGTGGCATGGTGGAGAAGGTGAAGCATCGAAAAACATCTTCAAGAACATGACGAAGGAAGAACGTGACGATTTGGTAGAATTCTTAAAATCACTATAAACATATGAGAAAACAGATTATATTAATGATATTAGCAGTATTGGTGCCATTTACCGCTATGGCGCAATACGAAGAAGATACCGATAACGGCGTGGTATCATTGGCGGGTAGGGAAGGATTCTCTATCGCGACAAAGAAGGGCGACTTTGTGTTCAAGCCCTATCTGCTGATGCAAGCTGCAGGCAAGTTCAACTATTATGACGATCAGGGACTTGATAAGGCATATAATCAAGATAATGTAGCCAATTCTGGCTTTTCGATTCCATATGCCGTTTTGGGTTTCACGGGCAAGGCTTTCAATAAGTTGTCATTCAACTTGAGCATCAATGCAGCTGCCAGTGGAGGTGCTTTGTTGCAACAAGTGTGGTTTGACTATGCTTTCAATGAAAAGTTTGCCATTCGCGCAGGTAAGTTCAAAACCCCTTTTACACATGCTTATCTTACCACGTTGGGCGAAACGCTGATGCCTGTGTTGCCCACATCACTCACGGCACCAGTTATTCTCCCTCATTCCCTCAATGCGGTGAATCCTAATTTCGGCACGGGTTTTGACTTGGGTATCGAGATACACGGATTGTTGAATAAGGTGGGCTATGAGGTCGGCATCTTTAATGGAACAGGAGCATCAGTCAATACAGCTGGTAAGACCTTTAGCGATGACTGGCACATCCCTTCCATGCTCTATTCGGGTAGGTTGACCTATATGCCTAAAGGTGTGATGCCTGCTACACAAGGCAATCCCAGACGCTTAAACGAGGACAAGATCTTATTTGGAGCATCGGCTTCATTGAATGTGGAGAGTGAAAGTGAGAGCACCAATGACTTTCGTGCAGGAATGGAGTTTGCCATGCTGAAAGGGCGACTTTACTTAGCAGCTGAAGCATACTACATGCATGTGGGCTTTACCAAGCGCATGAAGATTGACAATGGTTTCAACTACTGGGGTGGTTATGTGCAAGCAGGTTATTTTGTGGCTCCTCGTGTACAAGCCGCATTGCGTTACGACCTGATGGACCGCAACGGAACCGATGCAAAAGGTTTGCTCAATATGCCAGCTGTGGGCATCAACTATTTCTTCCCTAACAGCAACGTGAAGTTGCAGGCCATGTATCAGTATATCGGCCGTACAGGACATGCCACTCAGTTGGATCGAGATATCGATGATTTAGGACTGGCCACTCATTCGGCTACCATTATGCTTCAATACTCTTTCTAAATTGAAAATTGGGCGAAGCCAATTGAAAAAGAGAATTATGAGAAAATTATTAGTAATATTTGCAGGCATTATCTCTTTCATGGGTTTACAGTCTTGTGACGATGGAAGACTTTATGAAGAAGAGATGCCCATCTCACCAGAAGGACGTACGGTTACCCTTACGGCTCATCTTAGTGGGTTGACAACTTGGCCCGACCCCTCTATGTATGTGGTGTTGGCAGGCTTTAATGATGATAGCGACTATGCTCTCATCAATAAGTCGGTTCCTGTTCCTACGACAGAGGGTGATGAGGTGTCGGTAGTCCTCTCGGGCATCAAGGAGAATGTCACCCGTGTAGAACTGTGTGTCATCAACCGACTGAGAAAGCACATCGTGTCGTTTTATACCATTGACGAGGTTAAGCTGACTTCTGCTAACGAGATTGAGGTAGATGCAGGTACCCTGAATGTTGGTATGTATAACACTATCCAAGAGCGAGTGTTTAGTGCCACATGCGCCAATTGTCACGGAGCGGCTACTTCTGCAGCTGCAGGTCTTTACCTGACGGCCGACAAAAGTTATGACGCTACTGTGAATGTGCCATCCAAGAAGTTGCCCGATATGCACATCGTAGAGCCTGGCGATGCAGCCAATAGTGCTTTGTATCAAGCCATTTCTACCGATGTGTCTATCACTCACGAGTGGCATTACAACCATACGGCCGAGGTGGTGGATGATGGTATCTTGGCACTGATTCGTCAGTGGATAACACATGGAGCAAAAAAAGATTGAAAAATGAATAATATAGATAATAAGGCTAAGGTAGAGGTTTTTAGGTTTGAGAATGGAGGGGTGAATGAGTATCACCTGATGGTGCATGTAACTGACCCAACACTAACTTACAACCAACAGGTTGAAAGCTTGCTGACTGCTTACGATGAGGCGTTGGCCACATTGCCAGGAGCAGAGGCGGTGTTCAAGCGCTATTTCCTGAGCGATGCCGCCAATCAGGCCGATCTATTGTTGGCCATGACCACCGAGGGCACCAGTAGTGCCCTCTCATTGGTACAACAACCGCCATTAGACGGTACGAAGATAGCACTTTGGGCTTATCTGTTGCAAGGGGATGTGCAGATGAAAGCCTTGTCCGATGGACTGTTTGAGGCCACACATGGTGCCTATCGTCATCTGTGGACAGGCAGTAATACAAACCAGGCAGCCAACTCGGAGTACCAGACACGTCTGTTGCTCAACGACTATGTGATGAACCTCATGCAAGAAGGTTGCACCTTGTCGGATAACTGTATTCGTACCTGGTTCTTCGTGCAGGATATCGACAACAAGTATGCTGGTATGGTCAAGGCTCGTAATGATGTGTTCGTTACGCAAGGCCTGACAGACAAAACACACTTCATAGCCTCTACGGGTATAGGTGGCAGAATGGCCAACCCTGCATCGTTCGTGCAGATGGATGCCTATGCTGTGAAAGGAATTCTGCCTGAGCAGGTGCGTTATCTCTATGCGCCTACCCATTTGAACCGTACATCGGAATATGGGGTGAGCTTCGAACGAGGTACGATGGTGGATTATGGCGATCGCCGGCAAGTGTTTATCTCTGGTACTGCCAGCATTGACAATAAGGGTGAAATCATGTATCATCGTGATATCCGTAAACAGACTCATCGTATGTGGGAGAATGTGGAAGCATTGCTCAATGAAGCTGATTGTACTTTTGACGAAGTAGGGCAGATGATTGTCTATCTGCGCGATATGGCCGACTATCATGTGGTTAGGGCACTCTTTGAAGAGCGTTTCCCTGATAAGCCCAAAGTGTTTGTCCTTGCTCCTGTATGTCGCCCGGGGTGGCTGATAGAAATGGAGTGTATTGCAGTAAAAGCACAGGAGAATCCTGCTTTTCCGGTATTCTGATTACCTACTAATGAGGATGTGTGTTAACGATAATACCTATTTCATGTGATTGTGCAGTTAGTGCAAAAGCAGTAACTTTGCATTGTCAGATTTAAATGAATTAGTTAGTCATAATTACGTAACCACTTTTATCGAAAGACTCCTCGTATTCCGATGTGAATCGGTTTACGAGGATAATTATTCTATATCCTTCAACTCTACCAGTTTGTTGACGATGGCATAAATGGTAAGGCCTGCAGGAGAGTGAATCTGCAACTTACGGGCAATGTTGCGCCTGTGTGTAATCACTGTGTGTACAGAAAGGCATAGATTATCGGCAATTTCTTTGTTGGTCAATCCTTTCACTACATAGGTGATGATTTCCTTCTCACGTTGACTCAACGGTTCCGCGTCACTGTCTTGCATCTCATCTTCTGTCTTCATCAAACCATTTAGCTTCTCGGCTATCACTTCTACGCTGTCGTACAAGGCAATACGTTCGTTATAGTCCTTCAGTTGCATACTGTCTATCACACTGGCTATGACGGCCACGAACTTCACGCCCGTCAGTTTGTTATAGGCTTCCTTGAACTCCGCCAGATCAAACCACCCGCCAAACGTGGGGTCAATCATGATAATGTCGGGTGTGTGCAAGGTCACATAATGCTCCAGCATCTCAGTACTGCTGATTTCCACAGGTTGAATGTTCAATTCATGCAGACGTCTCAGCACCGATGACAGCCCACTACGAATGATGACCGATGATGAGGCCACCAATACTTTTAACATGTTGTTACCGCCCATTTTTCAGTCTCCTTTCCTCGCGCGCCACAGCTGGTACAAACATATAGTCCTCCACCTCGCCGTGCGATATCAAGTCCTGTTCACAGTTGAAGATGTCATACAGCACCGAGTTCATCAGGTTGTTGTTGCCACTCTCGGGGTAGTACTTGATGATGATGTTCTTCAATTCGTTTAACTTAGAGTCAATCTCGTTATGGCGACTACTGTAGGTCACGATGCCGTACGATGCCGACAACCTGCCTTCCAGTACTCCCTCCACATAGACGAACACCTCGTTGTTCTCATACTCCATGTGGTTCCTAACCTCTTCCACATACTCATCGAAGAATTTCAATATCAGCATCCCCACATTATCGCCACTGGCCAAGTTCAGTGCCTCAATCAGTTTCCTGCGGATGGTGGGAAGGTTGAAATCCAGGAAATAGGTGTGGGCATTCTTCAGATACTCCATCAATGAAGAGAGCGACACCTGCTCATCGTCACCATACGCCAGTTGTCCTTCATTCACGAAGTTAGCTACTGCCAGGAAGGTATGCATATCCACCCCCTGTGCCTCACACACATCCTTCACTGTCTGGTCGCCGAAGCCCAGCTTCAAGCCAAAGCGACTCATCACCATCAGCAAGGAGAAATTGTCCGTAATCAGGTCGCTCATCCTATCGGTAGCCCTGTATCTGTGTTCTTTTTCCATAATGCTTTATTTTGAGTGTAAAGATACACATTCTCCGTCAATTATCACTTTTTTTTAACACATAATAATCATAAAAAAATGACGGCCTACATCTGTCACAGACATAAGCCGCCTTTTATAAACACATGAGTGTACAATGGTAGAAAAGAAAAAATTATTTACAAAAGTCCATGACTTCCCAATACTATCAGCATCAGGTAGCCCAGTACCAAGCCGATAACGCCCATAATCAATCCTGCTTTCATCATGTCTTTCTGACTGATAAAGCCCGTTGAATGTGCCATAGCATTGGGAGGTGTACTGATGGGCAACAACATCGCCATTGACGAGCTGAGAGCGATACCAATCAACAGGGTAGATACGCCACCCAGGTGATCCAGCAGGTCGCCCATGCTCGTACCCACTATCGCCAATATCGGCACCAGCAAGGTAGCAGTGGCCGTGTTGCTGATGAACATCGAGAACAAAGCCGTAAGCAGGATAAAGCCCAATAACACAAAACGGCTCTGTGTACCGAAAGGCTTCAGCATCACCTTCGCCAAGGTAGCATCCAGCCCACTCTTGGAGGTGGCAATGGCCAGGATGAAACCACCGATGAACAACATGATGATAGGGTCGGAGAAACTGTTGAGGATTTACTTGTAGTGGATGAACTCACCCAACGGCTGGTCAGGCAGGTCGTTGCGCATGAACCAAAGCGAACTGTCGCTACAGGTAAGCAACAGCAACACAACAACACCCATCGAGGTGGTCCATGCCGGCACAGGCTCCAATAGCCACATCAGGGTGGCAAATACAAAGATGGCAATCACTCGTTGCTCCACCAGCGTGAGGTCAAGTATGCCTAACGCAGTGGTTGGTAAAAACAACATTAAAAACGTACAACTGATAATGATAATCAGTTTGATAGCAGTTACAGAGAGGCGATGTTTAAAGCTCTTGCGCTCTCTGCGCTCTCGCTTCCATGCTTGATACTGTTCAAACATGCCGAAGCCATGAAAGTTTTTAAACATAAAAACAGTACACGTAAAGAAAAACAATGTTTTCGTACTACGCGCCTAACCCACGAGGCGGATAGCCTTTAATGAACGGCAGGTCTTCTGACTGACTCACTCTCTGACGCCTTCCCAACTTTTCATGGCTTAGATTTAGTCAGTGGCAATTAGCATGTGCCAGAGAGTATTAACGAGCTTCACAGCAGCGGGACTGTCCAGGACTTTCACCTGATTCCCTTTTAATCCGAAACGGCGAATCACCATCTCGGAACCAATTCTGGGTGCAAAGGTATGAAAATAGAAAGCAGAAACAAAATAAACTTGCTTTTTTTTATGCCGAGATGGTGTAATTTGGATGCCCCCCTCCTAAATAAAAATCTTCACACATTATATAATTAATAAATGATTTCATTTTTCAAAAAAAGTGAGCTGGGATGTAAAATCGTTATAATTTTCTATATCTTTGCATCGCTTTAAATTATTCAATCTTAAATTTAACGAAGTTATGAAGAAAATTCTTTTATTCGCATTTGCTGCCATGATGGCAGTAGGTGCAAGTGCACAGGAACTGGCTAATTTCAGCCGTAATGCACAGCAAATCGTATCACCAGAGATCAAGGGTGATTCTGTTACCTTCCGTCTGAGTGCCAACTATGCTACCGTAGTCAACCTCTATGGCAACTGGATGGCTAATTACACTGATGTAGTGCCTTTGACCAAAGGCAATGACGGCGTTTGGGAAGTCACCATCGCAGCTCCCGAACCAGAGATCTATACCTACAACTTCATCGTTGACGGTGTAAGCGTGAACGACCCCCGCAACTTCATGGTACAGCGTGACGGTACCCGTTACTTGAACATGCTGTTGGTGCCAGGCGAGCGTTCTGCTAACTACAACGAGACATTGGCACATCGTGGCACAGTAAGTTACCGTTGGTACGACAGCAACATACTCGGCATCAACCGTCGTGTCACTGTCTATACCCCTTACGGCTATGAGAACAGCAAGCAGAAGTACCCAGTGCTCTATCTGTTGCATGGTGCAGGTGGCGACGAGGAAGCTTGGTCAAGCATGGGCCGTACCGCTCAGATTATGGACAACCTCATCGAGCAGGGAAAGGCCGTTCCTATGATTGTGGTAATGCCTAACGGTAACCCCGGTCAGCAAGCTGCAAGTACCATGGGTTTGCCAGTAAAGAACTACGACTATCGTGCTCCTGAGAACGCCAATATCTATGTTAGAAGCTTGGTAGAAGAGCTCGTTCCTTTCATCGAGAAAGAATACCGTGCAATACCCAAGAAGGCCTCACGCGCCATCGCAGGTTTGTCAATGGGTGGCGGACATACCTTCGCTGCTTCAACCCTGTATCCTGACAAGTTCGACTATATCTGCCCACTGAGTGCTGGTGCTCGTGAGAGCGATACATTAGATGCTCAGCTGTTGGGCCTCAAGAAGGCAGGCTACAAGCTCTACTGGATTGGTTGCGGTACTGCTGACTTTGCATATCCAAACAACCAGGTGCTCGACAAGGCACTGACCCGCAACGGCATGGCTCATACCTTCTTCGAGAGCACAGGTGGCCACGAGTGGAAGAACTGGCGTCTGTACCTGAACACCTTTGCTCCATTGCTGTTCAAGTAAGAAGTAACGCTATTATAAATTAAGAGGATGTGCTTTTGCACATCCTCTTTTTGTTTATGACAAATCCAACTGATGAAACAGACTATCCCCATCCATGACCCTTAAACAGACAATCCCCCGAGTAGGGGGATGTCATTTACATATAGATAGGACCATGTCCCATGCACGAAGTAGTGCTGATAGCTGTCAGTGCAGCCGTAAGAACCGATATTACGAGTTGAATAACGGATTTCCAAAATTCTTTGTTCTTCATAATTTTATAGTTTAGGTCATTGTTAATAGTTAGGTCATTGCTAATGCTTGTTACAAGAGTCGAAATGAATGCGTGTAGCGTATGTTTAGGCTTGCCGAGAGGAGCGGCGCATTCATTTCGGCTACTAAATAAGGTGGGCGGGGTCTCTTCGCCTCGTGGATGTGCCGACGGCTGACTGCGAGCAGATATGCCGTCTCACACATCCATTTATGCGAAGTCTCAATTCTCCCACGACAGAATAGGGCGCAGCCAATTCTCAATTCTCAATTTTCAATTTTCAATTAAATCTGCATATCGCTGCCACCACCGTTGCCACCGCCACCGTCGTTGCCACCCGTAGAGCCACCAGTATTGCCGCCAGTACTTGGCACACTGCCACCCGAGCGAGTTACTGCCACTGCGGTAGAGATAGGGGTGAGCGTCTGCATCTTGCGAATCTTGCCGTTGAGAGTCACCTCCTTGGTATCCACGATGTTGCGGAGCTCCAGGGCGCAAGCCTCCTTGAATGCCCTTCCACTAATGTTGTCCAACTTCGAAGTGTCAGGCAGGAAGCGGATGTGAATAGCCTCCACGATGTCGTTGGGGTTCAGACCGTCCATATCCTCGATGCTTGCTACAGCAGCATCCTTCTTCACCTGGGCGGTAGGGTAGAAGGTACCCAGTCCGTCGAGCTGCACAGGCACGCCCTGTGAAACCAGTTCAGGAAGACATTCGGTAATCTTGATCAACACAGCCTCCAATACATC
>Ga0256404_1002485_pt1 | contig 40690 bp, 28 predicted proteins | sample RumenRJG_01DNA_FD_185990 | JGI IMG/M metagenome (GOLD analysis project Ga0256404, IMG submission 185990) | Bovine rumen microbial communities from Lethbridge, Alberta, Canada - RJG_01 | ecosystem: Host-associated > Mammals > Digestive system > Stomach > Rumen | place: Canada: Alberta | collected... | reverse complement strand
AGAAAGAAACCTCTAGGAACAGCTCATGCTATACTTTGCTGTAAAGACAAAGTAAATGAACCATTTATGATAATCAATGCAGATGATTTTTATGGAAGAGATGCCTTCATACAAGGGGCTAATTATTTAAAAGAGATAAAAACAGATGATTTTCCACATCAATATGGAATGGTTGGGTATCTTGTAAAAAATACTATTACAGAAAATGGTGCAGTAAAAAGAGGAGTATGTGAAATAGAAAACAACTTATTAACAAATATTGTGGAAAGTAATGTTGGAAGAATAGATGATGGAACAATAGAAGCTGTTCCCTTAAATGAAACATTACCAAAATTTAAGGTCAATGAAGATGATACTGTTTCTATGAATATGCTTTTATTTGATCCAAGTATTATGGAATATATTGAAAGTAATTTTAAAGAATTTTTAGAAGAAAATAAAGATAATTTAGAAAAATGTGAATACCTAATTCCAGATGTATTATTTAAATCAATAGAAGAGAAAGAATCAATTTGTAAAGTTATTCCAACAACAGCCACTTGGTATGGTGTAACATATAAAGAAGATGCTCCTAGTGTAAAAGAATCAATAAAAAAATTAGTTGATAATAAAGAATATCCACTACATTTGTGGAAAAAGTAAAAGGAATAGGTTATAAAAAGAAAAAGGAAATTACTAGTATATTTATGATTATTATAGGGGTAATTGTTATTATATCAACAATTTATATTAAAAAAAGTAGAGCATATAATAATTAATTTATCAATCAGGGGGGATATAATGAATATAATAGTTATAGGAATAGACAATAAAGAATGCCTTACTGGGGTTGTATATACATATTGTCAAAATGGTTATAGGATAGACAGGCTTATTGAAGGAAACAGCAATTTTCTAAAAAATATACAAAATAAAAATAACATAATGAATTATTTAAAAGAAGGTCAATCATTAATCTTAAAAGAAGGCATTATTTGGCAAGCATATCTAGGAACAAAAAAAATAGAAGGATGTTCTTATAAACCAAAAAATGAATTCTATGAGATGATAGCTGAAGATAATGGAACATGTCTAAGCGAAGTAATTAATAATTTAGAGAAATCAATACCAAGACCTCGTCAACATAAAAAAAAGATAGATGTAGATTTATTATGGAAATAAAGAAACATTTATTTTTTTTTATTATTTGATGATAATTGATTTTTTTCATAATAAAATAATGATATACTAAAAAAAGAAAAGGTGATTACATGAAAGATAGAATGAATGAATTAATTGATATAATAAATGAAGCAGATTATAATTATCATACACTTGATAATCCAACTATAACCGATCAAGAATATGACAAATATTTAAGAGAACTATTTGAAATTGAAGAAATGCATCCTGAATGGATAAGAGAAGATTCTCCTACTCAGCATGCCGGTGGAAAAATTATAGAAGGATTTGAGAAAGTAACCCATAAAATTCCAATGATGTCATTATCAGATGTTTTCTCTGAAGAAGAATTAATTTCATTTGATGAAAGAATAAAAAAAGAAGGAATCACACCAGAATATATGTGTGAACTTAAAATAGATGGATTATCTGTATCTTTATTATATGAAAAAGGAAAATTAGTAAGAGCAGCAACAAGAGGAGATGGAACAGTAGGAGAGGATATTACTCATAATGTTAAAACAATAAAAGTAATTCCTCTAAAATTAAAAGAAGAAGTTGATATTGAAGTACGTGGAGAAATATTCATGAACAAAAAAACACTTGAAAAACTAAATGAAGAAAGAAAAGCTAAAGGAGAACCGCTACTTCAAAACTGTAGAAATGCTGCAGCAGGATCAATTCGCCAATTAGATTCTAAAGTTGCTGCAAAAAGAAAATTAGATAATTTTATCTATCATTTACCTAATCCCTTAGATTATAGTATTGAAACCCATAGTGAGGCTATTGATTATATGAAAAGGCTTGGTTTTAAGACAAATCCAAATAATAGATTAGTCTCATCTATGAAAGAAGTACTAGAATTTATTGAAGAAAAAGGGAAAATAAGAGAATCGCTTCCTTATGATATAGATGGTGTTGTAATTAAAGTGAATAATATTAGGCAACAGCAAAAATTAGGTTATACGGCTAAATATCCAAAATGGGCAACCGCATATAAATTTCCAGCTAAAGAAGTTTTAACCAAACTAAAAGATATTATTTTTACGGTAGGAAGAACAGGACAAATCACCCCTAATGCTGTATTAGAACCAGTTATTGTTGCAGGAAGTACAATTTCTAGAGCAACTCTTCATAATGAAGATTATGTAAAAGAAAAAGATTTAAAAATAGGTGATATTGTTTCAATTAGAAAAGCCGGAGATGTAATTCCCGAAGTAGTTGAAAGAAAAGAAGAAAGAAGAACTGGAGAAGAAAAAGATTTTGAAATGATAACAGAGTGTCCAATGTGTCATACTACATTGGTAAAAAAAGAAGGACAAGTAGATTATTTTTGTCCAAATAAAAAATGCCCAGCTAGAAATATAGAAGGTCTAATTCACTTTGTATCAAGAGATGCCATGAATATAGATGGTCTAGGGGAAAGAATAATGGAAGACTTCTATAATTTTGGTTTTATTGGAAACATTGCAGATATCTATTGTTTAAAAAGCCATGAACAAGACCTAATAAGACTAGAAGGGTTTGGAGAAAAATCCGTTTATAATTTATTAGAAGCTATAGAAAAAAGTAAAGAAAATTCACTAGAAAGATTAATTTTTGCCTTAGGTATTCCTCATGTAGGTGTAAAAACTGCCAAAATACTAGCAACAAATTTTCAAACAATTGATAATTTAGAAAAGGCATCAATGGAATGTTTAGTTGAAATACCAGATATAGGAGATATAATAGCTAAAAGTATTATTGCTTATTTTGAAGATAATCATAATAAATCTATTATAGATGAATTAAAAGAATTAGGAATTAATACAAAAACTACCAGTATGAAAAAAATAGAAGAAAATGAAGAATTTACAGGAAAAACCTTTGTATTAACAGGTTCATTAGAAATATTTTCAAGAGATGAAGCCAAAGAAAAAATAGAATCTTTAGGAGGAAAAACAGTGGACTCTGTATCTAAAAAAACTTCAGTTGTAATAGTAGGAAAAAATCCTGGAAGTAAATATCAAAAAGCCCAAACACTAAATATTCCAATTTGGACTGAAGAAGAATTTCAAGATAAAATAAATAATAAATAGAGGTCATATGAAAAAAAATATTGAAAAAAAATTAAAATTAATAACAATATCATTTATATTAATTATTCTATTATTAATATCAACATCTATAATAATATATTATACTGAGAATAATAAAGAAGAAGGAATACAAGAAAGAGAAGAAATAAATACAAGTAAAAAAATTACATGTATATCAAACGAACAAAAAGATGATGTTTATGATACTGAGATTGTACAAATTGAAAATGGTATTTTATTAACTAGAACGAATAGTAAACATTGGAATCATTCAACTCCTAATCAAGTAACATGTAATTATTATACAGAACAAAGTACCAAATTAAATAGTCTTACTGGAGTGGAGAGTCATATTACTTGTAATGATGTAGAGGGTTCTGTAGAAACAACATACACAATAAGTGAGATAAATAGAGATGAGGTACGTCTAAAACAATTTGATTTTATGGAAAAAAATAACATATTTTATGAAGCAGGATGGTTAGACTATATGAAAAGAAGTAACTATAATTGCACATCAGATTAGTAGAAAAGCTTTACAAAATAAGGAAAAAATGATATTATATACCCTAAATAGGGGTGGTAGAATGTCAAAAAAGGAAAAACATGGTTCTATTAATGAAATATTCATGAATATAGGTAAGAAACAAGAAGAAATAATAGAATCATATACTGAAGATAATACTGATAATAATTTGTCTCATGATGATAAAGAACAATATGAAGAATTTACATCATTTGATGATGATGATAATGATGATGAATATGATAATATAGATTTAGATGAAGAATATGAAGATGAATTTGATAATAAAGAGACCTTTTCTCCAATTTATAAATACTTAGGAGTAATAATAGTTATTGGGATGATACTTGTATTAGATTTTATGTGTGGATTAAAACTAGGTATTGGACCAATATTTGCTATACCATTAAAAACATATGAAGATGGAGGAACAATTGAATATTATGGAGTTGGGTATAAAGTAATAAAGTATAATCAAATACAAGGAAGAAGAGATAAAGAAATAGGACCATGGTCATTAAAATACAACTCTAACCCAATTACAATACAAGATATAGATTTTGCAATAAGTATGAAAGACGATAAAAATAATACTATAGAAAAATATAATAATAAATTTGTCAGATTAATCACTACTTTACAAAAGAATGATACAAGCAATAAAGAATTAATATTTGGTTTTTATGATGATAAACAAGAATTTGAAATAGAACTTATCTGTAAAAATAAGGAAATACAAAACAATAATATTACTTTAGAAATTGGAAAAGAAACAACAATTCTAGGAAAACTATCTTATGATAAAAATAAAAAGTTTTATATAAAGAATTGTTTTATAGAACAATAGAAAAGGAGTAAAAAAATAATGTTCAATAATTTTTTTAAGAAAGAAATAATTAAAGAAGAGAAAACGTATCCAAATATTATATTAGAAAAGGATGACAATCTAGAAACAATAGGAGAATGGTTCGGTTTATCAACAAAGAAAATAGATAGAGATGAAATTAGAAAAAGAATAGCAAATCTACTATATCAGTCAGGAATATCCAAAGATGAAGAATGTGAACTAACACTTTTCAAAAGAGAGAACATCTCTTATAATCTGCATCTTAATAAAGAAGATATAAATTATACACTTTCTTTTTGTTGGGAAAATGAATGTAGAAATATACCAGAGTGGAAAATAAAAAATGAAAATACATCAAGAAGATACTTTGTATTTCATAATTATACAGAAAAAAAAGATACATTATTTTTAAGAGAAGAAGCTATAAACAATAAAAAAACCAAATTTATAAGAGAAAATTCAAAAGATGAAGTAATAATTAAATTAGAAGATAAAGTAAAAATAATTGAAATAAAAATAGAAAACAATTCATCAACTGAAATAATAATAGATACTATTAAACATTATATAGATGCTGTTGATAATACAGATACTCTTATAAATAAAACCACATTAGAGAAAATGATAATAGAATTAAATAATGATATAAAATATACTATAGAAGAAACTTTAAATGAAAATCACAAAATAAAAAATAATAAGTAAAAAAAATAGGAAAGAATACCTTTCCTATTTTTGTTCAAACGAAAAGTGTGTTATAATATAGAAGTTAGAGGAAGGAGTTTATAGAATGGATAAACTATCAAGAGAAGAAATATTACACGTGGCAGATTTAGCTAGGATTGAATTAACAGAAGAAGAAATAGAAAAATATCGAGTTCATATAAAAAAATTATTAGATGATATAGAAAAGATAAAAGATGTAAAAGGGTATGATGATGAGCAATTAATTGCTCCTTGGAGTGAAAATTGTATTTTAAGGGAAGATAGGGTAGGAAATATGCTAGAGCCAAAAGAAGTTATTGAACATGCTCCAAGACATAGTGGCAATTATATTCAAGTACCTGTTGTTATAGGGGAAAGTGAGGGAGCATAATGAAATATTTAAACTTATCGATAAAAGAAATTAATAAATTATTAAAAGACAAAAAAATTAAACCAATTGATTTAGTTAATGAAGCAATAGAAAATATAGAAAAACATAAAGAATATAATGCCTATATTACATTAAATAAAGAAGAGGCAATAAAAAAAGCTAAAGAATTAGAAGATAAAGAAGTAGATAATTTGTTTTTTGGAATCCCTATTGCTATAAAAGATAATATAATTACTAAAAACTTAAGAACAACATGTGCATCCCATATGTTAGATAATTTTATACCTCCTTATAATGCTACCGTAATAGAAAAAATAAAAGAAAAAAATATGATTATCATTGGAAAAACCAATATGGATGAATTTGCAATGGGATCAAGTTCGAGAACAAGCTATTTTGGACCTCCAAAAAATCCATGGAATAAAAATAAAATATCTGGAGGAACATCTGGGGGAAGTGCTACTACTATCGCATCCCGTGATTTACCAATTGCCCTTGGAAGTGATACAGGAGGAAGCATTAGACAGCCATCCGCATATACAGGAATTGTTGGATTAAAGCCAACTTATGGAAGAGTATCTAGATATGGGTTAGTAGCATATGCATCAAGTTTTGATCAGATTGGACCAATGACCAGAAATGTATATGAGAATGCACTACTATTAGAAACAATAGTTGGACATGACGAAAAAGACCTAACAAGCTCAAAAAGAGAAACAGAAGATTTTACAAGATTAATTGGAAAAGATATTAAAAATATGAAAATTGCTGTTCCAAAATTTTTTGTAAGTGATATAGTTGATAAGGAAATAATTGAAAAAATTAATCAAACAATAGAAATTTTGAAAAAAAACGGAGCAATAGTTGACTATGTAGACATGAAATACATAGAAAATACAGTAACACTATATCAAATTATTGCGATGGGAGAAGCAAGTTCCAATCTAGCAAGATATGATGGAATTCGCTATGGTTTCTCTTACGAAAATCCAAAAGACATAAATGATTTATATTTAAAAACTAGAAAAGAAGGATTTGGAGAAGAAGTAAAACAAAGAATTATGGTTGGTTCGTATATATTAAGTGGAGAAAATGCAAAAATATATTATAATAAAGCCTTATCAATTAGAGATGACATAAAAAAAGAATTCAGTAGAATATTTGAATATTATGATTGGATAATTGGTCCAACAACAACGACAACAGCCTATAATTTAGATGATCCAATGGATGACCCATCAAAAGCCTTTATGGATGATGTATTAGTTATTCCAGCAAACTTAGCAGGACTTCCAGGAATAAATATACCAATAGGCTTTGATAAAAGTAATATGCCAATTGGAATGCATATAATTGGAAATTCATTTGAAGAAGCAAAAATCTATCAACTAGCATCATTAATTGAAAAAGAATTAAAACTAGACTTAAATCCATGGAAAGGAGAAGAAAATGAGTAATTATATACCAACAATTGGAGTAGAAGTCCATGTAGAATTAAAAACAAAAACAAAGATATTTTCTCCATCCACAAATGGTTATGGAGAAATGGCAAACTCTCTAACAAATGAAATAGATTTAGGATATCCAGGAACTTTACCAAGATTAAATGAAGAGGTTATCAATCTAGGAATTAAAGCCGCAACAATTCTTAATTGTAAAATAAGAAAAGTAATGCATTTTGATAGAAAAAACTATTTCTATCCAGACATTTCTAAAAATTATCAAATCACTCAGAATAGAACACCAATAGGATATGATGGATATGTAGAAATAGAAATAGATGGAGAAAAGAAAAAAGTTGAAATAGAAGAAATTCACATTGAAGAAGATACTTGTAAAAGTGCCCATCGAGGAGAAAAAACCTTATTAGACTTTAATCGGGCTGGAGTTCCTTTAATAGAAATTGTTACTAAACCATGTATGACATCATCTAAAGAAGCAAAATTATATCTTGAAAAACTAAGAGAATTACTAACATACGGCGATATAAGTGATTGTAAAATTGAAGAAGGCTCAATGAGAGCAGAACCAAATGTTTCACTTCGAAAAAATGAATCAGATCCATTTGGTACAAAAGTAGAAATAAAAAATATAGGATCAATTTCTAATGTTGTGGCTGGAATTGAAAAAGAAATTGAAAGACAAACAAAATTATATGATAAAGGAGAAAAAATTGTTCCACAAACAAGAAGATATGATGATAAAATTGGGGACACAGTTTTGATGAGAGTAAAAGAAACTGGAAACGATTATCGTTATTTTCCAGAGCCTGATATTCCGTTTGTAGTTTTAACAGATGAACAAATAGAAGAGGTTCAAAAAACAATCCCAATGCTACCAGATGAAAGAAGAAAAAAATATTTAGAACTAGGAGTATCAGAAACAAATACAAAAAAATTAATTCAAAATAGAAACTTAAGTGATTTCTTTAATACCATTATAGATGAAAAAACAAATCATCAAATTGCCAGTAACCTATTATTAGGAGATATTTCTGCATATTTAAATAAAAATGAAAAGACAATTGATGAAACAACTCTAAATAAAGAAAGAATACTAGAGCTTATTAAACTAATGGAAGGAAATAAACTATCAAGTAAAAATTTAAAAGAAATACTAGATAGTATATTAGAAACTAACTCAAAAATTGAAGAAATAATAAAAGAAAAAGGTATCCAAAATATCACAGACGATAACAAAATTATAGAAATTGTTAAGAAAATTATAAATGAAAATGAAGAAAGCGTAACAGATTATAAAAATGGACACGACCGAGCAATTAAGTATTTAATGGGACAAGTTATGAAAGAGACAAAAGGAACAATTAATCCAAAAATTGCTATGGAAATATTAAAAGAAGAGCTCGATAAGTAAACAATATAACGAAAAGAACATTTCACAGAATTTGTGGAATGTTCTTATAATATTATGAGAATTTAAAAAATAAAAAATTAGTAAGTTGAAAATACAATACATATAGTGTATAATATTTTACAGGATGTGAAAATATGAAATTTATAAAAAAACATATAAATGCAATAGTAGGGTTAGGAGTAATTTTACTTGTAATAATAGGCCTTTTAATATTAAAAGATATTTTTTATCCTACAGAAAATAAAGCAATATACGGAACTAGAACAGAAGGTGTAAAAAAGAATCCTATTAAAGATGAACATAAAAATGCAATTATAGCAGCTTTTAATGGAAAAGCTAATAGTACTACAATAAGAATAGCAGGTAGAATAATTTATATAGATATTAAACTTAATGGAGAAATTACAAGAGATGAAGCAAAAAATATATCTGGAGCATCACTTGGACAATTACCTGATAATATTAAAAATTATTATGACATACAATTTATCATAGAAAACGATACAAATACGGCTGAATTTCCAATTATAGGATATAAACATCATACAAAGCCTGAAATTAGCTGGACAAAGGATAGAACGGTGGGTTAAAATGAAAAAAAAATTAATAATTATTGTTCCTCTTATAATAGCAATTATAACATTTATATTTGTATATAGATATTATAATAAAGAAGATAAAACTACAACTCTTACAGTACAAGAAAAAAGATGGGTTGAAAATAATAAGGAACAAACATTTGATTTTGAAGTAGTAAATGATTATCCATTATATGGTACTAATGGAGAAGGGGTTATATTTGACTTTATTAAAGACTTTGAAGAAATAATAGGAATAGAGTTTAATAAAATTCCATATTTAAAAACATCCTCTCCAACAACAGAAGGAATAAAAATAAACATATATAGTAATGATACAAAACTTAGTAAAAAAGACTTATTTCTATTTAATGATAATTATGTTGCTGTAGGAAAAACATATCAAAGAATTAACCATATACAAAATATGAAAAATATCATATTTGGTGTATTAAAAGAAGATACTGATGAAATAAGTTTCTATTTAAAAAGTGGAACAAATTTATCATATAAATCGTATGATAATATATCATCATTATATGAGGCATTAGATAAAAATGAAGTAAATATGATAATTGTACCAAATATTATGTACTTAGATTATACAATAGAAAAAGACAAATATTATTTAAACTACTATTTTACAGAAATTAGAAAACAGATTGCTATAACTTTAGGAGATAATAAAAAATTAAATAATATTATAAAAAAATATTATAATAAATGGAGACAAACAAATTATATAAAAGAATATAATAATGCATATCTAAATTACTATATAGAAAAGAATAAATTAAGTGCCAAGACAAAAGCTTCATTAATTTCAAAAAATTATACATACGGATATATAAAAAATGAACCATATGAATTAAAAGTAAATGGAAAAGTTGCTGGAATAGCAGGAGAATATATAGATAGAATATCTAGACTATCTGATATTAATTTTAAATATAAAGAGTATCCAAGTCAAAAAGCATTACAAAAAGCAATAGATAAAGGAGAAATTGATATTTATTTTGACTATTATAACTATAGTAATGATAAGTATTTAGCAACCCTTTCTACATTTATTGAAGACTACGTTGTATTAGCCCATCAAGAAGATAATCCAACGGTAAACTCATTTGAAAGCTTAAAAAATCAAGATATTGCGATGATAAAAGGAGATTCCTTATATAATTATTTTATAAATAATTCAAGGGCAAATATAAAAGGATATAAAGATATTGATACTTTAGTAAAAAATAGCAATAATAAATATATAGTTGTTGATAGAGAAATATATACATACTATCAAAATACAAAATTTAAAAAACTAAAATTATATTATCAAGATACAATGATGAATGATTATCAGTTTATGGTAAAAAATGATAATAAAGCATTCTATGATTTATTTAATTATATAATAAATACTAATTCATATTATAACTATAGAAATGCAGGAATACAAAACCTAAATGCTTCAATTTTAGAAGACTCTACATTAGAACAAGTATATATAATTGTTTTAATAACAATATTTACCCCAATTATATTATTAATAATATTCTATTTAGCAATGAAAAAGAAAAAACAAGTTAAAAAGATAAAAATCCAGGATAGACATAAGTACACAGATATGCTAACATCTTTAAAAAACAGAAATTATTTAAATGCTAAAATGAGAGAATGGGAAGATTGTGAGGTATTCCCTCAATCAATAGTAATAGTAGATTTAAATAATGTTAAATATGTGAATGATAATTATGGACATGAAGAAGGAGATCAATTAATTATTAAAGCTGCTGGTGTATTAGTAAACACTCAATTAGAAAATAGTGAGATCATTAGGACAGACGGAAACGAATTTTTAATTTATCTTGTAGGATACAGTGATAGACAAATCAGTACATATACTAAAAAACTATCAAAAGAAATGAGAAATCTTCCACATGGATTTGGAGCAGCAGTTGGATATAGTATGATAACTGATGAAATAAAAACATTAGACGATGCAATAAATGAAGCTACATTAGAAATGATTACAAACAAAGAAGAGTATAAATAAAGGTGATATGATGGAAAAAGCAAATGACTTTGTACTGAAAATATTCAAATTACTTATGAAACCAGAGATGAGAATATTACCTGCACATCTTGCTTTTTTTCTTGTTATAACATTAATTCCATTAATCGCTCTAATCGCGACAATAGCTGCTGCCTTGTCTATATCAACAGAATCAATTAGACTTCTTATTATAAATTATGCTCCAAAACAAATCGCCGGAATTTTAAATAGTATAGTAGAAGGCGGAGGAATTAATTTAAACATGGTCGTCTTTTATTTTTCAGCCTTTCTTTTAGCTTCAAATGGAGCATATTCCATGATAAACTCATCTAACGAAATATATAAAGTAAAACCTAGGAATATGCTTTCAAGAAGAATCAAAGCAGTTGTAATGACACTAATATTAGTAAGCTTATTTATATTTTTATTACTAGTACCAGTCTTTGGAAGCAATTTATTTGGAATAATTATGAAGACAACAGGTAACAGTACATTAGTTCAAATTATAAAAAAAATATTAATGATTTTAAAGTATCCACTTATTTTAGTAATTATTTTTATCAATATTAAAATAATGTATATAATTGCTCCTGATCAAGAAATACCATCTAAAACAGCAAATAAAGGAGCAATATTTACAACAGTAGGATGGATTTTATCAACAGAAATATTTGCTTTTTACATAGAAAAATTTACAAAGTATGATATATTTTATGGGAGTATTTCCAATATATTAGTACTATTATTATGGGTATACTTATTATCATACATATTTGTTTTAGGAATGGTAATTAATGCAAGTAACTATAAAAGTGAAATAGAGTAAAAACTCTATTTTTTCGTATATTCTTATGAATTGAAAAATCATATAGATAGTGTTATAATAATAACGAGGTATTGATATGAAAATAGTCAAGAAAGAGTTAAAAAAACTAAAAATTAAAGCTGCAAACTATATAAAAAGAATAAAAAAAGATCATTTAATAAGAGAATTTTTTAAAAATAATGAATTATTTATTATATACTTTTTAGTTTGTATTGCAAATTCTACAATATTAAGATTTTTCTGTATGCATACTATAGAAAATTATCTATCGTGGAAAGCAGTTATTGCTGACTCAATTATAGTTATATTTATAGGTTCATTCGGATATCTATTGAAACCTAAAAATAGATTTACTTATTATTTTTCTTTTTGTATATTCTTTAGTGCAATATGTATGGTTAATTCAATTTATTATACATTTTATACATCTTTTGCTTCAATTTCTATGTTAAGTCTTACCCAATACATAGGAGATGTAGGAGATGCAGTTGTTGAAAATGTTTTACAATTAAAAGATATTGTATATGTAATAGGACCAATAATATTATTAATTACACATTTTAAATTAAAGAAAAAAAATTATTATAAAAGAATAGAATTAAAAAACGAAAGAAGAAAAAGAACAATTAAATCATTAAGCGTTTCGGGATTATTAGTATTCATTTTTATATTTACATTATCATCTGTTGATATATCAAGATTTTTAAAGCAATGGAATAAAGAATATGTAGTTATGAGATTTGGTATCTATTTATATCAAGTAAATGATGTTGTAACATCAATTCAGCCAAAAATTAATTCAATGTTTGGATACGATAAAGCAAATAAAGAATTTCAAGATTATTTTGCTACAAAAGAAAAAGAAGAAAAAAATGAATATACAAATATATTTGAAGGAAAAAATGTTATTGTCATACACGGAGAAAGTATGATGACTAATGCTATAGGATTAAAGTTTAATGATCAAGAAGTTACCCCCACACTAAATCGTCTATCCCAAGAAGGAATGTTTTTTTCAAACTTTTATTCACAGGTTAGTGTAGGAACAAGTAGTGATTCCGAATTAACATTTAATACATCTCTTATGCCTACAAAGAGTGGAACAGCATTTGTATCATATTCAAATAGAAAATATATTGGTATTCCAACTTTACTAAAGGAAAAGGGCTATTACACTTTTAGTATGCATGCCAATAATGCTGATTTTTGGAATAGAAGAGCAATGCACAACAATTTAGGATATAATAGATTCTATAGTAAAAAAGACTATGAAGTATTAAAAGAAAATATTATAGGCCTCGGTTTATCTGATAAAGAATTCTTTAAACAATCCATCGAAAAAATTGAAAAGATTAGTCAAGAAAATGAAAAATGGTATGGATTATTAATAATGCTATCAAATCACACACCATTTTCTGAAGTAGAAAAATATGGAGACTTTCCAGTTGATATAAAAGAAAAAGTTACGAAAGAAGATGGAACAGAAGAAGAAATAACATATCCATATATGGAAGGTACAAAGTTAGGAAATTACTTTAAATCTATTCATTATGCAGATGCTGCATTAAATGAATTCCTAATTGGAATGGATGAAAAAGGATTACTTGATAATACAGTATTTATTTTATATGGAGATCATGATGCGAGACTACCACGTTCAGACTATAATCGCTTATATAACTATGATAAAGAAAATAATACTACGTTAGATAAAGATGATCCAAATTATAAAGAATATGATTCTTATCAATACGAATTAGGAAGAAAGGTACCATTTATTATTTGGACCAAAGATATGAAAGGTTCTAATCTTAATTTTGAGAATAAAAATGTTATGGGAATGTATGACGTCGTTCCAACATTAGGAAACATGCTAGGATTTACAAATGATTATAGTTTAGGACATGATATATATAATATTAAAGATAAAAACTTAGTCATTTTTCCAAATGGTAATTGGGTAAATAATAAACTTTATTATAATAGTCAAAAAGCTTCCTATCTACCATTAACTGAAGAACCGATATCAGAAGAAGAAATAATATCTAACACAGAATATACAAATAAATTACTCGATATTTCAAATAACATTATAGTATTTGATTTATTAAATAAAGATAAAACAAAAGAAATAGAAAGTGGTGAAAAGAATAAATGAAATTGAAAAAGAAAGTTAAAAGACTATTAATATTACTTATAATTGTAGGATTAGGTTTAGGTGGATATTATATCTATAGTAAAATAAATAAAAAAGAAGAAGTAAAAGAAATAAAAGTAATCAATAAAATTGATAAGTATGGTTATGAGTTAAAAGAAAATAAACCTAGTAAATATAAAAAACTATTTGAAGAGTTAAAAGAAATATTAAATGAAGAAAATGTAAATGAAGAAAATTATGTAAAAAAAATATCAGAAATGTTTATATATGACTTTTATTCATTAAGTGATAAAACAGCAAAAACAGATGTAGGAGGAACAGACTTTGTATATAAAGAGGTATTAGAAAATTTTCTTCAGAATGCACAAGATACATATTACAAGTATGTAGAAAGTAATGTATATAATAATAGAAAACAATCTCTTCCAACTGTATCTAATATTACAATTGATAAAGTTGAAAATACAAAATTTGAATATAATGATAAATATGATGAAAAAGCCTTTGAAGTTGATATTAATTGGGACTACACTGATAATCAATTTTCAGGTTATCAAAAGAAAGCAACATTAATATTTATACATGATGGAATAAAATTAAGTTTAGTAGAATTACAATAGTAAAAGACCAATTTAATGGTCTTTTTTATTTAATAATTCCAAATATATTGTAATTTTTCTAAAACAAATATAGAATAAAAAATTAAATTGAGGTGAAAAATATGTCAATAGATTCTCATATGCATATTAATAGTATTGTACTAGATAATAAAGAAAAATACATAAATGAAATAATTAATAACAAAAGTATAGAATGTGTAATAAATGTAGGACTTAATATAGAAACATCAAAAGAATGTATAGAAATAAATAAAGAAAGAAAATTTTATTCATCAATAGGAATACATCCATTATATATTAATTCCCAAGAAATAAATAAATTATATGAATTAGCATCCAAGGAAAAAGTAATTGCGATTGGTGAGATTGGACTTGACTCAAACCGAAATAATTATGAAGAACAAAAAATATATTTGATTAAGCAAATAATAATTGCTAATGAACTACATTTACCTGTAATTATTCATTCAAACAACACCAATAAATATATAATAGAAATATTTAAAAAAATTATAAAACCAAAATACGGGTGCGTATTTCATTGTTTTCAGCCTAATATAGATGATTTATATTATCTAATAGATTGTGGATACTACATTTCATTCGCAGGTAGAATAACATATAAAACAGCAAAAAAATCTATTGAAGTAGCAAATCTTGTCCCTAACGATTTATTCTTAGTAGAAACAGACAGTCCATATTTTTCACCAGAACCATTTAAAGGTGAGATAAACAAAACTGAGAATATCAAATATGTTATTAAAAAAATATCAGAAGTTAAAAATCTAAGTTATGAAGAAATCGATACAATTAGTACAAACAATACAAAAAGATTATTTAAAAAGTTAAATAAAGACAAATAAAAGGCTTTATTATGATTTATTAAAATGCATTTTATTTAGAAAAAACTAAGGAATTACTTGTATTTTCCTTAGTTTATTCATCTGAATCATTATTAGAACCTTCATCATTGTTATTATCATTATTTGGAGTAGGGGATAGATTATTATTGTTATCATCTGATGAATTATCCCCATTATTAGAAGAAATATCATTATTTGAATTATTGTTTGTGTCATTCTCATTCTCAGAGTTTTTATTATCTTTCTTTTGAATAGTTGAATCCTTATCATCTTTTTTTGATGAAGCTTTTTTATCATCTTCATTATCTTTAGTAGTTTCTTTCTTCTCACTAGAACCATTAGATAAAGTTAATACCAAGCTGCCTCTTATCAAATCAATTCTTGTTTTAGCAGGATAGTTTTGACTAACTACAGTACCAGACGTACCTTTGAAAGTTACTGATATGCCATATCTTGAGGCAGTTGCTCGAGCTTGAGATTCCGTATCTCCTGTAAAGTCAGGAAGTAGAGAATAACTTCCACCTGTACTATATGGACCTTTTCCAATAACTTTCTTTTCATATGGTTTATTAATAGAAAAGCTAAAGCTTGTTATATTCTTATGCTCTACTAATTCTAAGTTTTCTTTCATAGCTTGAATGATATCTTTACGACTATTTTTATTAGGGATATAATCCCATAAAACCATCTTAGCACGTTCATCATATATCATTTGTCCTTCACCTTGCAAATACAATTGTTGAATATTAATTAGATCAGCTTCATCAGCACTTAAACTTCTTTTAATCAAGTCTTTTCCAATATTATAAAAAGATAATATTTGTTTTGTAGTCAAATTAGTATCTAAACTATTAGAAATAGTATTTAAAATATCAATAAACTTTGTAACATCAGTAATCGTTTTCATTTTATTGATTAATGCTTTAATAATTTCCTGTTGATGTTGAGCTCTACCAAAATCTCCGTTAGCAAGAGCTTTACGATTTCTTGCAAAAACTAATGCTTGTTCACCATTTAGTGTTTGTAATCCAGGTTGAATACAAACTTCACCACCTCGATTTGAGTCATCCGTACATAAGGTTTGTTCAACATTAACTTCAACACCACCAACTGCATCAACTAGTTTAACTAATCCTTTAAAATTAATTTTTGCATAATAATCAATTGTTGTATCAAAGTAATTTTCGATAGTTTTAATCATACAATCATTTCCGTATGCTGCTGCATGAGTAATCTTATTCTCTGGTTGTCCACTCCAACATGCGATTGGAACATAGCTATCTCTAGGGACAGATAACATTGTAGCATTTAAAGTTTTTGGATTAAATGTTATTAATATTAATGTATCTCCATTCGCAATAGCATTCTTTGTTAACACTTCATCTGTTGAATCAATTCCCATAAGTAAAATAGTAAAAGGTTTTGTAACATCTTTTCCAGCGGATGCAGTCTCAATTGTGGAAGTTAAAGCTTTTTTCATCTTTTTATCTTTACTAATAATAACTTTTGTATCGGTTGCTATATTCTCATATCCAGTTATTCCTGAAAACATAGATACATAGCTATCACTAACAAACATACCATCAATATCTCCAGCATACATATCAACGAGCATAGATGTATAATCATCATATTCTTTTATTTGGTTATCATCCTCTAATTTATTTTCTCGAATTATTTCCTGAGGAATAATGTATCCTTCAGGAGACTTTTTATCACTTAAAATACCAATAGTCATATTACTTATATTATGTATATTTTGTGCAGCACAACTATTCATAACAATTAAATCAGATGTATAAGTAATAGTATCCTTATTTAAATTATCTATTTTTCCATAAAAATAATGAATAATACCACCTACAGAAAAACAAATCAGTGCATATATAAATAAGAAGAATATATATAGACCTTTCTTGAATTTTTTCTTTTTCTTTGTAAACAGCTTAACAAAGATTACAAAATCAATAAAAGCTAAAATACCCATTACAATATACCGCAGCATGTTTTCTATAGTATCTAACAAATAAATTGAGTATATTGCAAAAAATGAACATCCTAATGCAATAATACTAAATAAAATAATAACAAAATTAATAAAACGACCCTCTTTTTTCTTTTCTACGTGTTTTGCCATGTAAAACCTCCAAATAAACATTCTACAATAGAAATTATACCTAATATTATAATTTTAATCAAGATATCCTATACAATTTAATAATTTTGTATATTTCCAATAAAAAAAGAATACTTAGTATTCTTAAAAAATAGTTAAGTGACTATCTTCTTGTTGGTTTTTTATTTGTATTAATTGCCATTTCACATACTTCATGAAAACTATCTTCAAATGATGAAACAAATTTAACTTTATTTTCAGTTAAATCAAAATTTTCAGATGAATAATTATCAGGATTATCAATTTTACCAAGATTATCAATTACATTTACTAAGTAAGGTACAGATATAATAATCAGCATATCTGTTAATTTTTCTTGACTATATGAAAAGTTCAATTCTTTCAAAAGGGTTTCAGTAAAGCCTGCAATAAGTGGATTTTTATCAGCTCCGGCAAAGAACAATAATATATTCAAAGCATATTGAGCAAGACTTTGATAATTAATATTATCTACACCAGTATATCCTAAATCTTCAGCAATTTTCTTAAAAGCAGGTGTATCATTGGCATATATAAGTGGAATAGCCTTTTTTAGGAAATTAGCATATACACCTAGATCAATGATTTCCTCAAGACCCAGTGCTGGTAATCTATTTTCACATACTGCATTTCCAATTTCTTTAATATCATGTTCAAAATCAACAATACTGTTAGCAAACTTTAATTCCAATTCATTTCTAGGACAATTTAAAATTTCTGGAATTGCTACAATTATATGATTATTAAAATCATCACTATAATTATTAATACCACAACTTCTTGTAATCGTTTCAAAAATCATTTTGTTATCATGAAATTTTAAAAAATAATTATTTCTTTCTTCTTCAAAGTTACTCATAATAATCCCCCTTGTAATTGCTGCATATTATATAATAAAAAGGTTATTATGTCAATTAAATGTTAATCCTTTTGTAATCATTTTATGATAATGCCATGTTGTATCATTTTTTGAAAATGTCAGTATTCAGTATATAATTTATTTTACTTATTGCGCAAGAAAAGACTATGTTAATTATGAATAAACTCTTATCTTAGTTGTATTTATATATTATATATGATATTCTAGATCAAAAAGAAAGGAAAGACTATGAAAAAGGAAGAAATAAGTTTAAAAAATACTAAAGCAGAAATCTTGGAAGCACTAAATGAAGCTTTAGAAAGAGAAAAAAAATTAAGTGAAATGAAATCAGACCCTATAAAAGCAGAAAACAAGAAAAAAGTTGAGATTGCTGTAGAAGAAACAAAAAAAAATGTAGAAAATAATATATTTTCAGAAGAACTAAATAATAAGTATAAAAATCTAGAACTAGCAATAGTTAAAGAAGAAGAAAAATTAAAAGAACTATATGGAATAGAAAATGAATTAGCTAATCTAACTATGATAATGAATGCAGGAAAAGACTTATTAAACAATTTAGAAGAAAAGAAAAAGAAAGAAACAGAAAGAGTAGAAAATGAAGTACAAGAACTAGAAAAGAACTATGAAGATAAAAAGAAACAATTAGAAAGAGAAAATGATATATATACTAGAAACGTTAAATTAGAAAGAGAAAGGGAAACTGAAGAATATAATTATAAAACTAAAAGAGAAAGAGAACTAGATAAAAATAAGTGGGAAGATGAAAAGAAAAATAGAGAAACGGCTTTAAAAGAAAAAGAACAAGAAACTCAAAGACTACTAAATGATGCCAAAGAACAAGAAAAATATATTAAAGATTTAGAAGAAAAAGTATCAAAAATCCCAGAAACATTACAATTAGAATATAATAGAGGAAAAGAAGAGACAACAACTGAGTTAAAAAAAGAGCAGGAATATAAAGAAAAATTATTAATAAAAGATTATCAAAGTCAAATTGATAGACAATCTGATAAAATAGAATCTCTAACAAAAGAATTAGAGTACTCTAAAGAAGAAAATAAAAGCCTTCAAGAAAAATTAGATAAATCCTATTTAGAAATGAAAGAACTAGCAACAAAAACAGTTGAAGCAAATGGTGGAGTAAAAATATTAGGAAATAATAATCAAGATAATAAGTAATAAAAAAGAAAAAAGATATATCTGAAAAAAAGAAGATATATCTTTTTTGTCAAAAAAATGTAAAGAATAATAAATAGTTAAAAAAAGAAAAGCTTTACAAAACTATCCTTGATATAATAAAGATATAAAACTAGCGAAAGGGGGAAATCCCGTGAATAGAAAAATAATAATATTGTCATTTTTTCTAGGATTTTTATTATATAGTAAAAATGTACTAGCCTATGACATTAATAATTATAGAAATCGTTCTTTATGTGGGAATTATGAAGTAGCAAGTTTCAAAGATAATGGAGATATAAAACAAGTAAGTTGCCACTCCAATTATGAAGATGCTAAAAATTCTATGAAAAATAGTGGAGGAAAAGATTTAGCTATTTTAACAAGAATATCTAATACAACTAAAATTATTGATGCAAATGTTGCCTTATTAGATTTAAGTGTTAATCCAGAAACATTAACTTATTTTTATACAAATAGTGAATGTAAAGGTTCTGCTTATACTTATATGGATACAGGCTCTCTTTACGGTGGAGTAGATGGAATTCACTTAGAAACAGCTTACTCTAATTATATTAATTCATGGGTAGCAAAAGTAACGATTGGGAATTTTACTGGATGGATTAAACAATCTACATATGAAATAGTTCCTATAACATGGGTAAAATCTTCAAGTAGTTATACAGTTACTAATAGTGATATTAGACATAATTATGTTGCTAAAATACAAAATAATTATTATGGATCAGCAGGAAGGACAATAGGTCCAAAACCGGATATGTTATCTTCAGGAACATATTATAGTTATGATGGACATTATTTTTATAATAATTTAGAAACTTTGATAAGGGATTCAAAAAAAAATAGTCATTCAAATTCAGTAAATAAAGATAATCCATACTATAACTACTATATGTATTTATCAAATCATACAAAAACAGCATATTCAAGTATTAATATAGATGAATATATAAGGAACAATTTAGGATATAAAGAAAATGTATATGGAAATGCTGCTAAAGAAAAAACATCAAGATTATATGGTTCTGGGACATTTTTCTATTATGCTCAAGAAAAATATGGAGTAAATGCTATACTATCTTTAAGCTTAAGTAGAAACGAAACTGGCAATGGAACAAGTAATTTATCAATCAATAAAAATAATGGATTTGGATTAAATGCCGTAGATTCTAATCCAACTCAAGCGGCTAATTGGTATCCAACATTCTCAAGCAGTATTTTAGGATATGCATCAAAATGGATTACATATGGTTATGCCCATCCAAGAGACTGGAGATACTTTGGACCACAATTTGGAGATAAATGGATAGGTATGAATGTAAAATATGCATCAGATACCTATTGGTCAGAAAAAATGGCTGCAAATTACTATTCATTCGATAAAGCGTTTGGAATGCAAGATTATAACTATTATCAATTAGGAGTAGTAAACGGACTAACAGATGCGTATCAAAATCCATCAACATCTTCAAAAAAAATCTACACCTATCCAGAAAAAGAAGATGCTGTTGTAATAATAGATGAAGTAGAAAAAAATAATGAAAAGTGGTATAAAGTTGTAAGTGATTTAAATATTGATAATAATTATAATGAAAAAACATCAGGAGATTATAATTGGAATCAAGCTGTTTATGTAAAAGCAAGTGGAATAACAAAAATTAATAAAGCAAAAAATGGATTAGTATCTCCACTAGAAGTATTTGAATACAAAAATAAAAATTATGAATATAACTTATACATAGAAAATGCTGAGTTAAAACCAAGAGTTGCTATCAGTACTAAAAATACCCCTTATTATTATGATAGTTCTCTATCATCATCAACTGGTAAAACTCTTTTAAAAGATAGATATGTAATGGTTTATACAGTAGCATACAGTAATAATATACCAGTAGCATATTTAGTAACAAGTGATTATTTCCACGATCAAAAAGAATGGATTAGTGCAGATTCTATTCAATTTAAAGATACATCATATGGAAAAGTAAGTGTAACAGTATCAGGAAATCAATATACCTGGGTAAACTATAATACGGAAGATGCAAAGTATTCCTTAATAAGTGGATTATATACAAATTCATATATACCTGTTTTAGAGAAAACTAAAGTAGGAAATAACACCTGGTTAAAAGTACCAGTCAGCTTAACAGATAGCAATAATATTTATGGATATACCCTAGAGTCAGCTCCAGGAGTAAAAATAACTTTATCCACACCAATTGTGGAAAACACAAAACCAATTATAAAAGCTGTGGATAAAACAATTTATGTAAATGAAGAGTTTAATCCAACAAAAGATGTAGAAGCAGTAGACCAAGAAGATGGAAATCTTACAAATAAAATAGAAATAATAGAAAACAATGTAGATAATAAAACTCCAGGAGAATACAAGGTAACTTATAAAGTAAAAGATTCTAATAATCAAGAAACAATACTATCAATAAAGGTAACTGTAAAAGAAAATAAAGCTCCAGTAATTAATGCAAAAGATAAAACAATAACAGAACAAGATGAATTTGATGCTAAAAAAGATGTAACAGCAACTGATGAAGAAGATGGAGATTTAACAAGCAAGATTAAAGTAAAAGAAAACACAGTAAATATCAAAACTCCAGGAGAGTATAAAGTAATATATGAAGTAACAGATTCTAAAGGAAAAACAACAACAAAAGAAATAAAAGTAACCGTAAAAGAAAATAAAGCTCCAGTAATTAATGCAAAAGATAAAACAATAACAGAAAATGATGAATTTAATCCAATGAAAGATGTAAGAGCAACTGATGAAGAAGATGGAAACTTAACGAGTAAGATAAAAGTAAAAGAAAACACAGTAAATATCAAAACTCCAGGAGAGTATAAAGTAATCTATGAAGTGACAGATTCTAAAGGAAAAACAACAACAAAAGAAATAAAAGTAACAGTTACAAAAAAGGAAGAGAAAAAAGAAGAAAACAAAGAAGATGAAGAAGAGAAGACTAAAGAAGAAATAATTGATACAGATGATATTGATATAGATAGCTTAATGGAAAACTTAGAAGATGGAGAATTCTATTTAAATAATCTTACTTGGAATAAAACAACTAAAAAGTTTACTATTAGTGGTTATTGTATAATTCTAAATCAAGATAACAAAGAAGATAAAGAATATGCTGTAGTATTTATAAATAAAGATACAGAAGAAGGCTATGTTTCATTAATAGATAGTTGGACAAAGAATACTCCATATGATTTAGGAACAGATAATGGAAAAGACTATTCTAATTCATGGTTTAAAGGAGAAATTGATTTTACAGATATACCTAATGGTGACTATGACTTATACCTTCTAGCAGCCAATAAAGATAACTTTACTATCCAAGGAATAGATAACTTCTTTAATATTGATATTGATAGAAGAGGAGAAGACAGTAAACACGGATATAACTTTAAGACAGATCAAAAATCTAAATCAAAAGAAATAACTTTATCTGTTCGTGATGAATTGTATACAACAAAAACATCTCCTACAACAAGAAATATGGTTAATGGATATGATGAAATAAGCTTTAAAAATAATAAATTATATATTTATGGCTATTCTTATGATTATGAAGGAACTTATAATAATCAAAGTAGTATCACTAGAAAAATCATCTTAGAAAACACTAAAACATTTAAACAAGAAATAATAGATGTATCTTCTACAAAAGGACCATTTACAATAAAAACTCAAGATAATAAAGATAAAACATATGCTTGGTTTGAAAAGGAAATAGACTTATCTAAATTAGAAAAAGGTACATATAGTATTTTAGTTTATACAAAAACAACAGATGCTACAAACTACGATGAATTACAAGATTTATTCCGTAGTGTTAATGATAAGATGAATACGAATAATAAAGAGTATATTCTTCAATATAATAAGGATAGACAAAACCGTATAGAAATAATAGTAAAATAGGATGATTTCATCCTATTTTCTATTGAATAAAAATAAAAAAAAGATTTATAATAGTAAAGAGGAGGACGAAAATGAAAGAATTACAAGAAAAATATGCAGAGACATTATTAAAATCCTGCTTAAAAATGGAGAAAAATCAGCCACTATTAATAAGTTATAATGTTGAAAGAAATGACTTTGTAAGAATACTAACAAAAATAGCTTATGAAATCGGAGTAAAGGATATATATTATGACATTCAAGACCCATATCTTAAGCATGAAGCATTAAAAAAACTTAGTATAGAAGAATGCAAAAACATAGGTTTTTGGAATAAAGAAATATGGAATGAATATGCCAAAAAAGATGCTGCATTTTTAATGCTTGCTAGTGAAACACCAGGTCTTATGAAGGATATTGATTCGAAAAAACAAGCCGAATTAACGAAATACTCATATGAGACAAGAAAAGAATTTGACGATTTAAGAGATAAATCTCATTTAGCTTGGTGCATTGCGGCCGTACCAACAGAGGCTTGGGCTAAAGAGTTATTCAAAGATTCCAATACACCAGTGGAAGACTTATGGAATAAAATATTTGATTTATGTAGTATTAAAGAAGATAATCCAATGGAAATATGGAATAAAAAAATAAATAAATTAACTAAAAGAGCAGAAAAATTAAATAGCTATCAATTTAAAACATTAAAATATAAAAGTAGTAATGGAACAAACTTTCAGATAGGATTACCAAAAAATCATTTATGGGCATCAGGAAGCAGTTTATTAGATACAGGAAAAGAAGTATTAGTAAACTTTCCAACAGAAGAAGTCTTCACATCACCAGATAGACTAACTGCAGAAGGAATTGTTTATTCCTCTAAGCCATTATCGTATCAAGATACAATTATAGATGAATTTAGTATTCGATTTGAAAAAGGAAAAGCAGTAGAAGCGCATGCAAAAGAAGGCGAGGAAACTTTAAAAAACATGATAAAAATATGTGAGAATTCAGAGTACTTAGGCGAAGTTGCTCTTGTCCCTTATGATTCTCCAATATCAAATACCAATCAAATATTTTTAGAAACATTATTTGATGAAAATGCATCTTGTCATATTGCTTTAGGAGACTCCTTCCCAGAGTGTATAGAAAATGGTTCAACTATGGACAAAAAACGTCTCCTAGAAGAATACCATCTAAATGATTGTAAATCTCATGTAGACTTCATGGTAGGAACAAAAGATATGAATATTATAGGTATTACTAAAGATAATAAAGAAGTAGAAATACTAAAAAATGGTAACTTTACAAAAGAATTTGAATAAGAAATTATTCATATTATAAAATAATTTGTAAAATTATGTAAAATTTTATAAATTATTTTTAAAAATTAAAAAAAATTAGTAAAATAAATATAAACTACTAAATAAAACTAGACATATAATCAATGATGTGGTATAATAAATGCCATTGAAAAAACAAAGGGGGAAGTCGTTAATGCAAAACGATATGAACAGAAATTCTGAAGAGATTGATAATTATTCAGAAGAAAACTATAAAGATTTTTTTACATATTTACATGGTATTCGTAAATCAATAGAAAGTATGTCTAAGGAAGATCTACAACAATTACAAGAGCTTGTTAGAACACAAAAGATAAGAGAACTGGAATCTAACCCATCTGCAGAAGAAAAAGCAGCTAGGGCAAAACACTTAAGAGAATTATACTTAGGAAAATTACAAGGTCCAATTCAATGGAACCCATACGAGTTTTCTGTTGCAAATTATGTAGAAACACCAATTAGAAAATTAGATCCAAACAAATCACTATATGAAAACTACAAAGATTCTATAGTAAATGAAAATGATCTTGCTGTATATATCGACGAAACAGAAAATGCTTACACACATAAAGAAATTTTAGACTTGATAGAAGTAGCTGCTTGTGGATTAGAAAAAATGGGTATTGGAAAAGGTGACATTGTTGCAGTTATGCTTGATGGAAGCGTCGAAGAAATAGTAATGCCACTAGCAATTAATAAAATTGGAGGAATTTTTAAGATTGCTGATTATTCTAAGAATAGTGATATTGTAAAACATAGTTTATTAAATTCAGACATAAAACTTGCAATATTAGAAGAACATATTTTAAAGTTCCCACCATTTAATAATATGTTTGAAGAAACTATAGAAGAAGCTACATATCCTACTTTTATTGTAGGCTCAAAAGAAGAATTAACTGGAAAAAAGAAGAGTATTAGCGAATTAATGGAATTAGGACAGGAAAGAAAATCAAACACTGCCCATTTTGATATGGATGATATTGTATGTATCAATAATAGTAGTGGAACAGAAAATGGAAGACCAAAACCAATTGCTCAAAGTCAAAGGTCAATGATAGATGCTATTCAGAAAATATTATATACAGATTTCCCAATAGGAAGAGGAAATGTAACAATAAAATGCATTCCAGGCTTCGTTGGACTAGGTACAATTACATCAATGCTTGCTCCATTTGAAGCAGGGGGAACAATTGCCTTAATGGGTGCTGATGGTGGTGTTGTACTAGAGCAACTTAAAGCTAAAATGGTCAAATTTATAAATAATTTTGACGTCTTTATAGAAAAACATAATTTAAGCAAAGACGCATATTTAAATTTTTTAGTAGCTCCAGACTATGCTAGAGACTTTGATAGGCAAAAAACAATCAAAAACTTAAATCGCGTTGGATCATTTATGGTTGCAGGTTCTCCTATGCCTGATGTTTACAAAGTAAGCAAAAGTTTAAGAGAAAAAGGATTACCAGTATATATCGTTGTATGGTACGGCCAAAATGAATTACTTGGAGTTTCTGGTAGTATTAACCATTCTACAGTATATCCAGAAGATGTTTTAGCGTCTGGGCATCCTTTAAAAGATGTAGAAGTAATAGTCATAAATGAAGAAACTCATGAAGTTTTACCAATAGGGGAAAGTGGTCGAATTTTAGAAAGCTCACCTGGTATATTTTCTCACTATCCTGGCTTAAAACAAAAAGTGATGCCGCTAAAATAAATTTATATGGAAGAGAATGGCTTACAACAGATATTGGAAGTATTTGTGCAGATGGAACTCTAAAAGTAGAAGACAGAAGTTTCAGAACATGGGCAGATTTTAAAGCACCATTAAGTGACATTGCTATGATAATATCAGAAATAGATGGAGTATTAGATTGCGCAATGATGAAAATCCCACAAGAAGAAGGGAAAGAAAACTACTCATTTGAAGAAATAGTTAGCTGTATAACACTAGAAGATGATGGATGCAATATTGAAGATATTGTAAGAGAAATATTCACAACTCCAAGATTAGATGATCATCAACAAGTACAAGAAGTTATGATTATGAAGGAAATCCCACATAATGGATCAGATAAAGTTGATCAAACTAAATTACTAGAGTATTATGTTAAAAATTGTGGAAATGAAAATTGGTATAGATCAGAAGATTTTCTAGCAAAAACTAAGATAAAGTAAGTTTCATTAGGAACTTACTTTTTATTTGTAACAAAATAATTGTAATATAATAAAAATGATAGTATAATTAAAAATGAATATAGTAGTAGGTGATATAATGTTAAAAATTATTCAAATGACAATGTTAATAATGTCTATGCTCTATTTAAGCATTATTTCAATTTTGTTTTTTGTAAAAGAAAGAATAAGTAATGACGATACAAAAATATATAAAAAGATGATACTAACATGTTTTTTAACAACTATTACTGAGCTATCTTTATATCTTATCTCATATACTCCATTAATCGAAACAAATATTGGACTAAGTATATTTCTAAATGGCAGTAAAATATTCGTATGTATCGTCATCGCATGGTTTGTCTATATGGCAAAATACACATTACTAGTATGTGACAAGTTTAATAAAAACAAAATTGATACAGTAGAAGAAAAACAAAATTTATTTAAAAAAATTAATATTTTCATGATTATTGGAATGGTTTTTGTTTTAGCTTTACCAGTAGAAGTAGGATGGGTAGTTGGAACTGTAAGTTACACAACAGGCCCTGCTACTAAGGTTGGTTTCCTTTTTATAGTAATATCTTGTATTTCTATGGTAATAAACTTAGTTAAAGTAAGAAAAAAAATTGGAAGAAAAGAATTTGTACCAATTATCATATTATTAATTTTAATGGTTGCATCAACCGTAATCCAAGCAACTAACCCCCAACTATTACTATTTAATCCAGTAATGGTAATTGTTATGGATATTATGTATTTTACAATAGAAAATCCTGATGTAAAAATGGTCAATCAATTAGAACTTGCCAAAGATCAGGCAGAACGTGCCAATCACGCAAAAAGTGATTTTCTATCTAGTATGTCACATGAAATAAGAACACCACTAAATGCTATTGTAGGACTATCAGAAGACACCCTAACTTATAGAGCCCAATTACCACCAGAGGTAATTGAAAACTCAAACGATATTGTAACAGCATCACAAACATTACTTGAAATAGTTGGTAATATATTAGATATTAATAAAATAGAAGCTAATAAAATGGAAATTATTGAGTCAGTTTATAATTTCAAAAAAGAAATAACAAATATGTGTAAAATAACCCAAACAAGAATTGGAGAAAAAAATGTTAAATTTAATTTAACAATAGCGGAAGATATTCCCTACGAACTAATAGGGGATAAAGCAAAAGTAAAAGGAATTATTAATAATTTATTAACAAATTCAATAAAGTACACAGAAGAAGGAACAATAGATTTAAACATTAGATGCATAAATGATATAATTAATAATACAACAACAATAATGGTTACTTGTCAAGATACAGGGCGAGGAATAAAAGCTGAAGATGTTAATAAACTATTTACTAAATTTGAACGACTTGGAATTGAAAGAAATACCACAACAGAAGGAACTGGACTTGGACTTGCTATTACAAAAAGTTTAGTGGAAATGATGGGTGGAAACATCAATGTTTCTTCACAATTTGGAAAAGGGTCAATATTTGTTGTAAATATTCCTCAAAAAATTAGTAAACTTAATGCTCCAAACAATGATGATTTTGCAAATACTACTACAGAATTAAAAATACCAATTATCCCACCAGAAGCGAACATCGAAATTCCAACAGCAGTTAAAGAACAAAACTCTGAATATGGAAATAAAAGAATTCTAATTGTAGATGATAATAAATTAAATATTAAAGTAGCAAGAAGAACTTTAAAAGACTTTAATTTTGATATAGACGAATGCTATGATGGAGAAGAAGCGCTAAGAAGAATTGAAAGAGGAGATGAATATGATTTAGTACTAATGGATATCATGATGCCAAATATGAATGGAGAAGAAGCCATAGCTAAATTAAAAGAAAATCCAAATTTCTCTATACCAACCATTGCCTTAACAGCAGATGCAGTAGCTGGAGCAAAAGAAAAATACCTTTCAGAAGGATTTGCAGATTATATTGCAAAACCATTCTCTAGAGAACAAATAAAAGAAAAATTAGATAAGATTTTTGCGAGTAGTATAAGTCAAAGAAAAAACTCTACAACTCCATTAACATATAATCCAAATAATGACCGATTTAAGGATACTGAAGCTTATGTAATTGGTGATAATTCAAATAATGTTGAAGAAGAGATAATATAAGACTAAATGGAATTCATTTAGTCTTTTTAAATATAAAATAAGACCATATAGGTCTTATTTAGCTAATACAATTTCAATAGAACTACAACTAGTTAATGTCTCTCCGTTATAAACTGTTCCACCGCTAAACCCACTAATAAAGTCATTAGTACGAAATCCATCTTTTTCTAAACATTTAACAGTAACACTAATTCCAGGACATTGATCTTGAATATCACTTTTAATTTTACCCTGTGCCTCACTACAAGTATTACTATAGCTAGCGGCATTAGATATAATTCCAGGAGAAATTCTAGGACAAGTATTACATTTTTTCTCTTCTTGTTTCTTTTCTTCTTCTTTTTCTTCAGTATTATTTTTAGAATCATTACTAGGAGAGAAATTACTCTTTTTATCTTCTTCTTTCTTATCTATCTTTTCTTCTTCTTTTTTTTCTTCTTCACGTCCATTACTTAAAGTAATTGTAATAGTTGTACCATTAGATATTTCACTTCCAGAAGAAATAGATTGATTTAAAACAGTATCTTTTTCTTTACTACTATTTTTATATACAAAACTATATTTTAAACCAGCTTTTTCTAGTTTTGAGATAGCTTCTTTTTTTGTTAAACCTTTTAGATTAGGAACTGTTCTCTTACTACCATCACTAATAATAATCTTAATAATATCATTATTCTTTATAATATCTCCTTTTTTATAAGAATAAGAAATAACCTCTCCAGATGGAACAGTATCACTAAATTCATGTTCTTCTTCATACTTAATATTATATTTATTAGCCCAAGTATAAAAATCATTAAGGGACTTAAAACTTTTCATTTTTAAACTACCTCTAGACAAAACTACTTTAATAATTGTACCTTGTTCAATAATATCTCCATCTTTATAGTTTGCACTAATAATTCCATTTTCTTTTATAGAGTCATCATATCCATCTGTAAAGTTTAATTTAAGTTTATTTTTTATTGCCCATTCTGTTAATTTTGCAACATCTAACTTTAATAAATCAGGTACTTTTATTTCAGGACCCTTACTAATAGTAATAATAATTCTCTCATCATCAACCGAAACAGTCTCTCCTGCCTTAATATTCTGCTTAAAAGCATAACCTTTCTTTATTTTATTAGAAAAGTCATCTAGAAAGTCATATCTTAATTGATGCTGTTTCATATAAAATTCCACTTCAAATTTACTTTTATTCGTAAAATCAATTAGCTTTACTTCATCAAAACCTAATTCTTCACCATAAGAGAAAGTAAGCTTTAACTCTTCATCTCTTTTTAAACTACCACTAGTATTTTGCTCAATAACTGTATCTTTAGGTTTATCACTCTCTACAAACTCAACATTTACATTTGATAAATAATTTTCTCTAACAAATAATAATACTCTTTCACTATCCCAAGATACCATATCAGGTACCATAATCTCTTTTGAAGGATTAGCTCCTTCGCTAATTGAAATAGTTACTTCATCAATTTTATTAAGAGTGGTTCCATATTTAACATTTTGACTAATAACTTTATATTCATCTACCATATCACTATATTCATATTCTTGATGAATACTAATATGATTTTTATTAGCCCATTTAATAACATCAGTAACCATTTTACCTTGGAAATCAGGCATAGTAGAAATTGGACTATTTACTATAGTAAAATGATTATTAATATTTAAAATAAAATAAACAATTAATAAAAGAGAACCAAATCCAATCATAGTTTTTTTATTTCTATTATAAGTGAAAGATACAACTACAAATATAATAGAAAATAAAGTTAAAATTAAACTATTTATTAATGAAGAAATACTATTATCTTTTATAATAACCATTCCAAAAGAAAGAATAGATAAGAAAAATAAAATAATTAATAGAAAATGTACAAAGAAATGATATCTCTTTTTTACAACTTTTTTTTCTACTAAATCTTCTTCAATTAACTCATTTAATTCCTCTTTATCAATAACTGATAAAGATGTACTAGTATCTTCATTATTTGTATTCTTCTCTACAAAAGACTCATCCATTATTTCTTCTTCCTGAGGTTCTTTATCATGATCTTCAGTATTTTTATTTAAATTAGTTTTATTCTTTTTCTTTTTTTGAGCCATAAAACACCTCCTAATTATATATTTATTATATAATAAAGAAAGAAAAATAGAAACAAAACAAAAAGTCTAACTGTAAAAAAATGTCTATTAGAAAAATGATTTTATCTTTACGAAAGTATTAAAAAATGATAATCTAAGAAATAAAGGAGACTAGAATGAAAATAAGTGATTATAAAGAGAAACCTATTTGGAATGATTCTTTAAAACTATATGAAAATAATTTAGAAAAGCAGGTAATTAAAGATATATTATTTAAAGATATTGAAGATGATAACACAATATGTAAATATGCAATAGTATTTGGAACATCTAGAATTATAGAAATGAAAGCAAGAGTAAAAACGGTATATGATTTATATAAAAAGAAAAGAATAAAAAAAATATATTTATCTGGTAGTAATAACGGAATATCTAGTATAAAAAACAATCAAACTCCAAATAAAATAGTAGAAGAAAATATTGATATTTCAAAGATATATGAAGATGATTTATCTGAAGCTGAAAGAATGAAAGAAGAATGTTTAAAATTAGGAATAAAAGAAGAAGATATTATTATGGATAAAGAATCTAATAATTCATTAGAATCTTTAAAAAACATAAGTAATAATATTGACTTAAAAGATGAAAAATCAATTATATTAGTAACATCTGCCTATCACATGAGAAGATGTATATTAGGAGCAATTAAATATATTTCTCCAAATATTCATTATTGTCCTGTAATTGCTGAAACAGGATATTTTGAAAAAGATAATTATCAAAATACTACTCTTGGAATTCAACTTGCTAATTTTGATGCTAATCATATCTTACGTCAAGCAAAAGAAGGAATAATAGCTAAATCAGATGAGGGAAATTATCAGAAGAAGAAATAGGAAGTTAGACAGAATAATATTAACATGTTATAATAAAAAAAATAAATAAGAAATGGATGATTAATATGAATTACTTAAAAAAAAATAGTAGTTTATTAATTAGTATTTTTTTACTAATAAGCCCAGTAATTGATTTATTAACACAAAGCAATATTATAAAAACAAATTACTATTCTATTGGATTAATACTTAGAGGATTATTTCTAATAAGTATTATATTTCTAACTATTTTTACATATAAAAAAAAGAAGTTATTCATTCCATATTCTATTCTATTAATTTATTTTATTATATATATATCTGGAAGTATATTATATAAAGATACTTTTAGTTTAATAAAAGATGTACAAGGATTAATAAGAGTATTTTATTTTCCAATAATATTCTTATCATTATATTCACTAAGAGAAGAGATAAGAATAAGTAAATATACATTATGGACTACATTATGTATATATACTTTATTTTTATACATTTTATTTATAACAAATAATCAATCTTTATTAAAAGACTATTTCGAATTAAAAGGAATTATATCTATATTAGTTCCATTTATATTTATAATGACAAGTAATACAAATAATATATTAAAAAAAATAATAATATTTTTAATCTTTATAGGAACTTCTTTTATATTAAGATCTAAAACAATATTATTATCATTTTATTTAACTATATTTTTAACTATTATTTATATTATAAAAAGACAGATACAAGAAAGAAATATAAAACAGATTATACTATTAATATTTATAAGTATTATTACTCTTAGTAGTATGACTATTACTATTCCAAAAATAATTTTAAATAATCATAAGAATTTAACAATATCAAAAGTAATAAAAGATGAAGAATTAGTAAATAAATATATAATGAATCAACGACTAACTAGACTAAAAAAGAAAGCACTTGTTTATAAAGAATCTAATATTTATCAAAAATTATTTGGTATAGGATACTATAAAGATAAAGAAGAAATAAATATAATTAAGATGGATTATTTTGATATCTATTATAGTCATGGACTAATTGGATTTCTATTATTCTTTATTATTATTCTAATAATATTATACAAAGTATTAGATAAAACAAAATATGAAGACTATAATAACTACATGTTTCACATCAGTCTATTATTAGTAATAGTATTATCACTATTCAATGGATCAATTATAACATCTCCATCAAGTAGTCTAATTTGTATAATATTAATTTTATTTTTAACCAACCATAAAAAGAAAAATTTATTATTTTCAAGTAAAGATTTAAGAATTGGCGGAATTGAGTCCTCCCTAGTAAACTTAGTAAATAGAATAGACTTATCAAAGTATAATGTTACAATTATTTTAGAAGAGAAAAAAGGAGATTATTTATCAAAAATTAATAAAAATATTACTATTAAAGATTGTAAAGTAAGTGACAATAAAATAGTAGTAATACGTAAAATGATTAATTTTATAAGAAAACTATTCTTTACAATAATAAACTATCAAAATTATGATTTTAGCTGTTGCTACGCAACATATAGTTATAGTGCCAATCTTTTAGCAAGGGTCTCTTCTAGTAATAATTCTATATATGTTCATAGTGATTATAGTAATCTATATAGTGATGAGGAATATATCAATTTTTTCAAAACAAGACATATAGATGAATTTAAACGTATTATTTTTGTTTCAAATGAAGCAAAAGAACATTTTACAAATAAATTTTCTTTCCTAAAAGATAGAACAATGGTAATAAATAATTTTATTAATATAGCTGAAATAGAAAGAAAAAGTAAAGAACAAATAAAAGAAAAGAAAAAGAAGAATGAAACACTATTTGTATTTGTAGGAAGATTAGATGATTCATCCAAAAAAGTAACTCGCGCAATTAATTTGATAAAAGAAATAGAAAAAACATCTCTTTGGATCATAGGAGATGGACCAGATAAAAAAATGTATGAAAAGATAACAGAAAACTTAAATTTAAAAGATAGAATATTATTCTTTGGAAAAAAAGAAAATCCATATCCATATATGATACAAGCTGATTATGTAATATTAACATCAGATTATGAAGGCTTCCCAGTAGTATATTTAGAAGCAATTTTATTAGATAAAAATATCATCACAACGATTCCAACTAGTGATGATAAAATAGATATGAAAAATTATGCTTATATTGTTTCAAAAGATGAAAAAGAAATGGTAAAAGAAGTAAAAAAAATATTAAAAAAACCTTCATCTAAAAAAGCAATAAATTTAAATGAATTATTTGATGAAAGAATGATTAGACTAGAGAGAATTTTTAATGATAATTAGAAAAGAGGATTATAATGAAAGATAATATTTTATATATTGTGATTCCTTGCTATAACGAAGAAGATGTTTTAGAAGAGACAACAAAGAGATTAAAAGTTAAAATGAATAAATTAGTTGAAAATAAAATTATTTCAAATAAAAGTAAAGTTTTATTTGTAAATGATGGTTCAAAAGATAAAACCTGGAAACTAATTGAAAGTATAGAAAAAAAAGAGAAATACTTCACAGGAATATCATTATCTAGAAATAGAGGACATCAAAATGCCTTACTCGCAGGACTATTAACAGCCAAAGAAAAAGCAGATGTTATAATTTCAATGGATGCTGATTTACAAGATGATATAGATGCGATAGATAAAATGCTTGAAAAATATAATGATGGGGCAGATATTGTTTATGGAGTAAGAAATAGTAGAAAAAAAGACACTTTATTCAAAAAAACAACTGCCCAAGGCTTTTATAAGATTATGAAACTATTTGGAGTAGATATTGTCTATAATCATGCTGACTATCGTTTGACAACAAAAAAAGTATTAGATGAATTAGAAAAATATAATGAAGTAAATTTATTCTTACGTGGAATATTCCCTTTAATAGGATTTAAAAGCGAAATTGTCTATTATGAAAGAGGAGAAAGATTTGCTGGAGAAAGTAAATATCCATTAAAAAAAATGATTCATTTTGCTTGGGATGGAATCACTTCCTTTACTATAAAGCCACTACATTTTATCTTTTCAATAGGGATAATTATTTTTATAGTTAGTATATTAATAATGATTTATTCTCTTGTTAGAAAAGTAACTGGAAATACTGTTTCTGGTTGGACTTTTTTATCAATATCTATTTGGTTTATTGCCTCACTTCAAATGATAAGTATTGGAATAATAGGGGAATATATAGGGAAAATCTATATGGAAGTAAAACATAGACCAAGATATTGTATAGAAAAAAACTTAGAGGAAAGAGAGGAAAAATAATATGAAAAGTATTTTAAAAAATAAAAATATTTTTTCTATTATTTTTTTATTATGTTTAATATTATTACTTTCTATATTAAAAATTAATAATTATATTTTTCTATTAATATCGATTCTATTTCATGTAATTTTAATTCTAATTATAAAAGATATTATAAGAAGAAATAGAATTTCATTTTCAAAAAAAGAAAAAATCTTTTTAGTGATATTGACTACTAGTTTAATTATTCTCTATTCTATTTCTATATTTACAAGAAAGTTTATCTATTATTGGGATTTTTCTTGTTATTATAATTTACAATTAGATACAATAAAAGCCTATCAATCAGGTCTTATTGCAGGAATAAAACAGCTAGTTGGAAGTACCTGGGCTGGAGAATACGGGTCTCTTTTAAGTTATATTCCGCAAGCTATTTTTCAGTTTACTAATAAAAGTATATCATTTTATTTATTTAGTTCTGTAATAACTATTATCCCATATTTAATTATATCTATTGGAATATTTACAAAAAAAATATTAAATACAAAAAAAGAATACAAGTTCATTACATCAGTACTAATAATATCTCTAATTCCCCTTCTACATGGAACATTTATTATAGGACAACCCGATTTATTTGGACTAGTATTTATCTTTTTACTATTAACTATTACAAAAGATTATAATTTTATAAAACTAGATATAATAAAACTATTCGAAATACTACTATTTACCTTATTATTAACAATGTCTAGGAGATGGTATGTATATTGGATTTTAACTTATTATATTTTATACATAATAATGATACTTTTAACAAACAAAAAAGAGTGGAAAATAATTATAAAAAATATTCTATTATATGGAATAATAGTACTAATATTTTACTTAGTGCCTTTAATCCCATTCTTTAAAAATACTTTATTAAATGATTATGCATCATCTTATCAATTCTACAAAGGTGGAGGAATACTAGAAGAAGTAGTAAGACAAATAAAACACTTAGGTATAATACAATTAATAATGATATTTGGTGGAATAATAGTAGGATGTTTAAGAAAAGAACATAGAAAACTTACTATTATAAGTTTTATACAATTATTATTAATTATTATTCTATTTAATAGAATCCAATCAATGGGTTTACATCATAGTTTATTATTAATACCAACTTATTCTCTATTTATAATTGTATTAATAGACTTTATACCAAAAAAATCATCCCTAGTACTAATTAGTATCGTTTTATTAAACTTTATTATTAGTTTTACAAATTATACTTCTATTAATTTTACCGATGTAAAACTAATAGTAGAAGATGATAAGAATTATAATCAATTAGTAGAAGTAGAATCATTTTTAGAAAAAAAATTATCAAAAAATAATACAGCTTATATGATTACTCATAATAATACAATTAATCCAGATAAATTAAGAAATATAAGAACACCAAATTCTAAAGTAAAAAAATACTTACCATATGGATCTGCCATAATAGGAGTACATAAATTTCCACTTGAATTATTTACATCTAAATACATAATCACAACATCTCCATATGAAAGTATATCAGTAGATTTAAAATATAATAATGTATTTAAAAATTTAGTAGAAGAAAAGAAGTTCAAAATAATAAAAACATATCAATTAAAAGACAATATTATATTAGAAATCTATGAAAGAATAGAAAAGGTAGATGAAGAAGAAAAAGAAAAATATAAAGAAGCTTTAAAAGAAGAATCAAAAGAATATAAATATTTATATGAAGATATTATAAATAGTTATAAAGGTTAAAAGGAGTCGAATATGCCTAAATTTAGTATTATTGTACCAGTATATAATGTAGAAAAATATATAAAAAAATGTCTAGACAGTATAGAGAGTCAAACATATAAAGATTATGAAGTAATTATTGTAAATGATGGTACAAAAGACAATAGTATGGACATTGTAAATAAATATAATGTAGAAATAATAAATCAAAAAAATAAAGGTCTAAGCGAAGCAAGAAATGAAGGGGTAAAAAAAGCAAAAGGAGATTACATTCTATTTTTAGATAGTGATGATTATATAGAAAAAGATTTACTAAAGGAATTAAAGAAAGCACTAACAAATAATCCAGACTTAGTAAGATTTCAAATAAGAGAAGTATTTGAAGACAATACAAAGAAAGATTATAATGAAGAGCCATTTCTTAATAAAGATGGAGTAGAAGCATTCAGCATACTTTGTAAATATCATTTCGTAGAAAATGCATGGGCATATTTATATAAAAGAGAATTTTATTTAAAAAATAAATTTTCATTTAAAAAAGGGGCAATTCATGAAGATTTTGGATTAGTTCCATTAGTAATTATGAAAGCAAAAAAAGTTAATTCAATATCATATATTGGGTATAATTATTTACAAAGAGAAAATAGTATTATGAGTGAAAAAAACTATGAAAAAACAAAAAAGAAAGTATCTGATATGTTTGAACATTATGATTATCTTATAAAAGAAATAAATAAGACAGAGTTAGATAGTAAAATATATAAAAGTTTTATTTCTAATAGTCTAATATTAAAAGTATGTGAATTAAAAAAAGAGGATTATAAAAAAAGTAAAAAGATATTAAAAGAAAAAAAAGTATATGATAATTTATTAACAAATACCTTTATAAGAAAAATAAAAAAATATATTCTAAAAATAAGTCCTAAACTAGCAAAAAAATTTTTATAATAATAGACAAGGAGAGCATATGAAAAAAACAAAAGAATTATGGAAAAAATTAAATAATAACTTTGCTGAAATACTAACAGTAAAGAAAATTACTATAATAGTATTACTAATTACAATTATATTACTTATACCATTATTAGGAGTATCATTTTATATACATCCATCAGCAGATGATTTTGATTATGGAGTATATACAATAGGAGCAATCAATAAAGGGATAGGTAATGTATTTGTAGGAGTAGGAAAAACAATACATAAATTTTACAATAATTGGCAAGGAACATATTCTGCTATTACTTTATTTTCATTAAATCCTAGTATATGGGGAGATAATTTCTATTTCTTAACAACTTTTATTTTAGTATTATGTATATCGTTTTCTATCTATTATCTATTCAAACAATTAAAAAAAATCCTAAAGCTAGATAATACCAGTTTCCATCTAATTTATTTACTATTCATTATATTAATTTTAGAAACAATTCCTGACAAAACACAAGGTTTGTATTGGTGGAATGGTGCTTGCTATTACATGGTATTCTTTTCTTTTGAACTTACCCTAATAGCTATATTATTAAAAAGATATTTTTTAAATATGCCAACTAAATTAAATTATATAATATCATGTTTACTTATTATTGCAATTGGTGGGGGAAACTTTATTACAGCTCTTCAACAAATAATTATTTTAATACTATTAAATATTTTTTTAATAGTTTCCAAAAAGGATAAGTCAGCTATTCTAATGTCAGCATTATCAATAATCAGTTTTTTAATTAGTGCTCTAGCACCAGGCAATTCAAAAAGAGCATCATTAGTTGTTGGAATGCCAGCCACTAAAGCAATTTTATATTCATTTAAGTATTCTATACTAAAGTCAAAAGAATGGATGACTCCTCTAAATATTGTTATTATAGGAATTATTATATTTTTATTATTAAAAACTTATAAAGAAAGAAAAGATAGTTTTAATCATCCATTGATTGTTACAATTTTAATATATTGTATATTTTCTGCTGAGTTTACTCCAACATTATATGCAACAAGTGACTTAGGTGCTGGAAGACTTTGGAATATAATGTATATTAGTTATTTGTTATTAGCTATAGGACTTTTATATTATCTAATCGGAAACATAAGAAAACAAATATTATCAGAAAAAATACTAACAAAAAATTATTCCCAAGGAATAAACATTATCCTAAAAAGAAACAGTATCTTATTAACTATATTAATTGTAGGATTTTTATCTTATACAATCTATAAACATATATATGATTATACTTCAGTTAGTACATATATTATATTAAAAAGAGGAGAGGCCCAAATTTATGATAAAGAGTATAAAGAAAGAATAAAAATATTGAAAAACAAGAATATAAAAGAAGTAGAATTTAAACCATTTACTCATTATCCTTATCCAATAATTTTTGCAGAACTAGAAGAAGACGAAACAAATTGGAAAAATAGATCAATGGCTCAAGTATACAATAAAAAATATGTAAAGATAGTAAAGAAGGAAAGTTGATATTATGAATAAAGAAGCAATATTATATATCGTAGTACCTTGCTACAATGAGGAAGAAGTATTAAAAGAAACAACTAAAAGATTATCTGAAAAACTAAATAGCTTAATAAAAAAGAAAATGATTAGTAAAAAAAGTAAAGTAATGTATGTAAATGACGGAAGTAAGGATAAAACTTGGAACCTCATTAAAGATATTAGCGAAAAGGAAAAAAACTTTACAGGGATATCTTTATCAAGAAATAGGGGACATCAAAACGCTTTACTAGGAGGACTAATGACTGCTAAACAATATGCTGATGTAGTAATTAGCATGGATGCAGATTTACAGGATGACATTGACGCAATAGATGAAATGTTAGATAAATACTATGATGGATGTGATATTGTATATGGAGTAAGAAGCACAAGAAAAAAAGATACTTTTTTCAAAAGATTTACCGCAGAATCTTTCTATAAACTAATGAAAGCATTAGGAGTAGATTGTGTTTATAACCATGCTGATTATAGATTAACATCAAAAAGAGTATTAGATAATTTAGAAAATTTTAAAGAAGTAAACTTATTTTTAAGAGGAATTTTTCCCTTAATAGGTTATAAAAGTGATATTGTCTATTATGAAAGAAACGAAAGATTTGCTGGAGAATCAAAGTATCCACTAAAGAAAATGTTACATTTTGCTTGGGATGGAAT
>Ga0256404_1002484_pt1 | contig 40698 bp, 36 predicted proteins | sample RumenRJG_01DNA_FD_185990 | JGI IMG/M metagenome (GOLD analysis project Ga0256404, IMG submission 185990) | Bovine rumen microbial communities from Lethbridge, Alberta, Canada - RJG_01 | ecosystem: Host-associated > Mammals > Digestive system > Stomach > Rumen | place: Canada: Alberta | collected... | reverse complement strand
TTGTTGTGTGTGAGAACTTAACAATACAACATAGACACGTTAAACACTACTTTTATTTTTATGAAAGAGTAGATTTAACTGTAAGTAGAGGTAGCCACCGCGTAAGCGGTTTGGTACAATAAAAATGTGCTAAAATCAGTTTAATGATTTTTCGGGATTTTTTCAATGAAAATGAAGGAAAATGTATAATTATTAACAGAAAAAATGAATGATTAATTCTGTGAAAAATGACAATAATTCCTTAAATATATTTAAAAGAGGAGACAATATCATGAACATAAACAGTCTAATGGACAGCGTGGGATGCAACGTGATAATGATCACAGATAAGTATAACCTTAGATATATTACTGGTTTTAGAGGCGGAGAAGGGACAGCGCTTATTCTTAGGGATAAAGGCTATCTTCTGGTCGATTCAAGATATACAGAAGCAGCCGGCAGAGAGGTAAAAGAGAAGAAGGATGCAGCTGTTTCTTTTGAGGTTATAGAGTTTAATAACGCACAGCCAAAATATAAGCTGGCTGCAGAAATCATTTTATCATTAAATGAAGCGGTTACTATAGGATTTGAAGATAGAAGTATGCTTTGCTATGAGCTTGAAGCCGGTAAAGAAGGTATAGCAGCAGCCCTGAGAGAATATTTCCCTGAGAAGAAGGAAGCTGCAGGAGAAGGCTTTATCAGCTGGAAACCGCTTGGAGATCTTATAGAAAGAGAAAGACGCATTAAAACGCCTGAAGAGTTGAAGCTGCTTAGAAAGGCAGAAGCAATCGGTGATAAGGCATTTTCTGATATATTAAATATACTTAAGCCGGGAATGACTGAGCTTGAGGTTGCAGCAGAGCTTGAATACAGCATGAAGAAGAACGGTGCTGCAGGGCTTTCATTTGATACTATTGCAGCCTCTGGTATAAATTCATCCATGCCTCATGCGATACCGGGAACCAAAAAGCTTGAGAATGGTGATTTTCTTACAATGGATTTCGGGTGTCTGTATGAAGGGTACTGCTCTGATATGACAAGAACTGTTGTGATCGGTAAGGCTTCGGATGAGCAAAAGAAAATCTATAACATAGTACTTAAAGCGCAGATAGAGGCTGTTTCCGGAATCAGAGCCGGTCTTAAATGTATTGATGTTGACAGGATAGCAAGGTCGATCATAGAAGAAGCCGGATATGGAAGATATTTTGGACACGGTCTCGGCCATAGTGTAGGTCTTTATATACATGAGAGTCCTGCGCTTAATACAAGAGATGAAACTGTACTTGTCGAAGGAATGATAGAAACGATTGAGCCGGGAATTTACATACCGGGCTTTGGAGGAGTCAGGATAGAAGATATGGGAGCTGTAACAAAGGATGGCTATGATAACTTCGCATCCTCTCCAAAGGAGCTTATAGAAATCTAAAAAGAATAGTGATACTGAAGGAGGACGCACTGCGTTCTCCTTTTTTTATGGTTTTTAAAGATGATTTTTAAATTATTTAAAAGAGATAAAGAATGCTCTGAGTCAGATGTTATATTATGTGTCATTTTTGGAAACTGGAAACTGTAAATATATAAATTAGTTTCTTGATTTTTAAATCAAAACATGATAATATGGAAACTGTAAAATATATTAATAGTTTCCAATATTGATTAAAAAAGTATTATCATGATAGTTAATTAGTTTTACGAATATATAAGTGAGGTGAAGGGATTGAATATGAATAAGAATGCTAAGGATTCAGAGATAACAACAGAAAAGATCGCAATATATAATGCAGTGATAAAACTCTTCGGTAAGAAGGGTATCAAATTCACTATGGATGATCTTGCAAAAGAGCTCAGGATGAGCAAAAAAACGCTTTATGTGTATTTCAAGGACAAGGAAACTCTGCTTCTTTCTACGGTTGATTATATCTTCGATGGAATCAAGGAAGAGGAGTACAAGGTATCTGAGGATACATCGCTTTCAACAGTTGAAAAGCTTGAGAAGATCATGGGTGTGATGCCGGACAGCTATAAAGACATTAATTTTGCAGGACTTTATATGCTTAAGGATAAATATCCGAAGATATATAAGAAGGTCGGAAAAAGGCTTGAAAGCGGCTGGGAAGTAACGATAGCACTTCTTGAGAAGGGGATGCAGGAAGGAAATATCAGAAGAATCCCGGTTCCGATATTTAAGACAATGTTTGAAGCTACACTTGAGCAGTTTTTCCAGCAGAATATACTTATCAAGAATAAGTTATCTTACGGAAAAGCGCTTCAGGAGGTTATAAGCATACTGCTTTACGGTGTTACAACTAAAAGCGCATAACGTAATATTTTAAGCATTTAATCAGGACGTATATGAAGCATGAGGAGAAGGATAAGGAGGAGAGTATGGCAAGGATTTATATCAATGATGAATGGGGATTTGCTGAGGAATTCTCTGATGAACTGAATTTTAGTAATTGTAATATTCCACTCAGCAGTGTAAGGATACCGCATACGGTTAAGGAAACTCCGTTTAATTATTTTGATGAGTCTGTTTATCAGATGATCAGCGGTTACAGAAAGGTTTTATATGTTCCGAAGGACTGGGAGAACAAAACAGTGCTTCTGACATTTGAAGGCGTAGGCCATGTTTCAGAGGTTTATCTGAACGGTAAGAAGGTTGCAGAGCATAACTGCGGTTATACAGCATTTACGGTTGATATCTCAAATGAGATCATGATCGGTGTTAAAAATGTACTTGTTGTAAAGTGCAACAGCAAAGAGGATGTGAATGTTCCTCCATTTGGCTTTGTTATCGACTATATGACCTACGGCGGCATCTACAGAGATGTATATATAGATGTTAAGGAAAAGGATTATATAAAGGATGTATTTGCAAGACCGGAGGTTCCGGAGGATGAAGTGCTTCCGGGAGAAGTCAGCGGTAAGATCAAGATGAACGCTAAGCTTCGCAAGTTTACTTTCAGCGGAGTTATGGCAGCGGATATCACTCTTAATGCAGAGAGGGAGGGGCTTATCCTTAACGCCGAGCTTCTTGATGATGGCGAAAGCGTAGGAAGCATCAGCGTGGAGGCAGATAAGGCTGAGAATGGCGAAGCCTCTATAAGCTTTACAGCTGAGAAGATAAAGCTCTGGGACGTTGCAATGCCTAAGCTTTATGAATTCGTAGTAAGACTACTTGATGGAGAAAACGTGATAGATGAATTCAGGACCAAGGTCGGCTTCAGAAGATCTGAATTCAAGAAGGACGGTTACTTCCTTAATGGTCGTAAGCTTAAGATCAGAGGACTTAACCATCATCAGTGTTATCCGTATATCGGATACGCTGCACCGGCTTCACTGCAGATAAATGATGCAGACATACTTAAGTACGAGCTTGGCGTAAACGCAACGAGAACTTCGCATTATCCACAGTCTCATTATTTCATTAACAGATGCGATGAGATAGGACTTCTGGTATTTACAGAGATGCCGGGCTGGCAGCATATCGGTGATGACGCCTGGAAGGAACAGGCGGTCAGAAATACCGAGGACATGGTAAAGCAGTACAGAAATCATCCGTCGATAATCATTTGGGGCGTTAGAATAAATGAATCCATGGATGATAACGACTTCTATGAGAAGACAAATGAAGCAGCCAGAAGGCTTGATCCTACAAGACCTACAGGCGGCGTAAGAAACTTCAAGAAGAGTAAGCTCCTTGAGGATGTATACACATATAATGACTTCAGCCATATCGGAACAAATCCGGGAGTGGAGAAGAAAGCAGCTGTAACCTCTGATATGGATAAGCCTTATCTTATCACTGAGTACAATGGACATATGTATCCTACCAAGAGCTTTGATAACGAAGAGCTTAGACAGGAGCATGCATTAAGACATGCAAGAGTCCTTGAGACGGTCAGCGAATACTCGGATATCTGCGGAAGCTTCGCATGGTGCATGTTTGATTACAATACTCACAAGGATTTTGGATCCGGCGACAGGATCTGCTACCACGGCGTAATGGATATGTTCAGAAATCCAAAGATGGCAGCGGCTGTATATGCTATGCATCAGAAGAGAATCCCGGTACTTGAGATAAGCTCTTCTATGGATATTGGCGAGCATCCTGCAGGAAACAGAGGAGATGTATATATCTTCACAAACGCCGACAGCGTAAAGTTCTATAAGAATGATGTATTTATCAAAGAGTACACACATCAGGATTCTCCATTTTCAAATATGAAGATCACACCGATCCTTATCGATGACTTTATCGGTGATCAGCTTGAGGAAAATGAAGGCTTTACAAAGCGTCAGGCAGAGGATGTAAAGGAGCTTCTTAACTATATCGGACGCTACGGAATGGTAAACCTTCCGGTAAGTGTCAAGGCTAAGATGGCTAAGGTAATGGCTCTCTATCATATGAAATATGATGACGCTTACAGGCTTTTCGGTAAGTATATCGGCAACTGGGGCGGCGAAGGAGCAGTATTTAAGTTTGAGGCTGTTTCAAAAGGAAAGGTAGTAAAGACCGTGATCAAGACTACCGTAAAGGATATTCACATCACGGCAGAGGCAGATCATACAGAGCTTCGCGAAGATACAAGCTATGATATGGCTGCAGTCAGAATAAAGATCTGTGACCAGAACGAAAATGTTATGCCGTTCTTTTCACTTCCGCTTCCGCTTAAGGCAGAGGGACCTATCGAGATAGTAGGACCAAAGCAGGCAATGATAGCCGGCGGTATGGGCGGAACATATATCAGAACAAAGGGCGTTGAGGGTAATGCATCACTCACCATTGAGATGCCTGAAGGCTATGACGGAAGAGTAAAGATAGACTTTAATATTAGTATAAACGAATAATTGATTAACGGAAGGAGTGATTAAAATGAATCTGAGCGGCAGAGAAAAATTCGCCTATGCCCTTGGTGCAGTAGGTAAAGACATGGTTTACATGTTGTCTGCAAGTTATGTTTTATACTATTTTCAGGATATACTCGGAGTAAATGCTGTAGCTATGGGCGTTATACTTCTTGTTGCGAGAATATTTGATGCATTTAATGACCCGATCATGGGTATCATAGTAGCTAAGACACATACAAGATGGGGCAGGTTCAGGCCTTGGCTCCTTATCGGTACAGTAACAAATGCCGCTGTACTCTTCATAATGTTTGCTGCACCGCCTTCACTTGACGGAAAAGGCCTTGTTGCTTATGCGGCAATCACTTATATCCTTTGGGGAGTAACCTACACAATGATGGATATTCCTTACTGGTCAATGATCCCTGCATTTACAAAGTCAGGCAGGGAGAGAGAAGGACTTACAACTCTTGCACGTTCTGCAGCGGGCGTAGGTTCAGCTCTTGTAACCATACTTACAATGATCATCGTGCATGCTCTCGGCGGAGAGGGAAATGCAGGTGAGAGAACCGGTTTCAAGTGGCTCGCACTTATAATAGCTATAATTTTCGTAGTATTTATACTTATCACATGTATAAGCATCAAGGAAAAGTCTACAGTTGATATGGAATCTCCATCAGTTGGACAGATGTTCAAGGCGCTTATACAGAATGATCAGGCAATGACAGTTGTTATAGCTATTGTACTTATCAACTGTGCTGTATACATCACATCAAACCTTGTACTGTATTTCTTCAAGTACGACTTCGGCGGCGAGGGATGGTATAACAGCTATACACTTTTCAATACCTTCGGCGGTGGAATCCAGATTCTTTCAATGATGTTATTCTATCCGCTTCTCAGAAATGCTTTAAAGCTTTCAAATGTAAATATTTTCTATATCTGCATCGCAAGCGCGATCATCGGATATGCTTCACTCCTTGGAATAGCATTTACATCTATGTCAAATGTAGTAATGCTTTTCGTACCGGGCTTCTTCATCTTTGCTGCAAACGGAGTGCTTCAGGTACTTACAACAGTATTTCTTGCAAATACAGTTGATTACGGTGAGCTTAAGAACGGCAGACGTGATGAATCGGTTATCTTCTCTATGCAGACCTTTGTAGTAAAGCTTGCATCAGGTGTGGCTGCATTTATCGCATCTATCTCACTCTCAATCTTCAACCTTAAGAGTGATGCAGTTACAGAAGAGCAGAAGTCAATAGATTATTCAATCCAGGTAGCTGCTTCTTCAAGAACAGGACTCAGAATGGTAATGACACTTATTCCGATACTCGGACTTTTCATAGCATTGTTCTGGTTCAAGAAGAAATTCTTACTTGATGAGAATAAGCTTGAAGAGGTTCAGGAAGAACTCGCAAAGAAGCAGGAAGCAAGATAGAAATCTGTTAAGGAGGACTGTTTATGATCAGGATTCTGGATAAGGTTTTTCATCTTAGAACAAATGAAACTTCATATATCTTTATGGTCAATGAGGCAGGGCTTTTGGAGCACGTTTACTACGGTAAAAAGCTTGGTAAAAAGGACGGAAGCGTAAATGCTTTCGCCCTCAGGGACAGATATGATTTTGTTCCGGGCAATTCTACTGTATATGACGAAGCAAATCCTTCTCTTTCTCTTGAAGCAATGAGTGCAGAATATGCTGCGGGAGGAAGAGGAGACGTAAGAGAGCCTGCTATAGAGGTTATCCATGAAAATGGCAGCTCAACCTCGGATCTTAAGTTTGTAACGGCAGAGGTTTTTGAAACGCTGACGGCGCATGTTGAAGAGTCGCCGCTGCCTCATTCTTATGATGATTCAGGAAAGTATGAGCATCTTTTTATACTCCTTCAGGACAGTACCTACGGCGAAAAGCTTGAACTTCATTATTTCGTATATCCTGAAGAGAATATAATAACCAGAAGCGTAAAGCTTATAAATTCCGGCAGTGGTAAGCTGACTGTCAGAAGACTTATGTCGAACTGCCTTGAGTTTCCTGTAACTGCCTTAAAGTGTACTGGCTTCAGAGGCTCATGGGCAAATGAAATGAACCGCTGCGACAGTATACTTACCGGCGGTAAAATGGTCTATGATTCATGTATAGGAAGCAGCGGCAGCAGATGTAACCCATTTGTTATGGCAGCTGCGGGACCTGTAACAGAACAGGCCGGAGAGGTTTACGGCTTTAATCTTATCTACAGCGGAAACCATTATAGTGCCTTTGAAACAAGTGCATACGGAAAGACAAGATTTGTAAGCGGCATTAATCCAAGAGGCTTTTCTTACAGCCTTCAGCCGGGAGAAAGCCTGGATGCACCTGAAGCAGTAATGTCATTTTCGGATAAGGGATATAACGGACTAAGCTGCAACATGCATAGATTTGTCAGAAAGCACATAGTCCGCGGCAGCTGGAGAGACAGAGAAAGACCGATACTTCTCAACAGCTGGGAGGCTGCGTATTTTGATATTAATGAGTCGAAGCTCCTTAAGCTCGCAAAGACCGGAAAGGACTGCGGCATAGAGCTCTTTGTTATGGACGATGGATGGTTCGGAGAGAGAAATGATGATAAAAGCTCTCTGGGCGACTGGACAGAGAACAAAAAGAAGCTTCCTCACGGAATAAAAGGACTTGCGGAAAAGATCAAAAAGCTCGGAATGAACTTTGGCCTCTGGGTGGAGCCGGAGATGATCAGCGTTAATTCAGAGCTTTACAGAAAGCATCCGGAATATGTTTTAGAGGCTCCGGGTAAGATTCAGTCTGAGGGACGAAATCAAAGAATACTGGATCTTACAAATCCTCTGGTGGTCGATCATATCTATAATGAGATGAAGAGAGTATTTTCATCAGCTGATATAAGCTATGTAAAATGGGATATGAACCGTATCTTTTCGGAGGTCTTTTCACAGAACCTTTCGCCGGATCGACAGGGCGAGGTTTATCACAGATATATTCTTGGCTTTTATGAGCTTATAGGTCGTCTTACAAAGGACTTTCCGGAGATACTTTTCGAAGGCTGTGCTTCGGGCGGAAACCGTTTTGATCTCGGAATGCTGTGCTTTTTCCCGCAGATCTGGGCAAGCGACAATACAGACGCTGTATCAAGGCTTGAGATTGAGAAGGGCTACAGCTACGGATATCCTATGAATACTGTTTCTTCGCATGTATCAGGAGTACCGAACCATCAGACTCTTCGTGTCACTCCTATAGAGACAAGATTTAATGTAGCTGCACTCGGAGTACTTGGCTATGAATCAAATCTTTCGGATTTTAAGAAGGAAGATTTAAACAGTATTAAAGAACAGGTGGAGATTTATAAAAAATGGAGAAGAGTGCTCCAGTTCGGAGATTTCTACAGACTGGATGCAGAAAACAGCATTCAGGGAACTGTCGGCAGCGGCTTCTCAGGTATATGTACCGGCGGAATGAACGATAATATCTACCGCTTTAATATTGTATCAGAGGATAAAGATAAGGCTGTGGGAGTTATCGTAAGGAAAAGTGTTATCCCTAACTTCCCGGGGCTTTCATTTAAGGCGGCCGGACTTCTTGAAGAAGAGGATTATCATTTTTACAATATCAAGAAGGATCATAATATTAAAGAATTTGGTGACCTTATAAATACAGTTGCGCCGGTTCATGTAAAGCAGGATTCAACCCTGCATAATGTAATGGCGAAATTCGTCCGCCTCTCGGGAGAGGTAGAGGATACAGTGGTAAGCGGCAGTGAGCTGATGAACAAAGGAATAAGCCTCACTCCGTCATATTCGGGAACCGGATATAAGGACGGAACAAGGCTTTTCGGTGATTACGCATCAAGAATGTACTTTATGGAGAGATCGTGATCTTTCTTCGGTTCAGATACTTGCCCGGAGATGTGCCGACATATTTAAGAAATACCTTGCCAAAGTAGCTCTGGCTCGGAAAGGCAAGAATATTTGATATCTCGGAGATACTGTAATTCGAATAATCAATCATATTTTTAGCGGTTTCAACCTTCTTACGGCTGATATAATCGCTTACGGACATATGCATTTCTTTTTTGAATAACCTTGAAAGATAGCTGGGGCTGAGCTTTGTTTCAGCGGCAATATCATTCAGGGTTATTCTTTCGTGCAGATGATCGTAGATATAGCTGAGACACTTTAAAATATGGCGTGAATAAACCATTTTCGTAGAAAGCTCCTGCATCCTTTTGGTGTAATCCAATACCATTTTCTTATGCAGGACTGAAATCTCATCCAGACTCTTGCAGGTGTCGACTCTTTTGATATAAAGGTCGCTTATGGTGTAAGCCTGTTCGTGCATAAGACCAGCCTTGATGCAGTTTCTTGCAAGGATGGCAGCGGTTATCGCAAAATGATATTTGAAATTCTGCAGATTGTTATCCGAAAGCACGCCCAGACCTTTCTTGTCACAGAAGGGCTCGGTCAGAAAGCTTTCAACCTTTTTTCTGTTGCCGCCGGTCACGGCATCGTAGAATTCCATTTCCGGATCTATAGGTGCATGATGAAGATATTCTTCACGAAGTATATATTCACGATAGCTTAGTTCTTTCTCTATTTCCTGCATGAAATACCTCCCTTTTTTAACCCCAAATATCTGTCATAAAAATGCCAAAATTATCATCTTTTTTATATAGTATGATATTACCACAATATATAATAAATTCATAGAATTAAGAGGACTTTTCGGGGGCGTTTTTAAAAATAAAAAAATGACAGATGAAATATAATCTGTTATGATTAAAACAGTAACCGGAAATTTCTTAAGAAATATTGTTAACATGTATTTTATAGTTCGTGATCTTATATAAAATGGAGGAACAAAATGAGAAAATTAGATGGTTTTACAAGAGGCGTAAATTTTGGCGGATGGCTTTCTCAGTGTGATCATACTAAGAAGCGCTATGACACTTTTATTACCGAGGATGATTTCAAAGCTGTATCTAAAAGAGGCTTTGATCATGTTAGAGTTCCTGTTGATTATGAGCTTTTTGAAGATGATAACATGAATTTTGAAGAGGAAGGCTTCAAATATATTGATTTTGCTATCGCTATGTGCAAGAAATACAGTATCAAGATGATACTTGATCTTCACAGAACTCCGGGATATTCATTTGATCCTTTCCATGGTGAGAAGGGCTTCTTCGAGGATGAGAAGTATCAGGAGCATTTCTATGTAATCTGGGAAGAGCTTGCTAAAAGATACGGTGATGAATACGAGACAGTAGTATTTGAGCTTCTTAACGAGGTTACCAAGAAGGAATACTGTGATACATGGAACAGAGTTTCCACAGAGACTATCAAGAAGATAAGAGCTATCGCACCTGATATAAGAATAATTGTCGGCGGTTATTACAACAACAGCCTTGAAGCTGTTCGTGATCTTGCTATGCCGTATGATGACAAGATCATTTACACCTTCCATTGCTATGAGCCGCTTCTTTTCACACATCAGGGAGCTTACTGGATAGCTACAATGGATCATGATTTCAGATGCGAATATAAGATGCCTTATTCACAGTATGAAGAGCTCAGTCAGAAGTATCTCTGCCAAGCATATTGTTCATTTAAGGGATATGATTTGGATGCAGTACCGGATGAGGCTTATTTTGATAATCTTCTTCAGGATGCCATCAAGGTTGCAGAGGAGAGAAATGTACCTCTTTACTGCGGTGAGTACGGAGTTATCGATAAGGCTGATCGTAAGGATGCAGCACTCTGGTTCAAGGATTTCCACAGCGTAATGGACAGATATGGTATCGGCAGAGCTGTATGGAATTATAAAGAGATGGATTTTGAGATTGCAAAAGATTTCTAATCTGATATATTATACCTTATGCGGCCGGTTGCTCGATTGGGGCAGCCGGCCTATTATATATTTTTAAAGAAGTTTGTATTAATTGTGTGGAGGACATATGTACAAAAATTATCTTTTTGACCTTTATGGTACACTTGTGGATATTAAGACAGATGAACAATCAAAGAAGCTCTGGAAGAAGCTTGCAAAGCTGTATGCGTGCTATGGAGCTGTATATAAGCCTAAGCATCTGAGAAAGGCATTTTTTGAACTTGATAAAGAGGAGAGAGCGCTGCTTAAAGAAAAGCTTGGTTGTGAGTATCCGGAGATCAAGCTGGAGAAGGTATTTATAAGACTTTTAAAGGAAGCACCGGAAATGCTTACCGGCCCTGATAACGGAAATGAGCTTTCTGTAAGAATACCTGAAAATGAAGCAGTCTGGGCAGAGCTTATGGCAAATGCATTCAGAACACTTTCAAGAAAATATCTGAAGCTTTTTCCGGACACACTTGAAACGCTTGATGCACTTCGTGAGAAAGGCTGCAAGGTATATCTTCTTTCAAATGCACAAGCCATTTTTACTATGCCTGAGATCAAGCTGATGCATATAGATGAACATATGGATAGGCTGTATATTTCATCTGATTACGGTGTTATGAAGCCGGATCCTATGTTCATAAAAGCGCTTGTTGAAGCTGAAGGCATCGATATCAGCGAATCTGTAATGATAGGAAATGAAGTAAGAAGCGATGTAAAGGTTGCCCAGTCTATCGGAATGGACGGTATCCTTCTCAATAATTACGGTTTAAGTAAAGAGGAGATAGATAAGGAAAGGGCTGTACATAAGGTAACAGGCGATTTTAAGACAATTAATGGAATTGCTGAATTACTAAATTAAAGGAAAAGACATGAAGATAGATATCTGCTGCGTAGGAAAGGTAAAAGAATCCGCCTTTAGAGATATGATAAGTGAATACAGTAAGAGGCTTTCAAGATATGCAAATCTTAGTATTCTGGAGGTTGCCGACGAGAAAACTCCGGAGAATGCATCGGAGGCTGTCGAGGAAGGCATAAAGAAGAAGGAAGGCGAACGTCTGCTTTCTGTGATAAAAGAGAATTCATTTGTTATCGCTCTTGCAATAGACGGTAAAAATCTTTCAAGCACAGAGCTTGCAGATAAAGTTAACAGCCTTGGCATAAATGGGATAAGTCATATACAATTTGTGATCGGAGGATCGCTCGGACTCTCACCGGAGGTGCTGAGGAGGGCTGATATGAAGCTTTCGTTCGGGCGGATGACATTTCCGCATCAGCTGATGAGAGTAATACTGCTGGAGCAGATCTACAGAAGCTATAGAATAATCAATAATGAACCGTATCATAAATGATTTCGGGGTGCTGGCATTGCTCGGCACCCTTTTAGTATGCTTATTTGTTGTTTTATTTGATATATTCAAAAAGCGGTGTTATAATACGGTTAATTTTGACATAAATGTCATGATAAAAAAGCTTTCCTGCTTTCAAGGAAAGAATTTTAAATATTAACCCCCCCACATCATATTTAACTCAGGAGATAAAACAAATGCGTAAGACTAAAATTGTATGTACTATCGGACCGGCAAGTGAGGCGGAGGAAACACTTAAAGAGCTCTGCATGGCCGGAATGAATGTCGCAAGACTGAATTTTTCACACGGTTCACATGAAGAACATTTAAAAAGAATAAATGCTATCAAAAAGGTCAGGGAAGAACTTCATCTTCCTATAGCTATAATGCTTGATACAAAGGGACCTGAATATAGAATAGGTACATTTAAGAACGGTAAGATAAGCCTGAGTGAAGGTGATGAATTTACATTCACCACAGATCAGATTGAGGGTGATGAAACTACAGTATCTGTAAGCTATGCAGGACTTGCTGACGAGCTTTCAGAGGGAGATACCATACTTCTCAATAACGGACTTATGAATTTCCTTGTAACAGGAATTAATGGACATGAGATAAAGACACGCGTCGTTATCGGCGGAGAGCTTACAAATAAGAAGAGTATGAGCTTCCCTGGAAAGCATATCAAGCAGAAGTATCTTTCAGAGCAGGATAAGTCTGATATCATTTTCGGTATTGAAAATGGTATAGATTTTATCGCTTGTTCATTTGTATCTGTTAAGCAGGACCTTCTCGATATACATGCGATCCTTGATGATTATGATGCTAAAAATGTTGAGCTTATCGCTAAGATCGAGAATCAGTCAGGATTTGATAACATTGAAGAGATCTGCGAAGCATGTGACGGTATCATGGTAGCAAGAGGCGATATGGGCGTTGAGATAGATTATGAGAAGCTTCCGGCAATCCAGAAGAAGCTTATCACAAAGTGCCGTATGCTTGGCAAGCGTGTTATCACAGCTACAGAAATGCTTGAATCAATGATCCACAATCCACGTCCTACAAGAGCTGAGGCATCGGATGTTGCAAATGCTGTATATGACGGAACAAGTGCGGTTATGCTTTCAGGCGAGACTGCTGCCGGCAGCTATCCGGTTGAGGCTGTTAAGGCTATGGCTAAGATCTGCCAGTCAACAGAGCAGAATATAAACTATAAGAAGAGATTCTATAATGCGGATATAGAGATCAGAAATGATATAGATGCAATATCGCATTCAACCTGCGGTATGGCTATCGATATCAATGCAAAATGTATCGTTGCCTGCACACTTTCAGGCGTTACAGCAAGAATGGTATCAAGATTCAGATCACCGGTTGATATCATCGGTATGACAACAAATGAAGCAACCTGGCGTAAGCTTGCACTTTCATGGGGCGTTACTCCTGAGATGTGCGAGACCTTCCCTTCAACAGAGGTTCTTTTCTACGGAGCCAAAAAGGTTGCAGCATCTGTATTTGATCTCTCAAAGGGCGATAAGATCGTTATAACAGGCGGCGTTTCCGGCGTATCAGGAAATACAAATCTTATCAAGATTGATGAGATCTAATAACGAGTATGTATTGAACCAATATAGATCCAGTATAGATTCGATAAAGATCCAATAAACTTCTATAATATAGAAAGTACTTAGGGCTTAAGTATGGGGAAACTATTAGTAAGAACTTTTATTAAAAACTACGAGGATACCGGCAATCCGGAGGTCAGGAAGAAGTATGGTATGCTTGCGGGAGGCTTCGGAATATTCTGCAATATCATGCTTTCTATACTGAAGATTATAATAGGTATTATATCCGGTGCATTTTCAATAGTCGGTGATGCGGTCAACAATATGTCTGATGCGGCTTCTTCAATCATAACTCTGATAAGCTTTAAGATTTCCGGCAAGCCGGCAGACAAGGAGCATCCTTACGGTCACGGAAGACTTGAATATATGTCGGGATTTATAGTAGCAGTACTTGTCCTTGCGATTGCACTTAATCTGCTTAAGGAGTCGATAGTCCACATCATCAAGAAGACACCGATAAATGTCAGCCTTGTAACGATTATAATCCTCAGCTGTACCATCCTTGTTAAGCTGTATATGTCTATATTCTATATGTATATCAGCAGGACTATCAAGAGTACAGCCATGAGAGTTACAGCGGTTGACAGCCGTTCGGACTGTATCTGTACAAGCGTTGCACTTATTTCAGTACTTGTAATGCTTATCTTCAAGGTAAATATCGATGGCTATGCAGGTGCAATAGTTGCACTCTTCGTTATCAAATCAGGACTTGAGGGGGCAAAGGATACAACGGCGCTTCTTCTCGGTGAAGGACCTGATGAAGAGACAAAAGAGAAGATCATGGAGGTTAGTTCGGAATATCCGGAGATCATGGATGTACATGACCTCAGAGTTCATGATTATGGCCCGGGAAGAACATTTGCGTCAATGCATGTAGAGGTTGATGCTGACCTTGGAATGATGAAGGCTCATGACATAGTAGATAGTATCGAAAGGCGTATTGTCAAGGAAGGGCTTGTCTCAGAGCTTACGATACATGTCGATCCTGTAGATGCAAATGACGATTTTACGGCTTCTCTGAAGAAAAATGTTGTTAAGAAGCTTAAAGGTATAAGCGATAGCATTTCTATGCATGATTTCAGGGTTATACGTAAAGGGGAGAGTATCGAGAGAGTGATCTTCGATATCACTGTGCCTTATGATTTCAGCATACCTGATGATGAGCTTATGGAAAAGGTTAAGAAAATAGTAGAGGAACTGCCGGGTGAGCCGGAAGCGGACCTCTTCATAGATAAGGTTTTATAAATGGAACCGCCCTTGGTTTTTCGGGGCACACACTAGATTTTTTAAAAAAAAGAAGGGAAAGTATGGAAGAAAGACAGAGACCAAGAGCAAGAGAAAAAAGAGTAACAAATGACGGAAAAGGAATCGGGCCTAAGGGTGAAGCGCTTGGAACCGGGCCTGTAGGAACAGGCAGCGCTCCTTCAGGCGGAGGAGAAGGCGGACATCATATCAATAAAGGTGTTGCCATCGGAGGAGGCGGCGGTCTCATTGCTGTTATCATCGGTATATTTATGATGCTTTTCGGAGGCGGCGGAGGCGGTGCTGGCACTTCAGGCGGTACTGATCCGGGAAGTTCGCAGGGCGGAAATATCAGTGTCGGTGGAAACAGCACAGCAATCTATTCAGAGAATCATACAGGCAACCTTGACGCAGCATCATCAAATGTAAAGCTTGATACAACAGTTGCTGCAGGTTCAAGAGAGAAGCGTACAAAGATACTCGGAGACGGCAAGGATACTATAACATTTATGGTATATATGTGCGGTACTGACCTTGAGTCAAAGTACGGTATGTCTTCAGCTGATCTTTCAGAGATGGCTTCAGCTGATTTCGGTGATAATATCAATATCATTGTATATACAGGCGGATGTGCTAAATGGAAGACAAATGGAATAAGCAACAGAGTAAACCAGGTATTCCAGGTTAAGAAGGGCTCTATGACCTGCCTTGTTTCGGATGACGGCGATAAGGCAATGACCGATCCGAATACGCTTTCTTCTTTCATCAAATGGACAGCACAGAATTATCCGGCCAACAGATATGAGCTTATCATGTGGGATCACGGCGGAGGATCTGTCAGCGGATACGGATATGATGAGATTCATAAAAGCAGTGGTTCAATGAGTCTCAGCGGTATCAACAAGGCTCTTAAGGATGCAGGAATAACCTTTGATATGATAGGCTTTGATGCCTGCCTTATGGCAACAGCAGAGACAGCCCTTATGCTTGATCCGTATGCGGATTATCTCGTTGCTTCAGAGGAGACAGAGCCGGGTATCGGATGGTTTTATACAAACTGGCTTACAAAGCTCGGCGCAAATACATCAATGTCTACACTTGAGCTTGGTAAGAACATCATTGATGACTATACAAATGCCTGTGCACAGAAATGCAGAGGACAGGCAACAACACTTTCACTTATTGACCTTGCAGAGTTTTCAAATACAGTTCCTTCAAAGATCGGTTCATTTTCAACCTCTGTAAGCGGACTTATCACTGCAAAGGAATATAAGCAGGTTTCTGACGCAAGAAATGTTACAAGAGAATTTGCGCAGAGCTCACGTATCGACCAGGTTGACCTTGTTAACCTTGCCGAGAATATGAATACTCCTGAAGGTAAGGAGCTTTCAAAGGCTTTAAAGGGTGCTGTTAAGTATAACAGAACCTCTAAGAATATGACAAATGCATTTGGCGTATCGATCTACTTCCCTTATCAGAGAACATCTTATGTTGATAAGGCCTGCAGCAATTATTCTGCAATCGGTATGAATGATGAATACAGTAAATGTATACGTCAGTTTGCCAGCCTTGAAACAAGCGGACAGATCCAGGCGGGCGGTTCATCAAATGCAGGATCATCACTCTTCGGACTGTTTAACGGCGGTTCGGGCGGTAACAGCGATGCGATATCTTCACTTCTCGGAAGCTTCCTTGGAGGAAGAAGCAATGTTATCGACGACCTTGACGAGACAAATACTGATTTCATGGATAACAGCGGTATCTCAACAGATGATGCGGCAGAATATATCTCCATGAATTACTTTGATCCAAATGCTATTTTATTCTGGGACACTGACGGAGATACAGCAAAGCTTACTCTCAGCGAGGAGCAGTGGAAGCTTGTACACAGCGTAGATATGAATATGTTCTATGATGACGGTTCCGGATATCTTGACCTCGGTCTTGATAATACATATACATTTGACGAAAATGGTGCTCTTGTAGCTGAGACTGACCGTACATGGATCTCAATCGACGGACATCCTGTTGCTTACTATCACCTTGATACAGTAGAAGAGGGAAATGACAAGTATACTATCACAGGTCGTGTTCCTGCACTTCTTAACGGTGACAGAGTAAATCTTATCCTTGTTTTCGATAATGATAATCCTTACGGCTTTATCGCAGGATACCAGTCAGCTTATGTAAATGGTGAGACTGAAACGGTCGCAAAGCTTGAAACCGACCTTCAGGAAGGGGATAAGATCACATTTATCTGTGATTATTATTCATACGACCAGGAGTATCAGGATACCTATACGATAGGCGAGGTCACATATCACGAAGATATGCAGATCAGTAATACTGATGTCGGAGAAGGAAAGGTTAAGATAGCTTATCTTTTCACTGATATTTACAATCAGAAATACTGGACGACAGCTCTTACAAGATAAGTTCTGATATAGCTTTCGAGGCAGTATGCAAAAATAATATTAAAAAATGCAAATCATTTGCAATTTAATGCTTGACAGATTATAACAAGTCTGATAGTATACATTTTGCAAATGATTTGCATTTTTATTTTATGGAAGGGCGAAACTTATGAATGATAAAATGATCTGTTCGGAAGGTCAGAAAAAGCAGTACCGTACAAAGTGTAAGGATCTGATAATTGCTTATATCGAATCACACAGCAATGAGAGATTTTCTGCAGCTGATATAGCAGATTATATTTCAGAGAACGGTATCAGTACAAATATCACAACCATTTACAGAAATCTTGATAAATTAACGGCCGAAGGTAAGCTTATCAAGACCAAGAATCCCGGAAATGACTGCTGTTTTTATCAGTATGCAGGAGAGGATAACCGCTGCGACGGACATCTTCACATGCAGTGTAAGGTATGCGGCAAGGTGATTCATCTTAACGATAAGTATATGGCTGAGGTTTACCATTATCTTAAGAATGAAACAGGATTTAAGCTTGATTTCCGTACTTCCATTCTTGTAGGGATCTGCAAAAACTGCAGGATACTCCCTATAAATATTAAATGACATCAAAGCATCTGCTTTCAGGAGGAAACTAAAAATGACATTTAAAACATCTAAGATTTATAAGAATATTTCAAAACTTGCGATATTAGCTGCAGTTTCAGTGCTGTTTATGCTTTCATTTACAGCCTGCGGCAAGAAGAGCAGCGCAGAAGAAGGAAAAGGAAAGATAAATGTTGTATGCACCATCTTCCCTGAATATGACTGGGTAAGAGAACTGATAAAGGGAAATGAAGATAAGTTTAACGTTACTATGCTTATGGCAAACGGCGCAGATCTTCATAATTTCCAGCCTACTGCAGAAGACATACTTAAGATATCTGAATGCGACATCTTCATCTATGTCGGCGGCGAGTCTGATGGATGGGCAGAGGATGCTCTGAAGGAAGGAAAGAATTCGAATAGAGTTGTTATAAATCTTATGGATGCTATCGGAGACAGAAAGAGAGAAGAAGAGCTTGTCGAAGGTATGCAGGGCGAAGAGGAAGAAGAAGGTGAAGAAGAGGAAGAGGAATATGATGAGCATGTATGGCTTTCTCTTAAAAATGCAAAGCTTATCGTAAATGTTATCGAAGAAAAGCTTAGCGCAGCCGATCCTGATGATAAAGATAAATATGAGAAGAATTTAAAGGATTACACCGCAAAGCTTGATGAGCTTGATGCAAAATACAGCGAAATGGTTAGTGGTGCAAGTAAGAAGACTGTTGTATTCGGAGACAGATTTCCTTTCAGATATCTTGTTGATGATTATAATATAGATTATTTTGCAGCATTCATCGGATGCAGCGCTGAGACAGAGGCTTCATTTAAGACAGTAACATTCCTTGCCGAGAAGCTTGACGAGCTTGGACTTACAAGTATACTTACTATCGAAACCTCAGATCAGAGCATTGCAAAGACAATAGTTGAGAATACAAAGGATAAGAACCAGAAGATACTTACACTTGACTCTATGCAGGCAGTAACTGCAAAGGAGGCTGACGGCGGTAAGAATTATCTTAGGATAATGGAAGAAAACTTTGATACTCTCAGCGAAGCGCTTAGGTAATAAAACGTGTAAAGGCGTTTAACAAGACATGTTCAGACTTCCTGCATATACATAATTCATCTGCGTATGATATAATTCCACGGGGATATTGTCATACGCAGATTAGTGCGTGTATTGGACGGAAGAGATTTTTTATTTTTAAGAGGGAAAGATAATGGCATATATCATTTGTGAAGATCTGGCTGTCGGATATGAGAAAAAGCCGGTTGTTGAAGGAATAAACTTCAAAGTGGAGAAGGGAGATTATCTCTATATTGTTGGTGAGAACGGTGCAGGTAAAAGTACTCTGATGAAGACCCTTCTTCATCTTACTCCGCCTGTTTCTGGAAATATTATCTACGGCGATGATATCAAGCCTTACGAGGTTGGATATCTTCCGCAGCAGACCATAGTTCAGAAGGATTTTCCTGCTTCTGTATACGAGATAGTTCTTTCGGGAGCGCTCTCTAAGTCAAAATGGAGACCGTTCTACAGCAGGGAATTAAAGGAACTTGCCAGACAGAATATGGAAAAAATGAATATATGGGAAATGAGAAAGAAATGCTACAGAAATCTTTCCGGAGGCCAGCAGCAGAGAGTGCTTCTCGCGAGGGCTCTTACTGCAACCACAAAGCTGCTTCTTCTTGATGAGCCTGTAAGCGGACTTGATCCAAGAGTAACAGCTGAGATGTATAGCCTTATAAAGGGACTTAATGATGACGGCATCACTATCATCATGGTCTCTCATGATATAGATGCGGCGCTGAAATACGCCAAGACCATCCTTCACGTTGAGGGTGAGAAGAGCTTCTTCGGAACAAAGGAAGAGTATTTAAAGAGCTCTGAATATAAGAGCCTTACAGGGAATGAAGGGGAGGAAAAGTAAAATGATAGATTTCGCAACATTACAGAAATATTTTCAGTTCTCCTTCGTAAGATATGCGATGATAGTCGGCATACTTATAGCTTTATGCTCATCACTTCTTGGAGTAACTCTTGTGCTTAAGAGATATTCATTTATCGGTGACGGACTTTCGCACGTTGCCTTCGGTGCCATGGCTATAGCATCGGTTCTTAAGATGTCAAATATCAATTACCTGACTCTGCCGGTAACAGTACTTTCAGCAGTGCTTTTACTTAGAGTTGGACAGAATACAAAGATCAAGGGCGACGCAGCGATAGCGATGCTTTCTGTATCATCACTTGCCATCGGATATATGCTGATGAATGTTTTCTCGACCTCGGCAAATGTTTCGGGAGATGTCTGCAGCACGCTTTTCGGTTCGACATCGATACTTACTCTTGATAAATCAGATGTAAATCTATGTATTTATCTTTCAATCCTTGTTATAATCATTTTCATATTTTTCTATAACAGGATCTTTGCCGTTACTTTTGACGAGAACTTCGCCAAGGCAACAGGCACGAAGGCAAATGCATATAATACACTTATCGCGGTTATCACGGCTGTGATCATTGTGCTCGGAATGAATCTCGTAGGTTCGCTCCTTATATCAGCACTCATCATTTTCCCTGCGCTTTCTGCAATGAGAGTGATCAGGAATTTCAGAGGCGTTATATTATGCTCAGCGATCATTTCTGTATTCTGCGCCTTCGCCGGTATGATAATCTCACTGCTTTATTCTACACCGGTCGGATCTACTATAGTCACAACCGATATGGTCGTTTTCCTCATCTTCATGGTGATCGGAAAGGTCATGAGAATAGACTAGGAAGTTTATAATAGATAAAATTGAATGCATATAAGAAAGGCATAAAAAATGTTTAATAAAGCGTCATTAAAATGTAAAAAGATTATTACGCTTACGGCGTTATCGGCATCATTTCTTCTTGCAGCGACAGGCTGCGGCAAGGATGCTGCAAACGACAGGCTCGGTAAAGGCAATCAGGTTGAAAATGTCATAAATGACCAGATGGCCAAGGAGCAGGGAACTACGGAAGGGAAGAGTGAAGAGAAGACTGCGGCTTCAACAGAGAAGGCATCTTCGGCACCGCAAAGGCGTCTACTGAAGACTCATCTGCACAGTCAACCGAAGCAACCGCAAAGCCTGCGGAGATATCTACCACAGAGGCTTCTGTGCTTACAGATATTCCTACACTGAACGTGGATCCTGAAACTATAGATTACGACAATGTAGATATAGATATCACTGAAATGTCTAGCGATATGGTATATGCAACCGTATATCAGATGGTTTATAACCCTCAGGATTATGTAGGTAAGACCGTAAAGATAAAAGGCCAGTACTTTGTTGCATATTCCAAGGACGAGGGAAATGACAACTTCTACAATTACTGCCTTGTAGCGGATGCGGCTGCCTGCTGTCAGCAGGGACTTGAATTCCTGTGTAATGACGGCCATTCGGTATATCCGGATGATTTCCCGGAGGACAGCACTGATATTGAGGTTACAGGCGTATTCGAGATGTATCACGAGGGCGCTTATACATATACCAGACTGAACTATGCAAAAATGCAGGTTGGTGAGTAAATATGGAAATATATATACTTAGACACGGAACTACAGAATGGAATAAGATTCATAAGATTCAGGGAACTACCGATACTCCGCTGGATGAGACCGGAAAAATGATGGCCGAAGCAACCGGAAAAGCATTCTCAGAAAAGGGCGTTCATTTTGACAGGATATATTCAAGTCCTCTTAAGAGGGCGCTTGTTACGACAAAGCTTGTAACCGGAAGAGAGGATATCATTACTGACGAAAGGCTGAGAGAACTGGATTTCGGTTTCCAGGAAGGACGTATCGTTGAAGAAATGATAGAGAAGGGCATGCTCTTTAAATATTTTAAGACGGACCCTGCAAGATATGATGAAGAGGCTGCAGGCTCCGGGTCTGCAGAGACACTTACCGCGCTTATCGAAAGGGCGGCTTCATTTATGAAGGAGGTTGTTGAAAAGCTTCCGCCTGAAACTGAGAGAATACTTATATCGGCGCACGGAGCATGCAACAAGGCACTCCTTATGTATATACGAAATGAGAAGGATTTATCCAGGTTCTGGGGAGCCGGTCTTCAGCCAAACTGCGGCGTGGATATAGTCACATATGATTTCGAAAAATGCTCTTATCAGCTTAAAAGCAGTAACAATACCTTTTATCCTGAAGGGCTTTCTAAAAATATTTCAAAATTATTATAAAAAAGTCTTTTTGTTCATTGATTTTTCTGTTATTATATCTACAGTCATTATTTGCGTCAAATTAGATGCTGATGATATCAAATCACAATATAATAAACAAGGAGGATCGTAATGATTTACTCAACAGAAGTTACGAACATGTGCCCTGTTCATCAGGGAGTACACCATGGTGCCGCTCCTATTCCAGAAGAGGCAAAGTGGGTACAGGCAAAAAAGGTTGAGGACATTTCCGGTTATACACATGGTATCGGCTGGTGTGCACCTCAGCAGGGATGCTGCAAGCTTTCTCTTAATGTTAAGGATGGCATCATCCAGGAAGCACTTGTAGAGACAATCGGATGTTCAGGTATGACACATTCAGCAGCTATGGCAGCTGAAATTCTTCCTGGACTTACAGTTCTTGAAGCTCTTAATACAGACCTTGTATGTGATGCTATTAATACAGCTATGAGAGAGCTCTTCCTTCAGATCGTTTATGGTAGAACACAGAGTGCATTCTCTGAGGATGGACTTCAGATCGGTGCTGGTCTTGAGGATCTTGGTAAGGGTGCACGTTCAATGGTTGGTACAACATATGGTACACTTGAGAAGGGACCTCGTTACCTTGAGCTTACAGATGGTTACATCACACATGTAGCTCTTGATGAGAATGATGAGATCATCGGTTACAAGTACATCAACTTTGGTAAGATGATGGACTTCATCAAGGCCGGTGATGATCCTAAGGTTGCAGTTGAGAAGGCTTCAGGTCAGTACGGACGTGTTGCAGATGCTGTAAGACTTATCGACCCAAGAAAAGAGTAAGGATTAAGGAGGATATAAAATATGGCATTATTTGAATCATATGAGAGAAGAGAGCCTCAGATCCTTGCTACACTTAAGGAGTATGGTATCTCATCAATTGAAGAGTGTAAAGAAATCACAGACGCAGCTGGTATCGATGTATATCACCTCATCGAGGGTATCCAGCCAATCTGTTTTGAGAACGCTAAGTGGGCTTACACAGTAGGTGCTGCTATAGCTATCAAGAAGAACTGCAGAAGAGCAGCTGACGCTGCAGCAGCTATCGGTATCGGACTTCAGGCTTTCTGTATTCCAGGATCAGTTGCTGACAGACGTAAGGTTGGTCTTGGACATGGTAACCTTGGTAAGATGCTTCTTGAAGAGGATACAGAGTGCTTCGCATTCCTTGCAGGTCACGAGTCATTCGCTGCTGCTGAGGGTGCTATCGGTATCGCTGAGAAGGCAAACAAGGTTCGTCAGAAGCCGCTTCGTGTAATCCTTAACGGACTTGGTAAGGATGCTGCACAGATCATTTCACGTATCAACGGATTTACTTATGTTGAGACAAAGTACAACTACTTCACAGGAGAAGTTGAGGAAGTATTCAGAAAGTGCTACTCAAAGGATCCAGAGTCTCCAAGAGCAAAGGTAAACTGCTACGGTGCAAATGATGTTCAGGAAGGTGTTGCAATCATGTGGAAGGAGAATGTTGATGTATCTATCACAGGTAACTCAACAAACCCAACAAGATTCCAGCATCCAGTTGCAGGTACATATAAGAAGGAGAGAATTGAAGCTGGTAAGAAGTACTTCTCAGTAGCTTCAGGTGGTGGTACAGGACGTACACTTCATCCAGATAATATGGCTGCAGGTCCTGCTTCATACGGTATGACAGATACTATGGGACGTATGCATTCAGATGCACAGTTCGCAGGTTCTTCATCAGTTCCAGCACACGTTGAAATGATGGGTCTTATCGGTGCAGGTAACAACCCAATGGTTGGTATGACTGTTTCAACAGCAGTTTCTATTGAGGAAGCTGCAAAGGCAGGAAAGTTCTAAGTTATTTAGAATATATTTTTAACAATTAAGGACATGGTTTCTAAATTCATTTTATGAATTCAGACCATGTCCTTTTTTTGTGTAGAAAATGCAAAACCGGGTGGCTTTATTATTCAGGGTTTATGTTCGGGCGGGTTTTTCTGTAATCTCGCGGAGACATTTCGAAGGCTTTTTTAAACATTTCTGACATATAGCTGGTTCCGTTAAAACCGGTCATGTTTACAATCTCGGACAGAGGAAGAGTTGTAGTTCTGAGAAGCTCTGCAACCTTTTTTAGACGGTAATTTAAAAGGTAGTTTACAGGACTGTCTCCGACATATTTGTGAAAGATTTTATTACATAGAGATTTACTTATGCTGCCGCTGGCAGCGATATCCTCGAGACTGATCTGGAATTTGTAATTCTGCTGAATATAAAACATCATGGCCTTAAAAGACTTTGTATGCGTATCGCTTTGGGAATCATCATTAAGCATTCCGTAGCTTTTGCTCTGCATCATGATGATCTCCCAGATGTCAAAAAGCTTTTTGGTTATCTGGAAAGGATCATGACGAACGTCGGGAAGGGTCATCATCAGTTTATACATATTCAGCGTGTTTTCATGTATATTTCTGAATCGAAGATAGGATATGTTTGGATTGTTAAGGATAGGAAGAAGAGCCTGAAGCTCTACGGCAACAGAAGACTTCAGGATACTTGGATTAACAATACATATAACATAAGTAGCTGTGACGTTATCCAAAGTTACACTGTAATGAATCTGATTTGAATTGACAAATATGGTATCTCCGGCATGGAGTTCTATCAGCTGACCATTTACGGAATAAGCCATTTTTCCGGTTTTTACAGATAACAGTTCTATATCCTCATGAAAATGAGGAACCTTCTCCCAGGTTACATTTGGTTTGATCCAACCGTCAAAAATATATGATGGAAAAGAGTCGTCATCGTAATTAACCTGCTCTGAACCGTCCTCTCTCTTTACAATAAATCCCATAAGTTCGCGTTTCATAACAAAATTTCTCCTAATATAAAAAACTATAACAATATTACACGTGTGTAAAATATTGTTATTAAAATAGACAAGTAAAGCTGTATTAATTGTCTTACATATACAATATACTTATTATCGTCAGAACTGACAAGATATAAATATTATTTTTTTAAGAGTAAAACAAATTAATTAACAGAGGATAAAATTTTTTACAGTCAGCATATGACATAAATAAATGCTGTTGTAAAAAATTTAAGTATAGTGATTATGTTTCCGAGTGGAAACAGGATCTAATGTGAAATTGGAGGATAAAAGTATGGCAGAAGAAGTGGTAGTTATGAAGAATGTCAGCAAAGAGTTTAAGGTTTTGAACCGCCACGAAGGATTAAAGGGAAGTTTTAAGGATCTTTTTTCAAGGGATTATAAAATCGTTAAAGCTGTAAATGATGTTTCCCTGACAGTGGAAAGAGGGGAGATAATAGGTTACCTCGGACCAAATGGCGCCGGAAAATCCACAACCATAAAAATGATGACAGGTGTTCTTGAACCGTCATCGGGAGAAATCTATGTAAATGGACTTGTGCCATATAAAGAGAGAACACGTAATTCAGAAAAAATCGGAGTTGTATTCGGGCAGAGAAGCCAGTTATGGTGGAATCTTCCGCTGGTAGAATCATTTAAATTACTCAAAGAGATTTATATAGTTCCGGATAAGGATTACAACGATATGCTGGAATTATATCGCTCACTGGTAGATATAGAGCCGATTTATCATAAGCCTGTCCGCCAGATGTCTCTAGGCCAGAGAACGCTCAGTGATATTCTTGCGGCCTTTCTCCACAATCCCGGAGTGGTATTTTTGGATGAGCCGACCATCGGTCTGGATGTTTCCATGAAAGCGAAGATCAGAGAGCTGATAAAAGGACTGAATGAGGTTAAACAGACAACAGTCATCCTTACAACCCATGATATGGGTGATGTGGATGCTCTCTGCCGCAGGATCATCATAATAGATGAGGGTAAGAAGATTTATGATAATGATATTGAACACTTGAAGACCTTCTTTGGCTCCTACAGAACTCTCAGAATGCGTCTTGAAGACGGAAGCTGGGATGAGCGGGTTATCGATGAGAAGAAGACGGATGTAATGCATGTTATTCAGGAAACTCAGAAGAAACATGTTATTAAGGACATCCAGCTTCAGGAGATATCGACAGAAGAAGTTATAAGGAAGATTTATGAAGGGAGTAAGGCATCATGAATAAAACCGGAAGACTTGCAGCGCTTACCAGAGCCGGGGTAGTGGAATCCTTACAGTTCAGGCTTGGTACTGCTGCAACACTTTTTGGAAATCTTATATATCTGGCTCTTGTTTATTTTCTGTGGAAAGCGATATATGCATCCAGCGGAACAGACGTGGTAAATGGAATGACCTTCCATGATGCTATGATATATCTAATCCTTGCAACGGCTATATTCAATTTTCTGGAAATGTTTATTTTATGGGATATGAGCCGTAGTATACAGTCGGGAGAGATAATTATGCATCTCCTGAAACCTATGAAATACAGGACTTATATGTTCTGGAGTTATTCAGGCTCTCATGTGGTTTTGTTTTTCCTGACATTTTTACCTACATTTTTAGTTGTAATGATCGTTACAAAGGGTGCGATACCGCTGGGACTGAACCTTGTATGGTTTGTAATATCACTTGTTCTGGCGCTTATAGTTAATTTCAATCTGGAAATGCTGGTGGCTCCGATATGTCTTTATACAGAGTCTACCTGGGGTGTAAATATCGTGAAGGAGACGATAGTTCTGCTTCTTTCGGGCGCGACCATCCCTCTGGCATTTTTTCCGGAAGGACTCAGAAAGGCTGTGGAATATATGCCGTTCAGAGCGGTATACGATATTCCGCTTACCATACTCCTTAAGAAAAATGGTACGGATTCCTACGATGGACTTCTGGAAAAATTCGGAGTTCAGATAATCTGGGGGATTGTTTTATGCATCCTCGGAAATCTTTTCTGGAACCATGCGGTGAAGAGAATAACTGTAAACGGCGGCTGATACAGACTGATGATATTTGGATAGATTGGAGATTTTAATATATGAATGATGTAAGAAAAAAGAGAGGCTTTTTATTTTATCTCTCGATATATAAAAAGATCCTTATCCAGGATCTGAAAAGTAAAATGAGTTACCGTGCAGACTTCGTCATTTCCATCTTTGGAATGATAATGACCAATCTGTCGGGCTTTGTAACATTTATGATCCTTTTCCATAACTTTCCAAGCATAAATGGATGGGATTATTATCATATGCTTTTTCTGTACGGCTTTTCACTGATAGCCCTGACACCGGTACAGTGCTTCTTTGATAATAACTGGAATCTGAGGTTCATGGTACGCTCCGGTGATTTTATCAAATACTGTTTCAGACCGATAAATGTATTCTTTTACTTTATTTCAGAGGTTTTTGATGTAAAAGGAGTAGGTCAGTTTATATTTGGCATGGCAACCTTTGTATATGCATGGTCTCATATCGGTATACCGGTCACTGCAGTTACAATAGCTCAGGCGGTGCTTTTCCTGATCACAGCTTCGCTTTTTATGATCGCAATCATGAATGCGGCAGCGGCAACGTGTTTCTGGATTATTAATTCGGGATATGTTATGGTTATTATGTTCAGATTTAAGGATTTTGCAAAATATCCATCTAACATATTTAACGGAGTATTTAAATTTATTTTTACTTTTATCATACCGATAGCATTTGTGGCATATTATCCGAGTCTGGTCTTTGTGACGCCGGATCATATACCGCTTCTGACATGGCTGTCACCGCTTATCGGTGTCGGTTTTTTTTACCTGAGCTATAAATTCTGGATGCTCGGTGTGAGAAAATATGATTTTACCGGTTCGTGATATGATCAGGAGATATACACCGGTACACAACAGGATGCCGGGATGTATGATTAAGAGATATACCGGTTCGTAACAGGATGCCGGGATGTATGATTGAGAGATATACCGATCCGGTTCAAATGGAAAAATCTACAGGAAGGGAAAAGGAAATGAGCATAATAACAGAGATCAGAGAAGAGCTTTTTAAGCTTCAGGATGTAAAATACAGGGATTTCAGCAGTAAGCTGATCCCGAGCGCGGATAAAAACAGTTTTATCGGTATAAGGACTCCGGAGCTCAGAAAGTATGCGAAGGAGCTTTTGAAGAGAGAAGATATAGACGTATTTCTGGATGACCTTCCTCATAAGTTTTTTGATGAGAATCAGCTGCATGCTTTTATCATTTCCGGGATGAAGGATTTTGATAAATGTATTGAAAGGGTTGAGGAATTCCTTCCATATGTGAATAACTGGGCAACTTGTGACCAGATGTCTCCAAAGGTCTTTAAAAAATATAAAACAGAACTCCTGGACAATATCAAGAAATGGATCGTTTCAGACAAAACCTATACAGTAAGATTTGCCATAGGTATGCTGATGGAACATTATCTTACTGATGAAGATTTTGACATGGCTTATCCGGAAATGGTAGCTTCAGTATGCTCAGATGAATACTATATCAATATGATGAGGGCGTGGTATTTTGCAACAGCGCTTGCCAAACAGTATGATGCAGTGCTTCCTTTTATTGAGGGAAAAAGAATGGATGTATGGACTCATAATAAGACAGTGCAGAAGGCTGTGGAGAGTTACCGTATAACTCCGGAACAGAAGGATTATCTGAGAAGTCTGAGAATGAAATAAGAGTTTTCAAGGTGTTGAATATACCTCGGGCATATGGTAAGATGTTAATTTAATAAAACATGTAATGAGAGTCGGAAAATATTTATATATGATGTTGTGGTCCGGCTTTATACTTCAATAAAATTTTAGGAGGAATTAACAGTGAGTGATATGAATATTGTATGTTTGGATCTTGAAGGAGTACTTGTACCGGAAATCTGGATTGCTTTTGCTGAGGCAAGCGGAATCCCTGAGCTTAAGAGAACTACAAGAGACGAACCTGATTATGATAAGCTTATGAAGTGGAGAATCGGAATCCTTAAGGAACACGGACTTGGACTTAAGGAGATTCAGGAGACTATCGAGAAGATCGATCCGCTTCCGGGTGCAAAGGAATTTCTTGACAGCCTTAAGGAGCTTACTCAGGTTATCATCATTTCTGATACATTTACACAGTTTGCAAAGCCTCTTATGAAGAAGCTTGGATGGCCTACAATATTCTGCAATACTCTTGAAGTTGCTGAAAATGGAGAGATCACAGGCTTTAAGATGAGATGTGAGCAGTCTAAGCTCACTACAGTTAAAGCACTCCAGTCAGTTGGCTTTGAAACCATAGCAAGCGGTGACAGTCATAATGACCTTGGCATGATCAAGGCAAGTAAGGCAGGCTTCCTCTTCAGATCAACAGATGCTATCAAGGCAGAGTACCCTGAGCTTCCTGCATTTGAAGAGTATGATGAACTTCTTGACGCTATAAAGAAGGCGCTTTAATAATATAATTTTTGAGGGGTAAGATGGCGGAGAAGATATATACAATTCCGGTAAATGATGCCTTTAACAGTGAGTGCGAATGCCCTCTCTGCAGGCTTTATACAGATCTAGAAAGTGATTCCATCGACTTTACGATGGGACCAAGCTATATGGAGGATGACAATCGTGAGGTGACAGATAAAATGTGGTTCTGTCCGCCTCACGTAAGGATGCTTTATGCCCAGAAAAACCGTCTCGGACTTGCGCTAATGATGAATACGCATACGAATAAGGTGATAAGAGATCTGAAGGATGCGGTTGCCAAGGGGCACGGTACAAAGTCCGGACTTTTCAGCAAGCCCGGCAAATCCGCTGTTGGTACTTATATAGAAGAGCTTGAGAAAAGCTGCTTCATATGCGACAGGATAAATAAGATATTTCCAAGATATATCGATACCATCTTTCATATGTGGAAAAATGATAAAGAATTTATAGATAAGTTCAAGGAGAGTAAGGGCTTCTGTACTTATCATTTTGGCATACTTTATGATACTGCACCGGAAAAGCTCGGTAAGAGTCAGTGCGAGGAATTTACGGCTGCACTTGTAAAGGTATATTTTGATAATCTCGAACGTGTTAATTCTGATGTCAGCTGGTTTATAGACAAATACGATTACCGCTACAAGGATGCACCGTGGAAGAATTCGAAGGATGCGCTTCCAAGAGGAATCATAAAGGACAGCCATACCATAATTGAGTAGAGTATAGAAAGAGAGTAAAAATATTGATCGATTTAGATAAGTTAGCAGCTTATACGCTGGTTGAAGAGAGAGAACTCCCGGAGGTCGAGGGAAAGGGTTATCTCTTAAGACATACTAAGACCGGAGCCAGAGTTCTTCTTGTAGATAACAAAGAGGAGAACAAGGTTTTCTGTATAGGATTCAGAACACCGCCGGAAAACAGCAAGGGTGTTCAGCATATCATAGAGCATACCGTGCTCTGCGGTTCCAAGAAATATCCTGTAAAGGATCCTTTCGTAGAACTCTGCAAGAGCTCGCTTAATACATTTTTAAATGCAATGACCTATCCGGATAAGACACTTTATCCTGTGGCAAGCTGTAATGACAAGGATTTCAGCAACCTGATGGATGTCTATCTTGATGCGGTATTTAATCCGAATATCTACGACAGAGAAGAGATATTTAAGCAGGAGGGCTGGCATTATGAGATGAAGTCTCCTGATGATCCTCTTACCATAAATGGTGTCGTTTATAATGAAATGAAGGGCGTATATTCCTCTGCTGATTCAATGGTAGCAAGAGCAGTTGAGGAGTCTCTTTTCCCTGACAGTATTTACAGTCTTGATTCCGGCGGAGCACCGGAGGACATACCGACTCTTACAAGAGAAGAATATCTTGACTGCCACAGAAGATTCTATCATCCTTCCAACAGCTATATCTGCCTCTACGGCGATATTGATATGAATGAGAAGCTGGATTATATTGACAGAGAGTATCTGTCAAAGTATGACTATCTCAAGGTTGAATCAGAGGTACAGCCTCAGAAGACTTTTGAAAAGCCGGCTGAGTTTGTATCTTATTATGCTGTCTCAGAGGATGAAGGCCTTGAGCAGAATACTTATCTTACATACAATACAGTTATCGGAAGAAGTACAGATATAACGCTCAATACTGCGTTTGACATCATTTGCTATACGCTTTTTGATGCTCCGGGCGCACCGCTTAAGAAGGCGATAGTTGATAAGGGCATCTGCGCTGAGGTTGAAAGCAGCTTCGAGGACGAGATCATGCAGCCGGAATTCTCTATCATTGCCAGAAATTCCGATGAAGAATATAAGGATACATTTATAAATACTATAAATGAAACCCTTGCCGATCTTATTAAAAATGGAATTGATAAGAAGGCACTTACTGCCGCACTTAATCATTTTGAATTTAAATATAAAGAAGCCAACTACGGCAGATATCCGAAGGGACTTATGCTTATCTTAGACGCCTTCGGCAGCTGGCTTTATGATGAAAATGAAGCCTTTACAAGGTTCTCTATGAATAACGTATATGCTGAGCTTAGAGAGCATTTAAATGACGGATATTTTGAAGAGATAATCAGAAAATATATTCTTGAGAATCCTCATAAGTCATACGGTGTGACAAAGCCTTCATATACTGTTGCCGCAGAGGCTGAGGAGAAGCTTACTAAGAAGCTTGAAGAAATAAGAAGCGGTCTTTCATATGAAGAGAGAGTAAAGATCGTGAGTGATACAGAGCATCTTAAGCAGTATCAGGAGGAGCCTTCCACCCAGGAGGAGCTTGAGAAGATACCGATGCTTCAGATATCAGATATCAAAAAAGAAGCAAGAAGCCTCAAGAATACTGTCTGCAGCATAGATGATACAAAGGTTGTATGGCATGATATCTTTACAAACGGCATTTCCTACATCAATCTCTGCTTTAATACAAGAGACCTGCTTGAAGAGGAGATATATGCATCTGCGCTTCTTGCAGAGATACTTAAATATGTTGATACAGACAGCCATGAAGTAAATGAACTGTCAGGTGAGATCGATATGACGACAGGCGGTATCGCCTTCGGTGTAAGCATAATGTCAGGCAAGAACGGCGAGCCTCGTCCGTACTTCTTCGCAAAGATGAAGTGCTTTGAGGATAAGCTTGGAGCAGGCCTTGAACTTATAAGAGAGATACTTTTCGAGTCACATATCACTGACAGAAAGAGACTGAAAGAGATAATCGCGGAGACAAGAGCGAACATAAAGCTTGATCTTCTTGAATCAGGAAATGTTACCGCAAGTCTTCGTGCAGCGTCATATCTTACTCTTGCAAACCATATCAAAGAAAAGCAGGAGGGTATCGATTATTACAGATTCCTTGAGGATTCTGAGAAGAATTATGATGAAAGATACGAATACCTTGAGGAACTTCTTAAGAGAACTCTCAGAAAGATGCTTAAGAAGGATGCTCTTACTGTTTCATATACAAGTGATAAGAAGCCTGAGGAAGCACTTTCCGGAAAGCTTAAATGCATCACAGGTCTTTTATCAGACGAGAAGACCGGTGCACAGACATTACTTCCGGTAATAAGGAAAAATGAAGGCTTTACATCAGCATCCACAGTTCAGTACGTGGTTGCTGCGGCTGATTATAAATCAGCTGGACTTCCGTATACAGGAGCTCTTAACGTGCTTCGTATAATATTCGGATATGATTATCTCTGGATAAATGTCAGAGTTAAGGGTGGCGCATACGGCTGCTCTGCAAGCTTTACAAGATCAGGACTCGCATTTTTATCTTCATATAGAGACCCGAACCTTTCAGAGACCTTTGACATTTACAGGGATGCCTATAAATATGTTGAGAGCTTTGACGTATCTGAAAGAGATATGACAAAGTATATCATCGGAACCATCGGTTCGGTGGATACACCATTTACGCCTCAGTCTGAGGGCGGCTTCTCATTTGCATGTTATCTCATGGATATCACGGATGAGGACCTCCAGAAGGACAGAGACGAGATTCTTTCCGCAGACTGCGAAGTGATAAGAGGGCTTGCACCTTACGTTAAGCTTCTTGCGGACGAAAAGGTTGTGTGTGCAGTCGGAAATGAAGCAAAGATAAAGGAATCAGCAGATCTATTCGATAAAGTGGAGAATTTATATGCAGGAAGATAACAGCTTTAGATCAGGCTTTGTAGCCATCGTCGGAAGACCGAACGTGGGAAAATCCACGCTCATGAACAGTATCATCGGACAGAAGATCGCCATCATGAGCAGCAAGGCCCAGACAACAAGAAAACGTATCGAAACAGTATATACATGTGACGAGGGACAGATAGTTTTCCTTGATACACCGGGTATGAACAGATCAAGGAATAAGCTCGGAGATTTCATGGTAAATGAAGTTACCGGAGGACTTTCAGACGCTGACGTCGTTATGTGGATAGTTGAACCTGAGGATCATATAAGCCGCGGCGAGCAGGAGATAGCTGAGAAGCTGTCGGGACTTAAAAAGCCTGTGATACTCGTTGTAAATAAGATCGACTCTATCAAGGAGGAGGATGTCTTTAAGGCTATCGAGGTCTATAAGGACACTGTGGAATTTGCGGATATAGTACCTGTATCTGCGCTTAAGGATAAGAACAGAGATGAACTTATCAAGGTGATACTCCGTCACCTCCCTGAAGGACCTATGTACTATGATGAGGAGACCGTCACAGAGGAAACAGAACGTGATATCTGTGCCGAGCTTATCAGAGAGCAGGCCTTACAGAAGCTTGACAAGGAGATCCCTCATGGTATAGCGGTCGAGATCGATTCGATGAAGGAGCGTCCTGACGGAAGAATCACTGATATAGAAGCAACCATAATCTGCGAGAGAGACAGTCATAAGGGGATCATTATCGGTAAGGGCGGTGCGATGCTTAAGAGGATCGGTACCGGAGCCAGGATCGAGATGGAGAAGCTTCTTATGACCAAGGTTAATCTAAAACTCTTCGTCAAGGTAAGACGTGACTGGAGAGATAACAACAATATGCTCAAGAACTTCGGATATAGTGAGAAAAACAGGTGATAAAATGGAGCGGGAGATAGCTGAAAAAGGAATAGTTTTATCCGCTGTACCCTACGGAGAATACGGCAAAAGGATAGTGATACTAACCGCAAATCTCGGGAGGATCACTGCATTTGCAAACAGTATCAGAAAGCAGACGAGCCGGCTTACTCCTGCCGGACAGAGCTTTGTGATGGGTGAATTCCGGCTGCGCCCGGGGCGTGACAGCTATAACCTTATTTCAGCTGATATCGAAGAAAGCTTTATAGAGCTTTCCTGGGATATCGAAAAATACGGGCTCGCTTCATATTTCTGTGAATTCATAAATTATTATACAAGAGAAGGACTTGCGGCGAAGGATGAGCTGAACCTGTTGTATCTTGCCTTTAAAGCGCTGCTTAATGATTCGATAGATGACCGTACAGTAAGGCTTATCTTTGAGCTTAAGCTTATGGATATAGAAGGAGAGGTGCCGGAAATATCCGCCTTCACGAAGATTACTCCGGACGAAAGCTTCGTTCTCGGAAATATACTGTCGCTTCCAATCGTAAAGGTTTTTTCATTTAATCTTGAAGAGAGCCTTCTGATACGTATGGAGGAGATCAGCCGGAGCCTTATAAAGAAAAATGTAGATATAAGGTTCAAATCCCTTGAAGTGATGAAAGGGATAAATGTAACATAAACTGAATAAAACAGTTGAACTTTTTTATATTTGATTGTAAAATATTGCAGTATTTTAAATATGATGTTTGAAACTGAAATCCAAAAGAGATTAAAAAGGCTTTAGATTTTGATAAAAGCATCTAAGATTAAAGATGAATAAAAGATAAAGAAAAGAGTGGAAAAATGTCAGCTAGAAAGAGCATAAGGTTCGTTTTGATAATGCTTTTCATCTGCTTTTCATTTGCTGCATGCGGCGATAAAAAAGATGAGGAAGAAAAGCCGGGTAAGAAGGCTCCCGAGAAGGATTATATCGGGCAGATCACAGAAGATACCATCAAAATGAACGGTGACGGAAGTCTTATCGAGATCGCTTGTGATGATTATTCGGATGTAACATTTGATTATTCCAGCCTAGAAAATGATATAAAGAAAGAGATCGATGATTTCAATCAGAAGAATGGTACATCTGATGTATCATTTCTTCAGTTTTCAAAGGATGGAAGCAAGATAAGAGTTGCTGTAAGATATCTTAATATCGAGGCTTACAACAAGTTTAACGGTACAGATTACAGCCTTGAGATCTACGATGCGAAGAAGATTCAGAATATATATTCCGACGAGCTTCTTAAAGAGGCGGAAGGAATACTTAACAGCAAGGCAGAGGGACTTTCCGAGGGTGAGCTTGCTGAGGCCGGCATAGACCTTTCAGCTCTTTCTGATCCGGCGAAGATCGCAGAGATCACAGGAAGACCTACAACAGCGGTCGTTAAGGCGGCTGACGGCAAGGATGTGCCTGTTACGGATATAAATGATCCGTCATACATGATGCTCATCACTAACACCGAAGTTACATTTGATGCGGGAAACGGTGAAGTGAGATATATAAATGATCACGGCAGCATAGTTAATGAAAATACTGCCAAAACAGATGGTAAAGGATATTCAGCTATAGTATTTACACTTGGACTTGACTGAATTAACAATATGTAAACCGAAGGGAGATTTTTATGGAAAAGTCAATGGAGAAGATCGTTGCGCTCGCAAAGTCGAGAGGATTTGTTTATCCGGGTTCAGACATTTACGGAGGACTTGCTAATACCTGGGATTACGGAAATATCGGCGTTGAGCTCAAGAATAATATCAAGAAGGCATGGTGGAAGAAATTCATTCAGGAGAATCCATATAACGTAGGCGTTGACTGCGCTATCCTTATGAATCCACAGGTTTGGGTTGCTTCAGGACATCTCGGCAGCTTCTCTGATCCTCTTATGGATTGTAAGGAGTGTCACGAGAGATTCAGAGCAGATAAGGTTATTGAGGATTTTGCTGCTGAAAACGGCATCAAGCTTGAGAGCTCTGTTGACGGCTGGTCAAATGAAGAGATGGAGAAGTTCATCGAGGACAACAACGTACCATGTCCTGCATGCGGTAAGCACAGCTTCACATCAATCAGACAGTTCAACCTTATGTTCAAGACCTTCCAGGGCGTTACAGAAGATGCAAAGAACACTGTATATCTCAGACCTGAGACAGCACAGGGTATCTTCGTAAACTTCAAGAATGTTCAGAGAACATCACGTAAGAAGGTTCCTTTCGGTATCGGACAGATCGGAAAGTCTTTCAGAAATGAGATCACACCTGGTAACTTTACATTCAGAACAAGAGAGTTCGAGCAGATGGAGCTTGAGTTCTTCTGCAAGCCTGGTACACAGACAGAGTGGTTCAATTACTGGAGAAGCTTCTGCTATGAGTGGCTTAAGAGCCTCGGCATCAAGGAAGAGAACCTTCGTCTCAGAGATCATGATCCAGAAGAGCTTTCATTCTACTCAGATCATACAACAGATATTGAGTACGCATTCCCATTCACAGACTGGGGCGAGCTTTGGGGTATCGCTTCAAGAACAGATTACGATCTTACGCAGCATCAGAATACATCAGGCGAGCCTATGGAGTATTTCGATGACGAGACACATGAGAAGTACATTCCTTATGTTGTTGAGCCATCCCTTGGTGCAGACCGTGTAACTCTTGCATTCCTCTGCGAAGCATATGACGAAGAGGTACTTGATGCAGAGAAAAATGATGTCCGTACAGTTCTTCATTTCCATCCGGCGATCGCACCTGTTAAGGTTGGTGTGCTTCCACTTTCAAAGAAGCTTGCCGAGGGTGCTGAGAAGGTATTTGCAGATCTCAGCAAGTACTGGAACTGCGAATATGATGACAGAGGAGCTATCGGTAAGAGATACAGAAGACAGGATGAGATCGGTACACCTTTCTGCGTAACATATGATTTCGATTCAGAGACAGACGGATGCGTAACTGTCCGTGACAGAGATTCTATGGAGCAGGAGAGAGTTAAGATCGAAGATCTCCGCACATATTTCGAGAAGAAAATGGAGTTTTAATTAAAGATTTTTTAGCGAGCCGGTCGGTTAAAGACCGGCTCGTGTTGGAATATAAGGAATGTAAGCATTTACATTGTTTTTCGACGCAAATTCGTTGAAAAATAAACAAAAAAATATAAATATAATTGTTTCAAAACAGTTAAATTTATGTTATAATCCATGTTACGAGTGCGGGAGTAAGTCAGACACTTGTCAGGTGAGTAAATGACCGGGTCAGCCCTGTTAGCTGACACAGTTTTAGAAAGCATTTTTATGGCGGTGGCTGCAGCTTCTTTCGTAAACTATAAAAACATTATAAATTCTTAGGAGGTAGTAAACAAAATGGCAAGAAAATGGGTCTACATGTTCAGCGAAGGCGACATGAGCATGCGTAATCTTCTTGGCGGTAAGGGCGCAAACCTTGCAGAGATGACAAGCATTGGACTTCCTGTACCACAGGGATTCACAATCACAACAGAAGCTTGTACACAGTATTATGAGGATGGACGTAAGATCAATGATGAGATTATGGCTCAGGCTATGGAAGGCGTAGCTAAGATGGAAGAGATCAACGGAAAGAAATTTGGTGATCTTACTAATCCACTTCTTGTATCTGTTCGTTCAGGAGCAAGAGCATCAATGCCTGGTATGATGGATACAATCCTTAACCTTGGACTTAACGATGAAGTTGTTGCTGCTATGATAGCAGGAAACCCTGATCCAAAGTTCGAGCGTTTCGTATATGACTCATATAGACGTTTCATTCAGATGTTCTCTGACGTAGTTATGGAGGTTGGTAAGAAGTACTTCGAGCAGCTCATCGATAAGATGAAGGCTGAGAAGGGCGTTCAGTATGACGTAGATCTTACAGCCGCTGATCTTAAGACACTTGCTGAGCAGTTCAAGGCTGAGTACAAGAAGCAGTTAGGAGAGGATTTCCCTTCTGACCCAGTTGTACAGCTTAAGCTTGCTATCGAGGCAGTTTTCAGATCATGGGATAACCCACGTGCAAACGTATATCGTCGTGACAACGACATCCCTTATTCATGGGGAACAGCTGTTAACGTAATGCCTATGGTATTCGGTAACCTTAACGATGAGTCTGGTACAGGTGTTGCATTCACTCGTGATCCTGCAACAGGTGAGAACAAGCTTATGGGTGAGTTCCTTAAGAACGCACAGGGCGAGGACGTTGTTGCCGGTGTTCGTACACCAATGCCAATCGCTCAGATGGAGCAGGAATTCCCAGAGGCATATGCAGACTTCATTAAGGTTTGCGGTATCCTTGAGAATCATTATCATGATATGCAGGATATGGAGTTCACTGTTGAGAACAGAAAGCTCTATATGCTTCAGTGCCGTAACGGTAAGAGAACAGCTCCTGCAGCTCTTAAGATCGCATGTGATCTCGTTGACGAAGGACATAAGACACCTGAAGAAGCAGTTGCAATGATCGATCCACGTAACCTTGATACACTTCTTCACCCACAGTTCGATGCTGCAGCTCTTAAGGCTGCTAAGCCACTTGGTAAGGGACTTGGAGCTTCTCCTGGTGCTGCTTGCGGTAAGGTAGTATTTACAGCTGATGATGCAGTTGTTTGGGCTGCTAAGGGCGAGAAGGTTGTACTTGTAAGACTTGAGACATCTCCAGAAGATATTACAGGTATGAAGAGTGCACAGGGTATCCTTACAGTTCGTGGTGGTATGACATCACACGCTGCCGTTGTTGCTCGTGGTATGGGTACATGCTGTGTATCTGGATGCGGCGACATCAACATGGATGAAGAGAACAAGAAGTTCACACTTGCTGGTGAGACATTCAACGAGGGTGATGAGATCTCTATCGATGGTACAACAGGTAACATCTACAAGGGACTTATCCCAACAGTTGACGCTCAGATCGCTGGTGAGTTCGGACGTATTATGGCTTGGGCAGATCAGTTCAGAAAGCTTAAGGTTCGTACAAATGCTGATACACCTGCTGATGCAAAGAAGGCTCGTGAGCTTGGTGCAGAGGGTATCGGTCTTTGCCGTACAGAGCATATGTTCTTCGAGGAAGACAGAATTGCAGCATTCAGAGAGATGATCTGTGCAGATACAGTAGAAGCTAGAGAGAAGGCTCTTGAGAAGATCCTTCCATATCAGCAGAGCGACTTCAAGGCACTCTATGAGGCACTTGAGGGTAACCCTGTTACAATCAGATTCCTTGATCCACCTCTTCATGAGTTCGTTCCTCATGAGGAAGCAGAGCAGATCAAGCTTGCTAACGACCTTGGCAAGACACTTGACGAGGTTAAGGCAATCGTTGAATCTCTTAAGGAGTTCAACCCAATGATGGGTCACAGAGGATGCCGTCTTGCAGTTACATATCCTGAAATTGCTAAGATGCAGACAAAGGCAGTTATCCGTGCAGCTATCGAGGTTCAGAAGGCACATGCTGACTGGACAGTTAAGCCAGAGATCATGATCCCACTTACATGTGAGGTTAAGGAGCTTAAGTTCGTTAAGAAGGTAGTAGTTGAGACAGCTGATGCTGAGATCGCTGCTGCAGGCGTTAAACTTGAGTATGAAGTTGGTACAATGATAGAGATCCCAAGAGCTGCTCTTACAGCTGATGAGATCGCTGCAGAGGCAGACTTCTTCTGCTTCGGTACAAACGATCTTACACAGATGACATTTGGTTTCTCAAGAGATGATGCTGGTAAGTTCCTTAATGCTTACTATGATACAAAGATCTTCGAGAATGATCCGTTTGCTAAGCTTGACCAGAATGGTGTAGGTAAGCTTATGAAGATGGCTATCGATCTTGGTAAGCCAGTTAATCCAAAGCTTCACGTAGGTATCTGCGGTGAGCACGGTGGAGATCCTTCATCAGTTGAGTTCTGCCACAAGATTGGTCTTGATTATGTTTCATGTTCACCATTCCGTGTACCTGTAGCAAGACTTGCTGCAGCACAGGCTGCTATAGCGGAAGGAAGGAACTAATTGACGAAAGGTTGTTTTTACTGACAATCATGGTTACAGAGGACGATATGCGAGACTTTATCGAGCATTCAGATAAGTACTATGATTTTAAGACAACTGAACCAATTAGAGTCGATGTATATATCTAATTTCGATTAGATGAAATAATAGAGGACTAAACAGTCGTTTATCTATAAGATAAGGCTGTTTGGTCCTCTTTTTTAATGCTAATAAAAAAGCGTTTTGTACCCAGTCTTTGTCTATGGATGATTAGTGTAAGGAGGAAAGATGTTAAAGTTACGTTTGCAAGGAACAAAGAATGATATTAGATGGTTCTTAAAGCTTCTTAGCAGGGATAAGCGGTTTGATGTAGAGAACACATCCACATTCTTTAGTAACAAAGGAACAGATAGGTATAAGAGATTATACACAGAGATTTATCGCAAGGATAAAAGAAATAATGATGAGAAAAAGCCTCAGCAAGAGGATATCCTGCTTGAAAGGTTCAAGGACGATGGCACAAAGAAGAGCGCACAGGCGGTTATTGATAAGCTTGGGAGGATATCGGATAAGTCCTATGCAGATCTTTATTCCGTCAGACAGCGGAAGATG
>Ga0256404_1002479_pt1 | contig 40769 bp, 30 predicted proteins | sample RumenRJG_01DNA_FD_185990 | JGI IMG/M metagenome (GOLD analysis project Ga0256404, IMG submission 185990) | Bovine rumen microbial communities from Lethbridge, Alberta, Canada - RJG_01 | ecosystem: Host-associated > Mammals > Digestive system > Stomach > Rumen | place: Canada: Alberta | collected... | reverse complement strand
CATGAATGGATGTTCCTTCTTTGATCATTTGCATGTACTTCAGACATTCTGCATAACCATGCTTCCTTCTCTTTTGCATAATAAACCCCGAAAGTTTTTTGTCTAACTTTCGGGGTTCACTTCACATTACCGACACCCATTTTCTATATGATACGTTTAGAGATTTGCAAGTTCTATCACCTTATCCACAGCGGCACTGATGCCGTCGGGGTTCTTGCCGCCTGCAGAAGCGAAGTGGGGCTGACCGCCACCGCCACCTTGAATCAGTTTTGCAGCCTCGCGCACCAGTTGTCCTGCGTTCATGTTGTGGTTCTTCACAAGGTCTTCGCTGATGATTACATTCAGCATCGGACGGTTTTCAGAAACACTTCCTACAACGCAGATAGAACTTTCTGGCTCTGCTGCACGCACCTTGAACACAAGGTCTTTCGCCATTTCTGGCTTGATGGGCAGCACAGCAGCGAAAACCTTCACGCCGTTTACGATGCGCACCTTATCGAGAATCTTCTCTTTCATGCGCTCCTCTGCCTCCACGGTGTATTTCTCAACTTGCTTCTTCAGTTCATCGTGCTCGTTGATATATCTTTGGATGGTGCCTTCCAAATCCTTAGCATTGTTGAACAACGCCCTCAGAACGCGAATGCCGTCCTCCATATTATACACGAGGTCTTCAGTCTCTTTGCCTGTCTTTGCCTCAATACGGCGAATACCGGCAGCAACACTTGCCTCACTCACAATCTTGAACATGCCGATGTGGCCTGTGCTGTGGGCATGGATACCACCGCAGAACTCCACACTCGGACCGAACTTTACAACACGGACCTTGTCGCCGTACTTCTCACCGAAGAGTGCTATTGCTCCCAGTTTGCGTGCCTCCTCAATAGGAGTGTCGCGGAACTCCTCAAGACTTATGTCCTGACGAATCATAGAGTTCACCAGACGTTCCACCTGGCGCAGTTCCTCATCGGTGACTTTCTGGAAGTGGGAGAAGTCGAAACGCAGCGTGTCGGGACTTACGAACGAGCCCTTCTGCTCCACATGGTCGCCCAGCACCTGCTTCAGAGCATAGTCGAGCAGGTGGGTGGCGGTATGGTTAGCGGCACATGCGTCGCGCTTGTCGGTGTCAACGCAAGCCATGAAGTCTGCCTCGATGTTCTTCGGCAGTTTCTTCACGATGTGTATGCTCTGACCGTTCTCGCGCTTGGTGTCAATAATCTCCACCGTCTCTTCCTCGCTAACGAGCACTCCCTGGTCGCCTACCTGACCACCCATCTCACCATAGAATGGGGTGTAGTCGAGCACCAGTTCATAGAAAGTGCTCTTCTTCTGTGTCACTTGGCGATAGCGTATGATGTGGCACTCATATTCTGTGTAGTCATAACCTACAAACTGCTGCTCAGCAGACGACTCGTTAACAATAATCCAGTCGCCATTCTCCACCGCAGCAGCGTTGCGGGCGCGCTCTTTCTGCTTCTGCATCTCGGTGTTGAATCCTTCCTCGTCAACGGTGAAGCCGTTCTCGCGGCAGATAAGTTCGGTAAGGTCGAGCGGGAAGCCGTAGGTGTCGAACAGTTTGAAGGCATCTGCCCCGTCCAGTTGTGTCTTTCCCTCAGCCTTCAGCGCCTCCATGCTGCTGTCGAGCATGCGGATGCCACGGTCGAGAGTGCGCAGGAACGAGTCTTCCTCCTCCTTTATTACGCGGGTGATGAGTTCGCGCTGAGCCTTCAGTTCGGGATAAGCGTCGCCCATCTCGTGCACGAGCATCGGCACCAGTTTAAAGAGGAACGCCTCCTTCTGTCCGAGGAAGGTGTAAGCATAACGCACGGCACGGCGCAGTATGCGGCGAATCACGTAGCCCGCCTTGGCATTGCCAGGCAACTGTCCGTCGGCAATGGAGAAACTTACGGCACGTATGTGGTCGGCTATTACGCGCATGGCCACGTCAACCTGTTCTCCGTCAGCGTTTCCATATTTCAATCCCGTAAGGTTCTCTATCTCCTTTATCATCGGCTGGAACACGTCGGTGTCATAGTTGGAGTGCTTGCCCTGCAAAGCACGCACCAGACGCTCGAAGCCCATGCCGGTGTCGATGACGTTCATCGAGAGTTTCTCCAACGAGCCGTCAGCCTTGCGGTTGAACTGCATGAACACAAGGTTCCATATCTCTATCACCTGTGGGTCGTCCTTGTTCACCAGTTCGCGTCCGGGCACCTTTGCCTTCTCCTCCGCTGTGCGTGAGTCGAGGTGGATTTCCGAGCATGGACCGCAAGGACCTGTGTCGCCCATCTCCCAGAAGTTATCGTGCTTGTTGCCGTTGATGATATGGTCGGCAGGCACGTGCTTTGCCCAGTAAGACGCAGCCTCGTCGTCGCGCGGAATGTTCTCCTCGGGCGAACCTTCAAACACCGTGACATACAGGTCTTTCGGGTCGAGGTGCAGCACATCGACGAGATATTCCCATGCCATGTCGATGGCGCCCTCCTTGAAATAGTCGCCAAACGACCAGTTGCCGAGCATCTCGAACATGGTGTGGTGATATGTGTCGTGACCAACTTCCTCCAGGTCGTTGTGTTTTCCGCTCACGCGCAGGCACTTCTGAGAGTTCGCTCGGCGTCGCGGCTCTGGTTCGCGTGTTCCGAGGATAATATCCTTCCACTGGTTCATACCTGCGTTAGTGAACATCAGCGTTGGGTCGTCCTTGATTACCATAGGTGCCGACGCAACCACTGCATGACCTTTCGACTCGAAGAATTTCTTGAACGAGTCGCGGATTTCGTTTGCTGTCATCATCTTTGTTTTTTCTTTTATAATTTCAAATTTGCGTGCAAAGTTACGAAAAGTCGAGCGCAGAACAAAAGAAACTCGTTTCTTTTTTATGCAGAGACGTAGTAAGTTCGCCATTTCAATGGCAAAATTAATAAAAAAATCGCGGTAATCATTTCTTATTCCGAATTATTTTGTATTTTTGCAGAAATAATCAAACATACAGCAAGTTACAATATGGCACTAAGGACCGAGAAACCAAAGAAATTGTACTATTCCATAAAGGAGGTGGCAGAGATGTTCAACGTCACCGAGAGTCTGCTGCGATACTGGGAAACGGAGTTCCCGCAGATAAAGCCGAAGACCACTGGCAACCGTGTGCGTCAATATACCGAGAACGACATCGACGAGATACGCAATGTGTATAACCTCGTGAAGGTGCGCGGTTTCAAACTTGCCGCTGCGCGCAAGATGCTGCACCACAACAAGAAGAACGTTGACAGCAACACACAGGTGATGGAACGCCTCATCCGTGTGCGCGATGACCTCAAGGACCTTAAGAAACAACTCGATTATCTCACCTGAACAACCTTTTCAGATATCGGGAAAGCAAAATATACAAATTAGGGAAGGCAACATCATGTGCCTTCCCTAATTTTATTATCAATGTGCTATGGAGTTTTAGTCCTCTATAGGTGTGGTGCCATTGTCGTCGTTCGACGGGACCGGAATTTCTTCATCATCCCAAATTTCACTATTTTCCTTTGCCCCGACGATTTCTGTTTCCTCATCGTGAACCGATAGCGTCAGCATGACGTTTAAGCCCTCTGTCAGACTGACTACCTCGCAAAGGGGCGTTATGTATGCATTCTTTTTCATGTTCTAATTTAATCTTTTTATTTTACGATGAATTTCTTGCCGTTTACGATATAAATGCCTTTCTTAGGACTCTTTACACGACGGCCCTGAAGGTCATAAATCTCTTTTCCTGCTATATCTTCAGTAAGTACAATATCTTCTTGAATGCTCGTTGTGTAATCGCCAATAGAGAATGTGGCTTTCTTGGCGAAATTCTGCTGCTCATCTGTAAGTGTGGTGTAAGCCTTATTGTCAGTTACGGGCGTTCCACTCTTCAACTTATAAAAACCAAGTCCTGTCTTCTGGCCTACAGAAAGCACGTAGATTTTCCCATTTCCACTCTTTGCACCATCTTTAAAAGCAATATTGCCTCTCAGGAAATTACCATCAAGTGTTGTATTGCTCTCACTTTGTGGTAATGGAACAATCTTGTTATCTTCCGGATATAATCCTTCACATTCGATAATAACAGCTTGGTTTGCAGGAACTTTTCCATTTGCAACTTCCTGACAAACTACTCTATACTTGCCTTCGCTCTCATCGCCATAAGGCACAATACTTTCATGATTAACATAATATGCCGTTCCGCTTTGCAACTGATAAGGGAAAGTAGTATACAAAGTCGTATAGTATTTGTCGCCTTTCTTCAAAGCTTCATTTGGAGCGAGACCAAAGTATTGTTGAGACAAAGTAGAGGTACTCAATTCCAAGATTTCCCACTCGGAAGTGGCAGAACGGGCACCTGCGAGGTCGGGGGTTCCGACGTTATCGCGGAAATAGAGAGGTATTTCAAGTGTCGTTCCATGCTCTTTCGCTTCATAATGAGCTGAGATATAATAAGCGCCACTTGAAGCGGGAGATATGGTAAGTCCATAATCATTATCATAGATAATCTTTGAACCTTGCAAATACCCAACAGAAACACCTTGAGACACAAGAGATGCTTTGTTAATACCGTTATTTTTGCTGGTTCCTGTCAATGTGAAGACACAGCCAGGATCTGTAATGGCTTTCTGTTCATCTGAGACCAGTGTAAATGAACCATTAAAAGAACCAACAGGATTATTATTATTTGAAGGTTTAGTATATGCCTTTTGGTCTGACAACTTGAGGTATCTACCTGTAGCTTTATTGCGAATGAAGCAGTAATACTCAGTATTGGCCTTTACGAAATGGGCAATATATGTCAACGTTTGGCTTGAGGTAGGAACTGTGACTTTTAATTGCTTTGATGTAGAAATCTCTTCTCCATTCAATTCCCAATGATCGAATGCCCAGCCGTTAAACTCGCTTCCGTTGATATTCGATGCTTTCAATGTTATTTCAGCACCAGGGGTAAGTACTTCTTCCAGAATGTCAGCTGATCCTATACTTTCTTGTCCTGTGGCCACTCTGGCTATTACACTTCCTTGCAAGGCAAAATAGGCAGTGTATGTAAATACCCTTGGCGTATTATAAGTATAATAAGGGAACAATTTAAAAATATCCCACCTACGATAATTAGGAGTTTTACTTGCCCCTTTTATGTCATATTCCTGAGTCGCAGTTGTGGTGGCTGTGCGAGAAATAATATTTCCGCTTTCATCTTCCCACCTTAAAAAACGGTATCCCGTATTGGCTGTAGCAGAAAGGGTTACAGTTGCTGTTGTGCCTTCTGTGCTTGCATCGGGGATAGTTCCATCATAACTCTTAGACGTGGTTGTCTCCTCTTTTGCATTTCCATCATAGCTCGCATAAGCCCTACCGGCTCCTGTCGGGGTCTGGCTCACATTCACAGTAGTACTAAATGGGTAGGTACTTTGACCAGCGAAGGCGTTCACAACTCCCAAAACAACTATTACACATATCGACATGATATGCCTCAAAAATGCATTCGGGTAATTCTTTTTCATTTTATATTCTTTTTATATTCTAAATATTTACTTAAACATCTAACGGCCAGCGTTACAACTAAAAGTTGATGCGGCACATCTAATTGAGAGATGAACGGGGTAAGAGCGATAAACGCCGCAAGTACCACCGTATAAATTATATATACTCTGCCAAAGTTTTTTTGCTTGTGAAAGCATGTCCAAATGAGCAGAGGCAGCGGGTTGAACGGTATGAGATACCAATTCCAGCAATGCCCGAAGACATTCGACCCGAACAAGATGGCTAACAAGACTATGCTTGCGAGCGTCTGTGCGACGAGCAATGCCTTATCATACCATCGGGCTATTTGCTTCCAATGCCATCTACGTTCGCCGAACGTGATGAGACAAGTCAGCAAAAGCAGTATTGCAAACAGAACTATAGGGGTAATACCCCATCCCTTGTCTGTGTTATAGCCATGAAGAAGTTCTTCTGTCTTGCCAGTCAGCACAGGTCTATGAGAGCCGTCGATGGTGCTGACAAAAGAAGCACGTGCCAATTCAGATGCTATATTCTGAGGAGAGACACGAACATCTTGACTATCATACTCCTCATAGTGCGTACCAATGAACGAGATGAAGGCGAACTCCGCCCATTTCGATTTCCCTACATAGTGTCTCAACAAATCACCGTTGTTTAGGAGCATTTCTCCCTGTTGCGGTCCAAACTCCAAATACTCATCAATGCAACTTTGCTGAATGAGAGTTATCATTGTTGACACGCAATGGTTTTGCAGGTTGAACTTGCGATGTGCCCCTTGAAGCATATCATTGTCGAGATTACGCCACAAATTCTGTTCCTCATGAAGCGTAAGATTCAGCTCATATTGCCAAATTCCACGCCCTTCCTTCTTCATATCTTTAAGAAATTGTTGCGTAGATACTGCCACATAGTAGGAATCTGCTTTTCCTGCAAAAAAGGTAAGGAGCCCGTTCGCGCCAGGGTCACTTTCGTAAGTGAACACGAAATCCAATCCATGAACAGGGCATTCCATTCGAAAGGCTACATGTCCAAAAGTGGAATAAATTCCTTTCGTTGGCGACATCGTCAACAGGCTGGCCGTCACGAAATTGCTGCTATCTGGCAGCACGGTGACCTTGTTGTCGGCACGGGCTGCAGTTGCATACTGGCTCGGGGCTATAAGCGCAAGCATCATTGCCAGAAGCAGTGAATGTGTTGTCCAGAAAATTCGCAATATTCGTTTCAGTTGTTTCGTCAAGGCACCACGACAAGATGCCATAATTCCATATATTCGATGCAAAGGTACAATAATTTTTAAATAAAAAACAAAAAAAGGTTAACTTTTAACTAAAAAAATGCCTTCTTTTTTTCCGTTTGTAACTTATTGGAATACAGTTACATATAAATGGGGTAACAAAGTTAATAACTTTGTTCAACAATCTTAATAACTTTGTTCGACAATCTTAATAACTTTGTTCAACAAAGTTAATAACATTGTTTCGCCGTTTGGCATCTCTTGCAATGCGATAAGGTATAAACGGCAACGGCTGTTGTCGTTTATGAGAGTGTGAAGCGTGTCGTTTCGCCTTGAAACCCTGTGTTAAAGTCCGAAGAAGTGGGGAATTTTCTCTACCTCTTTCTTCGTCATCTGTCGGCTCCAAGCCACGCGCTGCTTGATGCCGGCACCGTCGCCGCTGTTGTTATACTCGGCATAGCGGGCAGTCTTCTCGTTGTCGGGGTTGCGCCAGTTTTCCCATCCTGCGGGCACGATGTGGCTGCCAAGTGTGCAGTTCATGAACAGCGTGTATGCGTATGGTCGCCAAGGACGGCCGAGATAAACCTTCGTCACGCCTTCGTCGGCAATGAGGCGGCAGTGGTTGAAGACGTAGCCGTACTCCACGTCGGCAGGTGTCGATGCTGCGGTGATGTACGAGTCGGCCTTGCTTTTTATGGTGCAGTTCTCGAACCATGCCGTTGACGGTCCGAAGATGAAGTCGGTGGTGCCTTCTATATAGCAGTCCTTGAACAGCATCCGTGTGCCGCCGCGCCCGGTGTAGATGGTGTCTTGATTGCCGAGGAATCGGCATCCTATGAAGCGCAGACGGTCGCCCTCGGTGTGCAGCGCCACTGCCTGTCCCAGTTTTGCGGCATTGTTCTCGATGGTGATGTTCTTCAGCGTGATGTCCGAGCCGCACACGCGCAGGGTGAAAGTGCGGAAGGTGCCTATGGGGTGATAGTTGCTGGGTGTTGGGTGTTGGTTGTCGGCTGTTGGATGCCGCTCAATGGCGATGGGGTCGTATGCCGACGGCATTGTCAGGTTTGCGTGGTCGTCCCATGTTATGATGGTAGTCATGGCGTCCTCGCCGCATATCTCGATGTTGGTGAGATGGGTCGGTATTTCGAGTTTCTCCTTGTAGGTGCCCCGTTTCACGTAGATTACCTTGTGATATTCCATGAACGCGCGGCACACCTCGATGGCATCGCTGATGTTTCTGAACTCTCCCGTGCCGTCGCGTGCCACGACGATGGTGTCAGGGTTGTCGTATTTGTTGGCTGCCATCGTTGCTGTTGCAGAGAGCATGATGGCGAGCGTTGCAGTTAGTAGTTTTCTCATTTCTTATATTATCTCGTTAACTTCTTTTATTCCGTCGGTTTTCTTGAGTGCCTTCATTATGGTTTGCACGTCGTCGCGGTCGTGTACTCTCATTTCGAGTGTGCCGTCGAAGATGCTCTCCTCGCAACTGATGACTATTTTTCGGATGTTGATGCCATGCTGTGCGGAAATCACCTGCGATATGTCGCTGAGCATTCCGATGCGGTCGATGCCCCTTATCTGTATCGTGGCGTCAAAGAAGAGCCTTTTGCCCATGTGCCACTTGGCGTCGAGGATGCGGTTGCCGTAACTCGACTTCAGTTTGGATGCTATGTCGCATGAGCGTTTGTGTATCTCGATGTGGTTGTCGCTGGTGATGAAACCCAGAATGTCGTCGCCCGGAATGGCATGGCAGCAGTCTTTGAAGATGTACTGTCCGATGTTCTCGTCGGTGAGGAATATGGGCTTCTTGCGGTTCATGTCCTTCGGCACCACGAATAGTCCGCCAGTGTTCTCCACCTTCTCTGGCTTCACCACAGTCTTGTCCTTGCTGCTCAGGAATGGCACGTATCGCCGCCACCCCTTCTTGCTCTGTTTCTTGTTCTTGCCTCGCAGTTCGTCGATGTCGCGGTCGCCGAGTATTATCTTCTTGCTGCCGAGGTCCTGGAAGAGCGTCTCGTGCTTTCTCACCTCATGCAGTTCACACAGTTTGTCGAGCACCGAGAGTGTGGGCTCCATGTCGTAGCGCTTGAGGAACTCGTTGAGCACGGTCTCGCCCTTCTTCTGAATCTCGCGTCCGTCGCGGCGCAGTATGGCGAGTATTTTGTTCTTCGCCTTTGCTGTCTCCACGAAGTTCACCCACTCGGGGCTCACGTGCTGAGAGTTGCTTGTGAGTATCTCCACCTGGTCTCCGCTCTGCAGTTTATGGCTCAGTGGCACCAGTTTGTGGTTCACCTTTGCTCCTATGCAGTGGCTTCCGAGGAAGGTGTGTATCTGGAAAGCGAAGTCGAGCGCAGTGCATCCTGTGGGCATGGTCTTTATCTCGCCCTTCGGCGTGAAGACGAAAATCTCTGTTGCGAAGAGGTTCATCTTGATGGCGTCGAGGAAGTCCATGGCGTTTGGCTGCGGGTCGTCGAGGATTTCCTTTATCGTTCGCAGCAGGTCGTTGAGATCGGTCTCGTCTTCTGTATATTCGCCTCCGCCGTCTTTATATTTCCAGTGAGCCGCAAATCCCTGCTCGGCAATCTCGTTCATGCGGTCGCTGCGTATCTGCACCTCTATCCATCGTCCCTGCTTAGACATCAGTGTGACGTGAAGTGCCTGATAGCCATTGGCTTTCGGGTGACTGAGCCAGTCGCGCAGCCGTCCCGGATGAGCCTTGTAGAGTTTGCTTATGGCGACGTAGATGTTGAAGCACTCGTTGATTTCGTTCTCCCGTTTGTTTGGAGAGAATATGATGCGCACGGCGAGGATGTCATATATTTCGTCGAAGGTGACGTGCTTGGTCTGCATCTTGTTCCATATAGAATATGGGCTTTTCACTCGCGCCTTTATCTCATACTTGATGCCCATCTGGTCAAGTTGCTCGCGAATGGGTGCTGTGAACTTCTCGAAGAGGTCGTCACGCTTGCCGCTGGTGGATTGCAGTTTCCTCACGATGGAGTTGTACTCCTCGGGATGTTCAAACTTGAAACTGAGGTTCTCCAGTTCGGTCTTTATCTTATTGAGTCCCAGACGGTTGGCGAGTGGTGCGTAGATGTATAGCGTTTCGCCAGCAATCTTATACTGCTTGTTGGCGGGCTGACTGTCCAGCGTTCGCATGTTGTGCAGTCGGTCGCAAATCTTTATCAGAATGACGCGTATGTCGTCGCTCATCGTGAGCAGCAGTTTCTTGAAGTTCTCTGCCTGTGCCGATGCCTGTTCTCCGAATATTCCTCCTGAGATTTTAGTCAGTCCGTCAACGATTTGCGCTATTTTCTTTCCGAAGATGTTCTCTATGTCCTCCACGGTGTAGTCGGTGTCTTCCACCACATCGTGCAGCAGTGATGAGCAGATACTCGTAGAGCCGAGTCCCATTTCCTCGCACGCTATCTGTGCCACGGCAATGGGGTGCATGATGTAAGGCTCGCCCGAGAGTCGTTTCACTCCCTTGTGTGCCTGCTTGGCGAAGTTGAAGGCTTTGGTGATGATGTCCACCTTCTTGCGGTGTCGCGATGCGAGATAACTGTCCAGCAGGTGCTGGAAAGCGTCGTTCACCATTTTCTCTTCCGCCTCTTCGCGTGTGATGTCAATGTTTTTCTGCTCTTCCATAGATGTTTCCCTTTCTTCTTCAAGTTAGTCAGCGTGGTTGTTGCGCCGTGGGTTGCGCGCGCATATATAAATAAGGTATGGACACGCCGTGAAAGCCTGTCCATACCTTAAACATTCTGGGTGTTATTTCACTCTGATTTGCTTGCCGGCACGAATATTCGTGCCTTTAATGCCGTTCAGTTGCTGCAGTTTCTTCACCGAGGTGCCGTGCTTCTTGGCCAGTCCTGAGAGTGTTTCGCCCTTCTTGATGGTCACGCTCTGTGTTGTCTGCTTGCGTCGTGAAGATTTCCTTGCGCTCTTGGCTGCTGCGCCGCGCTGTCTCTTCGATGCCTTGACAGTTCCCGAAGACTTTGTCCTTCCGTATCGTCCCGACACGCGGTGGCGGCTCTTCGCTGCCCTGCCCCTTCCGCTGTAGAAACTGCGTTTTCCTGCGGTGTAGGCGCGGCTTTTCTTGCTTGAGTAACTGTATCGCGGTGCGCTGTAACTCTGTCGCGGCTGACTGTATGTGTGTCGCGGTGCGCTGTACGACTGCTCCGAGTAACTGCTACTTGAGCGCGGTGTCTGGTAAGCCGAGAATCCGGTGTAGTTGGTGGCATCGGCATAGTCGGTGAAGGTGATGCTCGACGACTGCTCGTAAATCTTTTGCTGGTTGTCGATGAATGTGAGCACCTTTGCTGGCGGCAGGCTTATTGCCGACGGCTCGCTGCTTCCGTTCACCACGTCGCGGCGGTATTGCGGGTTCAGGGCGCGCAGTTGCTCTATCGAGATGCCGCACACCTCGGAGATGGTCTTGAATGTGATGTCACGGTCAACCATCACGGTGTCTGCCTTCTCGGGCAGCGTTGAGCGCATGGGGCAAATGTTGTGCTCGCAGTAGTAGTTCATCACGTAGTTTGCAGCGATGAATGCAGGCACATAGCCTCGAGTCTCGCGTGGCAGGTACTGATAAATGGTCCAGTAGTCCTTGCTTCCTCCGGCACGGTGGATGGCGCGGTTAACGTTCTCCGGACCGCAGTTGTAGGCTGCCAGTGCCAGATGCCAGTCGCCGAAGACGCGATAGAGGTCGCTCAGCAGTTCAGCAGCGGCATAAGATGACTTTATAGGGTCGCAGCGGTCGTCAACGAGCGAGTTCACTCTCAGACCGTAGCGCTTGCCCGACTGCAACATGAACTGCCACAGTCCTGCCGCTCCTGCATGCGAACGTGCCGCGGGGTTGAGTCCCGACTCTATCACGGGCAGGTATTTCATTTCGAGTGGCACGCCAAAAGTCTCAAGTGCCTGCTCGAAAATGGGGGCATAGAAGTTCATCGCTGCTATCATATAGCCCACCGAGCGGCGGCCTGTCTTGGTGTAGCGGTCGATGAATTTCCTTACTATCTCGTTGTAAGGCATCGGAATGACGTATGGCAGACGGTTGAGCCTGTCGATATATTCCTGGTCGGTGAACTCCGGGTCGCTGCTGCTTGTGGTGCAGTTACCGTCGTCGGCGATGAAGTTTTTCGAATAATAAAGGTTGAGCAGACTGTCCACCTCGAGCGTCATTGCTTCGGGGATGTCTATCTCTTGCTGGCGACCGTTGGCATCTGTCACCACGATTTCGTACTCGTCGTCATACTGCGCGAAGGCAGAGAAACTGACGGTAAACATTGCGGCAATAATTAAAAAAAGTCTTTTCTTCATATCTGTCGTTTGTATTATTGTTTTCTTGTTTTGTCAAAGGGTAAAGAATGGCGTCGCGCCGAGTGCCGAGGGGCATGTGTCAGAACGTCAGCGAGCAGTTGAGTCCTATCGCTGCCGCCTTCAGCGGGTTCTGCGACATTCCGCTGTTCATCACGGCTGGCTCAATCCTCATGCTCAGGTCGGGCGAGATGTCGAAGTCGGACAGCGAGGCATCGACATAAGCGTCGATTACCGAAAGTGCGTAAACACCTATGAGGATGAAGAAACTAAGGTCGCGGTAGCGGCGGTAGTAGTCTTTCCTGCGTCTGAACAGGTCCTCATATCGCGACTTGTTCTCGTCGTTTATCTGCGCCCCGAGGTGCAGAAACTGGTTGTAACTCTGCGTCTGGGGGTCGTTGTCCACGATGTCGATATATGCCTGCGAATAGTCGTTATACATCATGTTGTTCCATCGCATGGCATAGATGCAGCCCATGAAGCCTCCATACACTATTGGCAGTTTCCAGTATTTGCGGTTGTATATCTGACCTGCTCCTGGCAGGATGATGGCAAGCCACAGCGCCCTCTTGGTGTCTGGCCGCCATGTGCTCCAGTCTCTCTTCTGGCGTTTCTTCTCGTGGTTGCGCCTGTCGGCTGCCAGCGGTGTCTTCTCTGTGATGCTGGCAGTGTCGAAGTCTATGACATCGATGTCGGAAACGGCAACAGTGTCAACATCATTCCATTCTGGCGCATAGTCGAAGATGAACGTGCTGTCGGTCTCCACCTGCGCACTGGCGTCCACGGCGAATCCCGCAATGGCAACAAGTGCCACTGCCACAGTCCTTGTTATATGGTTCAGCAGTATTCTCACGGCTGTTTCTATTTCTGTATGCCGAACACACCCATGATGCGTTCCAGTTCTTCCTCGCTGCCGAAGGGTATGGTTATCTTGCCCTTTCCCTTGGCAGAGCAGGTCATTTCCACCTTGCTGCTGAACATCTCCGCCAGTTTCTCGCGCATCGCGGCGAAGCCCTCGGGCACGGTCTGCTGCTTTTTCGCGGGGCGTTTATCGCCGTCGGCGGTGCCCTCGTTAATCTTCTTGACCAGTGTTTCCACCTGTCTCACCGAGTAGCCGTTCTTCTGTATCTCGCGGAACACGCGCAGTTGCTGCGACGGACTGTCTATGGCGAGCAGGGCGCGTGCGTGCCCCATGTCTATCTCTTTCTTCTGAAGCGCCATCTGCACCTGTGCCGGCAACTTCAGCAGTCGCAGGTGGTTGGCCACTGCCGCGCGGCTCTTTCCCACACGCTCTGCCACCTTCTCCTGTGTCATCCCAGTGTTCTCCAGCAGGTGTTGGTATGCCAGCGCTATCTCGATGGCGTTGAGGTCCTCGCGCTGTATGTTCTCCACGAGAGCCATTTCCATGACATTCTCGTCGTTGGTGGTGCGTATATATGCCGGAATGGCCTGCAATCCCGCTATCTGCGACGCTCTCCATCGGCGCTCGCCCGCTATTATCTGGAAGCGGTCGTCGCTTATCTGCCTCAGTGTGATGGGGCTTACGATGCCTATCTCCCTGATGCTTTGCGCCAGTTCCTGCAGCGACTCCTGGTCGAAGTCGCGTCGCGGCTGGTTGGGGTTTGCCTCAATCTGTGATATGGGAATCTCGTTTATCGTCGATGACCCCTGAGTCTTCACCTCGTCGGTAGATATCAGCGCATCGAGTCCTCTGCCAAGTGCGTTGTGGGCTGATGCCCCATATTTCTTTCTAACTGCCATTGTCTATTATTATATGCTTTTTGTTGGGCGACAAAACACGGGCAAGGTGAAAAATAACACCTAACACCCATCACCCAACATCTTTATTTGTTCTTATTGATAATCTCCTTTGCCAGCGCCAGGTGGTTCTTTGTTCCTGTCGATTCCGCGTCGTAGAGAATGACGGGAAGTCCGTGGCTCGGTGCCTCAGACAACTTCACGTTGCGCTGGATGACCGTCTTGAACACCAGTTCCTGGAAGTGGCGCTTCACCTCGTCGTATATCTGACGAGCAAGACGCAGGCGGCTGTCGTACATCGTCAGCAGGAATCCCTCAATCTCCAGTTGCGGGTTCAGTTTGCTCTTGATAATCCTTATCGTGTTGAGGAGTTTGCTGATGCCCTCCAGCGCGAAATACTCACACTGCACGGGGATTATAACCGAATCGGCAGCCGTGAGGGCATTCACCGTGATGAGTCCCAGCGACGGCGAGCAGTCGATGAGGATATAGTCGTACTCGTCCTTTATCGGGTCGAGGATTTTCTTTATCACGCGCTCCCGCTGCTGCAGGTTGAGCATCTCTATCTCGGCGCCCACGAGGTCGATGTGGCTCGGAATGATGTCCAGAGTCTCAATGTCTGTGGTGTACATCGCGTCGCGCACATCAGCGCCATCGATGATACACTCATATAGCGAGCACTCCACCTCGTTGAGGTCAACACCCAGACCGCTCGACGCGTTCGCCTGAGGGTCAGCGTCAACGATAAGCACTTTCTTCTCGAGTGTGGCGAGCGATGCCGCCAAGTTAATGCTCGTTGTAGTCTTGCCCACGCCACCTTTCTGGTTGGCTAATGCAATGATTTTTCCCATTTTCTTTTCTTGTTCTTTGTTTTTTGCCCCTCGGCATGTGCATGCCGCGAGCCATTTATCCCTACGTAATACAGTCTTTTTGGACCATTAATTGGCTTAAAGTCCTAAATTATCTTGCAAAGTTACATAAATAATTTGAAAAATGGCGATTTTTTACTACTTTTGCACCGAAAGATTAAGTTTTTTATGAAAAATAACAGACCGTTAATACTTATTTCAAATGATGACGGCTACAGTTCAAAGGGATTGGCATGCCTCGTTGACATGATTCGCGACCTCGCCGACATCCTCGTCTGCGCCCCCGAATCAGGACGCTCGGGCTACTCCTGCGCCTTCTCGGCGACACTGCCGCTGACCATCGAGAAGAAGCACGAAGAGGAGGGACTGCAGGTGTGGTCGTGCAACGGCACTCCCGTTGACTGCGTCAAGATGGCGCTCGACAACATACTCACACGCCGCCCCGACATGATCATCGGAGGCATCAATCATGGCGACAACGCCTCGGTGAACGCCCACTACTCGGGCACCATGGGCGTCACCTTCGAGGGATGCATGAAATATATCCCCTCGGTGGCATTCTCGCTGTGCGACCATAATCCCGATGCCGACTTCTCGCTGATGACTCACATAGTGAGATATGTCACGCAGCGCGTGCTCACCGAAGGACTGCCCCTCGGCGTGTGCCTGAACATCAACTTCCCCGTGGTGGAGAAATACAATGGCGTAAAGGTGTGTCGAATGGCTAAGGGGACATGGGGAAACGAGACCGTTCGCTGCGCTCATCCGCGTGGTTACGACTATTACTGGATGGTGGGCAGTTACACCAACGACGAGCCCGAGGCAGAGGACACCGACAACTGGGCACTGCAGCATGGATATGTGGCGATAACGCCCGCACAGATAGATGTCACCAACTATCCCATGATAGAGCAAATGAAGTCGTGGCAGTTCCCGACATAACGTCAAAGCAAACCTCGAGTTAGAAGTGTGTAGGGGCGTACCCCCGTGTGCGCCCGTGAAGTTAATGAGTTTTTGAGTTATTGAGTCTTTGAGTTCTTGAGTTTGTAGGGGCTTACCTCCGTGTGAGCCCGCAAAGGAGTTCAGGAGTGTAGGAGTACAGACAACACATTCAATGTAGAGGCTTACCTCCGTGTGAGCCTGCAAAGGAGTTCAGGAGTTCAGGAGTGCAGGAGTACAGACAACACACTCAATGTAGGGGCTTACCTCCGTGTGAGCCCGCAAAGGAGTTCAGGAGTTCAGGAGTTAAGGAGCGAAGACAACACACTCAATGTAGGGGCTCACCTCCGTGTGAGCATGCGGAGTTAAGGAGCGAAGACAACACACTACAATCCAATCCCTCCCAATGGGTTAGTGTTCTAAAAAAGCCGACCGCAATGACTCCCCGCCCCTGTAGGGGAGGGGATAGGGGTGGGGTCAGTGATATTAAGGCAGGAGACAGGAGGACACAAAAGATGCTGTGTGGGGAGAAAGACGCTGACCCCACCCCGGCCCCAAGGCCTCACCCCTCGCTCGGCCGAAGGACGCTTGCAAGGCAAGAACCCCTCTCCAATGGGCGAGGGGAACTTCAAGGGGCGGGGAGTCATTAGCGATGGGGGCATATAGTAATAATTGCACTCGCAAGTTGAAGAATGGAAAAGGAGAAGAAAACTGATGTCATAACTCCTTCGCTCGACGCTTGCGTCGCTTTCATAGCGAAGCGGAGAAAGAACTCCTTCACTCCATAAACAGGTAAAGCATGTGAAACTTTAGATATAACTATAGACCATGAAATACTATATTATAGTAGGTGAAGCAAGCGGCGACCTGCACGCGTCACACCTGATGCAGGCGCTGAGCGACCGCGACCCCGATGCCGACTTCCGTTTCCTCGGAGGCGACCTGATGACGGGAGTGGGAGGCACACGCGTGCGCCACTACCGCGACATGGCATACATGGGATTCATTCCCGTGCTGCTGCACCTGCGCACCATCTCGAAAAACATGAAGATGTGCAAGCGCGATGTGCTCCGCTGGAACCCCGACGCGCTCATCCTCGTCGATTACCCGGGCTTCAACCTCGACATCGCGAAATATGTACACCGCCATTCTGACATTCCTGTTTACTACTACATCTCGCCTAAGATATGGGCGTGGAAGGAGTACCGCATAAAGAACATCAAGCGCGATGTTGACGAGATGTTCTCCATACTGCCCTTCGAGAAAGACTTCTACGAGGGGAAACACCACTACCCCATTCACTATGTGGGCAACCCCACAGCAACAGAGGTGCAGGAGTTCCAAGCCGACTATAAAGAGACGCCACAACAGTTCCGCGAGCGTCACAACCTCGACGAGCGTCCCATCATAGCACTCCTGGCAGGGAGCCGCAAACAGGAGATAAAAGACAACCTGCCCACCATGCTGCGCGCCGCCGACGAGTTCTCACACGACTACCAACTGGTGCTGGCTGGCGCTCCCGGCATCGACCACAACTACTACGACACCTTCACGCGCGACTACCCAGTGCGGATAGTGGATAACGAGACGTTCGCACTCTTAATGAACACCTCTGCCGCATTAGTCACCAGCGGCACGGCAACACTCGAGACAGCCCTCTTCCGCGTGCCTCAGGTGGTGTGCTACGAGACGCCCCTGCCGACGTTCATCGGCTACATGCGCAAGAAGGTCATCAAGGTGCCGTACATCTCGCTGGTCAATCTCATTGCCAACGCCGAGGTGGTGCCCGAACTGGTCGCCGACACCTTCAGCGAGGCAAACCTGCGCGAGCATCTCCGCGCGATACTCCCCGGAGGAGCGGGCCGCCAGACGATGCTCGACGGTTACGAGCGCATGGCACAGGTCCTTGGCCACAACAACGCCCCCAACGAGGCCGCCCGCATCATGCTGTCACTGTTAAAGAGTTAGGTAGGGGCTCACCTCCGTGTGAGCCTGCAAAGGAGTGCAGGAGTGTAGGAGTACAGGAGTACAGACAACACACTCAATGTAGGGGCTCACCTCCGTGTGAGCCTGCAAAGGAGTTCAGGAGTGTAGGAGTTCAGAAGTACAGACAACACACTCAATGTAGGGGCTCACCTCCGTGTGAGCCCGCAATGGAGTTCAGGAGTGTAGGAGTTCAGGAGTGCAGACAACACACTCAATGTAGGGGCTCACCTCCGTGTGAGCCCGCAAAGGAGTTCAGGAGTGTAGGAGTGCAGGAGTACAGACAACACACTCAATGTAGGGGCTTACCTCCGTGTACGCCCGTGGAGTTAAGAAGTTAAATCCCCCCTCCCTACGGGGGAGGGGTCGGGGGAGAGGCTTCCTTCTCCTCCCCTCGGGGAGGTCGGGAGGGGGTTTCCCACAACCAAACCACCAAACAACTATAAATTAAAACTATGGGATTTTTAGATTTTCTTAATGGCAACAAGTCGAAGACCATCACATTCACGACACTGCCGAAAAACATTGAAGAGTTGAAGGCGATGCCACAGGCAGCGCTTACCGACGAGTACGAAGCCGCAGCACTTGTTGTGGCAGCACTATGCCGCTATGAGGAGAACATCGAGGACTCTCTCGAGATGATAAACTTCCTCAAGGGGCCCAGTCCACTGAGCACTATGGATGTGCAGTTCCTGCGCGACCGTCTGGGTGGCAAGACATACAAGCCACGCTCCTTCTTCGCCGGCGCCACGCCGCAGAACGGATACCAGCCGTCGGCACCGTTCACCGTCACCGTGACGAGCAACCCCCACTCTTATGTGGAGACCCTCGCCACACTATACATCCAGTCGGGAGGTGCAGACAGTCCGCGCCCCATCAGCCTGCGCAAGAAACCCAGCACAGGACAGTGGTTCGTGACCCAGTTCGGCTTCCTCGCCGACATCCGCGTCCCCGCATCAGAAGACCCCTGGGCATAAGGCAGGAGCACACAAAACCCAAAAGCCTCACCCCTGCCCCAAAGCCTCACCCCTCGCTCGGCCGAAGGACGCTTGCAAGGCAAGAACCCCTCTCCAAGGGGAGGCTGGGTATGGCTTTCATCCGCCTTTTTCCTCCCTCCCTTTTGGGGAGGGCCGGGGAGAGGCTTTTTCCCTTTTGGGGAGGGATGGGGAGAGGCTTTTCTTTTCGGGGAGACTGGGTAGGGGTTTTCCCACCATGCGCTATTTCCCCGCCCATGCAGGGGAGGGGATAGGGGTGGGGTCGGTGATATCGATTACGGAGATAGAAGGACATAAAAAGATGTCGTGTGTGGATAAAACACTGACCCCACCCCTGCCCCTCCCCTACAGGGGCGGGGAGTCATTAGCAGTCCTCCTCCCCTCGGGGAGGCTGGGTAGGGGTTTCATAAAAAAAGAATAAATTCTTTTTGTATTTCGCTCGGTTTGCGCTAACTTTGCACCCGACTATGGCAGAGCAGAGAAAAATTGTTTCGGGCGTGGTGAAGATAGTCATGCCGATACTACTGGGCGCGGCGATACTCTACTGGATGTACCGCGACTTCGACTTCGGGAGCATCAGCGACGTGATGCTCCACGAGATGGACTGGACGTGGATGCTCCTGTCCATGCCTTTCGGCGCCCTGGCACAGATGTTCCGCGGGTGGCGGTGGCAGCAGACACTCGAGCCCGTGGGCGAGCACCCGCGCGCCATGACCTGCATCAACAGCATCTTCATGAGTTACGCCGCCTCCCTCGTGGTGCCCCGCATCGGAGAGTTCACACGCTGCGGCGTGCTGCGCCAGTACGACGGCGTGTCGTTCCCCAAGTCACTCGGCACCGTGGTCACCGAGCGCGCCATCGACTCCCTCCTCGTACTCCTTGTCACCGCCGTGGTGCTGCTGTGGCAGATGACCGTCTTCGGCACCTTCTTCCAGAAGACCGGCACCAGCATCGACACCATCCTCTCCCGCTTCTCCCTCACCGGCTACCTCGTCACCGCCGTGTGCGCCGTCGCCGCCCTGATGCTCCTCCATTTCCTGTTGCGCCGCCTCAGCATATATAATAAGGTACGCGCCACCCTCGGAGGCATCTGGCAGGGAGTGATGTCGCTGCGCAGCGTGCGCAACAAGCCCCTCTTCATCTTCTACACCCTCGCCATCTGGGGCAGTTACTTCATCCACTACTACCTCACCTTCTTCTGCTTCGACGCCACCGCCCACCTCGGGCTCTCCTGCGCCCTTGTCACCTTCATCGTAGGTTCCATCGCCGTCATCGTGCCCACCCCCAACGGTGCAGGCCCCTGGCACTTCGCCGTCAAGACGATGCTCATCCTCTATGGTGTCGCCGACCAGCAAGCCCTCTATTTCGTCCTTATCGTGCACACCCTGCAGACCATGCTCGTCGTCCTCCTCGGCATCTACGCCTGGATAGCACAAGGCTTCATGGGGAAGAAGGCTGCTTCATAGTCGCTCTCCCACCCTCTCGCGCCCACTGTCGCGCGAGAGAAATACATAAAAGACATTAATATTTTTGCGGAATTTATCAAAAATACCTACCTTTGTGCCCGCAAAAGAACCTTACATAGTAACAAATAAACAAAATACAATAATATGAAACAACTTTTACACCTAAAAAGCCTGCTGATAGCCATGTTAGTGCTGTTCGGCGGAGGGAGCGTTTCCGCTCAAGAAGAAACCATTTACTACGAAAATTTCGGTACGGTAAATACTACTTTAGATCTTACTAGCTATAGTAGCGATTGGACAGTAGTAAGTGGCGGATATGTTAAATTACAGAATAATGTTAAATATGGCTCCTCAGGTAGGTCGCTTCAAATGGGTAGTAGCAATAGTCCTAGCGCTGAAGTCATAACGCCCACATTCGGTGCATCAACGCCAAATATAACATTTAGTTGCTATATGTACACTAACAACTCTAATAATGAGTCCGTTACTTTGTCTGTTGAAGGTGACGGAACAATTACAGATTGTTCAGGTGCAACAAGCACTTTGGCAGATGGCAAAGTAACAGTAACATTTAAAAAAAGCAATCAATGGTATCTTGTTTCTCTTACGCTAACAGGTTGCACATCTTCAACAAGGATTAGGATAAAAAACATAAGGACACTTTATGTTGATGATGTCACAGTAAAAGGCGATGCAGACCCGAGGACTCCTGTAACGCTGACATACTCGGCAGACAAATACACCACTCCTACTGAAAGTGGCGAGATAAAAGACGCGCCAACGCTGACGGTAACACCACCAGAGGCTGCACAATATGTGGTATTTAGCAGTAGTGATGAGAATGTGGCTAAATTTGAAAACGGAAAACTGATTGCCGTTGCGCCAGGAACAACCACCATCACGGCATCAATAAGCGGTAACGAAACCTATCGTGACGCAGAGGATAGTTATACGCTTAAGGTTGGCCTTGCCTCTTCCAATTTAAAGTTCAATCCAGAGAGTGCTACTGTCACTTACGACAAGAAGGACAATTTCACAGCGCCGACGCTGAGTTGGGCCAACGGCTATGATAAGAACCTAATCACTTTCACAAGTAGCAATGAAAATGTTGCAACTGTTGTAAACATGGATGACGATGGAAAAGTAAATATATCAATCCATGCTGTCGGCGTGACCACAATCACCGCAAGCGGTGCTGCCACACCGTATCTCAAGGCAAGCGACGATTCCTATACACTTATAGTAAAAGACATCCAAGGCTCTGCTGTTGGAGGCGGAACAGGCAGTTCGGTGTTTAAAGAGACATTTAACAACGCAGATAGCAATGGCGGAAATGACGGAAGTTTTGCGAGTGCTTCTAGTACAGTGATGAACAACGATAATGTGTGTGACAATGAAGGATGGACAGGTGCAATGTATAAAGCAAACAAATGCGTTAAAATTGGTACTGGTAGTAACACATGGAAAGTCACCACTCCTGAAATTAATGTAGAATTAAGCACTCCCTACACCCTAACTTTTAAGGCTGCACCTTGGGGGACAGAATCTAACGTAATGAAAGTTACTGTAACTGATGGCGATGGCACTATTACAGGAATACCAACAACAGCGATGAAGACAGGGCAATGGAACGAATTCACTGCAACCATTACCCCGACATCAAATACAGTTAAAATTAATTTTTCAATAACTGGTGGAAAACGTTTCTTCCTCGATGATATAAACGTTGCAGCACCTTCTACCGGCGAGACAGTGAATGTTACTATTCCTGCAAGCGGATGGGGAACTTTCTGCTATAAATATCCTCTTGATTTCACCGCAGCATCCACTCCCGAAGGCTTGAAGGCATACGCTGTTTCTGCCACAACATCATCAAAAGCGACACTGACCCAGATTACAAAGAAGATAATCGGTGGAACAGGTATCATAATTAACGGAACACCGGGCGCTACCTACACTATCAATGTCGCAGACCAGGGAACTCCATATAGGGGAAAAAACCTTCTTACAGGAACATTGTCTCCAACGTATGTAGAGGAAGGCCAGTATTTCCTTAAGAGCGGCCAGTTCGTATATTCTTCTGCTGGCATCCTGCCAGCCCAAAAGGCTTATCTGAAGAAGGAAAATGCTCCTGAGGCAGCGGCAAACTTCGGCTTCGTTACTGAGGATGCAACAGGTATTTCAGAGGTACGCAACAACATTACTTTGGACGACGACAAGTGGTACGACCTCTCAGGACGTGCTGTGTCTCCGACATCCAAGGGCATTTATATTCACAACGGCAAAAAGTATGTAATAAAATAATAGTAAAGTCATGGAAAGAAAACAATATATAGAACCCGCCATAGCGGTAGTCACATCCCCCGAACTGATGCAGACATATATTCCCATAGCAAGTCCGAACCCAGGTGCTGGTGCAGACCCCGGCGGAGCAGAAGGAAAAGCCATAGATGACATCGTTGAGGAAGACGAGGAAGACGAGAAATATCCGAAAAAAAACAATGTTTGGAAGGATTCTATTCCACAATACTGACAATTACGAAAAGGGCATTTGTTGAATTCAACAAATGCCCTTATTTATAGAACAAGGAAACATATTGCTCTCCGTCTATCGGCATTGTGAGTGGTTCGGAACTGATGAAGGCTCCTCCATTGTATTTCGGCACTGGCACTATTGACGGTGACGAGGAAGGAGGAGCCTTGGAACTTTAAACTTGGAACTTGGAACTTGGAACTTGGAACTTGGAACTTGGAACTTGGAACTTGGAACTTGGAACTTTGCGCTCGGCTTTCTTGCGTCCCTTCGGTAGCAAGCGCCACCCTTTGGGATGTCGAGCGGCCGCTTTCACCGCTCGGCTATGCCGCTTATATGAGCGAAGCGAGTCTTAAGAAAGGCGTTGGCCGACTGAAAGAACTTGGAACTTGGAACTTTAAACTTGGAACTTGGAACTTGGAACTTTAAACTTGGAACTTTGAACTTGGAACTTTAAACTTTAAACTTTAAACTCTAAACTTAGAAACTTAGAAACTTAGAAACTTAGAAACTCTAAACTCCAAACTCTAAACTTAGAAACTTTAAACTCTAAACTCTAAACTCTAAACTATTTAGAAGGGATAGCCCACGGCGAAGTTTATCGTTTGCAGTTCGCTGAACTTGCGCATGTTGAAGTAACCGCGGTGACCAGTGTCGTAAGGCGCATGGAGGGCGAACCCCCAGTCGATGCGCAGCACGAGGAACTCAAGGTCGTAGCGCAGACCGAAGCCGGTGCCGAGAGCAAGGTCTTTAGGCAGACGGCTGAGTTTGAACTTGCTATCCTCTGAATATACTTCTCCTACGTTCCACACGTTTCCGGCATCGAGGAACAACGCTCCGCCGAGACTTCCCACGATATTGAAGCGGAACTCAAGATTGGCGAGGAACTTCAGATCGCCCGTCTGCAGGAGATACCTGTAATTGTCGGTCTCGGGCATTACGCGTCCCGGTCCGAGGCTGCGCACCGAGAAGGCGCGTATGCTGTTGGCTCCTCCCACGAAGAACTGCTCGCTGAAAGGACTGAAGGAACTGTTGCCGAAATTCCATATTATACCGGCATTGAGGTGAGCCACGAGCGAGTTCTTCTCGCTTATCTGCCAGCGTTTCACGAAGTCGGTGTTCAGTTTGAGGAACTGCGCGTAGGGGTTCTTGAAGAGTTGCTTGCCCTCCTCGTTCCACTTCTTCCCGGCAGCCATGAAGCCGAGTGAGAGCAGGTTGCCTGCCTCGCTAATGGTGGTCTCCCATGCTATGGGGTTGCGTGTGCCAGCAGGGCTGGAGTAGGAGTAGGTGTACGACATCTTGGTGATGAACTGGTCCTCGAGAGCCTTCATGAGATAGGGTGTCTCGACGAAGATGGAGTCGAAGAGGTCGGTGGTGTGGTTCTTGAACTGATAGACCACGCTGATGGGGGTGAAGACATGTGTGGAGGTGGCTGAGGGCTGCCAGCGGTAGGTCAGTTCGCCTGATGCTGTGTGCATGCGGAAATAGTTGGAGCGGCTCTCCACGTCGAATCCCAACTTGAGGGTGGTTGTCGGTGTAGAGAAGAACTGCCGGCGCTTAAGATTGCGGCGCTGGCGTCGCGCCCTGATGGCCTTGCGCTGGCTGTTGAGGAAGTTGAAGGGCGTGACGATGCGCGGGAACTTCAGCGAGGCATCTATACCGACGTTATAGGTTTCGAGTTTCTCGTTGGCGAAGATTCGCTTGGTGCCCACGCGCCACTCGTAGGAGCCGTGGAGGTTGACGTCGAAAGTCTCGCCGCCGCGGAAGGTGTTGCGCTTGGTCAGACCGAGCACCAGTTCGGGACCCATGCGTCCTGTGGTGCGTCCCTTGAGGTTTGTCTCGATGTAGAAGTCGTATTTCTTGTCGAAGACACATGTGATGTTCATGTCGAGGGTGTCGCACTCGGGGGTGTTGTCGCGCGGAGTGAAGCGGAAATTCACCGAACTGTAGAGTCCCGACGAAAGGATGTTGTTCTCAGTCTCCATGAGGTCGTCGTAGCAGAACAACTGTCCGGAGCGCAACTTCACGTCACGCATCAGCACGCCAGGGCGCAACGGCGGGCGTTTGCCGCTGAAGCGCAACGTGAAACTGCGTCGCGTGATGGAGTCGGTGGGACGGTCGCCCATTGACTTGCGGAAGTCAACAACACGGCGGCCGATGTACCATTTATGGTTGGCCTGCTCGGGGATGCCCTCTGCAAGTTGGAAACGCAGTTGCACCTTGCCGGGCACCATGAGTGTGTCGGCAAGATAAGAGGCGTATGAGGGTTGGTAGTAGTAGTAACCGTTGTTGCGGAACAGTTGGGTGATGCGGTTGCGCTCGGCATCGAGGGCTGCAACGCTGAAGGGGTCGCCACGGTGTATCAGCGCCTGGTCGAGAGTCTCGCGTATCAGCGAGTCGCCCACGGCGGGAAAGCCAATGTAGGCTATAGAGTCGAGCGTGAAGAGATGGTTCAGTTGCACGTCATACCTCACCTTTGCCTTCTTGGGGTTGCGCTGCGTCAGTTCTTCATAATCAACCTTGCCGTGAAAGTATCCATGATTGCGCAGCACGCTCTGGGCTACGGTGGCATGCAGGGCGGGATTGACATTGCTCATCAGCACCGGTGTATTGCCGAAGGCACTGGTCATCCACTTGCCGAATCCCGTCTTCGACTGCGAAAAGGCGTTCCACACCCACAGTCCGATGGGGAATGGCGAGCGTATGCGGGAACTGCCGAAGAGTGCCCCGTTAGGCTCTGCAGCCAGCGCTGCCTCCACCTCCTCCTGTGTCGCGGTGAAGTGGTCGCCAGGCTCGTAGTTGCTGTATTTCACCTTGTCGATGCCGATATACAACTGTTCGTCTTCTGGCAGCGCGCTCGTGGTGGAGCATGCCGCAAGGAGAGCAGCACTGCAGAGTGTCAGTGCCCATGCCAGCATATGGTATATTCTATTCGTTCTTCTCATTTGCAGTGTTGTTGAGTTTCATTCGACCTTTTAACGTTAGTTTTCCTCTGTCGTGACTCGGCATAACTATTGCAAGCAATATTCTGCTCTCGCCACTCCATCGGTTCTTGGCTCACACGGAGGTAAGCCCCTACATTGAGTGTGTTGTCTGTACTCCTGCACTCCTACACTCCTGAACTCCTTTGCGGGCTCACGCGGAGGTAAGCCCCTACATTGAGTGTGTTGTCTGCACTCCTGAACTCCTTTGCGGGCTCACACGGAGGTTCTTTGCAAGCAAAGCGGCGAAGCCGAGCGAGCCCCTACAAACTCTTAACTCCACGGGCTCACACGGAGGTGAGCCTCGGCATGGCCCAAACTATTTTGGACTCTGCTCCCGGCTTGTCGGAACATTTGTTCGTTCCTCTACAGTCGCAGCGGGTGTTCGCTCCTGCCTTGTGGTGTCTCTTGGCGTATGCGTGCGGTTGAAGTTGACGGTGTTGTCGTCAACATTCTTGAAGCGGAACAGGTCGGTGAAGTGGTCCACCTTGCGCCTCCAGATGAAGCCCGCGCCATACTCGCTGTTCTCTCCCTCGAGCCAATCGTAGGCATCGTGGCTGTAGAAGAGTTTCAGGTATTTGTTTGAGGTCTGGCTCAGGCGGTATTCGAGCATCACATTGTCGAAGAATGCCTGGTCGCGGCCAGACACGTTAGAGCCAGTGGAAATGGTTCCGCCCACGACAACGCGCAGACGATTGTTCCAGAACCGCTTGGCAAAGCGGAAACTATAGTCGGTGTGCATGCCTCCCGTAGCGTCGAAGGCATTGTCAAGACCGAAACTGAAGTCGAGTGTGCGCAGCGCGTTGCCCGCAATGTTGTTTATCTCGCTCTGCAGGAACGAACTGAGCGCATTGTTCATAGACATCTCGGCGTTGTTGTTGCCCGAGACATACATGCCCGTAGTGAGCATCGCCACAGCCAGTTTGCCCCGCTCCTCCTCGCTCATGGTGTTCAGTTCGTTCTGCACGGTCATGTCCGACGGTGCCGAGATGGTGAACCGCAGTCCCATCTTCTGCAGCGTGTTGCTGACAACCACACCGCAGTCGAAATCGACACTACGGCTCTGCTCGCCCGTAGCGACACTCGACTTGGTGCGCTCTGTGGCAGTGATGTTGAGCCGCGGATTCATCGGGTCGCCCGTGAACTCTATGTAACTGCCGTCCTGTATGGTGAACGTCTTGAGCGGAATGATAGGCATAGAGTATTTCATCTCGCCGTTGTTCAGCGTGTATTTTCCCCTGATGCGGAAGTTGTCGGCAGGTGTGTATTGCAGTCGCAGGGTGCCCTCGCCCATCAAATCGACATAGTTAGAATGGTCTGGCTTGAGATAGCATACTATTCTGGCGGCACGGTCAACGTTGACGGTCAGGTTCATGTCGAATCCCATGCCCTCCGGCTGCCTAACCACCACCTGCGTGGTGTCGGTGAAGTCGGTGAAGCGCACCAGTTCTTCCATTTGGTAATCGGTGGTGAGCGGCGAGTCGCGCAGTATGTACGACATGTCGGTGGTGCCCAGCACATCCATTCGTCCACGCAGGCGCAGATAGTCGAGAGTGCCGCGCAGGACACCCCTCAGATTGACATACGCCTTGCCGTAAGCCTCGCTGCGCCGCTGCTCCTTAGAGTCGATGAGCAGGAAGTCTTGTGCCGACAGCCGTATATTGAGGTTTATGTTGTCGAGGTCGGCAAAGTTGACGTCGCCGTTTATCCTCATCGGGTGGTCGTTGGTTGAGTATAGGTTGAAGTCCTTGAACTGAATCAGGCTGCCCTTCACCTGTATCGGCGTGGTGTCGAAGCGCATGCGCATGCCGTAGGGTTCGCTCACGAGGTATGCGTTGTTCAGTGTCAGAGTGCCATCGACATGTGGCTTGCTCAGTTGTCCGCGCATGTCGAGGTCGCCGTTGGCTGTTCCCTCGAAGCCCACTATCTGGTCGGGGATTAGTCCGTTGAGCACATTTATCGGCATTTGGTCCATGCTGAGTTTCGCGTCGAGATATCCGTCACCCTCCGAGCGGTAGGTTCCCACCACCGTTGCCACCTCCTGCTCGTCGCTGTAGATGATGGCATCAACGTAATGCGAGCCGTCGTCCTTTGGCATATACACGAACTCGGTGCCCAGATTGCCCATGTGGCTGCCCTCGTAGGTCATATCTTTCACGCTCATCGTAGAGCCCACGGTGATGTCGTCGGGTGTCTGAATGAAGTGATAGTCGCCATCGAGCGTTCCCGACATTCGCGGCATATATGGTATCACCGCCACGATGTCCTCTATCTTCAACTTGTTGAGCGAGAGCGTGAGGTCTTGCAGGGCATCGGTGTTGCTGTCGTCAGAATACACCTGAACGTCAACGCCGTCGTCGCTCCGCATTCTCAACTGCGCCGAGACACGCTTGTCGTCGCCCAGGAAGACGTAGTTGTCCTTGTTGATGTTGAATTTCTTATATCCTATAATAGGGTCGTCGGTGAGCAGCCTCATCCTGATGCCGTTGTCCTCCATCTCGGCCACCGCTCCGAGACGCACGCCCAGCACGTCTTTCTGGTCGTAGTATCTCAGGTTGAGCGTGGCTCCCTTCTCTTGCAGATAGCCGTTGAAGAGGGTGTTGAATACGTATTGCGGATTTTTCTGGTTGTTGCGCACCTGTCCGTTGAACCTCAACTGCGTGTCGTCAGAATAGAGCGTGAGGCGCACGGTGTCCAGTTGAATGCTGTCGGCAAGCAGTTTATGCACCACCACATCGCAGTTGAGACCGTTCTCTGGCGACGAGGTGAGGTCCATCTTGGCGGCATCGAACGAGTAGCCGTAGCGTTGCAGCACACGGCTCACAAAGTTGTCGCTGCCCGAATTGAGTTTGATGCGCGCCGTGGGCAGCAGTTCGCGCAGCCCCATCTGGTCTATCTTGCGCGCCTTGATGTCGTCCTTCGTCTTCGCCATCAGTTTGTCCATCTGCTTCAGCAGCACCTTGTAGCCGCCGCGGGCATCCATATCGATGTAGAAGTCGCCGTTGCTTGCCACGAGGTGGGTGGTGTCGCGGCGCGTCAGCAGGTCGATGTTGACGTCGTCGGGGAAATAACCCTTGTCGCCCTCCTGCACCACGAGGTCGCTCACCGTGCCCACCACACGATAATACTCGTTGCGGTCGGTGGCAATGTCGAGGTGGGTGCAGAACGATGCCGACAGCGGCGAGTCAGAGAGTTTCAGTTTATAGAAGTCGATATGTGTGAGGTCGGCGCCAATGGTTGCTTTCACCTGCTTGCCTCCAAGCAGAGCATCCAGGTTGATGTTTCCCTTTATCAGGGGGTTGTTGCTCTTCACGTTGGCAATGCCGTGACCGTTAGCCACTCTCACCGTGCCGCCCATGCCGCTGAGGTCGTAGCCGCCATAGGCAAACTGCTTGATGTCAACATCGGCATCAATGCGCGTCCTGGGCGAATAGATGTCGGTGCCGTTGCCCTTCAGTTTCACCTTGCCGCTGAATGTGCCAAGGTCTTGCTTGGGCAGGAAGTGGTCCAGATTGAGGTTGTTGGCGACGAGGTCGGCATTGTAGGTCATCGCCCCTGCGGTGTTTATGTCGGCAGTGCCGGCAAGCGTCCCCTTGCCCTCTGTGGCACTGAACTTAGCGCGGTAACGGTCGCCGTCGATGCCGAAGTTGCCCTTGATGCCAATGCCTCGCGGTATGTTCACGCCGTCCATGGTACCCTTGGGCAGTGCAGCGGTCAGGAAATCGAGGTTATAGGCTGTGGCGTTGGCATCGAAATTGGCGCGCAGGTTGTCTAAGTCGTCAAGATTTTCGATGGTTCCACGCCCGTTAACGTGGAATGCGGTGGGCAGGTCGGCCACAAGTCCGGTGAGTTCGGCATGCCTCATGTTGCCCGACAGTACGGTGTTCACCTTCAGCGGCTGTGCCGGCCACTTGGCTTTCATCGCCGCCGGCATATCCACAAACTGCGAAAGGTCTTGCTTGCCCACATAACCGTCGGCGGTGAGGTGCATCTTTCCGGGCACCGTCTCGCTGAAGGTGTTCTGGTCCATCACGAAACGTGCCTTCAGTTTCGACTCCGATGTCTCAAGGTCAGCATCGGGAAGGTAAATCTTCTTGGCGTCCATCGAGAAGTGGGAGGTGAAGTTGCGCACGTCGATGCCGCTCTTCTCGCGGAACGACGACTTGCGTATGGCAACGTCTATCTTTGGCATGCAAAGGTCGAAAGAGTCGGCTTCGAGAGTCACATCGCTGAGTGCCAGGTGGCTGAAATCGACTCCACTTGAAGGCGGGTCGTAGTTATAGTCGAGGTTGAAGCCCCCACCCTTCCACTTCAAGTTGCCCACCTTGATGTGCGTCCGGTAGAAGTCCATATAGTAGTTCGTGGCAACAGCATCGTCCATCGCCACCTTCACAGACATCGTGTCGCCAGGCATGTGCACCGCCACACGGCTGCGCTCAAACTTCACCTTGTCGGCATTCACCTTCCAGCGGTTGTCACTCGCCGCAGTGTCTTCGGGCACGGTGTCGGCCAGTTCGATGTTGATATTGCCGCCGGCGAGCATCGCACTGTCCACGCGAATGGTCTTCTTCGAGAGGTCTATGCCGTGACTCTCAAGGTTGAGTTGCTCGAAATTGCCGCTGATACGTGTGCTATGTATAAGTCCGTCGGTGTTTATCTTCACGTCGCTGAAGCGCAGCGCGTCAATCTCCACACGCTTCTTCAGCAGCGGCAGCAACTTGACGTCAACCACAAGTTCGCGGGCGTCGGCTATGGTGTCGCGCAGGTTGGGTATCGAGTCGTTGGGTTTCTCGATGTGAAGTCCCTTCAGGCTCAGGTCAAGAGGAAAACTAAGCCCCACATGCTCTATCTTGATGTCCATGCCGGTCTGCTCGGAAGCATACTCAGCAACCTTTCCCGCAGCCCAGTTCTGGAACGGAGGGAAATAGAGAAGACCGACCAGTGCCGCTACCGCCAGCACCAGAGCAAGCAACGAAATGCCTAACCACTTGAGGAACTTCTTCATCTCTGTAAGTCATACTGCATCACGTTGCCGCGCAACTTGCGGCAACATACATGCACTAAAAACGACTGCAAATTAATAAAAAATAATCGAGATAAACGAATAAAAGCACGAAAAAGTGGCTCATAAGCATGCTTTTTCGGCACAAGAAACATGCAGTGAGAATGCCACATGTATGCTCTTGCATTGCAACTGATATCAAACGGCTGAACAATGTTAATAACTTTGTTGAACAAAGTTAATAAGATTGTCTAACAAAGTTAATAAGATTGTTGAACAAAGTTATTAACTTTGTTACCCCATTCGATGCTTCTTGCGAAGTGGTTGATAATCAATGGTTTAACGAAAGGGCATTTTTCGCCGTCTCAAAGACCGGCGAAACTCTGCCAAAGGGGGTCGTCAGGCAGCGGCGCATCGAGCGAGATGAGTTGCCGCGAGACGGGATGGACGAACTCGATATGGCGCGCCAGCAGAGAGATGCTGCCGTCGGGATTGCTGCGGCGGGCACCATATTTCAGGTCGCCCTTTATCGGACAGCCGATGGCAGCGAGTTGGCAGCGTATCTGGTGATGGCGGCCCGTGAGCAGATTCACCTCGACGAGGGTGTAACGGTCAGATGCCCCGATGACACGATAGCGCAGGATGGCTTTCTTTGCGGCATACTCCTCGTGGTCGAGGGCATAACTCTTGTTTTGCTGCTCGTTGCGGTATATCCAGTGGACCAGTTCGCCCTCGTCCTCCTTGGGGCGGTTCTGCACAATAGCCCAGTAGGTCTTGTGCACCTCGCCATTGGCAAACATCTTGTTGAGCCGCGCCAGCGCTTTTGATGTCCGCGCGAAGACGACGAGACCCGAGACAGGACGGTCCAGACGATGCGCCACACCGAGGAACACCGCCCCGGGCTTGGCATACGCCTCCTTGATGTACGCCTTCACCTTCTCTGACAGCGGCTGGTCGCCAGTCTTGTCGGCCTGCACTATCTCACCGCTCTCCTTGCTCACCACAATCACATGATTGTCCTCATATATTACCTGCATACACTTCTTAATTATAAAACAATTATAAATAATTCAAGTTTAGGAAGTTATGAACACACTGAATTTAAACGCCCCGCAGGGGCAGTAAGTACATAGCCCAGGGCAACACCCTGGGTATAGGTGCACCTCCTATGTACACGCCCTGTAAGGGCAAAAGTATGTTCATTTTCCCGTATGCAACAAATCTTTTGCCCTTTCAGGGCGAATATAATGGGTCGTTTGTTACCCAGGGTGTTGCCCTGGGCTATGTACTTACTGCCCCTGCGGGGCGTTTCTTTGTAGTTGGTTAACATACTTCAATAAATTTCAATAAATGATATGTCCTATCGCCAATGACTCCCCGCCCCTTGAAGTTCCCCTCGCCCTTTGGAGAGGGGTTCTTGCCTTGCAAGCGTCCTTCGGCCGAGCGAGGGGTGAGGCTTTGGGGAAGGGGTGGGGTCAGCGTCTTTACACCCCCACACTGCATCTTTCTCACTTTATCACCTTCTAACTCTTTACATCTCTGTCCTTAATATCACTGACCCCACCCCTGGCCCCTCCCCTACAGGGGCGGGGAGACATCGGGTACAGCATCTTTTGGAACACTGTGTCATCTGCAAAGTCTGATTGTATATAGTTCCAAGTTTCAAGTTCCAAGTTTCAAGTTCAAAGTTTCAAGTTCAAAGTTTCAAGTTCAAAGTTTCAAGTTCAAAGTTTCAAGTTCAAAGTTTCAAGTTCAAAGTTCAAAGTTCCAAGTTATTTAAGTCCGTTTATCCAACTGGCCACATCGTCGAGCACCTCAGGCGAGATGGTCTCCTCTATCTGTCCATATTCTAAGAAAAGTCCAGTGGTGCAGTGCTGGAAAAGGTGGTTGAGCCCAGGATACTCCTTAACAAGATTCTTCTTCGACTTAGGCAGCAGTTGACGGATAGCATTGAGGTTCTGCGAGGCAATAACCTGACAGTCTCGGTCGCCGTTGAGTGCAAATACAGGGCAGCGTGTGCTTTTTATATCCGCCGTAGGGTCATAGTCGACGAACCATTTTAGCCAAGGATTCTCCTTGACTTCTTTCTGCTGGCGATAACGTTCTACGGTCATATTGGCAGGTAGTCCAGAAAGTGACATGATACGGTTTTCCTGAGCCGCGAGCAACGTATCACCTTTCACGCCAGGACCTGCCAGAGAAACAATAAAGTCGGTCTTTTTTCTTGCTCCAAGCAGGAAAGCAATAAGACCTCCCTCACTATGTCCGAGCAGACCCACCTTACTGAATTTCTTCTGTTGGCGCAGGAAGTCAAGACCTGCTGAAGCATCACGCATAAAGTCCAATGAAGTGGCATTCTTTAATTCACCGCCAACCGACTTCCCGGTAGCACGATCGTCGTAACGCAGAGAGGCAATGCCTTGACGAGCCAAATAGTCGGCTATCACAAGGAACGGCTTATGTCCGAACAACTCCTCATCGCGGTTCTGCATTCCACTGCCCGAAATGAGCAGCACAACAACGGGCTTCTTCTTCGACGACTTGTCGTAGCCCACCGGCCACGTCAGCGTTCCAGCCAGTGTGGCACCGTCTGCCTCGTTGCGGAATGTCACCTCCTCCGTAGCGTAAGGGTATGGCTGGGCGGGCATTTGCGGACGTTTCGCCTCCTCGACATCACCTCTTGTGAGTACAAGGGGGAACGACATGCCGTGCTGTGTGAACGTGCCGTCAAGTTTACCGTCCTTCAACTTGGCGCGGTAGGTCATGCCCAGATGCTCCACCTTTATGGCCAGCGAGTCGTCAGACAGGTATTCCTTAAAAGTCCCTATCCCCTTGGCTCCTTGGTCGGGGCTATCGAGCGTTATCAACACATAGCCATCGGCCTGGTCCAAATGAAGCACCAAAGTCAGCGACACAGTGCCGACATTCAGTTTACCAGACCATGAACCAAGCATGGCGGTTGTGGGTTGCACCTGCGCCTTTCCCATCAGTACTACAAGGACAAGAAAGGCAGTTATCATCACTTTTTTCATACGCACATGTTCAATATTCTTTGCAAAGATACGTATTTCTTTTTATAATTGCGCATTGCGGGAATAAAAAATCCCCGCAACTGCATGTAGCAGCGCGGGGATCGTTATAAAATGTCGATGTGAATTACATGTTCATACCACCATCTACCTGGATAACCTGACCGCTCACATAACTTGAGAGGTCGCTGGCAAGATAGAGGGCGGTGTTTGCGATGTCCTCCACCTGACCGCCACGGCGGAGAGGAATCTTCTTCTTCCACTCTTCACGAATCTCATCAGAGAGTTGCGCTGTCATGGCTGTCTCGATGAAGCCCGGAGCGATGGCGTTGGCACGGATGCCCTTTGGTCCCATCTCCTGTGCAATAGACTTAGCCAGAGCGATAAGTCCTGCCTTAGAAGCAGCATAGTTGGCCTGACCAGCATTGCCATGAACACCTACCACAGAAGCCATGTTGATGATTGAACCGCCGCGCTGACGCATCATCACAGGAACACATGCGTGAATGAAGTTGAAAGCCGACTTCAGGTTAACGGCAATAACAGCATCCCACTGCTGCTCGGTCATGCGGAGCATAAGTCCGTCCTTGGTGATTCCGGCATTGTTTACGAGAATATCGATGCTGCCGAACTCCTCCTTAACAGCCTTAACCACATCCTCTGTCTGCTGGAAATCAGCGGCGTTGCTTGCATAACTCTTTGCCTTAACGCCAAGGGCAGCAATCTCTGCCTCGGTCTCCTCGTTCACAGCGAGGTCGGTGAATGCTATGTTTGCACCTTCTGCTGCAAACTTCAGCGCGATGGCCTTGCCAATACCGCGCGCTGCGCCAGTGATGAGCGCAGTCTTACCTTGTAATAATCCCATTGTTTCTTGATATTTTTATTTATTATTAAATAGTATCACATTTCATGCAGCCGAGAGCAAAGTCCAAACTTGTTTGGCTATGCCGAGGCAAGGAATAGGTCGAATAAAATTCAACCATTTATTCTCAGTCCTGCACTGCCATTGCGTCCCAGCGCTCCATATACGAACTTTGCCACCAGCGGCTTGCTCGTCTCAGGTGTCATGCCATGACCCAGACGGCCATAGATGAACGGCACCTCAAGTCCCTTGATGCAGTAGTGGGTGATGTCGGCTACCAGTTCCACGTTGTCGATGTCGAACTCGCCTTCGGCCTTACCCTCGGCATACACCTTGCGGAACAGTTCTATCTCGTCCTCGTCAAAGTTCTTGCGCACCTTCTCAACCATCCATATATTGCGGAAGAAAGCAGCACGCAGGTTTCCGTTGCGCATCACCGTCTCCTTGATAGTGGTAAGATGGGTGTATATGAGTTCGATAATCTTGTCCTGAGGCTTTATCCTCTTGGCAGCCACCTCGTCCATGCGGTCGGACAGACGCTCAAGTTCGCTCTCGATAACGGCATAATAGACATCCTCCTTACTCTTGAAATAGGTGTAAAGAGTGCGGCGACCCTTGCCCGAAGCAACAGCAATGTCGTTCATCGTGGTGTTCTCCAGACCGTTCTTAGCGAACAACTGACGCGCCACATCTACGAGTTTCTGCCTTGTCTTTGATATTGACATTCCCTTTCCCCTCCTTATTTATTTAATTGCACATTAGCGTTATCGTGTGCAAAAGTAGGTATTTTATTTTATAACTCCAAATTTTTTGTGAAGAAAGTGTAATAATTCACTATTGTAGTTGCATCATTTACCAAAAAGTATTATCTTTGTCCAACGATAATTCAATAAATAAGTTAGACAATGAACAAGTGTGCTTTATTAGTATTTGTTGCGTCACTGGCATTCGGAAGTGCATGCAAACAGGCAAATGAGAAAGCAGAGACAACAAATGTTTCTGCAAGTGTTTCACAAGAACAAGGAACCATAGTGGCAGACGACTCGAAAGGGAAAGAGTTTCTTGAGGCCTTTTATGACAAGATGGAAAACATCGACGGCGACAATTTCGACCTGGACAAGGTTTACGCCCTCATAAAAGAAAACTCCACAGAACATGCTATAGATGTACTGAAAGAACTCTATGAGTATGACTGCGAGGGAGAATGTCTGGCATTCTGGACGCTCACATACGGTGCATTCAACGACCCGGGCGGTTTTGTATCACGCAAGATTACCCCACAAGGCAATAATGTTTTCCTCGTAGAGAACAAATACGAATATAACACCAACAAGGTGCTTTTGGAAGTTACCGAAACCAATAACGGCTATAAGATAAGCGACATAAAAACAATGGAAGAGTAAAGACTACTCCACTCGACTCCATCAGCACAAGTTTGTCACCATATCATATAAGATTATACCTCCTTAACGGCCTGCGAAAGGCTATTAAGGAGGTATAAATGTTAAAAATGCATCTTTTATTTGGTCGTTTGCAAAAAAAGCAGTACCTTTGCACTCGCAAAAAAGGAAACGCCCATTTTTAAGGCAATTTCCAATGGTTAACATCGCGGAGTGGAGCAGTTGGTAGCTCGCCAGGCTCATAACCTGGAGGTCGCATGTTCGAGTCCTGCCTCCGCAACTACAAAAGCCAGTCCTTAGTGACTGGCTTTTTTCATTCAGACAGTGCTCTCACATGCACCCAACGGTCGCAGTTACCTCGCGTCTTTATATCGCCACCGCTTTCAGCGACGTAGCGATGACGCTCGATGAAGAACGAGTCCTGCCTCCGCAACTACAAAAGCCAGTCTTTAGTGACTGGCTTTTTTCATTTTATATAACGATAAGAGAAAAATGGATACAAAATATGTTGTATGGGGGAAAATACTGACCCCACCCCTATCCCCTCCCCTACAGGGGCGGGGAAGCATGAAAACGTTCCCATTATTATCGTTAATTATCGTTTTATTGTCGGTAATTAGCGGAGAAAAAGGGAATCACGGAGAACGGACTATCAGTCGCGGTCCTCCTCCATAAGTTCGCGGATATAGGGGCGCAGTTCGTAACCCCAGATGCGGTAACCTGCTGGCGAGAGATGAAGACCGTCGCGCGTCAGTTCCTTGCGAAGTTGGTCTGTTCCTTGACTGAGGAAACGGGGATAGAGATTGATGAACTCCACATCATGGCGTTTGCAGTAGTCACTGACAAGGCGGTTGATGTCCTGTATGGCATCGCCACGCCCCCACAGCGTCTTCCACTTGCCGAAACTCTCATTGATGGGCAGGCAACTCTCGACGTAGAGTTGCGTCTCAGGCGCTTCGTCGCAGATGCGCTTCACCAGACGGTTTATCTTGTCCGCCACCTGCTGGGCAGTGAGGTTATGGCTCAGGTCGTTGATTCCTATCATAAGGAATATCGCCTTGGGATGACCGGCAAGCACCTTGTCAAGTCGGTAAAGAACACCCTCAACGGTGTCGCTCATGATGCCGCGGTTCACGATATTAGCACCGTCGAGACGGTCGTTCCAATCGAGACCGAACTCGGTCATGCTGTCGCCCAGCATCACAATGGTCTCGCTGTTTATCGGTTTCTCGCGGGCAAACTCAGCCATGCGGTCGTTATAATGGGCGAATGGCTTGAAACTGGTGCGCTGCGCATTGAGCGGCACCAGTGACAATAGGAGAAGGAGCGACAATAACCTTATCTTCATCATCGTAAATCTATTTTAGAACTGCTCTAGAATCTCTATTCTCTTACGCGTGTCGGGATGGGTGCTGAAAAGAGAATTAAAGAAACTCATTATGCCCTCCTGCATATCCTTTGGGTGTATGATGAAGAGTTGAGCAACATCATCACGCCCACAGTCGGTAAGACCTGGAGCATTTGAAATCTTGCGCAGTGCCGATGCCAGTGCAAGCGGGTCGCCACAAAGTTCGGCACCACCGGCATCTGCCATATACTCACGCTTGCGCGAGATGGCGAAACGGGTGACGAGGGTGAAGAAGTAAGCGATGGCGGCACATACCAGTCCTACCAGCATCACAACGACAATGGAGAGTCCGTTCTTGTTGCGGTCGCGACTGCCATAGAATCCCACACGCCATATCATGCGGAACACAAGACTGACAATGGTCGAGATGATGCCCACGAAGACAATGCTTGTTATTAACAGGCGTGTGTCGTTGTTGCGGATGTGCGTCAGTTCGTGACCCAGCACACCAGCCAGTTCGGCATCGTTAAGACGGTCGCACAGTCCTGTGGTTACAGTGACGGTATAAGTCTTTTTATTGATGCCACTGGCGAAAGCGTTCAGTTGAGGGTCGTCAACGACGTTAATCATCGGCATGTCCATACCGCATGCTATGCACAGGTTCTCCACGATGTTGTAAACCCGAGGGTTTTCCTTGCGCGTCAACGGTCGTGAGCCAACGGCATGGTTTATTATAAAAGTATTGTACTTATAGGCTATCAGAAACCATACACCAACGATAAGTATCACCCATGGTATGACGGTGATGAACTCATGGTTGATTTCGTCGATATCGAAAGAGTTAATCCAGTTGCCATAAGCATCATAATAACCGCCACCGAGCAAGTTGAGAATGAAAAAAAACATGTAAACCGTAACCAGTATGATTACCGGGAACAGCAGCAGCAACAACACGCTAAGGCGGTTGTTGCGCTGAATCTGGGTTTGCATGCCAACGTATCTCATTCTATTTTTCTCCTTTTATCTTCTTCTACATTCTCTAAAATTAGAACTGTATTTCTGGCGCTTTCTCAATAGCAGCGCGCTGCTCCTGCGGAATCTCGAACATAGGTTCCTTGGTGAAGTGGAACATGCTGGCGATGATGCTCGACGGGAACACCTGAACAGCATTGTTCAGTTCGCGAGTAGCCGAGTTGAAGAAACGGCGCGATGCTGCCAGTTTGTTCTCGATATCTGATATCTCACCCTGCAACTGCAGGAAATTGGTGTTTGCCTTCAGTTCGGGATATGCCTCAAGTTGTATGCGCAGTCCTGAAAGGGCAGATGTGAGGGCATTGTCTGCCTGAATCTTCTCGTTAATGGTCTTGGCATTAGCCAGTCCGGCACGTGCCTCAGTCACCTTCTGCAATGTCTCGCTCTCATGCTTGGCATAGCCCTTCACCGTTGCCACGAGTTGAGGAATAAGATCTGCACGCTGCTTCAGTTGAACATCAATGTTCGCAAAAGCATTCTCACGGTTGTTGCGCAAACGTACCAGTCCATTATACAAAGAAACCATCCATATTGCAAGCAATACAACCACCACTAAAATAATAATTCCTATTACCATAATACTTATAATTTAAGTGTTTATACTGTCTTTTACTGCATTTCCGTAGCGACTGCCGTCACTCCTACTATGATGCAAATATAATGCAAAAGTGTAATATAACGAATTATTTTAAGAATTATTTAAAACTTTAATGGTTTTAATAAAAAATCCGGCCATCCACTTCTGTAGCGAATGACCGGATTCTTATTCTTACATCTTACTTGTTCTTCAGATGTCTCATCACCTTTTCATAGTAACGCTGGGTCTTCTTAACACTGTAGCGAGGCCCACCGTTCCACGCCCTGATTGCCTGCTCCACATTGTTTGTGGGATTGTGGAACGACTGTATCAACACGAACATCTCCTTAGACTTCTCAATACTGAACCTGTCTGCCAAGGTGTAACGCTTTGAACTGTTCCGCAGTTTCAGGATCTTGTTACATTCTGCAACGGCAATTGGAGTAATTTGCATCGCACCAACCTGGTTGCCGTTCTTTGCCATGCGGTTCCCACCGCTTTCAACCTGAATGATGGCTTCCATCACTGGATTCCAATCAAACTCATTTGCACTCTCTGCACCTTTGTTTCCTGCAATCGCTGAAAAAGAGATAAACATAAGAGCGCTCAAGGTTACAAATCTCAAAATTCTCTTCATAATTATAAAATTATAGAGCCAGAACAAATTATAGGAAAATGTTCAAAGGTGCAACTTTATGTGAGAATGAGTATTGATGCACCAAGACTCTGTTAGACTTAGTATAAGATGACCAGCACATCGCAAAAGTGAGAGATGCCGTCTGACTCATACGTTTGCGGGTGCAAAGGTACTCAATATCAATAATTTACGCAAGAATATCGAGTAAATATTGTATTATTTTAAGTCTTTTCTTGATTTACATCATATTGATTATCAATATTTTGCAAATGTTAAACTATAGTCACACCACGAAAAAAGGGGGATTATTCCCCCTTTCCAAGTTCCTTTTTCGGCACTTTATCAATCTAAAGATATTGTTTCTTTTTCATATAGACCGATGTATTCCATGATTATGTCAATGGCTTTCTGACGCATGTCACGTTTCAGTGTTCCATCGTTAACAACAGCCGCAACCGTAGGATAAATCATCGACCAATTGTTGTCAAAATGCACCTGCGCATCAATCAAGGCACATGCCATAGCCACAGAGAAACTGTGCTCTTTGTCTTTTTCTACCGCATGATGAACCAAATCACTGGCTTCCTGAAGGTCGGACCTGTTGGACACTGCCATAGCATAGGCATAAACGGCAAGAGTGCTGGCATCAAGTTTCTTCTGTAGTTTCCATCTGTCCTTTGCCTTGAAGCGTTTAATGAGATAATTTTCAAACTGCGTGAAATCGTTGGTCTCGCTAAACCACGTCAGGCGATTAACAACAGCCAGACGAACATCAACAGGTGCTTTCTTATCCGCTAAGAAACTAAGCAATTCTGCGGGGATACGGTCGCCAAGTCCATGCTCACCAGCCATAACCACCATTGGCTCGTCGGCATAAGCATCAGAGAAATTAGTACTGGTCAAGGGAGAGTCGGCCCACGACAACATGCAGCACGACACAAAAAAAATACATATAATAAAAAGTCTTTTCATGTTAGTATATAATTAATAATTGCGATACGATAAAATATGTTATAACGATGTTCGATTGCAAAGATAATAAAAAATCCACAATACATATATTTATATGCGTCAAATTTGAAAAACACCATAAACTTTTACATCTCTTAGGTGTATTTCATGATGATAAGGCAGGAATTACTTCATACACAAAAAAAGAAGTGCCCTTGCTCCATCATCGGAACAAGGGCACTCAGGTAAAGAAGGCGGCGACCTACTCTCCCGCATTGCATTGCAGTACCATCGGCGCGGGCGGGCTTAACTTCTCTGTTCGGAATGGGAAGAG
>Ga0256404_1002476_pt1 | contig 40810 bp, 37 predicted proteins | sample RumenRJG_01DNA_FD_185990 | JGI IMG/M metagenome (GOLD analysis project Ga0256404, IMG submission 185990) | Bovine rumen microbial communities from Lethbridge, Alberta, Canada - RJG_01 | ecosystem: Host-associated > Mammals > Digestive system > Stomach > Rumen | place: Canada: Alberta | collected... | reverse complement strand
ATATTTCATGTTGCCTCATGCTTGTTTTAACACTCAAAGATAACCATTTTCCGTGAATTGAGCAAATATAATATGTTATAAACAATTAATAATCAGAAGCCTGCATTTAATTAGTAGACCCTAATTAGTGGTGTGCTGATAGTCGTCGTCCTTATTCTTGTTCCATTTGAAGGTGGCCTGGTTATTGAGCTTAATGCCTTTGCCCTTGTTGTTTATGAGCAGGTCGGACGACAGCTCATGTGTGGTCTGCTTATCGCTGCCGCCGGGTGTCTGCCAGTTGCCGTCGACGTCATAAAAGGAGTTGCCGTACACATTGTTCGAATATCCCATAAATGTCAGTCTGCTGTGCGGCGTGAAGCGCAAGGCGAAGCCTTTTGCTGAATAGTGGTCGCCCGTGCCGCCGCCGATGCCTCCGTTGGCTATCCATCCTATGCTGTATTTCCGCTTCAGCTGTACATCCATCACCGTGTTGGGCGTTTCGTTGACGCCCGTACTTCTTGAGACATTGACATTCTTGCCGACCAGTTTGTTCAGGTCAGTCTTCTGATCATAGACTTTGATTTTATCCACCATGTAGGCTGGTAGGTTTTCGAGCGCCACCCTAGGATTGCCGCTGAAGAAGCGCTCCCCGTTGACCAGCAGGTCGGATATTCTCTTGCCGTTTACATAGATTACACCGCCTTCACGCAGTTCAGCCCCGGGCAGCATGGCTATCAGCTGGTCGAGCATCGAGCCCTCGCTCAGCTGAAAAGCATCCGCGTTGTACTGTATCGTGTCTCCCTTCATCACCATCTTGATTCTCGTGGCCTTCACCACCACCTCACCCAGCCGGTGCTCCCTGAAAGAGAGTTTCTTCTTCATCATTACCCTGCCGAATGTTCCGCCCGTGATGCGGTGCTTTATGTAGTGGAAGTTCACCGCCTTGTATGTGTCTTCGTAGCCTTTTTTGGAAAAGCGGATGATATACTTCCCCGGTGCATTGATATAGTAGTCGAAACTGCGGTTGTTCATCCTGTCGTCATGGCTGAGGAAGCGTTCTGACTCCGTGCTGTCGGGATGAAGAAAAATCACCGTTACGGAGTCTATGGGTTCGTAAGTAAAGTCGTCTATTATCTGTCCCATTACCCAATATTTTTGTGCATTGATATTCATTACGAATGCACAGAACAAGATGGCGATACAAAAGATTCTTTTCATATTCACGGGATTGGCAGATATATGATGTTGATGGTGGCGGACGGCGGTTTACTATTTATCCGGCTATAGTGCAAAGCCATGCATACAGTGATATTCTGGAAGCTTACTCTTTAGCTGAAGATTGCTTTAGGGGCATTCATACTTATTCTTGCGGTGTTTGTTCTTTTGCAAACTTACGCAAAAAAATTATTACGGCATAATAAATAAATCAAGAGGACATATTTATTAAAAGGCACATAATTATCTCATGGCAGTTGCGATGCGATTGAATGGCAATTGCGATGTGATTGAATGGCAATTGCGATGTGATTGAATGGCAATTGCGATGTGATTGAATGGCAATTGCGATGCGATTGAATGGCAGTTGAGGTGTGACCGAATGGCAATTGCGATGCGTAAACAGAATGGGACAAAAAATTATTATCCCGCCGCCTGACTAGTGAAACGCACGGTCAAAATTAATTCACGTCCCACAAAAATGTAACTCCGGAAATATTGCTGAGAGATAATGGCGATCCACATTTTTCATACCTCCCACTCAGTCACCCTTGGAAAAATAGTATCTTCGCAAGAGCCCCAAGAACGTATTTCAAAGGCTCTTCAAATTGCTTTATAAAAACTTAGTTTGCAGCGCCTCTAATGTGGTGTAAATCACAAGGCACATAATTTAAAATATAAGGGAGATAATTAAGATTACAAAGGAGATAATTTCTCAGGTGAATTGGAAGAGGGTTCACGCAGAGTGATCGAGGTGGATTTTATTGATGAAAATTTTTCTTAGAATGAGTAGGGGAGCATGACGAGGAACTTCAGAGCTATAATTGCTCCAAGAGGTATCATCATTCAAACTACGCTCCGTCTATTCTCTTTCCTATCTGTAAACAAAGACAGCACTCCAAAATTTTATTCGATCGTTTTGGAGTGCTGTCTAAGATATATATAACTTATCCCTATTCGCATTACTGCGCCTTCATCAGCGCGGAATGCAAACCTGAGCTTCAGTCAAATTTATTTCTTATTCATCAATTCTTTGAGCAGTACGGGGATTTCGCAAGTCTCCATGGCTACAGGAATACCAACGGCACGGAAAGCGGCTATCTTCTCGTCGGCAGTACCGGCGCTTGTCGTGATGATAGCTCCGGCATGCCCCATTTGCTTGCCCTTGGGCGCCTTGCGGCCGGAGATAAATGCTACGACCGGTTTCGTCACATTTTTCTTGATAAAGTCTGCGGCCCGCTCCTCAGCGTCACCGCCTATCTCTCCTACAAGAACAATGCTGTCCGTATCGGGGTCGTCCTGAAACAGACGGAGCATGTCCTCAAAATAAAGACCTACTACAGGATCTCCGCCCACGCCGATGGCAGTGCTCTGGCCAAAGCCGCTCTTGGTAAGATTGTCGACTATCTCGTATGTCAGGGTGCCGCTGCGGCTGATCACACCAGTGTGTCCTTTGCGGAATATGTCTGTCGGCATGATACCAGTAAGGCACTTGTCCGGAGAGATAAGCCCCGGGCAGTTGGGCCCGACAAGGTGAGCGCCTTTAAGCTGTATGTAGCGCTGCGCGAAAACAGCGTCTGCCACGGGCACACCTTCCGTGATGCACACTATCAGCTTGATGCCGGCGTCGGCAGCTTCGAGCATTGCGCTCTTGGCAAATGGGGCAGGCACAAAGATTACCGACGTGTCGGCACCAGTCTTATCCACAGCCTCAGCTACAGTGTTGAATACGGGAAGGTCGCCGACTTTCTGCCCGCCTTTTCCCGGGGTAGTGCCGCCCACGACATTCGTTCCGTATTCCTTCATTCTCAGAGCGTGAAAACTTCCGTCACGTCCTGTTATGCCTTGTACTATAACTTTTGTATTATTGTCTATTAATACACTCATGATCTTATTATGTTATCGAGTTATTTGTTAGAAGCAAGTTCCACGGCCTTGTGACCGGCTTCGCTCATAGTGGTAGCCACCGCAATGTTCTTGCCCGCAAGCTTTTGCCTAAGCAGTTCGCGGCCTTCTGTTTCGTTGGTGCCTGTAAGGCGTATCACGACGGGAATCTCTGATTTCAGAATTGAGAAAGCCTCGATGAGTCCCTTGGCAACGTCATCGCAACGGGTGATGCCTCCAAAGATGTTTACGAGCACTACTTTTATGTTGCCCTTGGAGAGCAGCAGCTTCATAGCTTCTACTATTTTCTCGGGATTCGAGCTTCCTCCGATGTCGAGGAAGTTTGCAGGCTCCCCGTTGTACAGTTTTATCATATCCATTGTGGCCATGGCCAGACCGGCACCGTTCACCATGCAACCAATATCGCCGTCCAGACTTACATAGCTGAAGCCTTTGTCCTTGGCGCTTTGCTCTATCTTTTCTTCCTCCGTCGGTTCGCCGAGGGCCTTGATCTCAGGATGGCGGAATAGAGCGTTGTTGTCAAATGTCATCTTGGCGTCGATGGCTTTCAGCTCGCCTTCTTTAGTAACGACAAGCGGATTGATTTCTGCTAGGCTTGCATCTTTCTCAATGAAGAGCCGATATAGATTCTGGAATAGAGGTACGGCCTGCTTGACGATAGCCTTGTCATCAAAGAGAGAATAGGCCACTTGACGCGCCTTGAAATCAGTAGCGCCAAGAAGCGGGTCAACCGGGAATTTGAATATCTTCTCCGGCGTTTCCTTGGCCACTTGCTCTATTTCCATGCCGCCGGCGCGACTTGCCATAAAGATAGGGCACTTGCTCTTTCTGTCGGTTACGACACTTATATAATACTCGGACGCTATGTTCACAGCCTCACTCAGGAGCACCCGGTCCACGGTAAATCCCTTAATGTTCATGCCGAGTATTGCACCGGCATATTGCCTAACTTCCTCTTCGGAGGAGGCCAGCTTTACGCCGCCTGCTTTGCCCCTGCCGCCTGTGTGTACCTGGGCTTTAATGACTACACGTTGCTGATTCATCTCATGGTAGGCGCTTACGGCTTCATCCACGCTGCGGCATAGTATATGCCTGTCAACAGGAAGTCCGTACTCTTTGAAAAGCGCCTTGGCTTGGTATTCGTGAACTTTCATTTAATAGAAATAATGTTTGATTTGATTCTACTCCTGCAAATATACGTATTTATTATTTAGCACGCTGTTTCCGACGCGTTTGAAGTAAGTCCAAATTGTATGGTTAAACATATTCTTAACGGAAAGAAACTATATCAAAAACCGGATGCCGTACTTTTGCAATCACTAATTAGAAAATATGAATATTGCTGATAAGTAACCTCGGTTTGTTACGAATTTGTTACAAATAATGCGTTTCATTCAAAAAAGACCATAAAAGTTATTGATATCTCAAAATAATTTTTCATTTTTGCTTTTGTGAGAGTTTAAACCTAAAAGACTATATTATTAATCATTTAATCTATGAAGAAAATTTTATTCGCAGTATTGTTTGTTTGCCTTGGTATAGTCAATGGGCTGGCGAGGGACGTTTATGTCTATCAGGCGACAACGTCAAATCCAATTGCTGTTATCAGCAATGTGCGGAGCATAGCTTTTAGCGATGGCTCAGCAAATTTCGTCAGCGAGAATGGCGCTTCTCAGAGCTTGAGTCTGGATGCTTTCGATTACATCCTGACTTACAACTCGCGCGTTGTAGGCATCAAATCAGCCAAGGTGGCAGGAGAGGCAGAAGTCTCCAACGATGGCCGCAATGTTAGCGTGAAGAGTAACGAAGTGGTAGACAAAGTAGAAGTGTATTCTACTGATGGCGTGTGCGTCCTTGCTTTGACGCCGAAGGCAAAGGAATCAAAATTCCGCCTTGCCGCTAATGCCGCCGGTGTATATGTCGTAAAGGCATACATGGGCAAGAAGGTTTATACTAAGGATATAATCGTAAAATAACTAGACCATGATACGACATATTATTAAGAAAATACTTTCCGTTTCTCTTCTCTCTGTTGCGGCTTTTACTCCTGCCGTTGCTCAGAATAATTCTGACGGACATCTTTATGTTTACAAAAATGACAGTGTGATATTCCGTACCTCTCTGGAGAGTGTGGACAGTATTGCGCTCGAAGAAAACAAGACTAAAGTAAGTCTATACAACCACGAGTCAGGTGCCCTGATTTATTCTGCGGCCGTTTCTGACATTGACAGTATTTCCAAAGTTCCGCCTACTGCGCCTACAGCAGATCTGCTCGATATTAAGTTTGACGGTGACGGAAACTGCTGGGATGCTTCTCAGCTCGGTCTTCTCGTGTCGCCGCTTAATCCGAACGCTACGGCAGCTGTAGACTCCAACAAGACTTACAATACTTGGGAAGGTCATTTCTATAGTAATTCCTGGGGAGGAGCGCCCAGTTCGGACATTACCTGCTTCAAGGTAGACTATTCCAATAATGACTATTTCAAGGAGGCTATTGCCAACGGCCACTCTATAGAATGTCTGTTCAAGGTAGATTATGAGGGCGATATTCCTGACGTTGAGGGTAAATTCTTCTCCGCCCACGAAGGTGGCGGTACAGGATTTCTCATATGCAAGCAGGCCAGCGGTAAAAATCATACCAATGAGATTACTTTCCTCCCGAATGTTACAACTAATGGCAAGAGCCACTGGATTTGGGCTACGAGTGGTGTAGTGCCCAAGGCCGGCCAATATTATCACGTAGTAGGCGTTTGGAACAAGGAAGAAGGCAAGGCATACATTTATGTAAATGGTGTGCTTTGCAATACTGTTGCTGCTGAGGGCGAATTCCGTTTCCCGGCTAATGAGGCTGCACAATGGTTTGGTATAGGTTGCGATGCCAATACGAGCAGCGGTGCTCAGGTGGCAGACAATCACATTGCTATAGCACGTATCTACGATAAGGCTTTGACCGCTTCTGATGTTGACGCTCTCTGGAATAACGTTTCCGAATTGGCCGCTGTTCCCGAGGCAGATCTGCTCGACGTTCGCTTCACTGCTGATGGTGGTGCTGAGGATGTTTCTCCTATGAAGAACCCGATAGAGATAGTTTCCTCTACAGGCAAAATAGATACATATTACAACGCTCCTTACGGCACATATGCTGCTAAGATTAACAACACCTGGGGTGGCAAGGTAGCCGATACTAAGACCTACTGCAAGGTAGATTTCGAGAACAATCAGAAGTTCCGCGACGCTCTTGCTAACGGTCATACTGTTGAGACTTTGTGGAAGTGCACTTACAATGGCGAAATCCCCAATGCTGAGGCCAAGTGGTTCTCCGCAATGCAGGGCGGTGGTACCGGATTCCTGATCTGCACACAAGCTCGCGGCAAGAACGGCACTAACGAACTGACATTCCTTCCGAATGTGACAACCACTGGAAAGAGCAACTGGATCTGGGCTACCAGCGGTGTAGTTCCTCAGAGCGAGAAGTACTATCATCTCGTAGGCGTATGGAACAAGGAAGAAGGCAAAGCATATGTCTATGTGAATGGCGAGCTCATGAATACCGTAGACGCCGCAGGCGAACTGAAATTTGCCAGCAAGGGAGCCAACTGGTGGGGCATTGGTTGCGATGCCAATCCTAAAGGTGGTGAAGCCGGCGGTAATTGGGAAATCGTTACTGCTAAGGTATACGATGACGCGCTCACCGAACATCAGGTAGCTAATATCTGGAACACTCTTGCAGCCGAGACCAAGATTGCCGACGATTCGGTAGCTTCTCATCAGATATTGCCCGAGGATACAGTTAAAGTTCCTGCTCCTACGGCAGATCTCATGGATATACAGTTTGGTCCTGCGGGACAGGTGTCGGACAAGGCCATTGCAGATCACAATCCTTCCTGGCAGACTATAACAGAAACAGGCGAAGGCCATGTCTCCTACTTCAACTCTGACTACAATTGCTACGCCGCTCATTTCAGCAGCACTCCCGGCAGTATTCCTAACGATTACATTCTGGCTTACGACTACTCTTCGGATAAGGACTTCCAGGATTCCATCTCGGACGGTCACACAATAGAAGCACTACTCGTGCCCAATTTCGATCAGGGTCTTAACGCTGAGATAAAAGGTTTCAGCTCTCATCAAGGCGGCGGTTTCGGACTTATGGTAGAGACGGCCGGCGATTTCACTTACCTGCCTCATACCGGCGGCAACTACAGATGGGCTACCAGCGGAGTTGCAGCTAAGAAGGGACAGGCTTATCATGTAGTAGGCGTGTACGACAAGGCTGCTGCAAAGGCACGCATATATGTCAATGGCGAGCTCGCTTCGGAAGTAGATGCTCCGGGTGACTTCAAGTTCTCATCCTCTATGCGTCTGATAGTAGGCGCCGACCCGAGTGTTCCCACCTATCCTGCAGAAGCAGCATGGAATGGCGATGTTATCAAGGCCCGCCTATACAGTGCACCTCTCACTACAGCCCAGGTGAAGGCCCTGTATGCACAGCTCGATTCCACTAAGAAGGCAGCTCCGAAATTCGTGACCGATGTCAGCTATCTCGATAACGCCGCTGCGCTCTCCGGCAAGCCTTTCGCAATTAACGGCAAGGGATTCCAAAGCGGCGACAAGATCGTACTCGTGAAAGGTGACGAGGATATGTCTACCAGCAAGTCTGTTATCGATCCGACATTCACCGATGCTGGTGTTGAGATTCAGATGCCTGATGGTATCGTGAACAACGTATCCTATTATATCTACGTTCAGAGGGGCGAACAGCTTCAGACGCTTGGTCTCTGCCACTTCTACATCACCGATGTCCTGCCGCGGGGCACTAAGGTAATAGCTCATCGTGGCTATTGGAATACCACAGGCTCGGCCCAGAACTCCAGAGCTTCCCTGCAGAAGGCTATAGAGCTTGGCTGCTACGGTTCTGAGACTGATATCTGGCTTACCTCCGACGGATACCTCATGGTAAATCACGACCCCTCTTACAATGGTGTAACCATCAAGACTTCGACCTATGACCAGTGCAAGGATCTGACTCTCTCCAACGGTGAGAAGATGCCTCAGCTCAGTGATTTCCTCAACATTATCAAGGCTGAAAATTGGACAACAGATACCACGAAGCTCATTATCGAGATTAAGGATCATGGTACAGACGAGCTCAATGAGGCCGCTGCTCAGGCTGCCGTTGACGCAGTAAACGAGGCCGGTGTTGAAGACAGGGTAGAGTATATCTCCTTCAGTATGGTGGCTTGCCAGTCTGTTTTGAAAGCAGATCCTGCAGCTCGTGTAGCATACCTTAGCGGCGACAAGTCTCCTCAGGAAATATCTGATGCAGGCCTGACCGGGCTTGACTACACGCTCTCTGTGTTCAATGCTAATACTACATGGGCACAGGATGCTCACGACCTTGAACTCACGACCAATGTGTGGACTATCGATAACCACGATGACATTATCAAGGTCAACAATATGGGTATTGATTACATTACTACCAACAACCCCGTTGAGGCTCTCTCTATTCAGAAGTATTATCAGACTTTGAGTAAGTAAAGATTCTCAGTCCGGAGAAATCCGTAGACAAATAGAAAAGAGGCTGTGTCCATCCAGACGCAGCCTCTTTATATATACAAGCAGTCAATGTGTAAAAGAACGACCTCCATACTAGTTATTAAAAGAAGTCTGGCGCGATCAGGATAAATTCTGACGGGATGAAAAATAATTCTCATGCGCATGAAAAATAATTCTCATGCGGACGAAAATAGATTCTCATGCGGACGAAAATCCTCGTGCGAGAAGAAGAAATTCTACTCGCAGATAAAAAAATTTATCTCGTAGTAGACGATCGTTCTGCTCGTAGATAAAATAATTTATCTCGCAGTAGAATTTGCCCGCCTGCGGGAGGCCGATTTTTATGTAGTTACTCAGGCTTCGGGAATGCCTTCCGGTCGTCAGGTGAAGCCTTTAAAAAGTATCTTTGAACGCGTAGACGATGAATATTCCCCTTCTCCGAATACTCATTTCCGCACACTTCAACCCCCCTTCCGCTTAAGCCAAAAACTACATTTGAGATGAGGAAAACTACATTTGAGATAATTTAAAACGTCTCAAACATAATTTCGGCCTTTCGGAAGCGCTGATTTTCTTGTATTTATAGGACGAATTTTCGTGGCCTTCTGAAATATGAACCATCCTCCTATTTTGCCTGTTAATCTGTTTTGGAATATCGTATTCCATCCCGTGAGAGGCATTCACTTATGGTATTTCCGGCTTAGGTGCGTCCTGACAATATGATTGCTAATGTCCGACATTACATAGTAGTCGTGTCGGGAAGCAGAACGCCTTGTATTAGCGTTGAACAAAGGCTATAAACGTTGAGACAATGGATGAAAAATATATTGCACATATGTTCGTTTCTCCGTGCATTAAATGAGAATTTTATTTCGACGGCATTAATAATATCGTTGTATGAACAACATATCGCCAAAATCATCAATACTTTGATTAAATGCGACATAGCCAACATGGTCTTGTTAAACGAATTAATAAATAGATTAAACGACCTGTTAAAGGCCGTGCGCTTCTTGTTCCCATATCACGCAAGTATTCTAATTTTGTTCTGCATCTAAGAATCAAAGGTACGAATGGACGAAAGTTGTATATATGAAACGCAAGAGATAGAGAGACTCTTTGACTCCGGAAAACAAAGCGAAGCTTTCGCTGCTTTGGATAAGGAGCTCACTCTTGGAGGCGAGAATTATTCTCTGCTGTGCCTGCGTGGACGACTTTTGGGCCAATGTGGCAGATGGGGCGAATCTTTGGACTCGTATTTGAGAGCAGCAAAACTTCGCCCTGGTTCTTCTGCCGCGGCGCAGGCAGAAATGATAGCCGGCATTCTGGATTTCAGAAACAAGGACTTGTACAATCAATAGAATATCAAACAAAATAATTATAAGGAATGGGGAAAATGATAGGAGCAATAGTAGTTGACACGGAGGCCTGCAAAGGTTGCTCTCTGTGTGTGGCTGCCTGCCCTCAGAAAATACTCAATATTGTCCCGTCGAGAGTAAATCGTAAAGGTTATCCGTATGCTAATATGGATGAGGACAAATGGGACAAGTGTACGGGATGCGCATCATGTGCGATCGTTTGTCCGGATAGTTGCATAAGTGTGTACCGGAAAAAGTTATAATCATTTACACAGAGAGAATAATGGACACAAAAGATAATGCAGAGGAGTATATGCTCCTCAAGGGCAATGAAGCTATTGCCCGCGCAGCCATACTTACCGGTGTGGATGCTTTCTTCGGGTATCCCATTACACCGCAGTCTGAAGTGTTGGAGACTCTGTCGCTGCTAAAGCCCTGGGAAACGTCAGGAATGGTGGTGCTTCAGGCAGAGAGTGAAGTGGCTTCTATAAATATGGTATATGGCGCAGGAGGTACGGGAAAGAAAGCCTTTACCTCTTCTTCGTCACCAGGAGTGGCGCTGATGCAGGAAGGCATCAGCTATATGGCCGGGGCGGAAATACCTGGCGTTATTGTCAACGTGCAGCGCGGCGGTCCTGGTCTGGGCACCATTCAGCCGTCTCAGAGCGACTACAATCAGGCAACACGCGGCGGAGGCAATGGCGACTACAAGGTCATAGTGGTGGCGCCATGGTCAGTACAGGAAATGGCCGATTTCGTAGATCTGGCATTCGAACTAAGTTTCAGGTACCGCACACCGGCAATGATATTGTCTGATGGCATCATCGGGCAGATGATGGAAAGGGTGAAGCTGCCTAAGGCCCGCAAGCGCAGAAGCGAGGAGGAAATCGCCAGAGAATGCCCCTGGGCTGTAAACGGCCACGGCCTGAAGCACAGAAGGCCCAACATACTTACTTCGCTCGAATTAGATCCCAAGGTAATGGAGCAGCGAAACATACAGTTGCAAGCAAAATATCGTACCATCGAGCAGAATGAGACAAGATACGAGACACTGTATACAGATGATGCGGACTATGTAATAGTAGCCTTCGGTTCTGCTGCCCGCATAGCTCGGCGTACCGTGACTATGGCGCGGGCTGCCGGTATCAGGGCCGGTCTGATTCGCCCTGTTACGCTATGGCCATTCCCCTCGGAAGCAATTATGCAGGTAGCATCTCATGCCCGTGCCTTGCTGGTCGTTGAGATGAATGCTGGCCAGATGGTGGAGGATGTACGTGCAGCCGTTGCCAGGCTTGACGGGAAACGTATTCCGGTTGAGTTTTACGGCCGCATGGGCGGTATGATTCCGACGCCGGAGGAAGTGTATGAGGCTTTGCTCAGAGTAAGAGAGGAGGTGAGCAAATGAACGCGCTGAGAACCAATCGCCGTAATGAGGAGCGCCGTGACATATTTATTCTCCGGCAGGTGTTGAACATATTCTTTATTCTCGCAGTGATTGCACTTATAGTGTCTTATTTTGTGCGCCCGTCGCTGATAGACACGATGGGATACAAGATATTCTGCATGTTTGTCGTATTGGTCAAGATTTCGGAAATGATTATCCGATTCATCTCCAGGAAAAACATTGAAGGAAGAAACAAATAATTAGAGCAGGACATGAACAGAGAAGATATTATAAAGCCCGAGAACTTTGTTTACGGAAAAGATCCATTGGTCAATAACACACCGATGCACTATTGTCCCGGTTGTTCTCACGGCGTGGTGCATAAGTTGATAGCGGAGGTTATTACCTCGTTAGGCGTAGAGGAAAAGACTATTGGTATTTGTCCTGTCGGATGCGCCGTGTTTGCTTATCGCTATCTGGATATAGACTGGCTTGAGGCAGCGCATGGCCGCGCCCCGGCATTGGCTTCTGCCACCAGCAGATTGTGGCCGGACCGATTGGTGTTTACATATCAGGGGGACGGCGATCTGGCCTGCATAGGTACGGCTGAGACTATCCACGCTCTCAATCGCGGAGAGAGGATGACTATCATATTCATCAATAATGCTATCTACGGAATGACAGGCGGGCAGATGGCGCCTACCACATTGCTCGGGATGAAAACATCTACGTGCCCGTTTGGTCGCGACGTGAAGCTGCACGGTTATCCTCTCAACATAACCGATATCGCAGCGTCTCTCCAGGGCACCGCTTTCGTTGCGCGAGAGAGCGTAGAGACACCCGCCTCTATTCTCAAGGCTCGCCGCGCCATAAGACATGCATTTGAGAACACCATGAACGGAATCGGCTCCAATCTGGTCGAGATCGTGAGCACCTGTAGCGCCGGGTGGAAGAAGACGCCTGTAGAAGCCAACAAGTGGATGGAAGAGAATATGATGCACTATTATAAGAAAGGCGTGCTCAAGGATATTAGCGAAAAGAAAAACTGACAAGAAGATGACGGAAGAATTATTAATATCTGGTTTCGGAGGGCAAGGAGTGCTCTCAATGGGCAAGATACTCGCTCTGGCGGCAATGCGCGAAGGACATGAGGTAAGCTGGCTCCCTGCATACGGCCCGGAACAGCGTGGCGGCACAGCCCGTGTCACGGTAATAATAAGCGACGAGCCGATTAGTTCGCCCGCGCTTAGTACATATACTTCGGCAATACTGCTTAATACACAATCTGTAGACCGATTTGCTGATGCAGTGAAAGGCCCTGATGGTTTGCTGTTGTACGAAGGCATGGGTGTCAATGGCGTCCCTCGGGTGAATGAGGGCGTGGAGGTTCGCAAGATCGAAGCTATGGCGTGCGCCGCTGAGATAGGTGCTCCGCGATCTCTCAATATGGTCGTACTGGGAGCCTTTCTGGCTATAAGGCCTGTAGTGGGCAAGGAAACAGTGATGAAAGCTCTTGCCGAGATATTACCCTCAAGGTTGCACGCGACGCTCCCGCTCAACGAGCGCGCCCTTTTGGAGGGAATGAATCTGATAAAGTCCTGAATCCCGGTATTCCGGACCCTTTCCCGCAGAACATATATTTATTCGTTTCGCACATACGAAAATTTCCGCGTGAGAGAAAAATTACAAGGCACTTAGTTCATGCATGACAGCTGCGATGTGTATTTGCATTTCAGCTGTCATGCATATGTACGACACCTGCGATGTATTTGCATTACAGCTGTCATGCATATGTACGACACCTGCGATGCATTTGCGCGACAGCTGTCATGCATCAAAATAATAGGAGATTGTAACTCCGAAATTTGTTTGGGGACGCGCTATAATGTAAGCATATAGCCGGATAACATATGAAAAGGAGCAGATAATGAGTCTCAAAGGCTTAATGTCTGCTCCTCTAATTTATGTCGGGGTGGCGAGATTCGAACTCGCGACCCCCTGCTCCCAAAGCAGGTGCGCTAACCGGACTGCGCTACACCCCGTCTGTTGTCATAGTAACATTTGAGAGAGGGAAGCCCTGAGCTGCGCACAGAACGCACAATAAATTTATCGTCTGTGCAGGGCGTGTCTTTACTCAAAGTTGCATGCAAAGATAATAGATTCTCCTAAATTGGCAAAAGGCATGTTGTCTTTATTGGTGGGAAGCCCGCAAAGAGGTGCGACGCTATTCATCCTCTTCTTCACTCCAAAAATTATAGTCCGCAGCACCGTCAAAAAGGGATCGCCCATCATAACGCTCACGCGACTCCATTTCCTCGGATGTATTCGCCCTTCGTGCCGATTGTAGGTTGAAGCCGAGGAGGTACTCCTTTGTGTTTATTTCTATGCAGTGTATCTGCGGTGCTACGTATTTCTTTTTATGTGATGAACGTTTCATGCTTTGCTTTCTTATTTATAGCAAAGTTATGACTAAATTTCTGAATAATTCTATTATCGCAAGAAAAGTAGCAGGATTGCCACAAATAATATTTGTTTTTGGAGGAGAATACGCAAAATATGATTGCTGACTGACGGGAAAATTTCAAATTAGTTATCTTTGCATCTACATAAAATTAAAATCTGATGCCCAAATTAAAACAGTTATTTTTCCTTACGCTAATGCTGATTCCCGTCACAATGATGGGGCAGGTGAGTATGTCTATGCGCGAGAAAAGTATTGCGCAGTGGTTAAATGCCAATCTTGAGAGCCGCCGCGCTCTGCCTTTTACCTTCAAAATAGCAGGTGTTCCGTCCGCTTCTGTTTCGCGGAACTGGAAATATATTTCCCATCCGGCTCAGGGAATCACAGCCGGGGAGAAGAAACGTGTCTATACCTATCTGGATGCTAAATCGAACCTTAAAATAGACTGCACAGTAAGGTATTTCTCTGCTTATGACGCCGCTATATGGACGGTCCGCATCACAAACACCGGTAGCAACAACTCACCGGCCATTTCCGCGTTTAAAGCGCTCGATATGCAGGTCTCCAACGGTAAGAGCAAAGACAAAGGCTACACTCTGAGATACGCTCGTGGAAGCAATGCCGGTAAAGATGATTTCGCGCCGCAGATCAAGGCATTCGCACAGGGTACGCAGCTGACTTTAGTGCCGCACGGAGGCAGATCAAGCGATGGAGTGCTGCCGTTTTTCAATGTCGATTTCGGTACGAGCGGCATAATCGAGGCCATCGGCTGGACAGGGACATGGAGGGCTGACTTCGGCTGCAATGCATCAGGCGCAGCTTTGTCATCCGGCCAGAATGAGCTCGATGCATGGCTAAAGCCGGGCGAAAGCATTCGCTCTACGAGCGTGTGCCTCATGAGATGGCACGGCGAAGACTTTCTGGACGGACAGAATAAATGGCGTCAATTTGTCCTGAACGCCATAACTGCAAAAGTAGATGGCAAGCCGGCACGTTATCCCTCGTGTACAGGTTTCAATTACAGTGATCCGGCCCCGTGCAACGAGTATTCCTGTATGGATGCAGACTATGCCAAGGGCCTTGTGAGGAGATACAACCGCTTCCAGCTGGTGCAGGATGCCTTTTGGCTCGATGCAGGCTGGTATGGCGAGAGCGCAGATTATGAACACGGTCATAACTGGTACAATAGTGCAGGTACATGGCTGCCTGACAGCGTACGCTTTCCCGACGGCCTCAAACCTATAAGCGATGTTATACATAAAGTAGGCTTGAAATTCATGGTCTGGTTCGAGCCAGAGCGTGTGATGCGCAATTCGCTCTGGGGGCGCACACTGCCCAAGTCGTGGCTGCTGGATGCCAATCCTCAGTTTGATCAATGCCTGCTCAATCTGCCTGACACAGGAGCCGTCTCATTCCTTTCCGACTATATGTGTCGCTTTCTCGCAGAGAATGGGATCGATTATTACCGGCAGGATTTCAATGTAGAGCCTGCCGGATTCTGGGCCAGCAAAGATGAACCGGGGCGTAAGGGCATCACGGAAAACAAATATATAGAGGGGCTGTATCGCTACTGGGACAATATTCTGACCCGCCGCCCCGGGACGCTGATCGATAACTGTGCCAGCGGCGGCAGACGCCTTGACCTGGAGACATTGCAGCGTTCAGCTCCGCTATGGCGTACGGATTACAATTACGGGGAGCCATTGGGATATCAGTCGCATACCTTCGGACTGGCCATGTGGATACCTCAGAGCGGCACATGCGTGACGCAGACGGATAAATTCTCCTATCGCTCCAGTTTCGGAACCTGTGTAGTGTTCAATTGGAAAATCACCACTCCGGGGATGAACTTGTTAGAGATGCGCGACATCATGAATGTCTTCCGCGAGGTGCGACCGTATTTCTACGAGGACTATTATCCGCTCACCAGCCTCACCAACTCTGTACCCGACAATATCTGGCTGGCATATCAGCTCAATCGCAAGAGCCGGAACGACGGTATTATCGTGGCTTTCAGACGTGATGCCTGCCCTGACTCAACCTGTGTGGTAAAGCTGCGCGGACTAAAGCCGAACGGCACATATTCGCTTTATAATTATGACACGAATTCCTCGGAAAAGGTCAAAGGCGACGCAATGATGAAGGGGCTGAAGCTTGTGCTAAACACTCCTCGCTCCTGCCTGTTGATGAAATACAAAGAAGAGGATTGATTCCAGAAGAAAATCGATTTATCTGAATAATCGCCTGACAGCATTTTTGTGGCGTCAGGCGATTATTTATTGAGTTGGCTTACCAAGAATGAACAATAGCTTAATAGAAGAATCAGCCGGTTTGCAGCCCTTATTTTTCATAACAACATCAGCCTTTTCCGGAATTATCACCCGTTTTCAGTATCCGGTCAGATATTATCGAGTCCGATATTGTGGCCGTAAATGCAATTTTCTTAGCTAATGGGCAAAATATCATTGAAAAACACATATATAACTACGTGATATAAAAATAAATTCCTAACTTTGCGCCCGCATTAAGCCACGCGAGATGCAAAACATAAAGTCCAACTTATTTAATTACTCATCAAAAAACAAAAGAATGGAAGAAAATCAAGTAACTCCGCTGGAAAACTTTGACTGGGATGCCTATGAGCATGGCACAACAGAAAGCGCAGCTGAAAAGGAATCTCAGGAAAAGGCCTACGACAACACTCTTAGCAAACTGACAGAGCACGAAGTCGTAGAAGGTAAGATTATCGCTCTTGACAAGCGTCAGGCCATAGTAGATATAGGCTATAAGAGCGATGGCATTATTCCTATAAGCGATTTCAGATACAACCCGGACATCAAGGTAGGCGATACCATTGAGGTATACATAGAGAGTCTGGAGGACAAGAAGGGCCAGCTGGTACTTTCGCACAAGAAGGCACGCGCTCTCAAGGCATGGGATCGTGTGAACGAGGCCCTCGACAAGAAAGAAGTCATTCAGGGCTACATCAAGAGCCGCACAAAGGGTGGCATGATAGTAGACGTCTTTGGTATCGAGGCATTCCTTCCCGGTTCTCAGATCGACGTTAAGCCTATCCGCGACTACGATGTGTTTGTCGGCAAGACAATGGAATTCCAGGTGGTGAAGATCAACCCCGAATACCGCAACGTAATCGTTTCGCACAAGGCTCTCATCGAGGCAGAGCTCGAGGCTCAGAAGAAAGAGATCATCAGCAAGCTCCAGAAGGGTCAGGTGCTCGAGGGCGTTGTCAAGAACATCTGCTCTTACGGCGTATTCATCGACCTCGGCGGCGTAGACGGACTCATTCACATCACCGACCTCTCCTGGGGCAGGGTAAACGACCCGCACGATTTTGTAGAGGTAGGTCAGAAGCTCAATGTTGTAATCCTTGACTTCGACGACGAGAAGAAGCGCATAGCTCTTGGTCTGAAGCAGCTCACTCCGCATCCCTGGGATTCTCTCGACCCCAACCTCAAGGTGGGCGACCACGTAAAGGGCAAGGTCATTGTTATCGCCGACTATGGAGCATTCGTAGAGATCGCCCCGGGCGTAGAGGGCCTGATACACGTGAGCGAGATGAGCTGGAGCCAGCATCTGCGCAGCGCTCAGGATTTCCTCAAGGTAGGTCAGGAAGTAGAAGCAGTTATCCTGTCTCTCAACCGCGAGGAGCGCAAGATGTCCCTCGGCCTCAAGCAGCTTAAGGAAGATCCCTGGAAGAACATCGAGACTAAATATCCCGTCGGCAGCAAGCACACTGCCAAGGTGCGCAACTTTACCAACTTCGGCGTATTTGTGGAGCTCGAGGAAGGTATTGACGGCCTGATCCACATCTCCGACCTCTCCTGGACGAAGAAGATCAAGCACCCCTCCGAGTTTACTCAGATCGGCGCCGACATCGACGTGGTAGTGCTCGAGATAGACAAGGAGAACCGTCGTCTCAGTCTGGGCCACAAGCAGCTGGAGGACAATCCCTGGGATGTATTCGAGACCGTATTTACCGTTGGTTCCATCCACGAGGGTACTATTGTCAACCTCATGGACAAGGGCGCCAATGTACAGCTCGAGTATGGCGTAGAGGGATTCTGCACCCCGAAGCACCTCACAAAGCAGGATGGAAGCAAAGCCAAGGAAGGCGAGAAACTTCCGTTCAAGGTACTGGAGTTCAACAAGGACAGCCATCGCATCATCCTTTCGCACAGCCGTACATTTGAGGACTCTGCCAAGGACGAGCGCTCGTCGAAGTCGCAGAATAAGAGAGAAGATGCAACAGCTCAGATAAAGAATCAGGCTGCTGCCAATTCCCTCGGCGACAACGATGCATTAGCAGCTCTCAAGGCTAAGATGGAGAAAGGCGAATAATTTCGCTTAAGATAGACAGCTCATTCAGCGCGGGCGGCAACGATTTGCCACCCGCGCTGAATTTTATAGGAGAGATTTTGAAGTCTGCGAAAATCGCATCCGACAGAATGGTTTGCGGGTCAGAATACAGGATTTACGAGGTTAGAAATGCCGTTTCGCGAGGTTGAAAAAAGTTGTTGTACGAGGTGATTTCGGATGCGGTTTGAAGGCGATTCCTCGCCTGGAAAATGGTGATTTTGGACCCTTTGTAACTACCTTATAATCAGTACCCGCGGAAGGGCAAAATTACATTTGAGACGAGTAAGACTACATTTGAGGTAGTTTTCCTCAGGTCCTATGTAGTTTCCAGAATATGCAGAACGCTTTTTCAGATGACAAGAATGTGCCGGTACGGGCAGAGGTAAAAGCGAACATTTTCCGCAGGGGAATCAATGGCGACGCCGTATAAGAAATCCTTCCTTCGGATGCATGTCCGGCTGTGCGCGAAGTAAGCGGGGACAAGAAAGGCGCGATACGACAATGGGGCATCTTAGCGGGCCGTTCGCTTCAGCGCGATCTGTCCGGATGCAGGGAAGAACGTGCCGGATGGGCACAGCACCGCCAAAGGGGAAAGAAAAAAACGCAAGGATAGGGTAGGAGTAGACCAAAGGCGGGGAATACAAATACCGCGAGCGGGTAGCTCCGGAAAAGAGCGAATACAAATAACGCCGCGAGAGGAATGTCCAGGCAAAGGAAGTAGCTGCACAGCACAACGGCCAATCATAAACAACGATAAACAGTGGTGGTGATCCTTCTCCCGAGTTGTCGCCGTGCAGAAATCAGCTGCGGTCATCCGCGTAACCATCATGATTTTTCTCAATCTCCATTTCTGCATCCTGCATTACCAGCGAAATGCATTTTTTACAATATCTCCCGCGCGCAGGATAATTTGCGGTCATAATTTCGTTAAGTTTGCATTATTTAACGGGGGCATGCGCCGATAACGTATTTTGTATTTTTGTAACAAATATACCGTTAATCGTCCTCAATGCTCGCGATTTTCGGTGCAGGGGAAAGATCTACAATCGGCTATGGCGATGCGTCGGGCTGAAAGAGGTGGACGGGCCTTCCCTCAGACAAACAAAATATCGCTGCATCCCGTCTGACAGCGATCAATGTGAGGTTACTATAGCCTTATTAACTGCGAGTAAGATGAATAATCTACTTCAAAATACTAATAATATGACAAAAAATCTCTTTCTCAACTCGGTACGGCAGGATGTCATTAATTTCCTCTGTCAGCAAAATCAGCTCCTACTCAATGAGCGTCATTTTCAGGTAGAGCTTGCCCGCTATCTGGGAGACAAGTACTCACATGTTTACACAGAATATCTTGTTCCTCTGGACGAAATTACCCAGCGGAAACCTTTCGGCTCAAAAGATGAGTATCCCTGGCTGGATGAGGTGTCAGCAAAACATTCCGGAAGCGGAAACTCGCAATCAGGTTCCTCCGACACTCAGCTTATCTACATCGACATCGTAGTAGAGAAGGATGGTGAATTCGTACTTGTGGAGCTCAAGTATCCCACCGACCAAGTCTTTGTCAACGACACAGATCTCACACCTAAGCCCACACTCTTTGGCGAGCCTTTCCTGACCAACAGCAAATTGCTGAACAGAGACGCTGCCCAACCCCATCATAGCTACTTATACTGGAAGGATGTACGCCGCATGGAGGTTATCAAGACCCGGTTCAAGCATGTAGTGGGCGGACTCGCCGTGTTCCTCACCAACGACAAATCTTACAAGAGAGGTCCTATTCGCTCTGTCAAGTATGCCAATTTCTGCATCAAGGACGGCAGAAAAGTGAATGGTCCTACATTGTTGGACTGGGCAAACAACTCAAAGATGGTGAAGAGCCATCCAAACTTTATCATTGACGGTAACTATACCTGTAACTGGGGTAAGCCAATTTCAATTCAGGGCATCGACTTCGATTACCTCATATTGGACGTTTGACATGAAAAGTTTAACACTCTCCATTATGAACAGGAAATTACGCTTATTGTTTCTCTTGCTCGCGTTGATGCTTACGGGCTCTTCATTTGCGAGCACACTCTATTATGTGGTGGACGACATACGCTATGCTGCCAACACTGTTGACAATACAGCGCAAGTGGTTAGCTATGGTTCGTATAAGTCCATGACCGAAATAAATATCCCTGCAAGCATTACGGCAGATGGAGTATCATACAAGGTGACTTCGTTGGGAGACTCATGCTTTAAGGGTTGCACGAGCCTGACGAGCGTCAAAATTCCGGCCTCCGTTACAGCGTTGGGAGATAGTTGCTTTAATGATTGCACGAGCCTAGAGAGCATCACTATCCCGGCCTCCGTGACTAAGCTGGGATGGTGTTGCTTTAAAGGTTGCACGGGCCTGACGAGCATCACGATCCCGAACTCCGTGACTTGGCTGGGATGGTACTGCTTTAATGATTGTATTTAGAGCCTTATAACTAACCATAACTTACTATGACTAACTAAACATAAAGCCTTGACTTTCAATACTCTTTGATTTTTAACACTTTCTGAGTGCTTTTTGGCAGTTCCCGATTTTCCACATATTTTTGCAGTGTATTTCTACCGTGGAGAATTTGCGGAGCTTTTATTTTGTCATATCGTGAACGTAGTTGACAAGGGTTTACGAGTGGTTACGATGGAGGACAGATTTGAAGCTGATAGGCAAAAAGCGTTATATCGTGGACTGGGTTGACAAAGGTTGTCAATGGTTCACTTCCATTTACTCCATCGGTGGAATACTCAAAGTATGTAGAACATAGCAATATCAAAGAGTATGAGACCGACAAGAAAATGTGAGTTTTGTGGCAAGACATTCGTGCCAAGGAGCGGTATGCAGAAATACTGTTCCGAGGAATGTCAGGCAGAGGCAAAACGTCTTAGGAAGAAAAGACAGCAGGACTTGATTAACGGTATTGAGCCAATCATGGATCTGCAACATCAGGAGTATCTTACCTTCTCCAAAGCTGCCATTCTGATGGGATGCACCCGACAGTATATCTACAAACTTGTGGCTAACGGCAAGTTGAAGGCATCAAGATTGAGCAGCCGAATGGCATTCGTAAGAAAGGCTGATATAGAGAAGATGTTTGAGGGTAATCCCTACAAGCGTGTGGTTCCTGCCAGCAAGAGCAAGCTCTGTAAAAAGGCAAAAACAGAAAAGCCAACACAAAACCAGGAACCAACAAAAGGGAAAGAGGAGAATGAGGTGCTTGACTATTATTCTGGTGAGGAAGTGATGTCCATTTATAAGGTCAAGAAGTATTGGCTCTATACATCCGCCAAGCGCAACCAGATACCGATGTGCCGTATCGCTGGCAAGAACTATTACAGCAAACGGCATATTGATGAGTTCTTCGGAACTGCCGTTGACCTCAACAGCATCACCGAGTGGGTGACTGCTGATGATGTAGAGGAAGCCTTTAGCATGAGCAAGTCGGCACTCAGGGCATACACCTACCGCCATAAGATACCCACCAAACGTGAGTATGGTCGCACCTATTATTCCAAGGAACATCTTGAAGAACTTCGCAGAACTGACCTCATGAGCGATGATAGCTATTATACCACAGAACAAGTGCAGCAGTTGTATGGTCTGACAAGTGCCAACATCTGCCATATAGTGAGAGTTCACCATATCAGCAAGGTAAAAGTGGGTGTAAAGAACCTGCTTTTGAAGACGGATGTGGAGCGAGCAATGGCGGAAAGAGCAGCAAAAGGACTGTGATTTCAAATGATTTCAGCATTATCCATCAATGACTGCAAATAATTGGAGTCACGGAAGTATCATTCAGTTATTTTGCAGCCGTGAAGAGACACTTCACCATGAATATTCATCAATAAATCAATACAACTATGAGTAATATCTGCAAGACCGTATCATTGCGTACACGCAAAATCAAAGACGGACACATGCTGTCCTATTATCTTGACTATTATCCAGGCTATCGTGACGAGAGCACGATGAAAGTCATCCGCCATGAGTCACTTGGCATCTACATCTATGCCAAGCCGAAGAACCAGACGGAACAGAAGTACAACCTCAACCTTACGGCAAGAGCCGAGGCAATACGCTGCCGTCGCTTCGAGGCTATCGTCAACGAGCGTTACGATTTCTTCGACAAGGAGAAGATGAAAGGCGATTTCCTTGCCTACTTCAAGAAACTGGCGGACAAGAAGAACTCCAAGTGGCAGCACGTCTATATGCACTTTCGTACCTTCACGCAAGGCAAGTGTACCTTCGGGGAGATAAACGTGGACTTGTGCAACAGGTTTCGTGAGTATCTGCTGACAGCACCACAGGGACTGCATAAGAACAGAAAGCTACATATCAACTCGGCAGCCAACTACTGGTCAACTTTCCGTGCTTCAATCCATACTGCCTATCGTGACCGCAAGATAAAGGAGAACCCGAACGGTTTCTTGGAGCGTATCGAGACAATCCCGACTGACAAGGAGCATCTTTCACAGGACGAGGTTATCCGCTTGGCATCCACTCCATGCTCTGCCCCTGCATTGAAGCGAGCCTTCCTGTTCTCTTGCCTAACGGCTTTGAGAAAGAGCGACATCAAGAAGCTCACTTGGGAAGAAATACAGCCATACGGCAGCGATGGTGTGATGTATGTCACTACACGAATGCAGAAGACAAAGGACATCGTGCATAACCCAATCAGTGAGGAAGCCTTGGAACTGATAGGCTATTCACCAGATAAACGTGGCAAGGTGTTCCCTGATTTCAAAGACTCCATGACGCAGGCACCATTGAAGAACTGGCTGAGAGATGCAGGGATCACCAAGCATATCTCCTATCATTGCTCACGCCACAGCTTTGCCTGTCTCCAGTTGGACGCAGGAACAAGTATTGCGGTTGTGCAGCGTTATCTCGGTCACAAGAATGTGGCAACAACAGAGGTGTATGCCAAGATTTCCGATGCCCAGAAGCGTGCTTCGGTTGGCTGCATTACGTTGAGAAAGTAACCTTTTGACAATAATGCATCGGAAAAGGACTGTTGGAATGATAGTGTTCCAATAGTCCTTTTCTCATTTTGTTGGTTCTATTTGCTGTCGTGGATAGAACCAATTCGACAAATACATTCCAATTTCTGTTGATATTAAAGAGGAACTGCAAATATCCCTTTTCTTCATCCTTACCTTTGTAGTCAGCAATTAGCGGCAACTGGCACTAACGAGCAGTTTCAAGTATGATTCAGAGTATGATATCATATTAGAACGCTAATAAAGCGTAAAAGAAAGAGTGCCAGAGAACGTAAATGCTGTTTTTGCATGCTTCTGCATCTAACTTTGTGGAAGTTTTTGAACGAATAACAATAAAACGAATACAATAATGATAGAAAACAAGACAACTTCAGATTGTTCCATTTACGCTTTTGTTGGTACGGCAATTCTCGCCATCTCTCTTGTCGTGGCTATGTATGTAGGCAATGACTTTCACCAAAGTCTGTTTGTCGAGTCAATCATCTTTGTTGGGAGCAATATCCTGCTTTGGGCGATATTCATTTCTATGGTGAATTATCCCTATGAACTGATGACCATTGGTAGCAACAGCAAGACAAAGAAAAACGTTGTAGAAGCAGAGCCAGCAACAGAACAAGAACAGCCAAAGCAAACATTACCACAAACAGAGTCAGCACAATACAGTCATGAGGACTATGCCAGGTGTGTAGAGGCACAAGAAAAAGAAGCACAGGAGGAAAAGGACAAGCGAACAAGAGCCGTACTTGACTATGTGCATCGTACCATGTCAAGGTTTCTTTATGAGGAAGATTTGTACAAGGTAATTGAGGCTGTCAAGGAATGGAGCAACGACACCAACTATACCCCGATAGCAATAAACCGTTTCAAGGAGACGGTTGAGAATATTCCTTTAAGGCACTTCGTGTGGAATATCGCAGAGCGTTTGGGTAAGCGTGATTACACAATGGCCATGCGAATAGCCTTTATCAAAGCATTGTTCCCCAAACCGTTTGAAGGCTTGGACTACAGCACATTGAAGAACCTGAAAGCACCATGCTCCAATGATGTCATTCCTATTGACGAACATGCCAATGGTAGATATGATTTCCATGATGTGACGGAGGAAACTCCCGAATAATCCCCATTGTTAGAGTTATTCCTTCGTGAATGACAAATGACTGTCACGAACCTCAGTAACGGAAGCATCATTCTGTTCCTTTGCACCAGTTATTAACAAAGTATCAGAATGAATAAGGAATTAACTTTCAACGACCTTCCAATGGTCGTTGCCCAGCTTCGGGATGAAGTGGTGGGCATGAAACAGATGATCATCAGTCTGCAATCACAGAACAAGCCACACAAGGCTAATACGCACATACCTATGAGTGTGGAGGAAGCATCGGCATACCTGAAAATGCCGATGGCAACTCTCTACATGAAACTTGGAAACGGCAGCATTCCTGCCACTAAGCCGGGCAAGCGTTACTGCCTTTATCAAGATGAACTTGACAAGTGGCTGGAGACTAACCGCAAGAATCCTGTACCTCTCACAGCAGAGGAGGAGAATGCAGCCATTCTTGCAGGAAACAAGCGCAAGCCGAAACCCTTAAACTGGTAATATCATGGATGCGCTTGAAATTTGTAACAAAATCAACATGGAAGCCGAGTCTTTAGCGGACTCAGGCTTCCCTCTTGAGGTATTTCCACAAAAAATGCAGTCCATCATCATAGACATGGTGGTGCACGGCAATTTCAAGGTGGATTATGTCGCCATGTCCATGCTGTCGGCAGCATCTGCGGCTCTTGGCAATACCTATCGTATTCACGTTAAGCAGGATTGGGACACGAATGCCGCCCTTTATATCATATTGGTTGGCAGACCTGGCATGGGCAAAACTCCACCATTACAACTTGCATACAAGCCAATTCGGGAGTATGAACGAAAGCTGTTTGACAAGTTTTGCCATGAACTTGACCTGTATGAGGCAGCATGTGCAACAAAGGAAAGCGGAAGCAAGGAAATGAAGAAGCCTATTCTGAAAAGGGTCACATTGGATGACTTTACATTGGAGGCTCTGGTATTGGAGCATTACAACAACTTGCGTGGCATAGCCATCAACTATGATGAAATTCTCGGACTGCTTGCCAATACAGACAGGTATGGGAAAAATCCCATGCTTGAACGCCTACTTTCCATCTGGAGCGGATGCCACTTGGAGAACACCCGTGTCAAGAATGACCGCCCACAACGTGTAGAAGAGCCATGTGTCAACATCATCGGTACAACACAGACCAAACGAATGAAGGAACTGATGGCTTCCAAATTCATGGATACTGGTTTTCTTGACCGTATTCTGGTTGTATATCCCAAATCCAAGAAAGTTCCACACTGGCTGGATGAGGAAGACGGCCATGTGCGCCAGAGCGAGGCTTCAAGAAAATGGGCTGACATCATCGGGAAAATCTTTGGACTTGACTATGCAAGGTGTAATGACACAAATGAATGTTGTCCAAATATCCTTTATATGGACAAGGACGCACACTCCCTTTTCTTTGATGCCATCAATGCCATAGAGGACGATGAGGATGTTGAAACGAGGGTGATGAAGCACAATACCCACGTCGCACGCATTGCCTTATTGCTCCAAGCTCTAAGATACGCCTGTGGCGAGAGCCATCTGCAAAGTATTGATGTGGATTCCATAGAAGGAGCATTACGACTCAATGAATACTGTGAGAATTGCTATCAACGCTGCCGAGCCTTTGTTGCTGAAGACACCTGTGATTCTATGTCCAAGGAGTTGCTGTATCTGTTGGAAGACAGTTTTGACACAAAAACAGCCATAAAAACAGGAATGGAGAATCTGCATGTTACAGACCGTACTGTGATGAACTATATAAAGGAGCTTATGAAGTCTGGACTAATCACAAAGGCAAAGAAAGGATTTTACGAAAAAGTAAAGTTCCAAACAGGACAGGCAACTGAAACATAAACCAACCTGTTTTCAGTATTCATTTGTTTCAGTTTTTCAGTTGACAAGTGCGTAACTGAAAACATGAAAGAACTGAAAGCTGAAATTCACCAATAATTCATTTCAGTTACGATGATGAACGAGTATAGATTTCACTTGGAGAAATACAGATCGGGTAATCGTTACACATGCCCGAATTGTGAGCGCAAGCGTTGTTTCACAAGATACATAGATGATGAGGGGGAAGTATCCTTCCCTGACAATGTAGGCAAATGCGACCATGAGCATAGTTGTGGGTATCACTATACTCCTAAAGACTATTTCCGTGAGCATCCAGACTTTCTATCTAAGGACAAATTGCCATATCCGACAAGAAGGAATATCCAACCGAAAGTCGTAGAAAAGCCTATTTCCTATATCGCCAACGCTATTATGGAGCGTTCCTTGTCTCATTACGGAATCAATCCGTTATACCGGTACCTTTCCAAGGTCTTTGGTGAACAAGAGACAGAAAGGCTGATGAAGATGTATCATGTCGGAACATCCTATAAGTGGGGAGGCTCAACCATTTATTGGCAAGTTGACAAGGATGATAAGGTGAGGACTGGCAAGGTCATGCTATATAATCCCAAAGACGGACATCGTGTGAAAGAGCCACATTCTTATGTTGGATGGGCGCATGCTTTTCTTCATCTTCCAGATTTCAACTTGTGCCAATGTTTCTTTGGTGAGCATTTGCTGGCACAGCATCCCACAATGTCGGTCGCTATTGTCGAGAGCGAAAAAACTGCCATAATCGCATCACATTTCATCCCCAATTTCATCTGGCTGGCAACTGGAGGTATGCATGGCTGTCTCAACCAAATCGCTGTCAAGGTATTGGGAGGTCGGGACATCATTCTGTTCCCTGACCTTGGAGCAACGGACAAATGGAAATCAAAAATTCCATTGCTGCAATCTGTTTGCAAAAGGGTTGTCATAAGCAACATCTTGGAAGACAATGCCACCGATGAACAAAAGGCCAAAGGTCTTGACATTGCCGACTTTCTACTGATGGCGGAAACACCGCAGATGGCGCTACAAAGGCTGATAAAGCAACATCCGCCACTCCAACATCTGATAGACAGTCTTGGGTTGGTATTGGTGGAAGAGTCATAACACTACTGGCAGCAGTTATAACGAGTTCGCTTGCGAACATATCCCTTGGGTGGAGCCTAATACACCGAGCAAGCTCAGCAATTAGGACAAACAGCCATTATATGTGTACAGCAAGCTGAATTTCATATGTACAACCAATTAAAACAAGCACTTTTATGAGCGATAATAAGAAACAGATGATGGACATTCAAAAGGTCAAGTCTTTAAGCGTTGCTGTCAGCGATGAGCATCAGCGTAATTGGGGCGATGACCTCTTTTTAAGGAAGGAGAATGATCCAAAATACAACTATGACCGTAGTCGCACCCGACTTAACTTTCAGGTGTCGAAAGGTGGAGAACTTGGACCTGTTGATAAGTCAAAATCAATAACCGAGAAGATTGAACAAGCCATAAAGAACAGAGTGACAGGCAGAGTGAATGCCACGTCAAACCGTGCCGTGAGCCTTGTCTTTGGTGGTAACCGTGAGCAGATGCGCAAACTCGCATTTGGCGACCAGCCAATCAGTGAGAACGGCAACAACTGGGATGTTGACAGTTGCAGTGGCATAGACAGATGGGCAAAGGACATATATGACTTTTGTTGTCGGGAGTTTGGTGAAGAAAATGTCGTTTCGTTCATTGTTCATCTAGACGAACTAAATCCTCATGCACATGCGGTCATTGTCCCCATCACAAAGGACGGCAGACTGAGCGCAAAAGATATGTTTGGTGGAAACGACATGAATCAAGCAAGAACAAGGATGCGTGAACTTCATAGCCGACTTGCAGAGGTTAATGAAAAGTATGGACTGGAACGTGGCGATGACATCACCATAACTGGAGCTAAGCACAAGTCAACAGAAACTTATCGCAGGGAGTTGGCTGATGAATGCCGCACTTTGTCAAATGAAGTAGGCATGAAGAAGACGCTTCTTTATGGTCTTAATCGTAGCATCACAAAAGCAGAGACAAAAATCAAGGCTCTGCAGACTATGGTCAGCAATTTGGAGAAAGCGGAAGCAGAGAAACAAGCGACCATAGCCGAACTTGAAGATTACATGAAGAATCATCTTGGTGATGCTGTAGAGATAAAGGCAAAGATTACCGCCACCAGAAAGGAACTCTGGGATGTTCGTGACAAATTGAACGACAAGAAGATGAAACTTGCGCAGGCTAAGTTGCAACTTGATGAGTTGCAGAAGAATACCTCCCACATCGAAGCAAGAAACAGGGAGATTAAAGCCGATTTTGAAAAAACAGCTGTTTCATACCAGCAACAGATGATCAATAAGATATGGGCGCAGGCTGGTATGAAGGCGTTGGCAGAGATAGCAGACATCTATCCTCGTATGACGAGCATTCACGACAGCAGCCTATTTGACGACAGCTTTGCAATGGACTTCATTAATTATGGCGACAAAATTATCTATTGTGCAATGTACCTCTACATCGGCTACGTCAACGAGGCTACCAACTTTGCTGAAAGCCAAGGTGGTGGCGGTAGCGACACCAAAGACTGGGGACGTGAGAAGGACGAAGATGAGATAGAATGGATAAGACGATGCTTGCGGCAAGCAACTCGGATGGTAAAGCCCAAGTGCGGACGAAAAATAAAGCGATAGATATGCAGCCTCAATGGAAGGTGTAGACTTCCATTGAGGTCATAATTAGTTAGAATGTTGCCATCACAAAATCAACAATAAGCTCTTTTCTTTTGTCAATTTTAGCCTTGTCCCAAAGATGATCCTGTTCCGTCATGTTACGGATTTCCTGTTGCTGGAGTAACTGGGTATAGGTGTTTCGTTTAGCTTCAAAAGAATTGTTTCCGATAGATTCGTTATGATGGCCAGAAAGTAACAAGTAGTTTCCGAGGCAATTTAGATACGACTCTCTAAATTCATCATCGTATGGGCAATAGCCACTATTGGCATCTTGATTTTCTGTGTTTGGAGCAATATGCTCACACTGAGATTTCTCAACAGCATCATAACGTTTCAACCCATAGCCAGACTTGCCCTTTTCTATGAGGTGATTCTCATAAAGCCAAAGGATGATTTTGGCAATGCCATGTCCTCCATCGAAATTGCCTTCAAGCATACGTTTAAACTCAACGTTGTTCCAATAATCCCACCATCCGTCTGTTGTAGTCTTCATCCATTCTATACGATTGACAACAGCATGAACGTCACCTTCAAATTCCTTGAAGACATCATTCAATCTCCATGTGAGAACAGCGCGTGTACCAATAACTCTGTGACGCAAGAATACAGAGGTTAGAGCCTTGGCTAATAATCTGAAATCGTCATCAGAAACGCCATTGCTATAAGCCTTGATTACAAATGGAAAAATAATAGCAGGCTGGCCGATAATCCACAGTGTGTGTGCCATAATATCCGTTTGCTCGTTGTGGAAGAAAACGGTCATTTGTTCAAAACTGTCAGCAAGTGAATGGGTGAAACTGCGAATGAAATTGATGCGTGAATCATCTTTCCCTAATTCTTCATCCACTTTTTGCAAGGCATTGCTTGCATCCAGGCTATTGAAGTACACACGCAAAGTGTATGTGAGAATATCATCCTCATCTATATTGCCTTCTATCTTTGATATAGATTTGTAGATGTGTTCAAAGCGATTCTTTACCTCGCTTATCAACTCTGCTTTCTCATCCTCAGATGTACAATAAAGATGAATATTGTATAGGAACTGCGCTTTGATTATTTCAAGATTGGACGGTTTTTTGCCACGGTTGTTCTGGAAGATGAACATTTGGATGGCTTCTGCCTCGTCCTTTACTGTATGCGTAGTGCAAGTGGCATTTACGACTGCTTCTAATATATCGTGCAATGACTCCTCGTCATAGGCATTCAATTGACTAATAAAGTAGTCGTAAGCCGCGACAATACGCTTTTGTGATTCTGTCTCCAACCCATTACGGTCAGTTTTTACTTTATTGATGACATAGTCACGGAACAATTGGTTATCGTAATCAACAGTAGAGAATCTGTAGGTTTGTCCGACTTTCACAAGAGTGCCATAAAGAAAAACGTCATCCTCTGACAAAGCCCCTGCCAACTCTTCCAATCTTCTGTAGATGGCGGAGATGAATATAGTAATAGTAGTCAGACGCTGTTGACCGTCAATGATGGCAAAATTGCGACTGCCTTTATCCTCGAACAGAAAATGTCCGAAATAATAACTTGATGCCGTATGGCTTTCTACATAATCCTGCAAGTCCACAAGAAACTGCTTTGTCTGCTTGTCTTCCCAGGAATATGCTCTTTGATAAGTGGGGACAAAGATTTTGTTGCCCGACAGCATTTGATTTATAGTTGTTGAAGCGTCCATAATGAAAACATTTAAAGGTCTATGAGTTTAATTGCAATGGCAGCGCAAGCTTCCGCATCTGCCATTGCATGGTGATGTTTTGTGAGGTCGTATCCACAATATGCGGCAACAGTTTGAAGTTGATGATTGGGAAGTTTGTCCCCCAACAATTTTCTTGAAGCACGGCATGTACAGTAGAATCTATACCCAGGATACTCCATGTCGTATGCCTCAAATGCAGCCTTCAGGCAACTCTCGTCAAACGGACTGTTGTGGGCAACCAATGGTAAGCCCTGGATATGTGATGCTATTTCTGCCCATACTTCTGGAAAATCCATAGCATCATCAGTGTCCGCATTGGTCATTCCATGCACTTCTGTACACCAGTAAGTGTAGAAATTGGGAGTCGGCTTTATCAGCCGATATAGCTTGTCCGTCACCTTGCCATTGCGCACAACGACCACTCCAACACTGCACACACTGGAGCGGTGCTGGTTGGCTGTCTCAAAGTCAATTGCTGCAAAACTTTTCATATTCGAAAAATCTTTTTCTGTTAGTCAATTGGCGGATGATGGTACAGATTCGGATATCAGTTTTATCCAATGCTGCAGTTTGTTTCCTACGACCTTTGAATCTAACGAGCCTGTTTCTTCCAAGTTGATGAAGCAGTCTTCTTGAATTTCGCTGATTCTGTCTGCCAATCCGATTCTATTCAAAGTTTGTTTGAGCAGTTCTCTGTCGTTAGCCCTATTGCCCAACTGAATGATTGCTGATTCCTTACCCTCAATAGGCATAGTATCCATATAGATTTTCCCTTCCGCATCATTCTGGTATTCACAGGCAAGAGTAGACCAATACCAAGTGAACAAATACCAGTCTTTCTGCTTGCCTACAGCCTTCATCCAACGGGTTGTAAGATCATTCTTCATGATGACAGATTGCAGGTATTCCACCTTGTCTATAATATACTTCCGTAGTTCTAAGGAAGATTCAAATTTCTGCAAGAATTCTCCTTGTGGAGTGTCAAAACATAATGGCGGATATTCCCACCATTCTCCATATCTTCTTCGACCTCCATTCTTCCATTTCAGGCATTGTGAGAAATTGGAATCATTCTCATAACTCGCCTCCAAATAGTAATGACCATCATGAAATCCCATGTATATTTCGCCAAGAACACCATCTTCCCTCTTCAGCCACAAAGGACGTTCCTCGGTTATTGGCTCGGGGTTTACTGTCCATCCTGCGTTTTCCCATCTTTCAATAGCTTTTTCCCATAAACTCCCAAGATTGCTTGTACTTTCTTTCTCTATGCTATTTGCCTTTGGGTTATTGTCGTCAGCAAGTTCTGGGCTATTTTGAGTTGTTGCTTGCGTTATTAGCGTTGATATATTAGAAAGCAAATTTACATCAACAACGAGATGCTCCTTTGGGGAATCTTCACCCTCATTTGCATTTTGATATGCATCGTCAAATTTCTTAATAGCATAGTCCCTGTCTTCTTTGTCGAATTTTTCAAATTCATCTGGATACAAATCCTGTCTGAATGCTTCTACCACATCAAATAGACTGGCTATTAGTGCTGTCTGCGGAGTATGTTCATCACCTTTGTTTGGACAAGTGCTTTTTATCACGCCATTTACTGCGTCACTTATAGTCTTGATGAATTTAGGGTCACAATGCATGGCTACAAGAGATGTCTGGAATTGAAGCTCCATCTTCTCACTGTCGGTTAATTTTCCGTCTTTTACGGCTTTGTAGAGACTGTTGAGAAAATTCTGATATATTTTCAATTTTTCCTCGAATATTTTAGAATCTCGTTTCAACGTTCCTTCTTTTTGGGTTTGTCCCTGAAGAAGCACCTGTGTTATGGTTGCCGTAATGACAACACCTAATATCGCAGCCATGATTCTGCCTGGTAACTCCAAGTCCGTAAAAACATTGAAAGCTACCGCAATAGCACATATCATACAAGCTGCAATTGCTGTGTATGTGAAGAATCTTTTGTTTTCCATAAAAGAGCTATTTTTCTGATATCATAAAAACAAACTCCCCATTATGTCAGTGGGGAGTTTGTTGGTTACTAAATATTATCTTGCAGCACGAGAACTTATTTTCTTTCCAAAAGCATCGTATGTATCAAGCCACGAGCCTTTTCTGACAATGAATTGATCAGCGCAGATTGAAACGAAATTGCCGATGTTTGTTGAAATTGATTTGATTTTTTTACCTTGCTCATCATAGGTGTCATACCAATAGCCTTTCATAACAATGAAAAATTTGTCACTCCACCCCAATAGTTCTCCGATGTTATCAGAAATACTTTTGGCTTTTTTGCCTCGTGCATCGAATATCTCATACCAATAGCCTCGATGCTCAATACTTGATATTGCCATATTACAAATGTCTTTTGCCAATGGCTACCATATTGGCTTGTTTTACAAAAGGTTAGTATATACAAATGAAAACGTGGAGCCAGTTCTGTCACTCGTTCCACAGTGTAAAGGCCTTCGCATTGCCCTGCCAGTCGAAACGAGCAACGCCGAAAGCCCCACGCCAGTGTAAATATATAGAAAGCGCTCTTGACAACGAACAACAGAATCGTCCGAAGCCAATGAGGGCTGTATATAATACACCTCATGAGGCGTTCCCGTTGCTTTGTTCTTGACTAGCAGTTGAGAGTTTGCGAAGTTCTTACACTGTCAAAACCAAAGCGAACAGTTACGCCTTATATGTATATATGTCTGCCCAACCTCTGCCCATCGAGACTTTCGGTATGGGTATAGACGTTACAAAGATAATACTTTTACCTTGAGAACAGCTTTATTTGGCAGGAAAAGTATGATTTTAAGGTCTGATTTAACATCATTAAATATAAATATGTCAAAGAATTCCACTTTTGCGTGATTTTTCTTGCTAAAAAGTTTGTATTATCAATGATTATTCGTATCTTTGCAACAACAGAATCCGCCACGCTTCCCATTTGAACAGCGAACCAGGGCGGGTCTTTTGCTTTTATGGGAACATTAAGATTATACACTAAACAGGCTCTTTCTATTTTCGAACAAATAGAACTACTAAAAAGTAGAGGCTTAAATATTGCTGATTCATCCAAGGCTGCAAAATTTCTTGGTGAGGTCAGCTATTTTCGTTTTGTTCAATACCTTCGTCCTATGGAGGCAGACAAGACTACACATCAATTTAAGCCTAATAGTAGATTTGAAGATGCCGTAGCTCTCTATAACTTTGATATAGAGTTGAGAGAATTGATGTTCAAGGCTGTTCAACGATTAGAGATTGCTTTGCGCACAAAGATTATACAAGAGTTCTCTTTGGCTCATGGACCGTTTTGGTTCTTTGATACAAGTCTTGCTGACGATGAACACAAGTTTATTGAGAATATGAACTCCATAGATAGAGAACTTCAACGTAGCAAGGAGGACTTTATCAAAGAGCATAGGCGCAACTATGACAAGCCGATATTCCCTCCAGCATGGAAAACGCTTGAACTTGCATCTTTCGGCACGCTTTCAAAACTCTATTACAATTTCAGTGACAAGAAGTTGAAGAAGCGTGTAGCTCGTCAATTCAATCTTCCACAGCATGAGGTGTTGGAAAGCTGGATGCGCAGTGTAACTGTCCTGAGAAACTGCTGCGCTCACCACTCACGACTTTGGAATCGCTATCTTTCCAATGCTCCACAAATGAACGCTTCTTTACGTGGTGCATGGGTGAACATTGATGGTGTTGATGCGAACAAAGTATATGCTATAGCTTGTTGTATTGCATATTGGCTTGATTCGATGGGGTATGGATTGGACTTCAAGAATGAACTCAAATCCTTACTCGTTTCTTATCCACAGGTAGACCCGGCAGCAATGGGATTCCCTGAAAATTGGATTTCGGAGCCTCTATGGAGATAACTTTATAGATAAAATACAGATAAGCTTGTCGGTAGTGAAAATTCTTCATTACCGACAGGCTTTCTTCTTGATATATGAACTATTTGATGTAAATGAAAGTTAAATACGTTAAAAAATATCCATTTCATATCAATATAGAACCTATATTGCCACTTTTCTACCGTTTAGAGCGTATAGTATTGATAATCAACTGATAATAGATACGAGGGTTGCACGAGCCTGACGAGCGTCAATATCGGGAACTCCGTTACAGAGCTGGGAGACGGGTGCTTTTCGGGTTGCACGGGCCTGGAGAGCCTCACTATCCCGAACTCCGTGACTGAGCTGGGAGGCTGGTGCTTTGAGAATTGCAGTAGCCTGACGAGCATCACTATCCCGAACTCCGTGACAGAGTTGCCCAGCGTGTGCTTTTATGGTTGCACGAGCCTGACGAGCATCACTATCCCGAACTCCGTGACAGAGCTGGGATACTGGTGCTTTGATGGTTGCACGAGCCTGACGAGCGTCAATATCGGGAATTCCGTGACTTCGCTGGGAGAGGCTTGCTTTGGTGGTTGCACGAGCCTGACGAGCATCACGATCCCGAACTCCGTGACAGAGCTGGGAAACAGTTGCTTTTATGGTTGCACAAGCCTTGCGAGCGTCAATATCCCGAGCTCAGTGACTTCGCTGGGAGGGCGTTGCTTTGAGAATTGCGCGAGCCTGACGAGCATCACTATCCCGAACTCCGTGACAGAGCTGGGAAAGGCTTGCTTTGGTGGTTGCACGAGCCTGACGAGAGTTTACTGTCTGGGTACTACTCCACCTTCTTGTAATGATTATTATACTTTTGAAAATAAGGCAAGCAAGACCCTCTATGTGCCGGAAGAATCAGTTGATGCATATAAATCTGCAATTGTATGGAAAGACTTTGGCAAAATACTGCCTATCGGCACTACGGGTATCAAAGCTGTCGACATGGATAAAATCGACATCGCTGTCGAGGACGGTAATTTCAAGCTGTGCAATGTACCGGCTAATGAGCCGGTGAGCGTCTACTCCACGAGCGGCGAACTGCTTGGCTCCGGCAAAGGCAACATCAGCGTCCGCGCCTTGAGCGGTCAGGCGGTCATCCTGAAGGTCGGCACCCGGAGCCGCAAGGTGCTCGTGAAATAGTCCGCCGGCACAAGTTTGTCAGACCAGTTCATCAGACAATTTCTTCGGACTAATTCTACAGACAGATTCTACAGAATAAGTCTGACTCTTACATCTATAAATGGGATAAGATCCTCCGCGGGTCTTATCCCATTTTTAAGTTGTTCCGGAGCGGGGCTGTAAGCACGGCGTCGTATATTGAGGCCTTTACTGCTCATACGTATGTAGCTCAGGCTCCCGGCAGGAATAAAATAGGTAAACAAAAGGAGACAAACATTTGTCGCACTGTTAAGCCGCGCAGAGTGGTGGTTAAAAGATAGTAATGGCCTGCAACTTTTTCCGTATTATTTGTCAGTCGTAAAATTTTCGGCATTACATTTGCCTTGTAAATAAGAACGGCATACGTTTAAATGAATAATGATAATATAAACACTATAAGATGATGAAAGTAACAAGATTCGTAGGCTGCTGTGCTTTGTTCTCAGCAGCGTTAGCTGTAGCACCGCAAGCGTGGGGTGCTGGCATTAATATGTCTAATCAGGTGGCAGCAGTTCCCACTACGACTCCGGACCTTACCTATGCTGCTGAAAAAGCGGTCAACTCGGTAGTGTATATTAAGGTGACTACCAATTCCAAGACTACTACCATGGATTATTATGATCCGTTTGAGGACTTCTTCGGCGACATTTTCGGCCGCGGCAACGGAGGGAAGCAACAGCGCCAGTATCGTACACCGGAGCAGAAGGCTACGGGTTCGGGCGTTATAATCTCGACAGACGGATACATCGTGACCAATAATCATGTGGTAGGCGGTACAGACGAGATAAATGTGAAGCTCAACGATAATCGCGAATTCAAAGCAAGGATTATCGGAACTGACAAAACTACCGACCTTGCCCTGATCAAGATAGAGGCCAAGGACCTGCCGGCTATCACTATCGGCTCAAGCGATGACCTGAAGCTGGGCGAGTGGGTGCTGGCCGTAGGCAATCCGTTCAATTTGACTTCTACCGTTACCGCAGGTATTGTCAGCGCTAAGGCCCGTTCGGTAGGCGCCAATGGCATTGAGAGCTTCATTCAGACTGATGCGGCTATCAATCCTGGTAACTCGGGCGGCGCACTGGTAAACACCAAGGGCGAGCTCGTAGGTATCAACGATATGATTATCTCCCAGACAGGCTCTTATGCCGGCTACGGATTTGCCATTCCTACCTCTATTATGAACAAGGTAGTGGACGACCTCAAGAAGTTCGGCACCGTTCAGAGAGCCATAATCGGTATTCGCGGCAGCGACGTGTCGGCATATATCGACTCGGAGAAGGACAAGGGCAACAATCCTGATCTTGGCACAGTAGACGGCGTTTATGTCTCCGAGGTAGAAGACGGCAGCTCGGCATCGGAAGCCGGAATTCAGAAGGGCGATGTGATCACAGCCATTGACGGTCATCGCATCAACAAGATGGCAGAGCTTCAGGAGGAAGTCTCGAAGCGTAAGCCGGGCGACAAAGTCTCCATCACTTATATGAGAGACAAAAAGTCCTACACCAAGAGCCTGACATTGCGCAATGCTCAGGGCACAACCACTGTAATACGTGAGGTGGACATCGATGATATGGGCGTAAGTCTCACACCGCTGACAAATACGCTTAAGACTCAGCTCAACTTGCCCTACGGACTGGAAGTGACTGCTATCCGCAACGGCGCAATGGAGAAAGCCGGCATTACGAAGGGCATCATTATCCTCCGCGTCAACGATACGCCGATGCGCGAGCGCAAAGACTTCGACGACGCAGTGCGTGCCGCCAATATGTCAAGCGACAGAACCCTTTGGATACGCGCCATCACCAAGAGCGGCATCAAGAAGAGCTTCACGGTGGACCTCTCCTCAGACAAGAAGGACAATAAGAAATAAAGACGTGAGCGCGCATAAAGAATAAGCGCACTACTATCAGCCAATATCTGAAAGGCGACAGGTGATTCTTTCATCTGCCGCCTTTTTATGTATCCGTGATACTTATGTTGCCGCTGTCTCCGGAGCTTTTGTTGAGAAAAATGTCTTATCTTTGCAGGCACATATATAATGATAAGATGATTACCTTGCGTAGAGTTTCTCTCACTTTAATATTGTCGCTGATATGTCTCGGCGCAGCGCGGTCACAGACCTTTACCACTAATAAAGTATACGTATTTGGCGTAGGCGACTCCATGCGGGATTCTACAGTCAACCTTACCACTATCCAGCAGATAGACAGCGCCCATCTGCAGAAGCATACCGGCTTCCTGCTCGACCGCCCGGACTTTGCCAATCAGCTGTCGCTTTATTTTTTCAAAACAGAGGGCGATAAGACCAGACTGCCTATTATATACTTTTTCAAGGACGAGCGCAAAGCTGTCAAAAACCAGATGAGGGTCAGGAAGCGCTATCTGGACGAAGGTATGCTTGTGAAGCAGATAGAGCCCTCCGAGTTTCAGTTCACGCCTGTATTATCCGTAACAATAGGAGAATCATTGCCAGATAAACATTCTGCGGTCCAAGACGATGACGATGAGTAACGGACTCCGGACTGAGGGAACTGGTAATATCAGGAAGGAAGGGCAGACTTATAAGATAGCCGATATTGGAGTAACGGCAGAGTATATCGGTTTCCCTTTATCCTGCCAGAGGATAGCGCCGTCTTTTCAGCCTTTTGTTTTCCGCCAGCCGGAAGGCGCTGTGCCGGATGCGGCGTTTGTGGTCAGGTATTCTCCATTCGAAGAAATGCTGGCCGATAACGAAGTTCGGCACATTGAGAAGTTTGACAGCCCCGATGCCTTTTATTATTTCTACGAAGATAAGGAAGACGACTGCCTGGTGATCAGGGCTGAAGAGAAATACGAAAACAGGAGTAACTACAATGTAAGACTTTTCCTCAACGAGACTCCCGCAAGGGCAGAGGTGGATATTTTTTATATGCCGGAGACTAAGGTCGCCCTTTCTGATAAAGCGGGACGGCCAGCGGGAAATAAGAATATCAATGACATTGTGGCGCAGTTGAGGTCGGCGTTGATGATTGCCTTCAGCTTTATTACTGCCGGAATGGGCATCATGCTGATACATTCCTCCACGGTAATCTACGATGGCAGGGCGTACCTGTTTCTCGGCAAGAGCGGCACCGGCAAGAGCACCCATTCGCAGTCGTGGCTTCGCTGCTTTGCCGGGTGCGAACTGCTGAATGACGATAATCCCGTGCTGCGGATAGAAGGCAAGGACGTCATAGTCTACGGCTCGCCGTGGAGCGGAAAGACCCCGTGCTATAAACAAAAGAAAGCTACGGCCGGCGCATTCGTTGAACTTCAGCAGGCTCCGTACAATAAAATAGAGAGAGAAGATAACATCAACGCGTTCGTTTCTCTGTTCACCTCCATCAGCACACTCATTATATATCGCCCGGTCTACGATTTAATTCTTAGTTCCATCCTCAAAATAGTAGACAGTTGCGCAGTCCCTGTTTACCGATTGGAATGCCTTCCTGACGACGCCGCGGCCAATCTTTGCCGTGCGAGCGTTGTAGCCAATAAAACCGAAAGATGAGCAGTCTGGCCAGCATGGACAATGAAATCTTTTTTCAGGGAGTGAAAGGCCTGCTTGACGAGGGTCACGACGTAACGATCAAGGTGGTGGGGCGCAGCATGGAGCCTTTCTTCCGGAGTCACAAGGATGAGATAAGACTTTCGCCTTTTCCTTCCGGATTCTGGGACGAAGCAGAAACAGACGGAGGCGTCTGGACCTGGAAAAAGAAGAGGGGAGCAGTCGGCAGCTTTGTACTTGCACGGATTCAGCCCGACGGCAAATATGTCGCCCATCGCATTGTGGCTATCCATGACGGTATGATAATAATGCGCGGAGATGGTAATGTGTTCGGCACGGAGAAGGCTTACTTTGATGATGTTCTTGCATTTGTCACAGCCTACAGGCGCGGCAGAGGGAGACAGTTTCACGAACTGGCCGGCTCTCGCTTATGGCGGATATATTCACGGGCGTGGATGCGTACCGGCCATTTACCGAGACGTGTCTTGCTCGCACTCTGGCATCATGTCGTGTGCCCCATGTTCCCTTCTCTGGGTTCTGCCAAAGAGAATGTCAAGGCAAATGATGCGGGACATAACCTCAACGATAAATAATACATTATGGAAAATATAGACAAGCAAAGCGCCCTTAGGCTCAACAGCAATGACTATGAACTGAGAACACTGGCGGGACAAAGTATTCTGGTGCCGGCAAGCATGAAGAATATCGACTTCACGCGTGTGGTAACTCTGAATGAAAGCGCTGCTTTCCTATGGCAGGTAATGTCGAAAAGCACCAGATTTACAATTAGCGAGATGGCAACGGTTTTAGAGAAAGAGTATGATGTAGACCAAGACACAGCCGTTGCTGATGTCACCCGTCTTGTTGAGCAGCTTGTCAAAATGGGCGTATGCGAAGCTTGCGATAATCCGGCTGAATAGAAAGCCGGTTAGTCATAGTGTGTCGCCCTGGCTTCGTCCCGCTCTCTATGCGTAATGGCAATATTGCTTTAAGTCCGATGCGAACAGACTTATCGTATGTTGCGAACGGACTTACAGGCCGGCGGGACAAGACCGAATTCCCATGCGGATGAAAAATAATTCTCATGCGGATGAAAAATAATTCTCATGCGGACGAAAATAATTTCTCATGCGACCAGAAAAAGTTCTCATCAGAGCAGGAAAAATTCTCGTGGGAGAATACAAAATTCTACTACGAGATAAAAAAATTTATCTCGTAGTAGACGACTCGTTATCTCGTAGATAAAAAATTGTAACTACTCAGATCCCCTCTTTAATGTAGAGAATTTGCGGGATGGCGTTATTTATAAAGACGATTTTAATGGGCTCCGTGACTCTCTCATTTATGCTTAGAATTCTCTGATAAATTATTGTTTTTCAATAAAATAAATGCCGTTTTTGTTTGGCTGTTTGAATTGTTTTTTGTATCTTTGTGTCTATGAAAGAGCAAGATGCAGACATAAGGAACGAATTGGAGAAACTCTGGACTGAACCATCCTCAA